>Ga0207711_10000022_pt1 | contig 340441 bp, 357 predicted proteins | sample KBSS34metaG_FD_184401 | JGI IMG/M metagenome (GOLD analysis project Ga0207711, IMG submission 184401) | Switchgrass rhizosphere microbial communities from Kellogg Biological Station, Michigan, USA - KBS S3-4 metaG (SPAdes) (version 2) | ecosystem: Host-associated > Plants > Roots >...
GGGCTCAAAGGCGCCGTGGCGGCGTTGGTCGTTTGGCAGATAGCGCCGCTATCTGCCTGCGCTCCCGCCTTGCCACGGCGCCTTTGAGCCTCTGTCACGTCCATGCGATTAATAGGTCCTGACCCTAGCTCCGCCGAATATTCGAAGGATTTCTTCTCATGCTTGATGTCATCCGCAACGTACCTCTCCAGCATATTCGGGATTTTATCGGCATAGCCAACGCGGGAAACATGAAGGCAGCACAATTCAGTCTATCCCGATCCAAGGAGGACATCACATCTTCGCTTCAACTCCTTGAACAGAAAATAGGCAGTCCTTTAATCCAGCGGGAAAACAACGCCCTGCATCTGACAAGCGAAGCCAGGCGACTTCTCCCGTACGCCAACGCACTGGTCTTTTGCATCGATGACATCAGGCGGCGGTTGGCAGAGCCGGAAACGGCGCAAGCGGCGCATTGAGAACCTTCGGTCACGCGCGACACCAGCAGTGGCGCGTGGCAACGGACATTCATAAGGCGCTGCACTTCCGTCATGCGCGCCATCCGTCTTCTCTTCCGCGCCGCGCGCGATCGCGGCGACGTCAGGCGAGCCCCAGCAGCCAGCTCGCCAGCGGCACCGGGTGAATCTTCGCCGCAGGCATATGGTCGCTGAGTTCGCGCCGATTGGCCATGATCCATGCCAGGCAATCGGCGCGGCTGTCGAACAGCTCAAATTGCGCCAGCGACGGCGCCTTGCTCTCTCCGTCGACCAGGAACCGGGCATGCGCGCGACACCCGCGCGCGGCAATCCAATCGCGGCTCGGGGCCTCCACCGCAGCCGCCCAGTATGGCCTGCGAGGATCAAGCGCCTCCACTTGACTTCGGTGCATCGGACATCTCTCTTCCAATTCCGACCGAGCCACCACGCCTCTCACTTTGGGGGGAGGTTGAAGCGATCGGATACGATCAGGCTAGTCCGGGGCTTCTCCGGCGTCAATGCGGCCGGGGATGGGCCCAGCCCCGGCCTGCGGATCGAGTGTTTCCTGCTACTTGGCGATGGCCGGTTCGGCGATGCCGATGGGCTCCACGCTGTCGGGGTTTTGCGGCACGTCGAAGCGATCGGCGTTCATCACCTTGGTCCAGGCCTTGATGAAATCGCGGACGAACTTCTCCTCATGGCCCCGCTCGGCATAGACCTCGGCGGTAGCGCGCAGCTGGCTGTTCGCGCCGAAGATGAGGTCGGTACGCGTCGCCTGCCACTTCTCCTGCCTGCCGCCACGATCATAGCCAATGAACTTCTCGTCGCCGCTCTCGTCGACCACCTTCCAGAAGGTATCGTTGTCGAGCAGGTTGACGAAGAAGTCATTGGTCAGCTGGCCCTTGCGGCGGGTGAACACGCCCTCCGGCGCGTCCTGGTAATTGGCGCCGAGCACGCGCAGGCCGCCCAGCAGCACCGTCATCTCCGGCACCGACAGGCCGAGCAGGGAGGCACGGTCGAGCAGCAGCTCCTCGGTCTTCACCGAATGCTTGGTCTTGAGGTAGTTGCGGAAGCCGTCCGCCCCCGGCTCCATCACCGCGAAGCTCTCCGCATCGGTCCAGTCCTGCGTCGCGTCGCCGCGCCCGCCGGTGAAGGGAACCTCGACGTCGAACCCGGCGTCCTTCGCCGCCTTCTCGACGGCGGCGGTGCCCGCCAGCACGATCGCATCGGCGACCGACAGCGAACCGCGCAGCGCGTCGATCTTGGCCAGGATCGCGCCGAGCTCGCCCGGCTCGTTAACCGCCCAGTCCTTCTGTGGAGCAAGCCGGACGCGCGCGCCATTGGCGCCGCCGCGATGATCGGATCGACGATAGGTCGAGGCCGATGCCCAGGCCGTCTTCACCAGCTGGCCGACACTGAAGCCGGCGCCCAGGATCTTCGCCTTGAACACCGCCACGTCGGCGTCGGACGGCTTGGTGCCGGCGGGAACCGGATCCTGCCAGATCAGGTCTTCGGCCGGCACTTCCGGCCCGAGGTAGCGGGCCTTTGGCCCCATGTCGCGATGGGTCAGCTTGAACCAGGCGCGCGCGAACGCATCCTTGAACGCCTCATGGTCGTTGCGGAATTTCTCCGAGATCTTGCGGAACTCGGGGTCGACCTTCAGCGCCATGTCGGCAGTGGTCATCATCGTCGGCACCCGCTTCGACGGGTCGTGCGCCGCCGGTGCCATATCTTCGGGCTTCTGGTTGATCGGCCGCCACTGCTTTGCGCCGGCCGGACTCCTGATTAGCTCATATTCATAGTCGAGGAGCAGGCGGAAATAGTTTTCCGACCACTGGGTCGGCGTGTTTACCCACGAACCCTCGATGCCGCTGGTGATGGCATGCTCGCCAATCCCGCTTTCGTAGGCGCTTGCCCAGCCAAGGCCCTGCAGCGCGATGTCGGCTCCTTCGGGCGCCGTGCCGACGAGGCTCGCGTCGCCCGCGCCATGCGCCTTGCCGAAGGTATGGCCGCCGGCGGTCAGCGCGACCGTCTCCTCATGGTTCATCGCCATCCGCTCGAACGTCACCTTGATGTCGTGCGCCGACTGCAGCGCGTCGGGGACGCCGCCGGGACCTTCCGGGTTGACGTAGATGAGACCCATCTGGACCGCCGCGAGCGGGTGCTCGAGCTCCATTTCGCGGTCGGGCTGGATGCGGGTCTCATTGCCTTCCTGGCCGACCCACTTCTCCTCAGCGCCCCAATAGATGTCGCGCTCCGCCTCGTAGACGTCGGCGCGGCCGCCGCCAAAACCGAAGATTGGGCCGCCCATCGACTCGATCGCCACGTTGCCGGCCAGGATGAAGAGGTCGGCCCAGCTGATGTTTTCGCCGTATTTGCGCTTGATCGGCCACAGCAGGCGCCGCGCCTTGTCGAGGTTGCCATTGTCGGGCCAGGAGTTGAGCGGGGCGAAGCGCTGCTGGCCGCTATTGGCGCCGCCGCGCCCGTCGGCGGTGCGATAGGTGCCGGCGGCGTGCCATGCCATGCGGATGAAAAGCCCGCCGTAATTGCCGTAATCGGCCGGCCACCAGGGCTGGCTGTCAGTCATCAGCGCGGCGAGATCGGCCTTGAGCGCCTGGTAATCGAGCGCCTTGAACGCCGTGGCGTAATCGAAATCCGCGCCCATCGGGTCGGGCGAGACGCCGCCCTGATGCAGGATGTCGAGCGGTAGCGCGTCCGGCCACCAGTCACGGTTGGTGCGGCCCAGCAACGAACGGACGGTAGTCGGCCCGCCCACTGGACAACCCATCGACTCGCCGGTCTTTGCATCCATGCCTCATCTCCTATGCTTATGGACAACAGGCTAGGCCGGGCGAAGCATTGGCACAAACGATTAAACTTGGTCAGACTTTATCGAAAAATCGATCAGGCCCCAAAGCAGCCGGATTGAAATTGAACGACCGAAATTGGACACGAAACCGCCTGTCGCCCCCACAAACAATTTTCCTACATCGCCTGAAACTGGCATCCAGCGCCGGGATTTTCTCCGTTCATGAGGCCACTGGTGCTGACGAATATTCTCCCAGGCCCGCGCATCGATACGCCCGCCCGCGCGTCCGCCCGGTTGAGGAAGTTTACACGGCCCGTCGGCGAAACAGGCCGAATTGGCGTTACCTTCGTTACCTTTGCCCGGAAGGTTGAGGCGCAATGGCATGTCTCAACTTCCTCAACTAAATCCAACTGCGCGGGCGCGGCGTGCCGCAACGGTCGCCGGCTTCCGGCCGGGGCGGTTTGATGCCATGATCGCGGCAGGGCTGAAAATCGGACGGGGCAAGCGTGATGCAGATTGATATGGATGCCCCGCCATCTGCGCCCATGCCCTTTTATCGCCATCTCTATGTCCAGGTGCTGGTCGCCATCGCGCTCGGAGTGATGATCGGATATTACTGGCCGGAGACCGGCGTCGCGCTGAAGCCGCTGGGCGATGCGTTCATCAAGCTGGTGAAGATGATCATCGCGCCGGTGATCTTCCTGACGATCGTCACGGGCATCGCCGGGATGAAGGGGCTGGGCAGCGTCGGCCGGGTCGCGGCCAAGGCCTTCACCTATTTCCTCGCCTTTTCAACACTTGCGCTGGTCGTCGGCCTGCTCGTCGCCAACATCGTCCAGCCGGGCGCGGGCATGAACATCGATCCGGCCGCGCTCGATACAAGCAAGATCGCTGACTATACCGCCAGGGCGCACGACCAGACGATCGTCGGCTTCCTTACCAACGTCATCCCGACCACCCTGGTCAGCGCGCTGGCCGAGGGTGAGATCCTGCAGGTGCTGTTCGTCGCGATCCTGTTCGGTATCGCCCTCTCGCTGGTCGGCGAGCGCGGGAAGCCCTTGCTCGGCATTCTGGAGTCCGCGACCCATGTCGTGTTCCGGCTAGTCGCGATCCTGATGAAGGCTGCGCCGATAGGCGCCTTCGGGGCGATGGCGTTCACTATCGGGCAATTCGGCATCGGCACGCTGGCGAACCTGTTAGGGCTGGTCGCGACCTTCTACCTGACGTCGCTGCTGTTCGTGCTGGTCATTCTCGGCACCGTCGCGCGCATCGCCGGTTTTTCGATCTTCCGGCTGATCCGCTATCTGAAGGCGGAATTGCTGCTGGTGCTTGGCACCTCCTCGTCCGAGGCCGCCCTGCCCAGCCTGATCGAAAAGATGGAGCGCGCGGGCTGCGAGAAGTCGGTCGTGGGCCTCGTGGTGCCGACCGGTTATTCCTTCAACCTCGACGGCACCAACATCTATATGACGCTGGCGGCGCTGTTCATCGCGCAGGCGACGAATGTCCACCTCAGCCTCGGCCAGCAACTGTTGCTGCTTGGCGTCGCGATGCTGAGTTCCAAGGGCGCGGCGGGAATCACCGGCGCTGGCTTCGTCACGCTGGCGGCGACGCTGTCGATCGTGCCGGACATTCCCGTTGCCGGCATGGCGCTCATTCTCGGCATTGACCGCTTCATGAGCGAATGCCGCAGCCTCACCAATTTTGTCGGCAACGCGGTGGCGACCGTCATCATCTCGGCGTGGGAGCGTAAGCTGGACCGGACGCGTCTCGATGCCGCGCTGGCGGGCCAGCCGCTTATGCCGACACCCGATATGGAAACCGTGATCGCGGATTAGGTGTATCCTAGAAGAAACAGTGAACCAGCAGGTAGAAGCCCCCACCGATGATCCCGGCGGCGGGCAGCGTGACAACCCAGGCGGCGACGAGGCTGGAGGCGACGTTCCAGCGTACGGCGGACAAGCGGCGCGACGCGCCGACGCCCACGATCGCCCCGGTGATGGTGTACGTCGTAGAGACCGGTACGCCCAGCCATGTCGCGGCGAACAGGGTGATCGCGCCGCCGGTTTCCGCGCAGAAGCCCTGTTGCGGGGTCAGGCGGGTGATCTTCGATCCCATCGTGTGGACGATCCGCCACCCGCCGAACAGGGTGCCGAGCCCCATCGCCACATGGCAGGACAGCACCACCCATAGCGGGACATGGAATTCGCCCTGCAGCATGCCCTGGGAATAGAGCAGCACCGCGATGATCCCCATGGTCTTTTGCGCATCATTGCCGCCATGGCCCAGCGAGTAGAGCGATGCCGAGATGAACTGGAGCCGGCGGAAGCTGCGGTCCGCGGCGATGGGCGTGAAGCGGCGGAAGCCCCACGCGGTGAAGAGGACGAGCGCCATGGCGAGGACGAGCCCGATCGCCGGGGAAAGCACGATCGCCGACGCCGTCTTGACGACACCCGCCCAGACGACCGCGGCGGATCCCGCTTTGACGATGCCTGATCCCAGCAGGCCGCCGATCAATGCGTGGCTACTGCTCGATGGAATGCCCAGCGCCCAGGTGATCAGGTTCCAGCTGATCGCGCCCATCAAGGCGCCGAAGATCACCTCTGCGTCCACGATGTGGGCAGCGACAATGCCCTTTCCTACTGTCTCGGCGACGTGCAGGCCAAAGAACAGGAAAGCGATGAAGTTGAAGAATGCCGCCCAGATCACCGCATATTGCGGCCGCAGCACGCGGGTGGAGACGATGGTCGCAATGGAGTTCGCCGCGTCGTGGAGCCCGTTCAGGAAATCGAACAGCAGGGCAATGCCGATAAGGCCGATCAGCAGCGGCAGCGAAAGCGCGGCAATGTCCATGTCAGCTCAGGCGTGGTCGATCACGAGACCCTGGATCTCGTTTGCCACATCCTCGAACTGGTCGACCACCTTTTCCAGGTGGCTGTAGATTTCGCGCCCGATGATGAAGTCCATCGCGCCCTTGTCCTTGTGCTCCCTGAACAGGCGCTTCAGGCCGGAATCGTAGATTTCGTCGGCATGCCCTTCGATCCGCACGAGGCGCTCGGTCAGTTCGTGCAGGCGGTTGCCGTTCGACCCGATCGAGCGCAGCAATGGCACGGCTTCGGCCGTGATCCGCGCGGCTTCCACGATGATCCCGCTCATGTCGCACATCTGCTGATCGAAGCTGGTGACCTCGAACAAGGTGATCGCCTTGGCGGTGCCGTTCATCTGGTCGATCGCATCGTCCATGGCGCCGATCAGGCTGGTGATCGCGCTGCGGTCGAACGGCGTGATCAGGGTCCGGCGCACATCCTGCATCACCTCGCGGGTGATGCTGTCCGCCTCGTGCTCCCGGTCCTGGATGACCTTGGCGTATTCCGCGATCGTGTCCCCGCCCTGCAGCAGACGGGCCAGCGCGTCGGCCCCAGCCACAAGTGTCTGGGCATGCGACTCGAACTGCTCGAAAAAGCGTCCCTGCTTGGGCATCAACGCCTGAAACCACCGCACCCCGGGCACCCTTTCCCCGCTTGTCCTGCGTGCCCATAGCAACGCGCTTTCGACAAGCCCAGCATTCTTGGGCGGCTCGCGGAATGAGCCGATCAAAGCCCGCAATTCAGGCTCATCGACTGCCGACGCCGCATCACTCAACCCGAACCAGCGCGTCTCGCGCTCGTGCATCTCCGGCCAGTCGGCAAATTGCGTCAGGAATGCGAGCGGAAAGACCTGCACCTCCGCCTCGCGGATCGCCCCGCTCCTCCGGCGTTTGTCATAGCGATAGGTGCCGATCGGCGCCGGACAGGCGATGCCTGATATGCCCGCTTCCTCGAAGGCTTCGCGCGCTGCTGATTGGTGGGGGTCCAACCCGCGGATCGGGTTGCCCTTGGGAATGACCCAGCGGCGGGTCTCGCGCGACGTGATCAGCATGACCTGCGCGGAGCCGTCATCCTCGATCCTGTACGGAAGCGCTGCAACCTGCCTTATCGAACGATCCTTTCCGTTCACCGGGGCGCTATAGTCTGCACCTGCGGGAGCAGCAATTGCCGGCGCACGATTTCTGCGGAGTGCGCTTCGCCAGCAACAGGAACGAAACGCAATGGCGATATGTTCTTTGTTTGTTCTCTTTGGTCTGCTATGGCTTGAAAGTGTCCAGTCCGATCCGTCCCCGCCGCGGCGCGACCCGCAACGAAGCCAGCAGCCGTTTCAACCTGCCCGCGCGCGAAGCAGATGGCGACTGGCTGGATGAGCGGGAGAATATCGATGGCTCGCCCCTTCCGCTTCGTACGACGGTTGCCGTGGAAAGACCGAGGACGATCATCACGCGCAATGGGTCGCCGGATATTCATTTCGATCGATCGATCAACGCGTACAGGGGTTGCGAACATGGCTGCATCTATTGCTTCGCCAGGCCCACCCATGCTTATCATGACCTGTCACCGGGCATCGATTTCGAGACGAAGTTGTTCGCCAAGCCCGGCGCGCCCGATTTGCTTCGGGAAGAATTGGCGAGGACGGGATATGTTCCCGCTCCCATCGCCATGGGAACCAACACGGATCCATATCAGCCGATAGAGGCACATTGGCGCATAACGCGGGCCTGTATCGAGATATTGCGCGAAACCCGGCATCCGTTGACGATTACCACCAAATCCCATCGCGTAGTGCGGGATATCGATCTGCTTGGGGATATGGCGCTGCACAGCCTCGTCACCGTCGCGATCTCCGTGACGTCGCTCGACCCCAAAACGGCCCGCACGATGGAGCCGCGCGCGCCCGCGCCATCGAAGCGGATCGCCGCCATGCGCGCCCTCTCGGATGCGGGGATTCCGGTATATGTTTCGGTGTCGCCGATCGTGCCCGCCATCACCGACCATGAAATCGAACATATACTGTCCGCCGCTGCCGAAGCCGGCGCACAGGCTGCGTTCTTCATTCCGGTGAGACTGCCGTTCGAAGTAGCGCCGTTGTTCAGGGACTGGCTCGAAACCCATTATCCCGACCGCGCAACGAAGGTGATGAACATCGTTCGTTCGATACGGGCCGGGCGGGATAACGATCCCAATTTCTTCACGCGAATGCGTGGGACAGGCCCGTGGGTCGATTTACTGCGAACGCGCTTTTCGATTGCCTGCCGCAAGCTGGGGCTCAATCAAAGGAAGGTTCTACTCCGGACCGATCTGTTCCGCCCGCCTGAAGGGGCGCAGCTGCGCTTGCTATGATTAGGCGACACCCAAAGGCGCCCAAGCCTTCAGGCGGCCAGTCGTATCCAGGTCGGCACATGATCGCTGGCCTTTTCGCGCGCACGGATGTCGCGGTCGATGCCTGCATCGGTCAAACGATCGGCCGCCGCCGGGGAAAGCAGCAGATGATCGATCCGGAAACCGGCATCTCTTTGCCATGCGCCTGCTTGATAGTCCCAGAAGGTATAGGCCGGACCATGCGGCTGCCGCGTGCGAATAGCGTCCGTCCATCCCGCGTAAAGCATCCGCCGCAGCGCCGCGCGGCTTTCGGGCTGGGAAAGCGCGTCATTGGCCATCGCCGTCGGCGAAAACACATCGTCGCGCAGGTCGGTTGGAATGACGTTGTAGTCGCCGGCCAGCACGACTGGAGCCTCACACTCTTTCAAATCGCCTGCGTGCGCGATCAAGCGTTCCATCCAGGCGAGCTTATAGTCGAACTTTGGGCCGGGTTGCGGATTGCCGTTGGGAAGATAGATGGAGCCGACGACGACACCGTCGATCTCGGCTTCGATATATCGGCTGTGTGTATCATCCGGATCGCCGGGCAGTCCCCGCATCCGTTCGATCGGATCGCGTCCGCGCGCCAAGATCGCTACTCCGTTGAAACCCTTCTGTCCGTGCCAGACCGCGCCATAGCCGGCGGCACGAATGTCAGCCTCTGGAAACGTCTCATCGGAGGATTTCAATTCCTGCAGACAGGCGATGTCCGGTTGCGCTTCCTGCAGCCATTCTATCAGGCGTGGCAGACGAGCCTTGATACCATTGACGTTGTAGGTCGCGATCTTCACGAAATGACGCGATCAGACCGAAAAGCTGGTTCCGCAGCCGCAACCGCTGGCGGCATTTGGATTATCGACACGAAAAGCCGATCCGCCCAGCGATTCGACGTAGTCCACGCGTCCGCCCCGCAGCAGATCCAGGCTCACATCGTCCACCACGAGTGTTACGCCATCGCGTGTCGCGACCGTATCCGCTTCATCGATCTCGTCAGCCAGACCAAAAATATACTGAAACCCCGCGCACCCGCCGCCATCGACGGACAATCGAAGAATTGCCGGCTTACCTTGCCGCTTGGCAATGAACGCGACCCGTTGTGCCGCGGCGGGCGTCAGTTCGATGGGATTAAGTTCGCTCATGATAGCGAAATAGGATCATAGCGCGCCCGCTGCAACGGGCATCGACATAAACACGCTTATTCGTCAGGACCACCCAAGGCGACCTGACTGGCATCCACGCGTTTTTGCATGGCGAGAACATAATCCGTCGACTGGATGAAAGGCACCGGATTCACCGCGCGACCGTCGATCCTGACTTCATAATGCAGATGGCTGCCGGTCGAACGGCCCGTCGAACCCATCAGGGCGATCAGCTGGCCGCGCTTTACCCGGGTGTTGGGCTTCACAAGCAGCTTTGAAAGATGGCCATAGCGCGTTTCGATCGCCTTACCGTGCGCGATTTCCACCAGATTGCCATAGCCGCGCATCCATCCGGAATAGGATACTACCCCATCGGCGGTTGCGTAGATTGGCGTACCGACCGGCCCGGCGAGATCAATGCCCGCGTGCATGGCGGCGCTGTGGCGAAAGGGGTCGGCACGAACACCGAAGCCGCTGGTAAAGGCGAAGTCGGCGACCGGCCGGGCCGATGGGATAGCGATCACGCTTTCCTGTCCGATTTGATCGAGACGCTTCCAGCTGGTGAATATCGCGCGGAACTGAGGGTCGCCCGCTGGCGTTTGGATTTTTGCGGCTTCGATGGTGTCAATGTCAGGTATGTCGCTGGCATTGACTGCGAAAGCCGGAGTTGCGGCGCCGCTAAGGGAAAGTAAGCAAATTATAGATAAAACAGGTTTCGAGACATTTTTCCGAACCGATAATAGCATTCAAAATTCCCGGCACACCTAAAGGCTCGGTCCGGATAATAAGCATCCGATCCCGCGTATTTTACCCCTGTGTTGTCTTAGAAAACTGCCCGCCCCTTCGACTGGCATGGTTGTGTAAAATCGCGGGCGGGGCCGCAATAGCAGTGTAAAATTCTTTCGTTAGACCGGCTGCATCACGCGCTGAGTCGTTGAATGGTGGCTTAAGAGTGCCTCGAAAGTGGCGGCCCACGAGCGTGTGCCAATGCGAAACATCGTCGAATCGCTGCTCGGCACAGAAATATCGGAACCAGTATACGCCGATTGAGACGTGTCTCACTTCGTCCCGATAGATGCGTTCGAGGATGCGAACCGAAGCCTGATCCCCTCCAGCACCGAAGCGCGCGATCGTTGGCGGGGTAACGTCCAGCCCCCGAGCTTCCAATACCATCGGCACGACGGCGAGCCGCGCAAGTCGGTCGCCGGCCGTTTCCTGCGCGGCCTCCCAAAGCCCGTCATGCGCCGGCAATGCCCCATAGAAAGTGCCAAGCGAGCGAAGGCGCCTTGCCAATGCCGCGAAATGCAGGGCTTCGTCGGCACCAACACTGATCCAGTCGTCGACAAACTGGCGAGGGGCGCCCGCTCCGAACCTGCCGATCATGTCGAATGCAAGATCGATCGCGCCAAACTCGATATGCGCCAGCGCATGCAGCATGGCTATCCGCGCGCGCCCTGATCCAGCCCGGCCGCGCTTCGGCATGCGTGTTGCCGACACCAATTCGGGGAGCGGCGACCTGGCTGGCGCGATCGGCATGGCGGAATTGAACGACCAATCGATGCTTCCGCGCTTCCACGCACGCGCAGCTCGGCGCGCCGCGAATATCTTCGCGCGAGGGTCGGCCGTCAGCAAGACATCGCGGACAGCCTCTGCGATCGTGATCATTCCAAACGGCGGGCCGCTTCGAGGACATCCTGCGCATGACCCGGCACCTTCACCTTGCGCCAGATCCGCGCGATCCTGCCCCTGGCGTCGATCAGGAACGTAGCCCGTTCGATGCCCATATACTTGCGGCCATACATGGATTTTTCGACCCAGGTGCCATAGGCCTCGCAAACGCTATCATCGGCATCGGTCACGAGCCCGACCTGAAGATCATATTTCCTGATGAAGGCGAGATGCTTTTTCGGCGTGTCTTTCGAGACACCCAGAACGCCCGTCCCGGCCTTCCGGAATTCCCCAGCCAGCGTCGTGAAATCCTGTGCTTCGCGGGTGCAGCCCGACGTGTCATCCTTGGGATAGAAATAGAGGACGAGCGGCGGCTGAACGACATCGAACAGTCGCTGCGTTGTTCCATCGGACGTCTGCACAGTCACATTCGGCGCATCGTCGCCTTCATTCAGCATCTTGTTCCTCCTGTTCGCCGCTATCGGGTTTGCGCGATATCCGCCGCCATTCACTTGCAATGATCGTTCGCGCCTCATCAAGTGCCGCAACCAGCGAAGGCCAGTCCGATTCTCCACATGCCCTTGCCACAATCGGCTTGCTGGCGTCAGGCGGCTCCGTCGATTTTGGAGAAACGAGACGCTGGGTGACCAGCATGCGGGTCAACAGCATGTGGGCGGCTTCCACCTCTGGACTCAGCAGCCGGGCATCCGCAAGCGCCCTGATCGCCCGCCGCAAGCGGGTATCGAACCCCGTGGCGCGTCCGAGCTGAAGCACGTGCACGGCAAATTCACAATCGACTAGACCACCCTCGACCAGCTTCACATCGAACTGGCTGGCCGGTGGTTTGTGCTTCGCGATTTCGGCCCGCATCGACCGGGCATCCTCCACCAGCTTTTTCGTATCGCGGTGGCGGGAGAGCGTTTCCGTAATGATCAGGCATACAGAAGCTCGGGCCTGCGCCGAACCATAGATTGGGCGGGCGCGGGTTAACGCCATATGCTCCCACGTCCACGCATTTTCGCGTTGGTACTGGGCAAAACTCTCGATCGTAACCGCCAACGGCCCTTGATTGCCGGAAGGGCGCAGCCGCGTGTCGACCTCGTAGAGCGGCCCCGCTGCGGTCGGAACGCTGAGTGCCGCAGTTACTCGTTGGGCCAGGCGATTGAAATAGGTTGTCGCGCCAATCGGCCGGGCACCGTTGGATTCCGTTCGGAAATCGCCGGTAAAAAGATAGATCAGATCAAGATCCGAAGCGTGGGTCAGTACCTGTCCGCCCAGCCTGCCCAGCGCGAGAATCACCAGTTCGCCACCAGGAATTTGGCCGTTGGCCTTCTCGAATTCAGCTACCGTGGCATCGGCAAGCACGCGCAGAGCAGCTTCCGCTACGCGGGCGTAACCGCCCGCCGCCTCGATCGGATCGGTCACGCCCTCAACGATCTGGACACCCAGCGCGAAGCGCCGTTCGCCGACATGTTGGCGCACGCGCTCAAGAAGTGTCTGATAATCGTCACCAGCCTCCACCCGGGCAAAAGTTTCGATCAGCACGTCCACGCCCGGTTGCGGATCAAGCGCCGTGTTATCGATGAGGCCATCGAGCAGATCGGCACGGCGGGCGAGTGCTTCCGCCAGCGTCGGCGCATGACTGAGAACATCGTCGAGCAGGCGCCCCAGTGCCGGCCGGGCCTCCATCAGGCGAAACAGGTTTATGGCAGTCGGCAATCCCGCGACGAGATCGTCGAACCGGCCAAGCGCGGCGGTGGGGTCGGGCGCCTTGCCGAACTGGGCGATCAGGCCGGGCAACATCGCTTCCAGCGCCGCCCGCGCCGCAGGGGTGCGGAGCGATCTTGCCTTGCCCTCGCGCCACCCTTCGATCCGCAGCCGCGCGGCGGCAGGATCGGGGAAACCTGCCTCGCGCAATTCGGCCTCAAGCACCGCCGGATCGGCGGACGCACGTTCCGGACGGTCTCCGTCCAGCCCATCGTAGCAATTGCCCACGGCATCAACATGAGGCGCCAGCAGGTCAATCAGTTCCTGCCCGTCATTCAGCCCATGCAATTGCGCGACGTTGTCCAATGCTTCCTTGTCACGCGGCAATCGATGCGTCTGCTGATCGTCCACCATCTGCAAGCGGTGCTCGATCGTCCGGTAAAGCCGATAGGCATTACCGAGCATTTCGGCTTCGGCTTCCGATATGCGCCCCGCTGCCCCCAAGGCGGCCAAGGCGTCAAGGGTTGCCGGCATGCGCAGGCCGGGCTCCCGCCCGCCATGAATGAGCTGGTGGATCTGCGCGAAGAATTCGACTTCGCGAATTCCGCCGCGCCCGCGCTTGAGATCATAGCCCGGCCCGAACTTTTGGCCTTGCGAATGATGGTCCCGAATGCGGTGCGATATCGATCGAATTTCGTGGATTGCGCCGTAGTCAAGCGACCGACGCCATACGAAGGGACGGATGGTCGTAAGGAAGCGCTGCCCCAACGCCTTGTCGCCAGCACATGCCCGCGCCCGAATAAAGGCGGCCCGTTCCCAAGGAAGCGCACTCGACTCATAATAGCTGAGCGCGGCTTCCAGCGGCAAGGCCGGCGGAGTGACTTCGGGAGACGGACGAAGACGGAGATCGACACGGAAGACATAGCCATCGCCATCGCGCGTCTGAAGCAATTCGACCACGCGGCGCGCCACGCGCTCCGCGGCCTCAACTGGCTCCTCGCGGCTTTTGTGGGGCATGGTTGCGGGGTCGAAAATCAGGATAGGATCGATGTCGGACGAATAGTTCAATTCACGGCTGCCATGCTTGCCGAGGGCCAGCGCCGCAAAGCCAATCGATGCAGAATCAGGGTAGCGTTCGGCAAGAGCAGTGCCGATTGCGCGATCCAGCGCGACGTCGGCGAAGTCGGAGAGAAGCAGCACGATGTCCTCAAGCGGCAGCAATCCAGCGAGATCGGCTATGGCCACCCCCAACGCCACCCGTTGCCGGACCTGCCTTAAATGTCTGCCGGTTTCCGCCACCGCCAGATCCGCGGCAATGAGATCGTCGATTAATGAGCGCAACTTCCCCTGCCCTGCCAGATCGACAACGTCGGGGTGTTTCGTCGCAAGGTTGCGCAGGAACGCGGAATGGCGGTTTGCACGCTCCAGCGCGTCCCGGAGAGCCGCCTCGTTTTGAATGTTATCCACCTATTTGCGATAGCCGAAGGTATGATCGCGTGAAAAGGATGAAACCGACCAGTTTCTAGCGCGTTATCCGGATATGAAACCTGACAATTACGTTATTGACCTGCTCAAGGAAGGTCGTTCCGAGGGCATATTGGTAAGTGCACCGACGTCCTATCAAGGTGTCGGAAATGCTTTACGCTCCGTATTCGCGCCTAACTGCCATCATATTCCCAATGAATGGGAAGAACTGCTTAGTAAAATGCAGTGAAATTGCATCTTTATCTGGGCCGATTCATTTTGCATTTCACCGATCACGTGCCAGTTCATCGACTTCACCCATGATCTTCTGTAATGCAGTCTGGTTGGGATCGGTTTTATGCTCCCGGCGGGAGGGCAACTTTCCGTCCGTCAACAAGGCTTCCAATGCGACGCGTCCCCGCGCCACGCGGCTCTTGATGGTCCCGACCGCACACCCGCAAATTTCTGCAGCTTCCTCATAGGCAAAGCCGCCCGCGCCGACTAGAATCAGCGCTTCTCGTTGCGGCTGTGGCAAATGCATCAGTGCACGTTGCATATCGCCCAATTCGATGTGCCGGTCCTGGCTGGCAGGGGCCGCGAGCACCTTGGCCGCAGTCAGCTCGTCCCATTCGCCCTTGAAGCGGGCCCGCCGCATTTGGGAAAGAAACAGATTGCGCAGGATAATGAACGTCCAGGCGCGCATGTTCGTACCAGCCTGGAAACGCGCACGAGCAGCCCAAGCCTTCAGCAGCGTTTCCTGAACCAGATCATCCGCGAGATCGCGGTTACCCGACAGGGAACGCCCAAACGCACGCAGATGGGGGATAACGCGAGCGAGTTCATCCTTAAAGTCCTCATCGGATAGCGGCTGATGCTCCTGAAATTCTTCAGTTTCACCATCGACCTGATCAGTCATTCGGTGACAATCCCTCTTCTGCGGCCCAAACGCGTCAAAACAGGCCGCCTGCCATGTCGGGACAGCAAAACGCAAGTGCAAGAGCTTAAGGCGATTACCAGGTTAATAATACCGCTATCATCGCCAGAACCGCTAGAACAAGCGATCCCATCAACACGTAGCGAACCACATGTTCGCTGGAGCCAGCGCGCGCCTTATCCGTGTCAATATGCTGCAATTCATCGTTAGCCACGCTATCAGACTCCTCTACTCGCCCGTTCAAACCCAACGCTGGCGAAGGTTCAGAGTTCCAATGGCGCTTCAGGCAGGAACAGTGGCCATATCAAAGAAGAGCGCCTGCGAAATGGCCGCTTTCACGGTCGAACGCTGGAATGGCTTAGTGATCAGAAAAGTGGGCTCTGGCCGCTCCCCCGTCAGCAATCGCTCCGGGAAAGCCGTGATGAAAATGACCGGCACATTAAATTCGGCCAGAATATCCTTCACGGCATCAATACCAGAGCTGTCGTCAGCCAGCTGTATATCCGCCAATACCAGACCTGGCCGATTGGCAAGCGCTTCCGCGACAGCTTCATCCCGCGTCACGGCAACTGCGGTGACATCATGGCCAAGATCGCGGACGATCGTCTCGATATCCATCGCGATGATCGGCTCATCCTCGATGATGAGGACGCGCGCGGTTGTCTGGCGCTCGATTTCCGAAAGTGCTTCGGATACCAGCCTGTCTATTTCTTCCGGCTCGCTTTCGATCAGATAAGCCACATCTTCGGACGTGAAACCCTCCATTGCAGTCAACAGCAATGCCTGGCGCGAAATGGGCGTAATCCTCGCCAGACGCGCCTGAGCAATCAGTTCGCCCTCTGCCGTATCTCTCGCCTCTTCACTGGCATCACCGTCATTCGTCGATGACCAGATCTGCTGAAAAGTTCGATATAGACCCAACCGTGGATCAACATCCTGGGGAAAATCTTCGGGGGCAGCCACAATGGCTTCCAGCGTCGCTCTTACATAAGCGTCGCCATGCGACTGAGCTCCTGTCAGCGCGCGCGAGTAGCGACGCAAAAAAGGAAGATGTGGGGCAAGCTCCTGGCCTAGCGACATGATTGTCAAACACTCCTTCTTATTCCGATGCAGAATGCGGAGAGAGGAGATTATTTGCAAGCGCCCCCTTTTCCGTGTCCCGACTCATTGGTGTCCCGCTTCAAACGTGGTTTTTCAATGTCTGGAACCAACGACGGAGATTTTTGTTTCCTTCGCTGTATATGCATTTTATGCGCGCTACATGGCGTTGAGTGTGGATCCGGCCGGTTCCGCATAGTCCGGAGGAGTGAGGTGGGGCTTTAGCCACTTACTTCCGGCTGATGCCATGTCCGAGTCTCGAGGGGATGGGCATCTTGGCAACGAGTGATAATGAGGGGAAAGGCAAGAGCCGCCCGCAAGGCCAAGCAACAAAAAAGAAACCTAATCCAAAGGCTTCGCAAAACCAAGTCGGGGATGCTCTGCGTTCGGTCTATCAGCAGACCATAGATGAAGAAGTGCCTCAGGATTTTCTCGATATTCTCGGCAAGCTCGCCTGAAACGGCGAGCCATGAGTAGCAGGCCGCCTCTAAAAAAACTCATCCAGACCCAACGAGCTACCGCCGTCGCGAAAAAACTTTCCACCGGAAAGAAGATGCTTCTCATCCTTGGACTGGCACTTCTCCCGCTCGGTCTCATCGCCGTATTCGCTTCCCGGGAGGCTGCGCACGTCAACCGGCTGCGCCATGAATCCGAGGCGCATGCAGTCGCGACGGCGAGCGCTGCCGAGTTTACCGAGGTGTTGCGGCCGCGGACTATGGCATTTCGGCGAACCATTGACCGGCTGGTACTCACCGAGTCCGGAAAATCGATCGATCGTAACGTTTGCGAGGCACGGCTTGCCGCCCTTCAGCAAAGCAGCGGATTGATAAGTGGCGTAGCGTTGCTGAATCCCGCTGGCCGCATCGTTTGCAGGACTCCCCAATATTCCCGCATCGTCGGTTATTTTCCATCCGATGAAACTGGCTTCGAGGTACGCCTGGCGGCCAAGCCTGAACTGATCCGCGCTACCATCGCCGATACACGCGGCGATTATTTCGGCATTGTGGAATTTCCTGCTGATCGCCTGGCCGAATTCATCCATCGCGCCGACCGCCCGGATTTGGGCTTCGTCCTTCGGCAGGGAAGTCAGGCAATCACGCTTTCAGTCGAGCATTCCGACAACCCGCTGGACCAGATAATTCAGGTCGCAGCCCCGGTTGCGGGCGGGCAGCTGAGTTTGGAGCTGCGAATGCCCGCAGCCCCTATCAGCGCGCTTGAAATATTATTAATCCTGCTGCCTATCCTTATGTGGGCATCCGGCGCATTGATCGGATGGATCATAGTGGATCGATTGTTGCTGCGGCCCTTAGGTCAGATGCGCCAGGCCATAATATCGTTCACTTCAGGGAATGGCCCTCTTTCCATTCCAAAACTGACGACGCCTGCCCATGAGATCAATGAATTAGGGGAGTCCTTCCTCAAGGCAACCAATACGCTAACGCGCCACGAAGAGGAGCTGGCGGAGGGCTTGGCAAAGCAGAAGCGCCTTACCCGCGAAGTCCACCATCGGGTGAAGAATAACCTTCAAGTCGTCTCAAGCTTGATCAGCCTGCACGCCCGTGGCGCGGTGTCCGACGCCGTTTCCGAAGCTTATGCGTCCATCCAGCGCCGGGTTGATGCACTCGCCGTCGTGCATCGCAATCATTACGCGGAGCTGGAAGAAAACCATGGCGTTTCGCTGCGCGCGCTGATCAGTGAAATCGCATCCAATTTGCGCGCCTCTGGCGGTCCTCGTGCCGGCCATCTCAGCATCACGCTCAATATCGCTTCGGTATCCGCGAGTCAGGATGTTGCCGTACCGGTCGCATTTCTCATCACTGAGCTTGTGGAACTCGTGATGTTCTGCGGGCCAAACACCCATATGGTAATCCACCTGGTTCAGCTTTCGGAAAAGCCCACCCACGCCACTTTATCGATTGCGGCACCCGCCCTGGCGTCGGACGTTTGCCTGAACGGTGACGCCGTTGAAAAATTCCGGCGCATTGCCGAAGGCCTGGCCCGGCAACTGCGATCACCGCTTAATCACGACGTTATATCGGGCCGGTATTCTATTGATATCAACATCTTACCTTAGGTTTTCAGCAAAAGTGAAAATTTTTGAAAAAAGATGGAACCTGGAAGATTGAAGCGCGTTATTTCATCCGGATAGTGATCTTCTTGCCCCCCGCTCTCGCTATCCAAATCATGGGCCCGGACTAGCTGACCTCCCCCCAGGACAGCCAGTCCGGGCCTAAAATTTTTCTAGGAATGGGCTTCCTGTTTAGCGGAACAATGCTTCAAATCGCGCATTGAACGTACGTCAGCCCCTATGGGTGATGCAGAAGGACAACATGATGCGCAAGATTTTCGCAGTAGCAATGATTGCAAGCGGCCTGCTCGTAAGCGCATGCAACACGGTCGAAGGTGCCGGTAAAGATGTATCGTCGGCGGGTAATGCCGTGGCGGATGCAGCCAAAGATTCTAAATAATTTAACCCGGTTTTGGAGAAATCTGGAGGCGCCGCTTATTGCGGCGCCTCTTTGTTTTCGTGCTTACGCTTCTGTTCCGTGAACCAGATACCAATGATGGCAAGTTCGTAGAGGATCATCAGGGGGATCGCCAAAAGCAGCTGGGATCCGATATCCGGCGGCGTTAAGACCGCTGCAATCGCAAATGCGCCCACGATCGCGTAGCGACGGCCCGCGACAAGTTGCGCCCTCGTCACAATGCCGGCCCTTTCCAGCAGCATCAAAAACACGGGCAACAGGAAAGACAGCCCGAAGCCAAACAGAAATTGCATTACGAAGCTGAGGTAATTGCCAACCGCCGGCAGAGCTTCCTGTTGGATCCCGCCGAGATTGCCCTGAAAACCGAGAAGAAAATGCAGCGCCACTGGAATGGCGACATAATATGCCAGCGCCGCGCCGGTGAGAAACAATATCGGCGTTGCCCATAGGAAGGGCAGCAACGCATTCTTTTCGTTGCGGTAAAGCCCAGGCGCGACAAACTGCCAAAGCTGGTTTGCGATAACAGGAAAAGCCAGCATAAGCGCCGCAAAGAACGCCACTTTTATCTCGACGAAAAATGCCTCGAAGATCTGGGTATAGATGATCTTGCCCTGCCCCGCCCGCACCAACGGCTGGACGAGAAAGGCGAAAATGTCGCGCGCAAAATAGAGGCATCCAGCAAATGCCAACCCCAGTGACGCCATTGACCAGAGCAGCCGCCGGCGAAGCTCCAGCAGATGATCCAGCAATGGAGCACGGGATTCGTCAATGTCGTCGATCATGACGCGGGGGGCAGCTTTTCATCTTCAACCGGCTCGGACGAAGGCGCGGGCAATTGCGTCATTTCCGAATGGCCGATTTCCGCAGGATGCTCTGCCATGATGCGCGCATTCTCCGCGGCCCACTTCTTTTCCATTTCCTCAAGTTCTGCCTGACGCACCATCTCGTCAAACCCCGACCGAAAATGACGTGCCACGCCGCGCGCCTTGCCGACCCAACGACCGACAAACCGCATGGCCCGCGGCAAATCCTTCGGTCCAATGACGACGAGTGCCACCAACGCGACCAGCAACAGCTCTGTCGGCGCAACATCGAACATCGGTGGGGCTTACGCGTTCAGCTGTTCGGCCGATCTTCAGGCATGGGCTGAAGCTTTGGGTCGGGATTGGGCTCCAGCGGCGGCTGGGCCTGAAGACGCGGCGAAGGCTGCACGGACGGTGACGCCGGCTCATCCTCCTCGGTCATGCCTTTCTTGAAGCTCTTGATGCCTTTAGCGACATCGCCCATCAGATCGGAAAAGCGCCCTTTCCCGAACAACAGCATCACGACGACGCCGACCAGCAGCCAATGCCAGATGCTAAGACCACCCATTTCGAATCTCCTTGAACAGCCTATCTAGGCGTCCGGGTCGGGATTTTCCACCTCAAGCTGCTCAAGGGCGATATCTACTGGATCGAGCAGGCCGGCGGCGCGTAGATCATCGATACCGGGGAGATCACGGCGATGCGCCAGGCCGAAGTGATCCAGGAAGCCCTGTGTGGTCGCAAAAGTGAGTGGCCTGCCCGGCGCTTCGCGGCGGCCCGCCGGACGAATCCAGCCCGCTTCCATCAGTACATCGAGCGTTCCCTTGGATATCTGGACTCCCCGTATCGCTTCAATCTCAGCGCGACTAACAGGCTCATGGTACGCGATAATGGCCATCGTCTCGATAGCAGCGCGACTGAGCTTGCGTGGCTCTTCCCGCGTACGACGCAGAATGTGGGCCAGGTCAGGCGCCGTCTCGAAATGCCACTTCCCACCCCGCTGCACGAGATTTATGCCCCGCCCGGCATAATCGCGCGCCAGTGTGTCAAGCACCTCGTCGAGGTTAGCCGCGATCTCGATGGTGGAAGCCAGGTCGGTAGCGCTCAGGGGTGATTGGGTAGCAAAAAGAGCGGCCTCGACCGCACGGATGATATCATCCGGTGTTTCCATCATTGCGCAGCCCGCAGCATGAGTGGCGCGAAGGCATATTCTTGTGCCAATTCTATCTTTCCAAGACGGGCAAGCTCCAGCGAGGCTACAAAACTTGAGGCCAGGGCGGAACGCCGATAGGCGGGATCAGGCGTTTCAGGGAGAAAATTCTCCAGAGCGCTCCAATCAAGATGATGACCAAGCATGTGCTCCAGTCGCTGTAGAGCCTCGTCAAGCGTTAGCAACGGACGACGCATGACCATATGCACAACCGGTTCGGTTCGCGCGCGCACGACCCCGTAGGCCGCGATGAGATCGTACAGATCATCCTGCCACAAAGCCTTGCGAATGAGGCGAAGACCTTCCGGGGCACCACGGACAAATACATCACGCCCGATCCGGTCGCGGGCCATCAAGCGCGCGCCCGCTTCCCGCATCGCTTCCAGGCGCTGGAGCCGGAGCTGGAGACGAAGCGCCAATTCTTCAGGGCTGGGATCGACCTCGACGTCTCTCGGCAGAAGCAGACATGATTTCAGGTAGGCGAGCCACGCTGCCATGACCAGATAATCAGCGGCCATTTCAAGGCGAAGTGCTTTGGCATCGTCGATAAAGCGCAGATATTGCTCGACCAGTTCAAGGATCGAGATCTCGCGCAAATCCACTTTTTGCGCGCGCGCCAGCATCAAGAGAAGGTCCAGCGGGCCTTCCCAACCGTCGAGTTCGAGCGTTAGCGTATCGCTCTGCGCCTTGGCGGGTGGTGTATCGAATGGAATCTCGTAATCGCTCACGGCGATGAAGAGTAGACATCCTGTTCGACGAGGTCGAGCAGCCTTTTTTGTGCCGTATCGCTCGGGCTATTCTGCCGTCTCGGCAAGATGCGCCGCTTTCTCCGCGGTAATCTGTGCGCGCATGGTTTCGCCACGCTGCAGACGCCCGGCCATCGACAGCCAGGCCGCTTCGGAACGGCGGTAGCGGTCCTTGACATTATCAAGGGTCGCTTTTTCGGCATCGGCGGCACATTCGGCGGCGCGGGCTAGATAATATTCGCTGTTTACCGACATCGAGATGTTCTCCTTGCGAATGTTATGGCGGCCCACGATGATGGGCCGCCAATGGCCATATTCAACCCAGCATTTCGGCGACGATCATTCGTAGCTCGCGTGTCGAAAGTACGGGCGAAACACGATCCCTGCCCTGAGGCACGATAGTACGGCGCTTTGCGCGTTGCCGCCTCGAATGCGGATACTTGGCGGTAGAAGACGAAGAATTCAAATTTGATATTAAGTGCATTTTTTCCTTGGGCGTGCGGTTCAGTTCCACACGACGTATCTTTTATGTCTGTTTCAAAAATCGCTAACGGCGATTGCCGCGGTTCTGGTTTACGCCGGGGCCGGAGCCGCCGGGCGTGCGTTCGCGGAATACGATCCGACCCTTGTCGAGATCGTAAGGCGTCATTTCGACCTGAACGCGGTCGCCTACGACTGTACGGATGCGGAAACGCCGCATCTTTCCAGCCGTATAGGCGATTATCCGGTGTTCATTCTCGAGCAGGACGCGAAAGCGCCCGTCAGGAAGAACTTCATCGATCAGGCCGTCGAGGGTCATGAGATCCTCTTTGGCCATTACGAAATCAAGCCGACTGCAGATTGACCGCAGACATCTTGCCGCGGCGATCTTGCTCCAGCTCGTAGCTCACGCGCTGGTCCTTGTTGAGGGTCGCCATTCCGGCGCGCTCGACGGCAGTGATATGAACGAAGCTATCGCCCGAACCATCTTCCGCTGCAATAAAGCCATAGCCCTTGTCGGTATTGAAGAATTTTACGGTGCCGATCGGCATGAGGTGTTTCCTTTCACGAAAACGGGTAGTCCCCGGGCACTGTGCCGAGGGAGCCAGAAGCGTAGAGAGGAAGAGGGTGCCGATAGGCATCGAATTCCGTCGCAGGCGACGTTAGCAAACGCTGTATAGTTCTTTTGCGAAGGAAAATCAACGTATCGGCAGAGCAGCCATGGAATTAACGCTGAGATCGGTCGCCAAATCTTCATAGAATTCACAAATTTCCGAGAGATCGTTTGGCGTAAAAGACAATATCTCGCCAATATCATAAGCTCTCAGCGGCCATCCCGCGGTCATGATCGTGCCGTCACGCTCATCCCCGCGCCGAACGATACCGGCATTATAGAAAAGACAGGCGCGGGACCGGCCAATCGCGCGCAGCCGCTCACACTGGGGGCTTGGGCGACCCATTATCTCGTTGATCATCGAAAGCTTGTTCGATGTATTGCGTATCCTGCCAAAAGCTGCCCGATCAAAACAAGCGGGAGCGGAAAGGCGCGCAACAGCATCGATCAGAATATTGAGAAGGCGATCGAGTTCGCGCAAGCCGTTCCCCAGAACCTTTGCGCGACAGGGGCCCTCGATTGCCCGCGCCGCCAGAGCCAAATCCGGTAGGCGAAGACCAGCGCCAAGAAATGCCGTGGCGCGCATGAGGTTAGCCGAAGCGATGTCGAGGGCTTGCCGTTCCGCGCCTGTATCCATGCCCCTATTCCCCTCATCGCGGGCGATCGGACCACGCCATTGTGTTGCTTCCTTTAGCCGGCTGCCTAAGCGAGCGCCAGCAGCGCATCCCGCGATGCAACGAGATCCGCGAGCGCCGGAAGATCGGCAGGCTTCGTGACGGTTGCCATTGCCTTATCAAGACGTGTCTTGGCTGCTGAGCTGATTTCCCCAGCCGCCCCGACACAGGCCTTCATTTCTTCAAAATCGCCCGAACAATGGAGGGCGATATCGCATCCAGCGTCCAATGCGCTTCGCGTCCGGACTCCGAAATCACCTCTCAGTGCGTGCATGCCGAGGTCATCCGACATAAGCAACCCGTCGAAACCGATCCCGTTGCGGATGATTTCAAGGATGATCTTGGGCGAAAGGGTTGCGCAATTGCCAGGATCCCATGCCGTGTAGACGACATGCGCGGTCATCGCCATCGGAGCATGCTTCAACGCGATGAAGGGGGCCAGGTCCGTTTCCAGCGCGTCGAGGCCAGCCTCTACCACCGGTAACTCGACATGGCTGTCTGCAAGTGCGCGCCCATGCCCGGGAATATGCTTGACCACGCCAACCACTCCACCATCGCGCAGCCCTTCGATCACCGCGCGGCCAAGCGCGGCGACGCGCAGCGGTTCCGATCCGAAAGCGCGATCACCGATAATGTCATGGGCACCAGGCTGACGGACGTCGAGCAACGGCAGGCAATCAACGGTGATGCCAACCTCGGCAAGCGTCAGCGCAATAGCGCGTGCATTTGCCCGTGCAGCCTCGATCGCCGACACCGGCGCAATTTCGTAAAGTACGTCGAACTGCTCGCCCCTGGGAAATGCCGGCCATTCGGGAGGCTGCATGCGTGCGACGCGCCCACCTTCCTGATCGATCAGGATAGGGAGATCGGCGCGGCCGGAAAGCGCCCGAAGATCATCCGTCAAGGCGCGCAGTTGCGCGCGATCAGCGACGTTCCGCTTGAACAGGATATAGCCTGCAGGATTTGTATCTTCGAACAATGCACGCTCATCCAGCGTAAGCGACGTCGATGAGAAGCCCAGGAAAAGCGGAGTCATCGTATCACCTTCGTTCGTTCAGGGTCGAGCGGATGCTACCAGTCTTGATTCTCGCTCAACAGAATGAAGCCGGATTAGCTGACGATCGTACAGGCTTCGCCGGCCACCTTCAGCTTGGCGCACAATGTGGCGGCCTGACCTCCGGCATTGGCGCGCAACCTATACAGCGTCTTTCCTCCGACCGGTACCCCGTTCACGCTATGATCGAGGCCCGCCAGGAAACCGAAACGCTTGGCGAGCGATGACCAGGCCTTGTTGGCGAGTGCCTGGCTCGAGAAAGCGCCCAACTGAATCGCCCCGCCGACTGGAGCCGCCCCACCAACGGGCGGAACTGGCGCCTGCCTGGCTGAAGGCGGCGCGGGTTTGGCGGCGGGGCCCTGTTGGATGGTAGCGGTTTGCGAATTTGCAGGCTGCGGTGACGGTTTCGCTGATGCGGGCGCCGGTGCAGATGGCGTACCGCTTACAGGCTCTTCCGGCAATGCAGACAGATCGATCGTTGAATTCACATCCTTGCCGACGCTGGCGCCATAGGCGACATCGCCTGTGCCTTCCACCTTCATGCCGCCCTTTTCTTCGGGCCTTTCCTTGACGGGGCCTTCGGGGGCCGCAATCAGCGTTCCGTCGCCGCCCGCATTGTCGCGGTTTCTCAGCCAGAAAATGCCGCCAATCACCAGACCGAGAGCCACCAACCCCACGACGACTGCGCCGATGAGGCGCGCCATCGAGATTCCGGCACCCTCGTCATAATCGTCAACCGGCTCCAGCCATGGCAGACGGTCTTCGTCTTCTTCGCTGACCCCGCGTTGAAAGTCCGACATCAGTGCATCTCCTCCGCAGCAGCAACCCCCATTACGCCGAGGCCATTCCGGACAACCTGTCCGATCGCATCCGCCAAGGCAAGCCGCGCACGCGTGATTTCCGGCGCACCGGCCAGAAGAAAGCGGCGCGACGGATCATCATTGCCACGATTCCACAGCGCATGGAACGCGGCAGCGAGATCAAACAGATAGAACGCAATCCGGTGCGGCTCGTGGGATATGGCAGCCTGCTCGATCACACGGGGATATTGCGCCGCCAGCTTGATCAGGCCTCTTTCCTCATCATCAAGCATGGCAAGATCAGCGGGCGGGGAAAGATCGATGCCTTCCTCGCTTGCCTTCCGATGAAGCGACCGAATCCGCGCATGTGCGTACTGGACGTAGAAGACAGGATTGTCTTTCGATGCTTCGACCACCTTGGCGAAATCGAAATCCATCTGCGCGTCAGACCGCCTGCTCAGCATCGTGAAGCGGACGACATCCTTGCCGACCTCCTCCACCACATCGGCAAGCGTGACGAAATTCCCCGCCCGCTTGGACATCTTGATCGGCTCCCCGCCGCGTAGCAAGCGAACCATCTGAACAAGCTTCACGTCGAACGGCATCGCGCCTTCCGTGAGCGCCTGAACCGCAGCCTGAATCCGTTTCACCGTCCCGGCATGGTCGGCACCCCAGATATCGATGAGCTGGTCCGCCGCCTGCGCCTTCTGATAATGGTAGGCCATGTCAGCGCCGAAATAGGTCCAGGACCCATTCGACTTCCGGATCGGGCGATCCTGATCGTCGCCAAATTTGGTCGAGCGGAAGAGCGGCAATACCACAGGCTCCCAATCTTCTGGCGTTTCGCCCTTTGGCGCCTCGAGAACACCGTCATAGATAAGATCGCGCGCGCGCAACGTCGCTTCCGCTGCTTCAGGCTTTCCCGCCGCTTGCACTTCAGCTTCCGACGCGAAGACATCATGGTGGATGCCGAGCAGACCGAGATCGGCACGTATCAGATCCATCATCGCCGCCACCGTACGCGTGCGGAACAACACGAGCCACTCTTCTTCGGATGCCGTGACATAGCGATCGCCGAATTCTGCCGCAAACGACCGCCCGATGGGAACAAGATAATCGCCCGGATACAGGCCTTCTGGTATCTGGACTGCTTCACCTAACGCTTCGCGATAACGCAAATGCGCCGATCGGGCGAGGACGTCGACCTGCCCGCCTGCGTCATTGATGTAATATTCGCGCGTAACTTTGTAACCTACATATTCCAGTAAGCTGGCCAGGGCATCACCGACCACGGCACCACGGCAATGGCCCATATGCATCGGCCCGGTGGGATTGGCCGAGACATATTCGACATTCACCCGCTGGCCCTGGCCAAGCGACGAGCGCCCGTAGCCGCCCGCGTCGGCAAGGATGGTTTCGAGTTCCCCCGTCCATACCGAAGGCGCGAGCCGCAGATTGATGAAGCCCGGGCCGGCGACTTCAGCGGATTCGACGTCTGAAAGTGCCGCCAATCCCGCCGCGATCTTGTCGGCCAGCGCGCGAGGATTGGTGGCAGCTGGCTTCGCCAGCACCATCGCCGCGTTGGTGGCGAGATCGCCATGCGACGGATCACGCGGAGGCTCGACCGCAACATTGCGACGATCCAGCCCCGCCGGCAGATCTCCCGCTGCGGTTAGCATATCCAAAACCGTATCAACGGCGTTCGCAAAACGTGCGTAAAGGGTCAAGATGTCATTCCAAAGATCATTCGAGGCGGCGCTTTAGCGGAAGCCCGACCCCGCCGTCCATGCCCGCGATTACCAAAATCGGAACGGGTTGAACGGTGAGCGACACGCGTTAACCAGATTTTTCCCCAACAAAATGTCGACAGGGTTAATTTTTCGCGTGCTTCTGTTGGTGCATTGGGGCAAGATTCGCCGTGAGCAATGCTCGACACACTATCTGCGGTGTGCCGGCACCTGGGGACCCACTGGGGAGAGTATTCCATGTCGATCGAGTTTATCCGGCCGGAAGTTGACGAGTTAAAACCGCGTATCAGCGTCATCGGCGTGGGCGGGGCCGGCGGCAATGCGATCGCGAATATGATCACTTCGGATGTCCAGGGTGTCGAGTTCATCGTCGCGAACACGGACGCGCAGGCGTTGAACGCTTCGTCTGCGGATCGGCGTATTCAGCTCGGTCTCAAGATCACGCAGGGCCTGGGTGCCGGCTCACGCCCCGAAATCGGCCGTGCTGCGGCGGAAGAAACCTTCGATCAGATCGAAAAAGCGCTGGACGGCGCGCATATGTGCTTCATCGCAGCCGGCATGGGCGGCGGCACCGGCACGGGTGCGGCGCCCGTGATCGCCAAAGCTGCGCGTGACCGCGGCATCCTGACCGTCGGCGTCGTAACCAAGCCTTTCAGCTTCGAAGGCAGCCGCCGGATGCGCTCCGCCGACTCGGGCATTGAAGAGCTGCAGAAGCATGTCGATACGCTGATTGTCATTCCAAACCAGAATCTGTTCCTGATCGCCAATCCGAACACGACCTTCAAGGAAGCGTTCAAGATGGCGGATGAAGTGCTGCAGCAAGGCGTGCGCGGCATTACCGACCTCATGGTCATGCCCGGCCTGATCAATCTCGATTTTGCCGACGTCCGCTCCGTGATGAGCGAGATGGGCAAGGCGATGATGGGCACTGGCGAAGCTTCTGGCGATAACCGCGCGATCGAAGCCGCTGAGCGCGCGATTTCGAATCCTCTGCTGGACGGCGTATCGATGAAGGGCGCCAAAGGCGTCATCATCTCCATCACCGGCGGCGATGACATGCGCCTGATGGAAGTCGACGAAGCAGCCAATCACATCAAGGAACTGGTCGATCCCGACGCCAACATCATCTGGGGCTCGGCGTTCAATAACGATCTTGAAGGCAAAATCCGCGTTTCGGTCGTGGCAACCGGTATCGAAGCCGACGCGATGCAGAATGCGGAGCCAGCCAAGCTGTTCACCTTCCCCGGCCGGAAGATGGACGACACGTCCCGCGCTGCTGCGCCGTCACCGGCACCGGAGCCCGCACCCGTCATTACCGAAACTGTCGCTCCGGAGCCACTGGAGCTTGACGAGGTCAGCGAGCCGGAAGTGGTCGCCGAGAGCATTCTCGACCTGACGCCTGAGACCCAGGTGACGCCAGTTGCCCAACCCCGCATGTTCGACGATGTTGGCGAGCCTGAAGCAGAAACGACGTCACCCGACGAGCTTTTGCTGGGGGACGATTCCATCCTGACCAATCCGCCCGAGCCAAATCCGGTTCCGCCAAGCGAAACGTCCGGCTCACGGCCATGGCTTTCGAAAACCCGCTCCGCAGATACCCAGCGGTCTGGCGGTGGCACTTTGTTCGAACGGATGTCGAGTCTCGCTCGCGGTGCGGCCAAAGCGCAGGTTGAGGAAGAAACCGATCAGCAGTCCGCGCGCGATCCTCTCGACATACCGCGCTTCCTTAACAGGCAGAATAATCCTTGAACGAGGCTTGAGGCCGAGCGCCGTCGATACCTGCCGGCGCGCCCTGCGGCACGCTCTGCACAGCATCTAAAAGCAGAACTCGTTTCAACCGTGTTCAGCACCCGTTTGGCGCTAGCTGAAGATGGTTCAGCTTGCGGCAATGGGAATCCGGCTTGATGCCGCTCTGCTCATGATCCCCAATTCCATAATTCTCACCAAGCGCCGCCTGCCGTCCGCACTTTTGGTTATGTTGATGATCACGTACCCGACAGGCATCTTCGCGCAAATTGCGCGCGCAGGGGAAGCATCGCCACTTTCAGGGCCGATGCCGTTGGATACGGAAGCAAAGTCGCTCCCCCCTGCTCCGCCTGTCTTTGTTGACGACATGACACTGGCTCGGAAAGCCGAAGCTGCGCGCGATCCGGCCGAGGCCCTCGCGCGTTATCTTCGCGTATTGGCGCCCAACCCCGCCAATCTTGAAGCACTGATGGGCGCAGGACGTGCCGCGCTCGATATCGGCGATGCCAACGCTGCAATTAATTTTTTTGCGCGTGCCGAACAGATCGCCCCGCGCAATGGTCAAGTCAAAGCAGGCCTGGGATCTTCGATGGTGCAGCTTGTCCAGCCCAAAGCGGCGTTGAAACTATTCCAAGACGCAGTCGAATACGGCGTGCCGGTTACGGAAATCGCGGCCGATCGCGGGCTGGCATATGATTTGCGCGGCGAAAACAAGCGCGCGCGCGCCGATTATGAATTGGCGCTTGCAGCCCACCCCGATTCAGAAACAACGCGCCGCCTTGCGCTGTCCATTGCGATGTCAGGCGACCCAGCAGGCGCGCTTTTAGTGCTTGATGCCCTTCTTCGGAAACAGGATAAAGCTGCCTGGCGCGATCGGGCCTTCATCATGGCGATAACCGGTGATGTGAAGGGCGCGGAAAACACGGCGCGCGCTGTTCTGCCGCGCCCGCAAGCTCTGGCCATAGAACCCTTCCTCGCGCGTATCGCCAAATTAAAACCCGCTCAACAGGCTGCTGCCGTGCACTTCGGTCAATTCCCTTCGGATGGGCGTCAGTATAGCGAGGCAGAAATGTTCGCTGCCGCAGGACTGGATACGCCCGCCGTTCCGATACCCACAACCACCAGGAGCTCGCCCAAATCGAACACGACGACGGACCTCGCCGACAATGAGGGCGATGGCATCGGTCTCGAAAAACCTTTGGTCGCACGCCCCATGAAAGCGAGTTCCGAAAAGACGAAGCCGACCGCGCGGTCTGTATCGGCAGGGGCCAAATCGACGATCACCAATACCGCGACATTACCGCCACCAAGCTCTCCCCCCGCATTGGCGTTGACGACCGAGGGCCCCCGGTCTGCACCGTTAAAAACGATCATTGCCGATGGGGTTACAGGACCGCTGAACTACAGGATCGATTCTCGCGTCACGCATCCCGAGCCGACACCAACACCAACTGCGCCTTCCCCAGCCCCTTCGCCAATTTCTCCAGGCGCTTCCACGGCACCGTTAACGACAGCCAAGGTGGATCCCGCGTTCCAGCTTCCTCCAAAGAAAACTTCACCGGAGAAAGAGGCAGCCCCCAAAATTGCTGCTGTCAACTTGAAGGCAGAAAAGATGGCCGCAGAGAAGAAAGCGGCAGAAAAAGCATTGGCGGCAAAGGCGCTGGCGGCAAAAGACAAGGCAGTCACGGACAAGGCTGCAAAGGACAAGCTGGCAGTCAAGGAAAAGGTTGCGGCGAAGACAAAAGCCGCCGCCAGCGCCAAGGAACCATCACGGTATTGGGTGCAGGTCGCGACGGGTGCGTACAAGCCTGATCTTGGCAAGGCCTGGGGTAATCTGAAGGCGAAATATCCTGCGCAGCTCGGCGGACGCACTCCCTGGACCACGCCGCTGAACCGGACGAACCGTCTGCTTATCGGCCCCTTCAAATCGAACGCCGATGCGCAGGCGTTCGTCAACAAATCCGCAGGGTCCGGCTTCATGACATCCCCATTTACAAGTGCTGCCGGCCAGACCATCGAGCGGGTTGCAAACTAGGCAGCCCTCGACTCAGCATAGTTGGCGGATCATGGAGACGGCAATGAGACGACCAGCCCCCTATGCCGCCGACCCTCTGACCAGCCGTGGCCGCCTCTATCCGGCTCGCAAGGGCGAGACCCGCGGTCCGCGAGATGATTTTCAGCGTGATCGTGACCGGATCATTCATTCGATTTCATTCCGCCGGCTGAGACACAAGACGCAAGTGTTTGTCGCGCCTGACGGCGATCATTTCAGGGTACGGCTCACGCACAGCCTTGAGGTGGCCCAGATCGGCCGTACCATCGCGCGCGAACTCGGATTGAATGAGGATCTTACCGAAGCGTTGTGCCTTGCCCACGACATTGGGCATCCCCCCTTCGGACATGCCGGTGAAGACGCGCTGCGTGCCGCAATGGCGGGCGCAGGAGGCTTCGATCACAACGCACACACCCTGCGCACGCTGATGAAGATCGAAAACGCCTATCCCGACCATGACGGGCTGAACCTGACATGGGAGACACTGGAAGGGCTGGCAAAGCACAATGGTCCATTGGCCAAGCCGAGCTGGGCATTGGCTGACATCAATGCGATGATCGATCTGGACCTGGAACGCTGGCCGTCTCTTGAAGCGCAAATAGCTGCAGTCGCCGATGACATTGCCTACGATAACCATGACATCGACGATGGGCTCCGCGCCGGGCTTCTGGAAATGGACGAGGTTCTTGCTGTCCCGCTGGTCGCAGCCGGTTGGGTCATCGTGCGCGAGCGATTTCCCGCAATGCCCGCGGACCGGCTGGCGCGTGAACTGGTCCGCGAACAGATCGGCCGGATGGTGAATGACGTGATTGTTGAAACCCGCCGCCGGATAGCGGATTTCGATCCGCAGAACATTGAAGACATACGAGCGGCCGGACAGGCGCTGGTTGGATTTTCCAAGAACATGGCCAATGAGGAGCGCACGCTCAAGCGCTTCATGTATGGTCGGCTATATCATCACCCGGTTCAGATCGAGGTGTCGGAGCGCGCCGCTCTCATCATCGCCGGGATCGCGGATGCCTATCTCTCCGATCCATCACGCTTGCCTGAACATTGGCGCGGCGCCCTGCCGTCTTCCGAACCAGAACGAACCCGCCACATTGGCGACTTCATCGCGGGCATGACCGACCGTTTCGCCATCTCGCGTTATCGAGAGCTCGTCGGGCCAATCGACATGCCTGAAGGTTTCTAGGGTCCCGCGAGATCTCCACGACCTTCAACAATGTGGGCTTCAGATAGCTTATCAGGTCTCTTTCCGAGGACGTCTTATCCGTTTTAACGTAGAGGTATTATGATACCTCTCTTAAAAGTGGCGTAGATCCTTGACTTGAGAGCCGCTCTCGGACATTAGCCCGTTCCATCAGCGCGCCCCGTCAAACGGGCGCGCGCTTTCTTTTGAAAGAGGTCAGGGCTCCATGAAGGCGCTTCTCAAGACCACGAAAGCGGTAAAGCCCGCTGATGTGGAAAAACAATGGCATCTGATCGATGCCGACGGACTGGTCGTAGGCCGTGTTGCCTCGATCATCGCCAATATCCTGCGCGGCAAGCATAAGGCAACGTTCACGCCTCATGTGGATTGCGGCGACAATGTCATCGTCATCAATGCCGAGAAGGTACGCTTCACCGGCCGCAAGATGACCGACAAGATCTATTATCGCCATACCGGCTATGCCGGCGGCATCAAGGAAGCCCGTCCGGACAAGATACTGGAAGGCCGCTTTCCGGAGCGCGTGCTTGAAAAGGCAATCGAACGCATGATCCCGCGCGGTCCGCTGGGCCGTCAGCAGATGCGCAACCTGCGTATCTACAAGGGTACCGAGCATCCCCATACCGCTCAGAACCCCGAAATCCTCGATGTCGCGGGCATGAACCGCAAGAATAAGGTGGGTGCCTGATGTCCGATACCCGTCAATCGCTTTCCGATCTCGCTGATATCGCCAGCGTTGCTGCGTCCAGTGACCCGACGCCTGCAGCACCCAGCGCACCCGTTCAGCAACAGGCCCCAACGCCATTGCGCGAACAACAGATCGACGCGCAGGGCCGCGCCTATGCGACCGGCCGCCGCAAGGATGCCGTCGCCCGCGTCTGGATCAAGCCGGGCACAGGCAAGGTTACGGTCAATGGCCGCGACCAGGAAATCTATTTCGCGCGCCCGACGCTGCGTCTTGTCATCAACCAGCCTTTCAAGATCGCCGAACGCGAAGGTCAGTATGACGTGATCGCCACAGTCGGCGGCGGCGGACTTTCCGGCCAGGCCGGAGCCGTGAAGCATGGCATCAGCCAGGCGCTGACTCGCTACGAGCCCGTACTCCGCTCGCCGGTCAAGGCGGCAGGTTTCCTCACCCGCGACAGCCGCGCGGTCGAGCGCAAGAAATACGGTAAGGCCAAGGCCCGCCGTAGCTTCCAGTTCTCGAAGCGCTAAGCATCAGGTTTACAAGACAACGAAGGCGGCTCCGGGAAACCGGGGCCGTTTTCTTTGGGCGTTCCTCGATATTATTGTAAAAAGATAAGATCATCGGCTCTCAACGGGTCACGGCTTGAGCGCTAGGCGGATCAAGCCTGCGATAAGGCCGAGCGCCATTACCGACCCTGCCCAGATCGCCACGAACCACCCGATCCGTTTCGCCCACATCAGTGATAGCCGTGCTCGCCAACCTTGCCGCGGAAGACCCAATAGGCCCAGGCGGTATAGGCGAGGATGACGGGGACGAGCACGGCGGCGCCAACCAGCATGAAGATCTGGCTCTTTTCCGGCGCGGCGGCCTGCCAGATGGTGACGCGACCGGGGATGACGTCCGGCCAGATCGAGATCGCCAGACCGACGAAGCAGAGCCCGAACAGGGCGAGCGTCCAGAAGAATGGCCCGCGTTCCGCGCGCTGGACAATACCACGCCAGAGCATCAGGCCGCTCCCCCCCACCAGCAATGGCATCGGGATCGTCGCGGCAAGACCCGGCCAGGCGAACCAGCGTTCATAATATTTGCCATCGAGAAAGGGCGTCCATGCGCTAACCAGCCCCACGGCTACCACCATCGCCAACAGCAGCCATCGTGCGAGGCGATAGGCCTGATCCTGTAGCGCCCCTTCCGCCTTCATGATCAGCCAGCATGCGCCGAGCAGCGCATAGCCGATGCAGAGGCTGGCCCCCGTCAGCAGGCTGAACGGGGTCAACCAGTCCCACCATCCGCCGGCATAGGCGCGACCTTCGACATGAATGCCCTGCAGCAGCGCGCCGAGTGTTATGCCCTGCGCAAAGGTAGCAACCAGCGACCCGGTGGTGAACGCCAGGTCCCACATTGCGCGATGGCTGGGTTCACGCCAGCGAAACTCGAAAGCAACGCCACGGAGAACGAGGCCCAGCAGCATCGCAGTGAGCGGCGCGTACAGGGCAGGCAACACGATGGCATAGGCCAGGGGAAAAGCCGCCAGCAACCCGCCGCCGCCCAGCACCAGCCAGGTTTCATTGCCGTCCCATACGGGGGCAATGCTATTCATCGCCGTATCCCGCTCACGCCCGACTGGCAGTCGGGTAAAGAGGATGCCTATGCCAAGATCGAAGCCGTCCATCACGACATAGGCGGCGACGGCAAAGGCGATGATGCCAGCCCAGATTATAGTGAGGTCGGTCATGGAGCCGCCTCCATCAATATGACGAGTACGACAGATCGTGATGGAGGACGATGGACTTTTACCCTGTGACCCCCGCGAAAGTGGGGATCCATTCCCTCAAACGCCCGAGTTTCTGGATTCCCGCTTTCGCGGGAATGACAAAAGTGAAAGGTCATCCTGTCTCCCCTCCGGCGGCTTCACGCCGTTCGACCTCGCTCTGCTGCTGCAGCACCTGCCCTGCCCCCATTGCTGAAGCAGGCGTAATGCCAGCGGAGCGGATCGGGGCGTGGGGCTCGGGCGGTTCTGTCGATGAAGGCGCGTGCGCCATCAGCTTCAGAATGTAGAGGATGCCTGCGGCAAAGACCCCAAAATAGACGATAACGAACGCGACAAGCGAGGCGCCAACCGCCGGTGCCGCTAGCGGCGAAACCGAATCCGCAGTACGGAGGATACCGTAGATCGTCCACGGCTGGCGCCCGGCTTCGGTCGTCACCCAGCCGGCGATCACCGCGACGAAGCCCGCCGGCCCCATCGCCAGCGCAAAGCGATGCAATAGCGGCCATTCGTAGAGCGTGCCGCGTATGCGCGCGAGTAGGCTGAAGAGACCAAGCCCGAGCATGAGGAAGCCGAGACCGACCATCACACGGAACGACCAGAAGACGAGAGCCACATTCGGCCAGTCCTTGCGCGGCACGCCGTCCAGCCCCTTCAGGGGTGCATTCAGATCGTGCTTCAGGATCAGCGACGACATTTTGGGAATCTCGATCGCCGCCTTGACGCGGCCTTCCGCCTGATCGGGCCAACCGAACAGGACTAGGGGTGCGCCGCGGGGATGGCTTTCGAAATGCCCTTCCATCGCCATGATCTTCGCGGGTTGATGCTCCAGCGTGTTGAGGCCGTGCATGTCACCGGCGAGGATCTGCACCGGCGCGACGATTGCAGCCATCCACATCGCCATGGAGAACATCACGCGCACCTGCGGATTTTCGCGATCGCGCAGAAGGTGCCATGCCCCCACTCCACCGACGGCCATGGCGGTGGTAAGATAGGCTGCGATCACAGTGTGGACGAGGCGATAGGGAAAGCTCGGGTTGAAGATCACCTCGGCCCAGCCACGGGCGACCACGAACTGCCCGACATCGTTGATCGCATAGCCCGTCGGTGTCTGCATCCAGCTGTTGACGCTCAATATCCAGAAGGCGGAAATGAATGTGCCTACGGCAACGGCGCAGGTCGCCGCGAAATGCAGGCTTTTCCCGACCTTTTTCATGCCGAACAGCATGACGCCCAGGAACCCGGCCTCCAGGAAAAAGGCGGTCAGCACTTCATACGCCATCAGCGGGCCGATGACCGGGCCGGCTTTATCGGAGAAAACGGACCAGTTGGTGCCGAACTGATAGGACATCACCAGTCCGGACACGACACCCATCGCGAAGGTTACGGAGAAGATCTTCAGCCAGTAGCGAAAAAGATTCAGGAACACGTCCCGCCCCGTCTTCAGCCACAGCGCCTCCAGGACCGCAAGATAACTCGCCAGTCCGATGCTAAAGGCCGGAAAGATAAAGTGAAAGCTTATCGTGAACGCAAACTGGATGCGCGCCAGGAGCAGTGCGGTTTCGGCATCCGTCATCGGTATTTCCCGGCTGGTTGCGCCGGGGCAGCAATGGACCTCAAACGGCTGGCGATCAAGCGTCGTCGGCGGCTACCTCATCCTGCAGGCAGAGGTCGCCGCAGCACCAAGCGCAGCCAGTTGGAAAGATCTTCCCGTCTGCCGAGCGCAGGATGTTCGATGAAATACCAGGATAGCACGGCAACCGGCAAAGTGATGCCAAAGCTGATCGCCGCAAGCGCATAATGGCCGAGGTTCGGAAGAAATTCGACCACCATCTGCTGTATGGGGAAAGCGAAAATATACATGCCGTAGGAATAGTCGCCCAACCGGTTGTAATATTCCTTACCCAACCAGCCCACGTGGCCAAGCCAGAATGACGTGTAGGAAAGGGCAAAGATGAAGATGTAGATATATGCTGGCGTGTGCCGCATCAGCACGGCGGCCGCGATCAAGCCTGCAGCAATCATCGGGGACAACATGATGCGATCCCGGTAAATGTAAAAGGCCATGCCTATGGCGAAGGCGATGATCGGAAATATTTTCACACGGAAAAGTGGGGAGTGGGCCGGCGCGAGAGACTGCACGATCAGAAATGCCACAAAAATTAGCAGGAATATGGGAAAGCGCTTTGGTTTGAGCAGTCCCATAAGTCCCACGATCACGACCATGGCGTAACAGGATACCTCGTAGAACAAGGTCCATAGCGATCCATTGATTCCTCGCGGAAAGCTATGGTCTTCGAACACCCCGGGCAGCGAAAATTGCAGGTCAAACAGCGTGATGTTTTTCCAGATATAGGAGTAAGTTGCGCCCGTGGTAAAATACCAGCCGAGGTCATAGCGGGTCATCGTGGGCCCGAGCACGAAAACCGTCAGCAGGACAACGGTTGCGAGCGCCGGGAATATTCTGAGGAACCGCGCACTTAAAAACGAAGTCAGCGTTCGGGATCGATCAAAGCTTTGTGCAATGAAGAAACCGGATATCGCGAAGAAAATCAGGACCGCGACCGTCCCAAGGGAAAAGCCCCAACTATCCCGCAATGGTTCATAGGTTCGCGGGCCATAAACGATCGGCCAGCTATGCGATAGAAGCACAGCAGAAGCGGCCAGCATGCGAATGAGATTGAAATTATTGTCCCGTCCGGCCGCATGTTCGCCCAAGGTCTTCATCGATCGAACCCGTTCAAGCGGACATGTTGGTATGGAGCGGGTGAAGGGAATCGAACCCTCGTCGTGAGCTTGGGAAGCTCCTGCTCTGCCATTGAGCTACACCCGCAAAATGCATCGCAAGGTCGTTAGCGTGCTGCCTGCGTGTGAGCAAGCGGCAGAAAGGTAAGAACAACGCGGCCAGGCGGGATCAGCCCGCCGGCTTGCTCACGGCGTCCAGCCGCGCGCGCTGCTCGCCCAAAAGGTCCAGGGACATTCCCTGGAGGAGTTCCCCGAGTTGCGCGCGTGATGTAGCGCTGGCGATCGGGGCGCTGATCGACGGCTGGGCCACAAGCCAGGCCAGCGCAATCGCCGCAAGGCTGGCACCGGTTTCGGAAGCGATCTCGTCCATAACCGCCAATACCGAAGGTCCACGCCCATCGAGATAGTCGCCCATCCTGCCGCCGCGCGGGCTCTTGCTAAAATCGGCGGCACTTCGATATTTGCCGGTCAGATAGCCGCTGGCCAGCCCGTAATAGGGAAGGACGCCAATATTCTCCGCTACACAAAGCGATTGGAGCGGTCCTTCGAAGCGCACGCGTTCCAGCAGATTATAATAGGGCTGAAGGACGGTAAATCGCGTCCAGCCATTGGCATCGCTGATCCGCAATGCCAGTGCGAGACGCTCGGCGGTGAAGTTCGAAGCACCAAGCGCACGCACTTTTCCAGCCCGCACCAACGCATCCAACGCCGCGAGAGATTCCTCGAGCGGCGTTTCCGTATCGTCGAGATGCGCAAAGTAGATATCAACCACGTCCGTCCGCAGCCTTTTGAGCGATTCATCGATAGCGCTGGCAATGCGGGTGGGCTGCAGTCCCTTGCCCCCCGGCCCGTCCAGCATGCCGACCTTTGTCGCGATCAGCACATTATCGCGTCGCCCGCTTCGTGAAAGCCATTCGCCGATGACCGCCTCTGATTCCCCGCCCTTATTTCCCGGTTTCCAGGCGGAATAGATATCAGCCGTATCGATCAGCTTCCCCCCGCCATCGATGAAGGCGTCAAGGATTTCACATCCCTGTTCGATATCGATCGTCCAGCCGAATACATTGCCGCCGAGCGCCAATGGGCTGGTCGTCAGTCCGCTGCCGCCAAGCGGCCGTTCCTCGATCATCACCATCTCCCGAAATATCTACGTCAACGCCTGTCCTTGGTCGCCGAAAAACGGATCGCGGCGTGGCGGCCCTCGATATAGTTTAACTCCCACGCATCCTTGGCCATGAAAACAGGCGCCCCGTCGCGGTCCTCGGCCATCGCGCTGCGATGCAATCCCTTGAATTCCTCAAGCGCCTTATCGTCCTCCGCGGAAATCCAACGGGCGGTATCCCAGGGCGAAGACTCGAAACCGGCATCAACTTTATACTCGGCCTGCAAGCGCGAAATCAGAACATCGAGTTGCAGTTGGCCAACCACACCCACAATCCACTGCGAGCCGATCGAAGGGTGGAAGACCTGCATGATCCCCTCCTCCGCCATATCGTTCAGGGCATTCCGCAGCTGCTTGGTTTTGGTCGGATCCGCGAGCTTCACGCGCCGCAATATTTCTGGCGCGAAATTCGGGAGGCCCGTAAACCGGATAACCTCACCTTCCGTAAGCGTGTCGCCCACCCGGAGCGTACCGTGATTGGGGATGCCGATGATGTCGCCGGGAAAAGCCTCATCAGCCAGTTCGCGGCTCTGCGCGAAGAACAGGATCGGGCTATGGACGGCGATCGCCTTCCCCGTTCCGACCTGCGTTAACTTCATACCGCGTTTGAACTTCCCGGAACAAAGCCTCATAAATGCTACACGATCTCGATGTTGTGGATTCATGTTGGCCTGGACCTTGAAGATGAATCCGGCGACCTGGTCCTCCTCTGGTTTGACCGCACGCGGCTCGCCCGGCTGCGACCGTGGACCGGGGGCAAAATCGGCAAGCGCATCGATGAGCTGCTCGACACCAAAGTCCTTGAGCGCCGAGCCGAAATAGACCGGTGTTAGATCACCGTTCCGATAAGCAACCTCGTCGAATGGCGCATAGCCCACCGACGCGAGTTCCGCTTCCTCGCGGAGCAGCGCGGCCCCTTCCGCCGAAAGCAGGCGATCGATATCGGGATCATCGAGCCCGCCGACCGGAACGCTGTCGCCCTCATACGCCCCGGTGGCATCGCTTGCTGGCCGGTAAAGATTGTTGCGCGCGAGATCATAGATCCCCTCGAACGTGCCACCCATCCCGACTGGCCAGCTTAGCGGAGCGACATCAAGCGCCAGGACATCGGCAATCTCGTCCAGCAATGCGAACGGGGTGCGGCCTTCGCGGTCTACCTTGTTGACGAAGGTGATGATCGGAACAGAACGCAGGCGACATACCTCGAAAAGCTTGCGAGTCTGCGCCTCGATGCCGCGCGCGGCATCGATCACCATCACCGCAGAATCGACCGCAGTCAGCGTGCGATACGTATCTTCCGAGAAGTCCTCATGTCCCGGCGTATCGAGCAGGTTGAATGTTAGCCCGGCCCGCTCGAACGTCATCACGGATGAGGTAACCGAAATGCCCCGTTGCTGTTCAATTTTCATCCAGTCAGACCGCGCCCGGCGGTTTTGCCCGCGTGCCTTCACCTCGCCCGCCAGATGAATTGCGCCGCCCACGAGCAATAGTTTCTCGGTCAGCGTGGTCTTGCCGGCGTCAGGGTGGGATATAATCGCGAAGGTGCGGCGATCGGAATGGGCAGTCATGATTTCGGCGTCTCGACAGGGGATCAACCCCACCCGCTAGCAGGCGCCGTCAAAAAAGCGAACCCGCCAATATTCAGGGCCGACTTATCCGGCAATGAATGGCGTTAAAAAGCGATATGTTTACACTTGTTGCAGTATCAGGGGGTCACGCCTGCCGAGTCGAATGGATTGAAACGCCGCTATAATGAAAAACTCTCGGGTTCATGTCCTTATTGTTGATGATTCCCTGACCATCCGGGCGATGATGGAAACTGTGTTCCAGAAGGATCCCGCAATCAAGATCGTCGGCTTCGCGGATAGCGCGGAAGAGGCGGAAACAATGCTGCGGGAATTGTCTCCTGATGTCATCCTGCTGGACATCAAGCTGCCCGGCATCGATGGTCTGGATTTTCTCAGCAAGCTGAAAATGTGGCATAGCAAGCCCGTGATCATGCTTTCGTCGCTTACAGCCCAGGGGTCACCGGAACGCGTGGAGGCGTTGCGCCGGGGGGCGGCGGGATCATTCGGCAAAGCCAAGGCGATCAGCGAAGCGCCAAAGCTGCTGAAGATGATCAAGGATGCCGCCCACGGCACCTTGCGTGGCGACCCCGAGGACATGAAAGCACTGGCCGTCATCCTCGCGGCCGAAAAGGCAGCCGCAAAGGATGTTGGCGTCAGCGCATGAGGACGAGTTCTTCCGCCATGGAAGGATGGAGTGCCATCGTATCGTCGAATGCCTGCTTCGTGAGTTTCGCTTTTACTACGATCGCCGCGGCCTGAAGTATCTCCGGCGCGTCCGGCCCGATCATGTGGAGGCCAAGGACAACGTCGGTTTCGGGATGTACGACCATCTTGTAAAGGGAGCGTTCGTCCCGATGAGCCAGCACATTCTTCATCGGCCGAAAATCCGAAGTGAAGATCTTTGCTGAGCCGAACTGGTTACGCGCCTGCGCTTCGGTCATCCCAACGCCCGCCATCGGCGGATGGCTGAACACTGCAGAGGGTATGCAGGCATAGTCGACCTGATGCGGTTTCTTCCCATAAAGTGTATCGGCAAAAGCCTGGCCTTCACGAATGGCAACCGGCGTCAGCTGCACACGATCAGTAACATCGCCTACGGCGTAAATGCTTGGTACCGACGTGCGATTATCTGCGTCGACCTTGACCGCGCCATTGTCCGCCAGCTCCACGCCCACCTCCTCAAGCCCCAGACCTTCCGTTTTCGGTATGCGGCCGACGGCGAAGATCAGCGCATCCGCCGGGATGGACTCCCCTTCCCCGTCCACGTGGACGAGAAGACTACCGTCCGCCTGCTTTTCCACAGACCTGAACGGCGCGTTGAACCGAAACTCGATACCTTTGGTCATGGATATCTGGAGCAACCGATCCCGGATTTGCTCGTCATAACCGCGCAATATCTGGCCGGATCTGTTGACGATCGTCACATGGCTTCCGAAACTGTGGAATATGCCTGCGAACTCATTGGCGATATATCCGCCGCCTGCGATCACCACGCGCTTCGGTAGCGTTTCCAAATGAAACACTTCGTTAGATGTGATGCCATGCTCCGCGCCAGGACAACCCGGACGCGCCGGCCACGCGCCCGTCGCGACGAGGATCGTTTCCGCCGTGATTTTCCGTCCGCTGGCGAGCGTCACCTCATGGGGTCCGCTGACGGTCGCGCGCTCATGGAAATGCTCGACTTTGTTGTTATCGAGCGTGTCGGTATACAGTCCCTCGAGACGCGTGACTTCCGACAGGACGGAATCCCGCAAACGCGGCCAGCTGAAATCGCAATCGGGGACATCCCAGCCAAACTGGCGAGCGTCCCGCAGATCCTCTGCGAAATGCGCGCCGTAGACGAGAAGCTTCTTGGGAACGCAACCGCGGATCACGCAGGTTCCGCCTATCCGATACTCCTCGGCCACTGCGACCCGCGCACCATACGCAGCTGAAACGCGGGAGGCGCGGACACCACCGGATCCTGCCCCTATGACAAACAGGTCATAATCATAGTTTGCCATCAGGAACTCCGCTGAACGATCAGAGCAGGGACCTAAGCACGTGCACTGTGCGCTTCAATCGGAATATATCGATATCAGTGATCGCCGGGACCAAACGCACGCACGATCAGCGCCCGGGTTGAGGCGTCAAACTTGTCGGTACCTTCCGATTCGATCGACTTCGCGATCGACTTGCCAAGCTCGACGCCGAACTGATCGAACGGATTAATCCCGAGCAGCACGGCATTTGCAAAAACGCGATGCTCATAAAAGGCGATGAGGGCGCCAAAGACGCCGGGATCGATCCTGTCGAGCAACACTGTCGTTGAAGGCCGGTTGCCGGAATAGGCCCGTGCCGGATCTTCATTGCCACGGCCCGCCATCAACGCGGCTCCTTGCGCGAAGCAGTTGATCAGCAACTGCTTGTGATGTGCGTCATCTAGCGGATGTCCCGGCTCTATAGCCGCGATGAATTCCACGGGAACGAGGTGGGTTCCCTGATGGAGAAGCTGGAACACCGCATGCTGGGCGTCGGTGCCGACCCCACCCCAGGTGATCGGGGCGCTCGGCACGTCCAGCAGCGTTCCATCCGAAGTCACGGATTTGCCGTTCGACTCCATTTCCAGCTGCTGGAGATAGGAGGGAAGCAAGCGCAATCTTTCGTCATAGGCGAAGACGGCGCGGGTCTCCGCCTTGCGGATGACGGCATAATAAAGGTCGATGAATGCTGCGATTAGCGGCGCGTTACGGGTGGGCTCGGCGAAGCGGAAATGCCGGTCCATGGCGGCCGCGCCTTCAAGCATCGCTTCGAAAGCATTCCAGCCAAGCGCCAATGCGACCGGAAACCCGATGGATGACCAAAGCGAGTACCGCCCGCCCACACTTTCGCTGAACGGCAGAACCCGTGTTTCATCCACGCCCCATTCGATCGCCTTGTCCGGGCTGGCGGTCAGCGCGATCACCCGGCCGTAGACATCCTCCACGCCACCTTCTTCCAACCACGCCAGGGCGGACGCCGCGTTGAGCATTGTCTCGGTCGTTGTAAAAGTCTTGGATGCGATCACCAGCAGCGTTGCCGCCGGATCGAAGCCGGCAAACGCTTCTTCAAGTGCCGCTCCGTCCACATTCGACACGATCGCGACGTCGTACCGGCCGGCTTCACGGCCCAGCGCGTCAATCGCAACATTGGGACCAAGCGCTGACCCCCCTATGCCGATATGAAGTACGTGCCGGATGGGGCCCAGCGCCTCCGCCTCGATCGCATCTATCAATGCACGCATGCGCGCATGGTATTTCTTGGCGCGTGCGACACTTTCGGGATCGCCCTGCCCCCGCTCAGCGGCATGCTCGGCTGCCCGTCCCTCGGTCACGTTGATCTTTTCGCCGGCAAACATCGCTTCGCGCGCCCGCTTGATGTCCCGGCTTTCCGCGAATTTTACGAAATTTGCCAGAATCGCGGCCGAAAGGTGGGTTTTCGAGAAGTCGAAATGGATGCCCGCTTCTTCCACCGTCATGCGCGATATCCGGTCCGGCTCGGCGGAAAAGATCTCGCTGAGCGTGCCGGGTTCGGCCGGTGCAATCGAGAAAAGCTGTTCGGAAATTGTCGGCATCAAAAACTCCAGCCAAAACGGTAAAAGCACTCAAGCCTTACCTATAGCCTCATCGGGATTGAAGCCATCCCGTTCGTCATGAACCTGGAAGCATGACCAGAAAAGATATCCACAAGTACTGATCGAGATCAAATAGGGAGACCCATGCCACCAACCTGATCGGCGTTAACTCAATTTATCTTGCGCTTGGATTAGACTTGAGAGATTATCGATATTTGCTTGAGCAGGATCGAATAGCGCATCTGTTACGGATAGATAACAAAGTTCGGACGTAGTGCGCGGGAGCGGGATAGGCAGTATGTCATGAGCAGCATTTCAGCGATCCACGCAATGAGCGGCGTCGATAGATTCCAGAAACTCGTCGACACCATCAAGGACTGCGCGATCTTCATGCTCGACACCGAGGGGCATGTAATCAGCTGGAACAGCGGCGCTGAACGTCTCGTGGGCTATTCCGAACTCGAAATACTCGGTCGCCATTTTTCCTGCTTTTACACACGCGAAGACATCGCTGAGGGCGTTCCCGAACACATCTTGAATACGGCCCGGCAAAGCGGCCATCTTGAAACGGAAGGATGGCGTGTCCGAAAGGATGGCAGCCGCTTCCGCGCGATGGTGATAATGGATCCGATCTTCGAGAACGGAACCTTGCTTGGCTTTGCAAAGTTCACGCGCGACATCAGCCTGAAAATAAAAGCCGAACAGGATCTGCTTGGTGCACGCGAAGCGCTCCGCAATGCGCAGCGAATGGACGTGCTGGGGCGCCTTACCAGCGGCGTCGCTCATGAATTCGGCAATCTCCTGGCGGTACTGCGAAGCGGTACGGAGCGATTGGCGCGCGCGGATCTCGCTGATCAGGATCGCAGCGACTCGCAAAAGTTTCTGATCGAGACGATCGATCACGCGACATCGCTTACTTCGCAATTGCTGAACTTCTCGCGCGGACAGCCGCTTCGGCCGGAGCAGTTCGACCTGATCGACCGGTTGCTGGCGATGCGACCGCTGCTTGAGACGATGCTGGGCGATTCCATCACCCTCAAGATGCAGCTTGTACCCGAACTCGTGCCCGTCGACACCGACCGCCACCAGTTCGAAACGGCCATCGTGAACCTGATAGTGAATGCGCGTGAGGCGATGATCGATGAGATCGGCGTCAAGGATTGCGTGGTCACGCTCACAGTCGGCAGCGCGAACGAAATCCCGGAACATCTGGCAAGTCTGCCGCCTGGCGGCAGCTATGTGACGATATCCGTCAGCGACAACGGACCCGGCATTAACAAGAGCATCCTGCCCGTCATTTTCGAGCCATTTTTTACAACCAAGCGACAGCGCAGCGGCGCGGGACTGGGGCTCTCCCAAGTGCAGGGCTTCGCCCGGCAATCGGGCGGCGACGTCGAAGTTTCCAGCGCGATCGGAAAAGGCACGACGTTTGCGCTTCATTTGCCCCGTGTCCGGCGCAGGATCGTTAATCCGATTGCTATCGACACGCTCCCGCCATCCTATGCTGAGGATTGCGAGCTCTCGGGGTCCGTCCTGCTGGTCGAGGATAACGCGCGAACGGCAGACTCGTCGCTGGCTCTGCTGGAAGACATTGGCCTGAAAACAACCTGGGCGCGAAACGCCGAGGAAGCGCTCACCAAGCTTCAGCAGTCAGAAGAAAATTACGACCTCGTTCTGACTGACGTCGTAATGCCGGGCATGAGCGGCATTGCGCTGGCGCGCACGATCGGCCGGCGTTGGCCACAAAAACCGGTCATCCTGACCAGCGGCTATAGCAACGAACTCGCAGCCGGGCATGGCGGCGAGCTCGAACTGCTGCAAAAACCCTATAACCGCAAAACCCTGCTTTCCACGCTGCAGCGCCATTTACTCGCGCAATAAAGCCTTCTGACGTCATATATCTCGACCCCGCTGCGCCTTTGTGGGATGGGCCGGGCCGATGAGCAGCGAAAGTGACTTTGCGGGATGGATTGCGCGGATGCTTGGGCACACGCCGGGCGATCTTGCACTTTATCAGCGTGCGGTTACGCACCCAAGCCACAATGATGCCAACTATCAACGGCTGGAATTCCTTGGCGATCGCGTGCTGGGGCTCGTGACGGCGCAATGGCTTTACGCCCGATATCCGGACGAGCCGGAGGGAAAGCTCGCGCACCGTCTTAACGGTCTCGTCTCCCGGGAAGTATGCGCGGACGTGGCGCGAGACATCGATGTAAAGACGTGGCTTCGCCTCGGCAAACAGGCGCTTGATGATGGCGTATTCGAAAGCGACAACGTTCTCGGCGACGCTATCGAGGGCTTGATCGGGGCGCTGTTCATCGACGGTGGCATGCCGGCCGCCGAACATTTCATCCGGAGAAAATGGGCAGAGCGTATCGATGGGCAGCGCCAGCCGCCCAAGCATCCCAAGGCGGCTCTGCAGGAGCTGGCGGCCGCGAAAAATCGGCGGCCGCCTGCCTATGCGATCATCGACCGGTCCGGCCCTGATCATCGCCCGCGATTTACAATGCGCGTAACCGTCAATGGCCTGGGCGAAGCGCAGGGAGAAGGTACTTCACGTCAGGAGGCGGAAACGGCCGCCGCCCGCGCCCTATTGGAGAAACTTGCTTGAACGATCAGAGATGCGGCCTTGTCGCAGTGGTTGGGGCGCCAAACGCAGGTAAATCAACGCTGGTGAATGCGCTGGTCGGCCAGAAGGTCGCCATCGTGAGCCCAAAGGCCCAGACCACCCGTACCCGATTGATGGGCATTGCCATCGCCGGCGAAAGCCAGATCCTGCTGGTGGACACGCCGGGTATCTTCGCCCCGCGCCGCCGGCTGGATCGGGCAATGGTTGCGGCGGCCTGGGGCGGTACGCAGGACGCGGACCTGATCGCCCTCGTCCTGGACGCCAAGACCGGCCTGACGGCGCGGATCGAAACGCTTGTGGAAGGCATCAAGGATCGCAGCGAACCGAAGATACTGATCCTCAACAAGGTCGACATCACGCCGAAGGAAAAGCTGCTGGAATTGGCAGCGCCGCTGCAGGAGCAACTGAAGCCCGAAGCGATCTTCATGGTCTCCGCCACAAGCGGGGATGGCGTGGACGATCTGAAAGCCGCGCTCGCGGCGCGAATGCCGGGAGGCCCATGGCATTTTCCCGACGACCAGGTATCCGACGCGACGGATCGGATGTTGGCGGCGGAAGTGACCCGCGAACAGCTCTATCTCCAGCTTCACGCCGAACTGCCCTATGCGTCGGCGGTCGAGACGGAGAAATATGAAGAGCGCCGGGATGGCTCGGTTGCGATCCACCAGCAAATCCTGGTCGGCCGGGACACCCAGCGTGCGATCGTGCTCGGCAAGGGCGGCGCGCGGCTAAAGGAAATCGGCAGCAAAGCCCGCGAAGAGATTGGTACATTGCTGGGCAAAAAGGTCCATCTTTTCCTGCACGTCAAGGTGAAGCCCGATTGGGAAGAAGATCGGGGACTTTACAGGGATATCGGCCTGGACTGGGTGGAATGAGCCGACGTCAGGCCCAAAGCTGAAAGCTGCTGTTTTCCATATCCAGGCTGGTCTGGATGACCGCGGCATTTGCCTGAAAGGCCTGCTTTATCTGTAGCTGATCGATAAGGGCGTTGAGCGGATCGGCGCTTACCCCGCCATCAACGACGGAGTTCGCGATCTTCGCCGCGCTCGCGTCGAACTGGGCCAAACTGCCCTGCAACGCTGACAACGCAGTCGAGATCGCGATACTCACAAGCCACCCTCAACAGATACGGCCTGCGCCGCGACGATCGTTATTTAGCGATCGAGGCTTAGCAATCGATCAAAGCACAGGGTTAATGCGTTTACCCAACTCTTAACTGCCGCGCGATCGGATTTGCGTGCGTCGCGCGTCGCCACCACCCAGATCATAAACCCTACCAGAGCAAGCAAGAATCCTGGCGGAACCAGAGGATGGTAGTCATAGCGGATGCGCCTCCTTCGACATGGGAGCGTAACGATGCTAGGGGCGATGGGGTTTCAGGCTATACTTGGGGAGGTCCCATGTCTTACCGCAGGCGCACATTGCTGCTGCTCATCGTCATCGAACTACTGCTCGGCTATTTCTATCTCTACAGCATGAGGATGCCAGGTGATCCAGCGCAGCTGGCAGAGCGCGGCCGATTGATCGGCCTGGTCATGGGCGTGATCGCGGGGCTTTCGCCGCTGCTTTATTTGATGGCCCGCAACAACGACAGGAAGAGGGCGGAGAAGGCCAAGGGAGAGTAGGACGCTTCTTAGATCAAGCCACCGTCCCTATTCCCCTCATTCCAGCGCAAGCTAGGGTGCAGACCCATTATTTAACCGACGAACAAGAACAGAGATTCCAGCTTTCGCGGGAATGACGGTTGGCGCGCTTGGCTAAGCCCGATGCGGTTCCTTATCGACTTGCCAGGTCTGGCCCTTTGAAATGAGCGCTTGAAGATCGGGCTTCTTACCCTGCGAAGCCGCAAGATTCTGCTCGACCACCGCGCTGTCGAATGTCGGCGCGGGGTTCTGGTAGATCGTGCCGAGGGCGATGGGGAAACCATCAGGCTGCTCCATGTCGATCAGCATCTGCGCGACGCCCTTGTTGGTTTCGTCATGGACGATGACGCCGGCCGCCTGCCAATTGCCGTCCACCACGTCGACGACGACCAGCTTGAGATCGTGCCGGTCGAGGTGAATGCCCTTTGTACCGCCTGCGAACAGGATCGGCTTGCCGTTCTCCAGCCAGACCTGGTTGTCCGGTGCCGCCTTCTTGTCGGTGAAGGAGGCAAAGACGTCGTCATTATAGACGATGCAGTTCTGGTAGATCTCGACGAAGCTCGCACCCTTGTGGCCATGCGCGGCCTTCAGAACCTGCGGCAGATTCTTGTGGGTATCGATACCGCGCGCGATGAAACGCGCGCCGGCGCCGAGCGCGAAGCTGCAAGGTGATGCAGGCCGGTCCACCGAACCGAACGGCGTGGACGGCGAGCGGGTACCGACGCGCGAAGTGGGCGAATATTGCCCCTTCGTCAGCCCGTAAATCTCGTTGTTGAACAGTAGGATCTGGCAATCGAGATTGCGGCGCAGCAGGTGCATGGTGTGATTGCCGCCGATCGACAGCGCATCGCCGTCGCCCGTGATGATCCAGACATCGAGTTCCGGATTGGCGAGCTTGACCCCCGTCGCGATGGCGGGCGCGCGGCCGTGAATCGTGTGGAATCCGTAGGTTTCCATATAATAAGGAAAACGCGACGAGCAGCCGATGCCGGAGACGAACACGGTGTTTTCCGGCTTCACGCCCAGCTCCGGCATGGTCCGCTGGACTGCCTTCAGGATCGCATAATCGCCGCAGCCGGGGCACCAGCGAACCTCCTGGTCGGTCTCCCAATCCTTGGGCGTGGTCGTGATCGGGGTCATATCGTTCATATTATTTTTCCTGCGTCATTCCAGCGAAAGCTGGAATCTCCCTTCTTTTGAAGCAGAAGAGAGAAATGAGATCCCAGCTTTCGCTGGGATGACGATTGGCTAACTCCAACCAAGTTGAGGAAGTTGAGGCTTGCCGTGCGATCCCCAACCTTCGCAAAAGAAGTATTTGCACCACGCGCACAATCGTCACCCTGAACTTGTTTCAGGGTCCATTTCTCCGCCCGCGCCGCCCGTTCTTGTGGCACGATGGATCCTGAAACAAGTTCAGGATGACGGAGCATAAATGGCAAAGCCCGCCGCGAAGGTAACGAAGGTAACGCTAAAACAGCCTTGCGCATCACCCCAACACCGCCTCGATCGCCGCTTCGATCTCGGCGATGCGGAAAGGCTGGCCGGAGACCTTGTTGAGCGGCTTGGCATCAACGAGATACTGGTCGCGCAGGACGGTCTTGAGCTGGCCGGTGTTCATTTCAGGCACGATGATATGCTCAAAGCCGCGCAGTAGGACACCCAGATTCTTCGGCAGCGGCCAGATGTGGCGGATATGGACGTGGGCGACATCCTTGCCCCGCGCGCGCAGGCGGCGGACGGCCTGGTGGATCGGGCCGAAGGTAGAGCCCCAGCCGACGACGACCAGCTTGGCACCGGCCTCGCCGAGCTCGATATCCTGATCGGGGATATCGATGCCCTCGACCTTGTTCTTGCGGATATCGGTCATCGCCTGATGATTGGCGGCTTCATAGTTGATGTGGCCGGTATCGACCTGCTTCTCGATACCGCCGATGCGATGGATCAGGCCAGGCGTGCCCGGCTTGATCCACGGCCGAGCGAGCTTGGCGTCGCGGCTATAGGGCTTGAGACCGCTCTCCGGAACCTCCTCCAGGAACCTGACCGGGAACGGCGCGTAGGTCGACATGTCCGGCACCATCCACGGCTCGGCCGCGTTGGCGATATAACCGTCGGTGAGCAACATGACAGGGGTCATGTACTGGGTCGCGATGCGGACCGCCTCGATCGCGCAATCGAACGCATCGGACGGCGAGCGGGCAGCGATCACCGGCAGCGGCGCATCGCCGTTGCGGCCATAGACCGCCTGATAGAGATCGGACTGCTCGGTCTTGGTGGGCAGGCCTGTCGAGGGGCCACCACGTTGCGAATTGATGATGACCAGCGGCAGCTCGGTCATGATCGCAAGGCCCATCGCCTCGCCCTTCAGCGCAATGCCGGGGCCGGAGGACGAGGTGACGCCCAGCTGACCCGCATAGGAGGCGCCGATGGCCGATGCGATTGCCGCGATCTCGTCTTCCGCCTGGAAGGTGGTGACGCCGAATTCCTTGAGGCGCGCGAGGTGATGGAGGATCGCGGAAGCCGGCGTGATCGGATAGCCGCCGAAGAACATCGGCAGGCCGGCAAGCTGCGCACCCGCGACGAGACCTTCCGAAATCGCCTCGGCACCCGTGACGGTGCGATAGAGGCCGGGTTCGGACGGCGCAGGGGCGATATGGTGTTGCTTCAGGCCGATCGCGCCGAGCTCCGCCGTCTCGCCATAGGCATGGCCAGCATTGAGCGCGGCGATATTGGCTTCTGCCAGTTCGGGTGCCTTGGCGAACTTGGCCTTGAGCCAGGCGACGATCGGCTCGCGCGAGCGATCGAACATCCAGAGCGCAAGCCCCAGTGTCCACATGTTCTTGCAGCGAAGCGCTTCCTTGTTGCCAAGGCCGAAGGGCTTTACCGAATCCATGGTGAGCTGGGAGATATTGAAGGCGAGCAGCTGCCACTTGGCGAGCGAACCATCGGTCAGCGGCGATACGTCATATCCGGCCTTGGCAAGATTACGCGCACCGAATTCGCCTTCGTCAGCAATGATCAGACCGCCGGCCTTCAAGGCGCCGACATTGGTCTTGAGCGCCGCCGGGTTCATCGCGACGAGCACGTCCGGCTGATCGCCCGCCGTCTCGATCGCGGTCGACCCGAAATTGATCTGGAAGGCGGATACGCCGAACAGCGTGCCCTGCGGCGCGCGGATTTCCGCCGGAAAATCGGGAAAAGTGGCAAGATCGTTGCCTGCCAGCGCGGTCGACAGGGTAAACTGTCCACCGGTAAGCTGCATACCATCGCCGCTGTCGCCAGCGAAACGCACAACGATCGATTCTGCTACGGGGTGCGCCGACGCCTCGGCGGGGGTTAACTCGCGTGCCGCAGTTGCCATTTTGTATAGACTCTCCGAAAACTTGTTCCCGTCCTACCGCCCTGCGCGCGCAGGGCAAAGTAAGAAAATCATGGCCCTGCCCCATATTGACTTGGGTTCGGTACATATGAGGAAACCAAATCCAGACTGGAGGACTTGATCGCGGCGATCAACCCGGCAAAGCAGGATGATGGCCAAAATCGTTAGACCCGATGTCAGTTCGTTCCTCGACTGGCTCTACAGCCATCCGGGACCGCGCATGCATGACGTTTCCCCTACGGAGGGACGGCGCATGATGGATCGCATGACGCACAGGGCTGAGGCGCCTGTCGGCGAACTGGCCGTGATTCGTGATATCGCCATGCCCGTTACGGGGGGCAGCCCTATCGGCTTGCGCCTGTTCGACGCACGGACGGAGCGACCGTCGGGCCCGGTCATGATCTTCTACCATGGCGGCGGTTTCGTCGTCGGCGATCTGGACAGCCATGCAGCGCTGTGCGCGGAAATCGCGCGGCTGATCGATTTGCCGGTGATCTCGGTCGATTATCGGCTGGCACCGGAATATCCGTGGCCAGCGGCGCCGGACGACGCGGAGACGGCCGCACGCTGGATTGCGGGCAATCCACCCGAACTGGGAATTCAAGCCACCGGCCTTATTCTTGCCGGCGACAGTGCAGGCGGGACCTTGACGATCGTGACCGCACTTGCGTTGCGCGACCGGCCCGCCCCCCTGCCCTTGCTGGCACAATGGCCGATCTATCCAGCTGTCAGCGCCAGCACGCGCTTCCGTTCGTTCGACAGCTTTGGCGACGGATATATGCTGGACCGCGAGCAGCTGGCGTGGTTCTTCAATCACTATGCCGCCGACATTCGCCATTGGCGCGCAACACCCACCCGCAAGTCACAAGCCGGATTGCCGCCGACGCTGATCCTCACGGCATCGCTCGATCCGCTGGTCGATCAGGGACGCGCCTATGCCGAGCAATGCCGCGCAGACGGGGTCGATACACGATATTACGAAGCGGAAGGCACGATTCACGGCTTTCTTACGCTGCGCGGCTCGATACCTTCAGGTCAGGAGGACTTGCGCAGATGCGTCGACCTGCTCAAGACTTTGATCGCACCCGCTTAGAACACTTAGTGTAGGGTAACTCGCCATGACCGATCCATCCACGCTGCCATACCGCCCCGCCGCCGGGATCATGCTGATCAATGGCGAGAACCGGGTCTGGGTGGGACAGCGGCTGGATAGCACGCTGGAAGCATGGCAGATGCCGCAAGGGGGACTGGACGAGGGCGAAGATCCGGAAGCAGCGGCGCTGCGTGAGCTGGAGGAAGAGACCGGCATTCCCGCCAGCCTCGTCGAGATCGTCGCGCGCGCGCCAGAGACCCTGCTGTATGATCTGCCCGCCGATCTTGTCGGAAAACTCTGGAAGGGACGGTATCGCGGACAGAGCCAGCACTGGTTTCTTGCCCGATTTCTGGGCCGCGACGAAGATGTGCGCATCGAAACCGCCCATCCCGAGTTTCGCGCCTGGCGCTGGGTGAACCCGGAAGACCTCCCATCGCTGATCGTGCCGTTCAAGAAGCAGCTCTATACGGCCGTTCTCGCGGGATTTCGCGAACATCTTGGAAGCCCGGCATGAGCGCGGTGGTCCGCGCGTCCCGCCTGGAGGATATCGAGGCGCTCTATGAGATGGCGAAACTGGCGGGGGCGGGTTTCACGAATCTGCCCGCCGACCGCGACGTGCTCGCCGGCAAACTCGCGCGATCACAAGAGGCGTTTCGCAAGACGAGCAATGAGCCTGGTGATGATCAATATGTGCTGATCATGGAGCATGGCGAGAGCGGCAAGGTGATCGGCACCGCGCAGATATTTTCGCAGATCGGCACGAACTGGCCGTTCTACAGTTACCGGCTCAGCACGCTGAGCCAGAATTCACGGGAATTAGGACGTATTTTCAAAGCAGAAATGCTTACACTTACGACGGACTATGAGGGGTGTTCCGAGGTGGGTGGACTGTTCCTTCATCCGCGGGAACGCGCGGGCGGGCTTGGCATGCTGCTGGCGCGCAGCCGCTATCTGTTCATCCGCCAGCACCGCACGCGGTTTGCTAACCGCCTGCTGGCTGAGTTGCGGGGCATGATCGACGAAGCCGGCGCCTCTCCCTTCTGGGATGGTCTTGCCGGCAAGTTTTTCGGCATGACCTTCCAGGAAGCCGATACGTTCAATTCAACCCGGGGCAACCAGTTCATCGCCGATCTGATGCCAAAGCATCCGATCTATACCGCCATGCTGCCGGAAAACGCGCGGCTTGCGATGGGGCGACCGCATCCCAACGGCCGGGCAGCGATGCGGATGCTGGAGGAGGAAGGTTTCCGTTACGAAAGTTATATCGACATCTTCGATGGCGGCCCGACGATGATCGCGGAAACCGACCGGATCCGGTCCATTGCCCAGGCCAGAGAAGCCGAACTGATGCCCGGCGAGCCGGGAGAGGGCGTGGCGTCGATCATGGCGTCCGGAAGCCTGCTCGATTTCAGGGCGTGTATAGGCCAGGTCGAACAGGTCGAGGCCGGAATCGTGATCGATCGGGAGTCGGCGCGCCTGCTCGACGTCATGGCGGGTGCGGAGATCGTCCATGTCGCGCGGTGAACCGGTCGAAATCAATTTCGACGGCATCGTTGGCCCCAGTCATAATTACGCAGGCCTGAGCCTCGGCAACCTAGCCGCCACGGGAAACAAGGGCAAGATATCCCGTCCACGCGCCGCGGCGCTGGAAGGTATCGCCAAGATGCGCGCCAATCTCGCGCTTGGCCTGACACAAGGCATATTGCTGCCCCATCCCCGCCCGAACGCCACCTGGCTTGGCAGTCTTTCGAGCGCCATTGAGACCGCGGACTATGGCTTGCGGGTGAATGCCCTGTCGGCGTCCGCGATGTGGGCCGCCAACGCGGCGACGGTGTCGCCCGCGGGCGACACGGCGGACGGACGGTGCCATCTGACCGTGGCCAATCTCGTCACCATGCCGCACCGGAGCCACGAATGGCCCAACACCCTCGCCCAACTTCGGGTCGCATTCGGGAATGGCGCATATTTCGCTGTCCACGATCCGATCCCGCCGCCTTTCGGTGACGAAGGCGCCGCCAATCACATGCGCCTTTCGCCCGGCCATGGATCACCTGGAGTGGAGATATTCGTCTATGGCATATCAGGCGGCCCCTTCCCCGCACGCCAGCATCCTGAAGCGAGCAAGTCCGTGGCGCGGGCGCATGGCCTCGATCCGAAGCGCACCCTGTTTGTCGAACAATCGCCGGAGGCCATCGCGGCGGGGGCATTCCACAACGATGTAGTCGCTGTTGCCGATGGACTTACGCTGTTCGCGCACGAACAGGCCTTTGCCGACAGGCACCGGTTCTACGGCGACTTGCAGCGGCTGTTGCCCGATGTCCGCATCGTCGAGGTGCCCGCGTCCGCCGTCAGCCTCGCCGAAGCGATCAGGAGCTATTTGTTCAACGCCCAGCTTGTCACGCTGCCGGCCGGCGAACAGGCGCTGATCCTTCCGGGCGAGGCCCGCGAGAGCGAAGCTGTCTGGAGCTGGCTGGAAGCCATGGTGGCTGGAAATGGCCCGATCCGGCAGCTGCACGTCGTCAATGTCCGCGAATCGATGGCGAATGGCGGCGGGCCGGCATGCCTGCGTCTGCGGGTCGTCGCCGAACCCGAAACGGTCGATCCGCGCTTCCTGGTGGACGGGAATAAACTTGATGCCATCGCCGATATAATATCGCGCCATTGGCCCGAAACGATCGAACTGGACGATCTTGCGCGTCCAAGCTTGTGGAAAGAAACGATCTTTGCCCGCGAAGCGTTATTGACATCGCTTGGGCTGGCGATCTTAACATAGGGCAAACTAAACTAATGATGCGCCGGATGCCAATCTTCCCTTGTTGGCGTGTACTCATTCGGCAATAGGGCGCGGATAATTGCGTAACTTGGCGTCCAGGAGAGTTGGATTTTGACCGACAATGCTTCTCAGATGACCCCGCCGAACGGCACTGGCCCGTGGCGCCGCCTGTACGAGGAAATCGGCAATATTCTGTTCGATAACAGCCTCGAGCCCACGCCTGAGAATTTCGACATATGCCACCGCTATCTTACGGCGAACGATGGCGAACTGAACAGTCAGGTCGAACGAGCCCTGAAGGCAGGCGGGCTGACCGCCGTTTCCGTCGCCTCGATCATCGCGCAGCGCAGCGTCGAGCTGTCAGCCGATGATTTACGCAAGATGACGACCGGCGCCGAAGGCCAGCTCGACCAGATCCTGACGATCGTAAAGCGCTCGGGAAGCGATGTCCGCTCCTACGGCGACGCGTTGGAAGAAAACCACACCGCGCTCGAAAATCCCGAAACGGCCGCCAAAACGGTGGTCGAACTGATCGTCCTGACCCGTTCGATGATCGAAAAGAGCCGCGAGGTGGAAGAAAAGCTGCGGACTTCGGGCGAAGAGATCACCGCACTGCGTAACAATCTGGCCGAAGCGCGCAAACGTGCCGATACCGATCCCCTTACCGGCCTGCCCAACCGCGGCAGTCTCGACAGAAGGCTCACCGCGGCCATCGAAAAGGCGCGCGCCACCAACAAGCCCCTGACCATCGGAATCTGCGATATCGACAAGTTCAAACTGATCAACGACGCGCATGGTCACCTTGTCGGCGACGAGGTCATCAAATTCGTAGCCTCGTCGCTCCAGAACAAGGAAAACGACCGCGTATTCGTCGCACGCTTTGGCGGCGAGGAATTCGTTCTACTTTTCGAAGGCATGGACACCATCGCCGCGGCCGGCGAACTCAATGAGATACGCAACAAGGTGTCGAGGCTTGATCTCAAGATCAACACGACCGGCGCAAAACTGGGCAAGGTGACGTTTTCAGCGGGGGTCGCTGAACTGGAGGGACGCGGCAATGGCTCCGCTGTGCTGAAGGCGGCGGACACCGCGCTCTATCGGGCGAAGACGGACGGCCGCAATCGCGTATACATCGCCGATCCAGACGAATAATTCGCACGAGGCTGGCTTGCCGCGCTGAAATTGGCGATAGGCGCCCGATGGGATTGCTGGACCAGCACGAAACAGCCTTGAACACGCTTGCTACCGAAAGCCGCTTGCGCCGGCTGAGCCCGCGCGCAGGGCTGGATTTTGCCTCGAACGACTATCTGGGCCTCGGAAATTCAAACGATCTACGCCGCGTAGTCGAGGAAGCGTTGTCGCGCGGCGTGGCGATCGGTGCCGGTGGTTCCCGTCTCCTGCGTGGCAACGACCCGGAACATGAAGCGCTCGAGATCGAGGCGGTCGCTTTTTTTGGCGCGGCGAGCGCGCTCTATTTTTCAAGTGGCTTTGCCGCCAACAGTACGCTTTTCGCTACCCTTCCCGGACGTCGCGACCTGATCGTTCATGACGCGCTGATCCATGCCAGCGTTCATGACGGCATGCGATTGAGCTTCGCCGAAAAAGTGTCGACTGCTCATAACGATCCGCAGGCAGTGGATGACGCGATCACGAATTGGCGCGCAAAGGGAGGCAAAGGCCAGGCGTGGATCGCGGTGGAAAGCCTGTACAGCATGGACGGCGACCGGGCGCCGATCATCGATCTGGCCTCGGTCGCGGCACGCCACGAGGCGTTTCTCGTAATCGACGAGGCCCATGCAGTCGGCGTGTTCGGACCCGACGGGCGCGGCCTGGCGGCAGGGCTCGGTGCCAGTGAAAACGTCATTCGTGTCGTAACATGCGGCAAGGCATTGGGGTGTGAGGGTGCCCTGGTGCTGGCATCTGGCGTGTTGACCAAAGTGCTTATCAACCGGGGACGCGGTTTCATCTTCTCGACCGCACCCTCGCCGTTAATGGCTGCAGCCGTACGCGGGGCGTTACGCCTGCTGGAAACCCAACCTTATCGTCAGCAGGCGTTGCACCGTCGCATGGCCGAGGCCGCTCGGCTGCTCGAACCGTGCGGCGCAAAGGCATCGGGCAGCCAGATCATTCCGCTGATCATCGGCGGCGATGACGACACGATGCGCATGGCCGAAGCGTTGCAGGCCGCGGGTTTTGACGTGCGCGGCATTCGGCCTCCCACGGTACCCCAGGGCACGTCGCGCCTTCGCATTTCCATAACCCTCAATGTTACCGAAGAGGATATTGCGGCCCTGGCACACATAATCAGCGAGTACGCGCATTGAGTATCTTCGCAGTCACAGGCACCGATACGGACGCCGGCAAGACCGTTTTTTCCGCCGCTCTGGCGGGCGCATTGAATGGCTATTATTGGAAACCCGTGCAGGCTGGGCTGGTGGACGGCACGGACAGCACAACCGTGGAAGCGCTTTCCGGGCTCCCTGCCGATCGCATCTTGCCTGAAGCCTATCGCCTGACGACACCCTGTTCGCCCCACCATGCCGCCGAGATCGACGGCATTACTATCGATCCCGCCCGTCTCGCGCTTCCCGCCGAGCGGCCGCTGGTGATCGAAGGCGCCGGGGGGGCGCTGGTGCCGCTCACCCGATCCCTGCTGTTCGCCGACATGATTGCGCAGTGGTGCTGTCCCGCGATCATCGTGGCGCGCACGGCGCTCGGCACCATCAACCACAGCCTGATGACGATCGAGGCATTGCGCGCGCGGCGCATAGAGATATTTGGCGTCGCTTTTTCAGGCGATGGCAACGAGGACAGCGAAAGGACGATCTGCGAGATCGGTCAGGTCAGGCGGCTCGGCCGGATCGATCGCCTGCAGCCGCTTGATCGCCACACTCTGGCGTCCGCATTCAGCCAAGGCTTCAACCTGGCGGATTTCGGGCTATGAGTTCGCCGGTCTGGCACCCATTTACCCAGCATGGGATTGGCGATCCGATACCGTTGATCGATCGTGCCGAAGGCGCATGCCTTCATACCCGGGATGGCCGGAAGATTATCGACGCCATATCGTCCTGGTGGGTGACGACGCACGGCCACTGTCATCCGCGCATCATGGCTGCGATCGCTGAACAGGCAGGCAAGCTCGATCAGATTATCTTCGCGGGCTACACCCACGAACTGGCAGAAACCGTTGCACGGGATCTGGTCGCGATCTTGCCCGATCCGCTGGCCCACGTCTTTTTTTCGGACAGCGGTTCCACCAGCGTCGAAGTCGCGCTCAAAATGGCGCTTGGCTACTGGCGGGGGCGTCGCACGCCGCGCCATCGCATCATCGTTATGGAAGGCAGCTATCACGGCGATACGTTCGGCGGCATGTCAGTCGGCGAACGCGGCGTTTATAACAGTGCCTACCAGCCGTTGCTGTTCGATGTCGCCCGCCTCCCCTTCCCCAGGGAAAATGCCGGGCAACGGACGCTGGATACGCTGGAGCGCATTTGCCGGGACGAAAATCCCGCCGCCCTGATCGTGGAACCGCTGATATTGGGCGCGGGCGGGATGTTGATCTATTCTCCTGCGGTCCTCGCCCAGATGCATGCGATCTGCCGGCGTCATGACGTCATTTTCATCGCGGACGAAGTTATGACCGGCTGGGGCCGCACCGGCACTTTGTTCGCATGTGAACAGGCGCAGATCGTGCCCGATATCATCTGCCTTTCCAAGGGATTGACCGGCGGATCGATGCCGCTTGCCGTGACGGTTGCAACGCCGCCGATCTTCGAAGCCCACTGGTCACAGGATCGGGCCGACATGCTCTACCATTCGTCGAGTTACACGGCGAACCCGATCGCCTGCGCCGCGGCGGCGGCCAACCTCGCGATATGGCGGGAGGAGCCCGTGCCGGAGCGGATCGCTATCCTTTCGGCGCGTCAAAACGAAAGACTCGCAAAAATCAAGGGCGTCCACAATGCACGGCGCCTCGGCACCATTGCGGCGTTCGAGATGGATGACGGCGCGGCCGATTACCTTTCGGCGGCATGGTCGGGACTGATGGCGCATTTTCGAGAGCGCAATCTGCTGATCCGTCCGCTGGGCAACACGCTTTATACCATGCCGCCCTATTGCATCAGCGAAGACGATCTCGATTCCATTTACGCTGGAATGGCCGAAGCGATGGAACGCTTCGCCGCAAGCTGAGGAAACTCGCGGCTTCCCGACCATTAGACAGCCATGGAGCGCGTGAACCATTGGCTTGCTGCACTGCCCCCTGAAAGCAGGACTGTCTTGTCGCTGCTTCTGGTGGCAGCGATCTCCGTGATCGGCGCCCTGCTGCTGCATCGCCTGACCATCGCCGCTTTGACGCGGCTGGCTGCGCGAACGGCGAGCCGCAGCGACGATCTCGTGCTGGCGAGGATACGTAAACCGCTCCGGTGGATCTACGTCGCGATCGCTCTCTCGCTGGTCCAACGTGCCATTCCGCTCGACGATTGGATGCAGAAACTATGGGCACAAGCCGCTGGATTCATCGTGCCCGCGTTGATGGGCTGGTTCGCGATCGCAATGCTGAAAGCCATGGCGGACGTGGTGCGGATCAAGGCGGATATTTCCACCACCGACAATCTTCAGGCGCGGCGCAAGCACACCCGTATCGGCATCCTGAGCAGGATTGGGGTGTTCATCATCCTGTTCCTCACCATCTGCATGATGCTGATGACCATTCCTGGCGTCCGCAGCGTGGGCGTCACCCTTATCGCTTCCGCCGGTCTCGCCGGTCTCGCGGTCGGCGCGGCGGCCCAGCCTGCGCTCAAAAACCTGATCGCCGGTATCCAGCTGGCTTTTACCGAACCGATACGAATCGACGACGTCGTCATCATCGAGGGAGAATGGGGACGGATCGAGGAAATCTGGCTCACCTTCGTGGTCGTCCGGATCTGGGACGACCGCCGCCTGGTCGTTCCGATCACGAAGTTTCTAGAGGAACCGTTCCAGAACTGGACACGCTCCACCAGCGAACTGATGGGCAGCGTGATGTGGTATCTCGATCCGTCAGCCGATGTGGCGCGCCTGCGCACCAAGCTGGAAAGCGTCATACGCGCCAACCCGCGATGGGACGGCCGCTTTTTCAATTTGCAGGTGACGGACATGCGGGCGGACGCCATGGAAGTACGCGCGCTGATGACGGCGCGTGACGCCACCGTCGCATTCGACCTGCGGTGCGACGTGCGCGAGGAGATGCTGGCCTTTATCCGGACCGAAATGCCCGATGCGTTGCCCCGTCGGCGGCAGGAAATGGTTCACAGCGAGGCCGAGCAATCCACCAGGGCGTCTGATTGAGCCGGAGCCTCCAGCGCGCCGGTGAAGCAACGCCGCCACCATATTACGTCTTCGCGCATCACATTTTCGTATAGCGCCTGCCAGCGGCGGATACGTTCCGGCTTCTGCATGTCGAGGGCCAGTTCGATCGCATCGGCGATTTCGTCCGGGCTGTAGGGATTTACCAGCACCGCCTCTGACATTTGCGCCGCCGCGCCGGCAAATTCGGACAGGATCAGCACGCCTGGATCTTCGGGATCCTGAGCAGCGATAAATTCCTTGGCAACCAGGTTCATGCCGTCCCGCATCGGCGTGACGAGCGCTACCTTGGCGGCGCGATATATTCCGGAAAGCTGATCGCGGGGATAGCCATGGTTCACATAGCGGATCGGCACCCAGTCGAAATCGGCAAATTCGCCATTGATGCGGCCGGAAAGACCATCAAGCGTAGAGCGTATTTCCTGATAGCTTTTGACGTTTTCACGGGACGGCGGCGCGATCTGAAGGAGGAACACTTCACCATGCCGCTCGGGATGCGCGCTTAAAAACCGCTCATATCCCAGGAAACGTTCTTCGAGTCCCTTGGAGTAATCGAGCCGGTCGACGCCGATAATCATGTCTCGCCCCGCTGCGCTCTGGACCATGCGGTATCGCGCGTAGCGCGCCGTCGGCGACTGCACCGCCGCCACGAAGTCCTCGGCATCGATCCCGATGGGACAAGCAATTGCCCGGATGGTGCGATCGCCATAAGTGACCTCGTTATTCTCCCCGATCACGCATTCCATCTGGTTTTCGGCGTAATGGAGAAAACTGCTGAGCCAGTTTTCGGTCTGGAAGCCCACCACGTCATAATCAAACATGGCCTCGACCAGCTCGCGATGGTTTGGAAGCGAGAGGAGGAGGTTGGTGGGCGGCCAGGGAATATGAAGAAAAAATCCGATGCGATTGGCAGCGCCCCGTCTTCGAAGCTCATGCCCCAGCGGGAACAGATGATAGTCATGGACCCAGATCAGGTCATCCGGCTCGAGCAGGCGAACAAGCGTGTCGGCAAAGCGCCCATTGACGCGGGCATAGCCGTCTTCGAACTCACGTTCGAATTCGGCCAGGTCGATGCGATAGTGAAAGAGCGGCCAGAGCGTCCGGTTTGAGTAGCCGTTGTAATATTCCTCGATATCCTGCTGTTCGAGATCAATCATCGCTGTCGTCACGCCTTCAGTCGTCTCGACATAGGGTTCACCGTCAAATTGCTCGGTCGTATTGCCGGACCAGCCGAACCAGAGCCCCTCATGTTCACGGAGCGCCGCCTGAAGCGCCACTGCGAGCCCGCCTTGCGCCCCACCGCCCTCTCCGCTCGGCGGCTGGACCCGATTGGAGACGACGACGAGACGGCTCATCGCACGCTGCTCCACGGCTTGCTGAGCAGCACGGCGCAGTTGATCAGACCCACCAGGGAGTAGGTCTGCGGATAATTTCCCCAGAGTTCGCCCGTCACCGGATCAATATCCTCCGATAGCAATCCCGCGGCGGTACGCCGCGAAAGCATCTCTTCGAACAGGGCGCGCGCATCCGCGTCCCGTCCTGTGAAGTGCAACGCCTCGATGAGCCAGAAGGTGCAGACATTAAAGGCAGTTTTCGGTAGACCGAAGTCATCTTCAGTTGCGTAGCGGAGCATGTGCGATCCGCGGCGCAATCCCTCCTCCACTGCATTGAGCGTCGAACGGAAGCGCGGATCGTCTGGCGCGAAGAAACGCAGGTCCAGCAACTGGATCAGGCTGGCGTCGAGATCGTCGCCGCCAAAGGTCGCCGAAAGGCGATTCGTATCCCCGCGCCAGGCCGATTGCTCGATGGTGGAACGAATGTAATCAGCCCGTTCCTGCCAGAATGCACGGCGGTCTTCGAGACCAAGCACGGAAGCCGCATTGGCCAGCCGGTCACACCCTGCCCAGCACATCGCGCTCGAATAGGTGTGCACATGGCTCCTGGTGCGCAGTTCCCACAAGCCCGCATCCGACTTGTCATAGACTCGCCATGCGCGCTCACCCACCTCCTCGAGCGAGCGGAAATCCTCGATCCCCGCCAGGCGCAACAGCCGCTGATCGAAAAAGGCCTGGGCATTGGACAGGATGATCTGGCCGTAGGCATCGTGCTGGATCTGCTCATAGGCCTGGTTGCCCACCCGCACCGGGCCCATGCCCCGATAGCCATCGAGCCCGGGAGCGACCCACTCCTCCAGCCGCGCCTCGCCCCCGACACCATAGAGGGGCTGGATGTGGCCGCCCTTGGCATTGTCGACGATGTTGCGCAGATATTCGAGATAGGTTTCCAGCACATCGAGTGCACCGAGCCGGTTCAGCGCCTGAACCGTGAAATAAGCGTCGCGAATCCAGCAGTAGCGGTAATCCCAGTTGCGGCCGGAATTCGCGTGCTCGGGAATCGATGTGGTCATCGCCGCGACGATCGCCCCGGTTTCCTCGTGCTGGCAAAGTTTGAGGGTGATCGCCGAGCGGATCACCGCCTCCTGCCACTCGAACGGTATGGCGAGACCGCGCACCCATTGCCGCCATTCGTCCGCCGTCCGGTCGAGCATGTTCTCAGCCGACGCGCGAATATCGTCGGAAAAGCTCTCGTCCGGGCCAAGGAAGAAATGGAGCGGCCGCTCGACCCGGAACATGCGCTCGTCCTCGATCCACCCGATTGGCGCGCTGGTCGTCAGCCGGACAACGGTGCCATCGAGCAAATAGCGAACATGGTTTGAGCCGCGGGTGTGCGGTGCCGCTTCCATCGCCCAGTTGCGCGATGGCCGCAGCCGCACCCTGATCCGTGGGGAGCCGGCGACGGGCCTTACGATGCGAACGAAGGCAACCGGACGATAAATGCGCCCCGATCGACGAAAGCGCGGGGCAAAGTCAGTCACCTCGACGGCATTGCCATCCGCATCCTCGTGCCGGGTTACCAAAATCGGTGTGTTCCGCATGTAGGCCTGGGTCGTCCGGATGCCGTTCTCCAGATCGATTTCCCAGAAGCCGTGCGCGCCTTCGGCGCTGCGTTCGCTGCTGTCCAGCAGGGAGGAGAATGCCGGATCGCCGTCGATGCGCGGAACGCATCCCCACACGAATCGCCCTGCCCGATCGACGAGCGCCGACACCTGGCAGTTGCCGATCGGCCAGAGATCAAGCGTTGCCGTCACTATGCTGGTCCGATTGCCCCCGCCAGCCAGGAGCGAACGGATGCGACATCAGCCAGGTTATAGGTGGCAGCGGTTTCACGGGGCGGCCCCACCAATATGCCATCGCCGCCCAACGCATGCGCGGCTGCGAAACCTGCTTCATCTGTCAGATCATCGCCTACGAACCAGGGATGCGTCCCCACCATTTCTTCATTCTTCATGAAAGCGGCTACTGCTTGACCTTTGTTTCCGCCAGCTATTTTTAATTCCACCATCATCTTACCTGCCTGGAGATCGAAGCCGTATGTCTCTGCCAAATGCTGTACAAACTCCCGCGCCTTGCCTTCCAGTTCGGGCGCAAGGCGGTAGTGAAGCGTGACTCCAAAGCTCTTGGGCTCGACAATCGTTCCGGGGTGAGCACTCGCGAAGTCCGAAAACGCGGCAAGTGCCGCATCGAGCGAAGGAGGATAATCAGGCAAGGTAACGACACCGTCGCCCCTTCTTCGCTCGACCCCATGGCTGCCGGCAACGGCAAAGGATTTCGCCTGTATTCCAAGAAAATGATCGATCTGGGCGATGGAGCGGCCACTGACGATTGCCACGCGCCCAGGCAGGGCGGCCCCCACCCGGCCGAGCAAATCGCGCAGTCCTTCGTCCACGACAATTTCGTCCGGCCGATCGATCAGTTCCACAAGTGTACCGTCAAAATCGATAAACAGGCTGGCATCAGCGCGTAATGGCGGCGGCGGTGGTAAAACGAACGACATCAACAGCTTTCCCAAACACAATACTACACGCGACCTCTTGCCGCGGCGGAACCAGCCCGCATATGCCACATACGCACGTCGCGAACAGATGTTCTCCCGAATCAAAGGAATGTGGTTTCAATGCAATCCTTGCCTGTAAGAAAAATCGGCCCTTTTCAGGTTTCGGCGATCGGGCTTGGATGCATGAATCTGAGCCATGCCTATGGCCATCCGCCGAGCGAGGAAGACGGCATAAGGCTGCTCAATCGCGCGCTGGATCTCGGTGTCACCTTTTTTGACACGGCCGCGATATATGGACTTGGCGCGAATGAACGGCTGATCCGCAAGGCCATCATCCATCGCAGGAAGGAATTTACCCTCGCCAGCAAATGCGTGCTCGATTCCGATGGCGAGAATCGCGTGCTGGACGCGCGGCCGGACGTCATTTTCAAGACACTGGATGCGGCGCTTCAACGCCTCGGGACCGACCATATCGATCTTTATTACATGCATCGCCCGGACAAGAACGTCCCGATCGAGGATTCGGTGGGAGCGCTGGCCGGCGCCGTGCAGGACGGAAAGATTGGCGCTATCGGCCTTTCCGAAATGTCGGCAAGCGCGATCCGGCGGGCCCACGCGGTGTATCCGATCGCGGCGGCGCAATATGAATATAGTCCGGCCGTCCGCAACCCGGAGATCGCCGTACTCGATACGTGCCGGGAACTCGGTATCGGCTTCGTATCATTCTCGCCGGTGGCGCGCGGCTTGCTGGCTGGCGCGGTCAGGGACGACCATTATGTAGAAGGCGATATCCGGCGGCAAATGCCCCGATTTCTGGAGCCGAATCTCTCCCACAACCTGAAAGCCGTGGCCCAGTTCGAGCAGCTCGCGGCGGCGCTGGGCCATACGCCCGCCCAGCTATCGCTTGCCTGGGTGCTGGCAAAGGGGAACGATATCGTGCCAATTCCGGGCACGCGCTCGATCGCGCATCTCGAAGAGGATCTCAAGGCGGCGGATATTCGGCTCGACGAAGAGGCCATCCGTCGCATCGAGGAAATCTTTTCGCGCAAAGCCATACAGGGCGGACGATATTCAACGATGATGCAAGCGATGGTCGGGACGGAAACATTTCCGGACGAGGAAATGGCCTGACCGCAAAAAGCCGAAAGAGGCCGCTTGCGCCGAAAGAAACCGTCGACTATCAGCCGTCGCCGTGGGCGTGTAGCTCAGTGGTAGAGCACTGTGTTGACATCGCAGGGGTCGCAAGTTCAATCCTTGCCACGCCCACCATCATTTTCCGGCTGAAATCCGCCACTTTATGCACTCCTGAGCTTGAGAACGTTGGTAGCATCTCCGGTGTCACTCCGGTAAAACGCCCCTGGCACGATTGCCTCTATTTCGTCGATGATGCCCTCGATCCCGGCCAGGCACTTGTCCAGATAGGCCGGGTCGAAAGGCGCGTAGATGTCGGTGGTGCTGCTGATCGGCCGATGGCCCATTTGCACCTCGAGCTGGTCGGTCGGAACGCCGCGGGCAGGATCGCGCAGCAGCTGGGCTATCGATCGACGGATCAGTTTCTGCCCTGACTCCCCTTCGCCTGGGAGGTTGAGCGCGGTCGCCATGCCTTCCCAGGACTTCCGAATACTACCGACGGTGACATAGGGGCCCTTGGTCTTGGCGACCGTCTTGATCTCGTGGACCAGCTGGTGTGGGCACCGGACGATCGCGCGATACTTCTTGGTCTGCCGGCGGCCCTTGGGATTAAGCGCGATCACGGCGCGACTGGCATTCCATTGCTTGCGTTCTGGATCGGTGGAAAAGTCATAGACCGCATCAGGCCGTGCGACGGTCGCTACCGAGAAGCGCAAGAATCGCAGCAGTGGAACACGCGCCTTGGCGACCCGGATCTGATCGTCCGGTGTAAACTCGCGGTTTCGTGCCAAGGCGAAGTTGAACATGGCCGCCAGTTCCTTGATGTCGCTGCGGTGTGTGGGCACCACGTTGACGTCGCGGGTGGGGATCGGCCTGAACTGTGCGCGCTGGGTCGTGTCGTGGCGGCTGAAGGCGAGATTGATGGCAGCGGCGAGCTGGATGACAGAATTCTCGATCGTGCTCTGCGCGCGCGCTCTCTGCCCGCCGTTCTCGAACAGGATGGGCTGCCTTGCCATCCACGCACGAAACTGCTCGATCCAGGATTCGTCTACGTCCTCGCAGGCGACGTTCGGCTTTGCCAAAGTGCCGAGGTAGTTGACCACATGCGCCAGCCGGGCGCGGATCGCTTCCTTCGATTCCCGCTTGTCGCCGACCAGCAGCAGATAATTGGAGATGGCGGTTGCCACTAGGAAGCCTTGCCCGCGCTGGCTGACGTGCCCGCAGGTGGGGCAGACGGCGACGCCTTGGGTTTCCTCGAGATATTTTGCATCGAGCGCTTTCCGCGCGGCTTCGTCATCGACAGTGCCCGTTGAAGCGCTTCGGTTGCGTCCTCTTGCTGAATCGTACCAGAAGATGGTGAGGTAGGGGCTCCGGAGATCACCGTTAGCTTTTCGGTCCCAGTCGAGCTTGAAGTCACCTCGTGCATAGAGGCCCTTCTTCGCGCCGCGAGTCTTTGGTCTGCCTGCCACTTCAACGCTTTCGTGGCCGCCTCACCCAAGACCCGGAGCGCGCCCGATGCGGCCAATACATCGAGGTCATCCAGCGTCAACATCATCCCCCTGCCCGTCTCCTGGGCACGGCAAATCCGTCGATTGAGCTCAGATACGTCCTGTGGGAGCATGTTTGTCAACGGGCCGACTCCTGCATGCCGGGACCTACGATTCGGCGGGAATCGGAGACTGGCGGAAATCCGCCATTCACCGGACCTTCACCGGACGAAGATATTTTTTGCTTTTGAGGCTTAGACCCTGGTGAAAACGTCATTTGAGCGACGGGCGCGTCTTCAGATGGCTGGATCCACTCCGCGATTCGCACGTGGTCGGCCAGGCGGTACCCAAGACCGTAAACGCCAACGATCGGGTCGACATTGGAATTGGCGACGCGAAGCTTTGCCCGAATCCGCTTCATGTGCGCATCGATCGAGCGGTCGCAGGCTTCGGAATATTCCCCTTGCGCGACGTCCATAAGGTCGTTGCGTGTTTTGACTACGCCAGGACGACGCGCGAGAGCCTCCAGGATGTTAAACTCGGCCAAGCTGATCGGGATGACGTGCGCGTGCCAGATGACAGCCACCCGCGCCCGGTCGAGGATCAGGGTCTCGATCGGGAGCACGCCATGCCCGCCGCAGCATTCGCAGGTGACGACCTGGATCATGGCAGCACACTTTCTGCTGTTGGCCAGTTCCAAAGACCCTGGCGCCCCTTCATCGGAATTGGTTGGGGCCATTTCTCGATATCGAGCATCGGCCAACCCCAGTTCGCGTGCTCGTTCCGATCGCTGTCGTTGACGTGCTCGAGACCAAACTCTTCGGCGATGTCGATGCCATTTCTCGGCTCGCCGACGATGGCGGTTCCTATTCCAGCGGCAAGGGGAAGGCCGTCTGGCTTCTTAAAGTGATATAGCGGCATCAGGAGATCGAGCGTCGGCTTCTTATGCAGACAGACTTGATCCTCGTACCCCATTTCCAGCAGGTCGACGATGTGGCGAAGTTCCTCGGCCTTCATCTGCCGCGTTGCCGCGTGGATCACGATTCGCTGGCCGATTATCGACTTCGGCGCGCGCCAGCCGCGAAACTCATAGGGTTTGGCACCCTCGATGATCAGCGAAGCCCAAGGCTGCCAGACGGTTAGAACTTTCATACAAACACCCATGTCGCGAGGATCCACCAGAGCAGCTTGCACGCGACATGGATCGCTTGGTCCTGGTTGAAGGAAATCCACTTGCGGCCCTTGCTGTAGTCCGTTCCGGCGTGGATCAGGATTTCGGCGCCGCAAAGCAGCCAGCTTCCCGTGATCAGCTGGACAGCGACTCCATGAATGATCGCGTGATATGCGAGCGCCAGTCGCCAGGATGCGCCAGGCACCAACCGGTTTTTCTGGCGCGACAGGAAATCGCCCTGGAGCGGATAGTCGCACACGGCGTGGGCCGCGATGAGGTAGAGCAGCATCACAGCAGCCGTTCCCCAGCGGCCAACGTGCGATAGTCCTCGGCGATCGCTTCCATGACGCCGATCTGGCGGTCAGCCTGCGCCTGGGTCATTTTGTTGTTAGCAACACGACGCGAATAGACGTGCCGGCGATAGCCGAGCTCGCGCTCGACGGCTTTTAGCTTTTCTTCTGCGGTGAAAGGCGCAATCACGGCGTGATCTCCTGCAGCCGACAGCGCTCCCGGCGACCCCGCATCGTTGCTTCAAGGATCACCGACCGGCCGTCATCCGGATCGCGCAGGCGTTGCACCCAACCTTCGGCTTCGAAGTGATCTACCACCCGTGTGATGACTGGCTTCGACACCTTCATCTTACGTGCGACTTCGCGGACGTAGTGAGGACCGTCCTCATCGCAAACCACGGCGAGGAATGCCAACTGTCGCGTGGTCATATCGATGTAGTTGTTAGATCTGACCCATGCGAGAGCGGTTTTAGCGAGATCCAACATCAGGCCAGCCCCCGCTCGACCATCATCGCGAACGCCTGCAGTTCCTGCTCAATCGCCTCCATCTGCGCCATGTCGTTGGCGGTCGGGTCAGCGCCGGGATCGAGCGCATGGCCCATCATCGCGTTCCACAAGTGCCAGGCACCCGCGAAGAACGCGCAACGCATCTCCCGGCGCTGAGTGTCGTTGGTCTCGCTTGGGATCGCAGCGGCCTCAAGCGACTTCCAGCCCTGCTGGATGATGTCGAATTGCACTTCAGCCATCGTCCTTCTCCAGGTTAACGACGATGATTTCGGTACCCTTGGGCAGCTTTGCGAGAATGGCTTCTAGGTCGGGTTTGGCGATCTTCCCCAGCCACTCGTCCCAAAGCAGATCCGGCCGCGCGAACTCGTGCGTATAGACGTCTCGGCCAAGCAAATCGGTAACGCAGCGATGAAACTCACCAAACGGCATGCACATATTTTCCTGTCTGAGCTGGAAAATCGCGCGCTCCTGATCAGACATCTGCCGCCAACGCTCTTCAGAGCCGAACTGGATCGCTTCGGCGCGGGTAAACTGATATTCAGCCAAGTGACTTGGATCATACATTGGTGCGCACCTCGCCGGCTGGCTCGTAGTACCGGCTCAGCAGCAGGCATTCGCGCATGCCGCCATTCTTCGACAGAATTCCCACGATACAATCGAAGTCGATCGTCGCCAGCGCGTATCCAGGCGAGATCGTTTCGATCAGCTGGAGCATGCGTGCGAACTCTGGAGCGTCCAGGTACCGGATGAAGATACCTACACCGCCGAGGAAGTTGGTCGCCTGCCAGAGACCCTGCTTGCCGCGGATCATATCCCCCGGGCTGAAGCGATGCACCTCGCCCAGCTTTGCAAAGCTGTCCGCCAGCGAGATCCGCGCGGTGGCTTCCTCGACAACCGGGGCTGGCTCTTCGTGCATCTGTAAAAACTGGTCGAACATCAGATTTCTCCCCGCATGAATTCAGGTAGTTCGAAATCAATGTGATCATCAGGCGCCGGCAGCGCGGTGCTCTCCCGATATTCGACAGGACGATAGGGCCTAAGCTCGGTGTACCGCCCGGCATCGCGCGCGATCTCCTCGGAAACGGGGCGAAGGGCGTAGACGGACGTGACGCCATAGAATTCCGTCACAACCTCGTCGTTGGCGCCGTGGATATCGACCCGGAGCATCTTGCCGCCGGCGATCTCCACTTCCCGGACAAACCCAGGGCGCTTGCGATGGCCCATGAGCTCGAGGATAGCCCAGGACTCGAATGGAGGTTCTGTGCTCACTTCGCCTTCCTCCGCGCTTTCGCAGCAGCATGTGCCGCCGGCGTCATCCCATAATCAGGATGGTTCTTAGAGAGATTGGCGGTGGCGACGGGTTCACGCTCGCCTGCCGCGGGGAAGCGTGCGCGCTTATCCGCCATCTTCGCTTTATGGGCTGTCTTGATGTCGATCGGCGAGGTGCCGCGTTGCGCTTTCATAACAAACTCCCTTGGGTCGATTCCGGTGAATTTCTGCGCAGCCATTCGACCGCTTCCTCGCGCGCTTCGCGGTAGGGCTCAGGCTCGCGGCGTACCCTGTTCCAGGTCGCGTAAACCTTTCGCTGCAGATCGAGCGGCAGGCGCTTCCAGTGCGGGAGGCACATCAGCTTGTCTGTCGGACAGTCGATGGTGCATCCTGGAGCGGCGCAGCAGTGGGTCACGACGTCACCAGGTGCCAGGCGGCGGCGAAGAAGAAGGCCGCGAGGGCGATCACAACGAGCAGGCACCCGCACCCTACGTTTTGGACTATGCTCACTGCCTTTGCGGCGGCTTCTTCATCCCGCATCGCCTACGCCTTCCCAGATGATGACGGCGGGCTTGCGAACGTCTTCCATCGCCTCGGTCAGCGCCTCGCCGACGGTCGGCGCTTTCCGCTCAATGCCGAGTACGCCCTTGCGAAACACGATCGCACTGTCGGCCAGGCGCATGTGGATGCGCGGACGGCTATCCATGCCGCCGAGCAGCTCGTTGGGGCCGCGCCTAGCCACGGGCTGCCCTCCCCGCGTCTCGAGCGGCATTCAATCGCGCCATGGCCGCATCGCTACCGCCAGCGTCAGGGTGGGCCTTTCGCGCTTTTTCGCGATAGCGCGCTTCGATCTCATCGATCGATGCGGCCGGCGACAACTCAAGGGTTTGAAACCACTGTTCGGGCGCCGGCAGTGCCTGGTACCCGGTGAATACCTGTTCGACGGTGCCGACGCCCCAACGATCCATGCCCCGGATCGCCTCGATGTGCTTCGCGATCGCGTTGACGTTGTCGGCAACACGATTCCAGGTGTCGCAGGCCAGGGCAGTATCCTTGCCTTTCAGCTTGAAATAGACAGCGACGCCCGCGTCATAGGGTTCGGACCCGGTGGCCGAGATCGCACCGTTGACGCGCCGCTCGCGATTGGTCGAGACGATGATTTCCTTGGCGTTTAGCCGACCGAGCTCGCTCTCCAGACGATCGAACGCCGTCGCGAGTGTTAGCGTCTTCTGGCCTGAGCCATCGTTGCCACGCTCATGGAATGACGCGGTTTTGCGACTGCCACGGCGTGGCCAGCCCGCAGGCCAAGTCAAAGGGTAATTTGTCGGGCCCATCAGGCAGCCCGCCCTTCGCACGCTTCAAGCGCACGGAAATAAATGGTTTCGAAGGTGTGGACCTGGGCACAGTCGATGCAGACGTTCACCGCCGGCGACTGATCCATGACGATCCCAGGATCTCGGGCCGCGAATATCTCGGCCAATGGCGCAGTGCGCGGATCGCCGCCCCACATGCTGATCAGCCCAATCCGTTCGCGGATCGCGTTGGCATCGATGCCGACCCGCTGCAGCGGTGCCCGGTAGAACAGCGGAAAGCCCGTGCTGAGCAGCTGCTTTTGACAGCAGACGCACGGGGTCAGCTCCTCTCCCTTCAACTTCGGCAAAGCTGCGAGCGGGTCTTCCATCATGGCCTCAAAGGTTGCTGGATGGTTTGAAGGCGACCCGTTCACGACCAACCGTCGTGACCATCTCGCCGGTGCGGGGATTGCGGACCTGGCGGCCCCCTTCCCGGTATTTCTTCTTGAACGAGCCGAACCCGGGTAGCCGCGCTGCGCCGTCTCGGTTGATGACGGCCCGGACCGCGTCGACCGTTGCGGAGAATGCGCGCTCCGCATCCGCGTTCGACAAGCCGGTGGCCGACTTCATCTCATCGATGATCGCTTTCTTCATTGGTGGTCTTCCTTGCCGGACTGTCCGTGATCGTCGCCAGCCGGTCCGGCGCCGGCCTGGCTGCCACCTGACGCAAGATCCGCCAGGCGATCGGAGAGATAGGTGTTCACTTCCTCGGCGATCGGTCCGGGCGCGGCATCGATCAGAAGCGCCTCGCGCTCCCAGAGCCGGTCGATATCCTCGCTGGCCTTCGCCGCGTCGGCCATGGTGCGCACGGCCGCGAGCCAGAGCTGCCAATCCTCTTCGGTGGCGGGAATCGAGCGCTTCTCCTGTGCGTCATCCCTGACCTGCTCGCCCTGCGCGTCCGCATCGTCAGTGCCGGCGTCATCATCCTGATGATCCTGGACGGCCGCGTGTTTCGCTTGCTTCGGCGCATCGTCGTGATCGCGGTCGACATCCTCGATCTCGCGCTCGTCGACCTCGGCGCGCGGCCCGAAATCGGTGATATCGATCCGCCTGCTATCGTCCTCGAGCGATCGGAACTGCTCGCGCGTCGGCCGTGCCGGTGTCGGCAGGGCCTTATCCTTCGGAGCCGGATCGAACTGCGGAAACATCTCGCGGGCTTCGGCATCGACGCCGGTATAACCCGGCAGCTGCTTGGCGTGACGCCGCGCGACGGTCTTCTGGCCCATTTCGGTCGGCCAGGTCTTGTGGACCGGTCCTGACTGGGAGTTGGCGACGACATAGTCGACCTGGGCCTGGGTCATATATTCGACGCTGACAGTGCCGTTGGTCTTCCACGCGATCGAGTAATAGCCGGCGATCGGACCGCGTTTTTCCTCCTCGGTGATGATGTCGTGCTCGACCCCGGGATTCGAACCGCGCCGTATCTTGAACCGCCCTTCGGCGATCTCGTTCTTGTAGACCACGTCGGTCTGGAAATCAGCCATGTCGGGGCTGCGCAGGATCTTCTTGCGCACGCCGGCTATCATCGACTGATACCGCGCTTCCTTGCGAAAGAAGGTACGCGTGCCTTCCTTGACCTTGTTGTTCGACGGCACCAGAGCCGCTTCGACCCCATCGGGTTTCAGTTGGTCATAGGCGGCGCGCATGCAGGCTGTGATGATCGACGGAAAATAGCATTCGAGAATGTCGGGCTTGTTCCGGATCGCGATCAGGATGATCGTGCGGAACGCATCGAACGTCATGTCGTTCGGCAGGACATACTCGATCGCGCGCTGCATGCTGCCGAGGCCCGCCATCAGCTCGCGCGAAAGTTCCTGGATCTGCTCGGGGGTCAGCGCCGGCTTTTCCTCGCGCTTGTCGGGATGCTGGTTACCCTGCCGGTTGCGGCGGTCGAGTTGCCTAGTCTGGGCCATATTATCCCTGCACGCTGGATTTGGTGCCCCGGTCGATCTTCAACCCGGGGATGGTTTTCATGTGCTTGGCCATGTCGCGGCCGACGGCGCAGATCGCCTCGACGACCTTGTCGGACATCAAGATATCGGCGGGCACCTTGGCGATGTCCTCGATCGAAACCTTTATCTCGCCGCGCTTGACCAACTTGTAGCCATAGTCGCCGCGCAGCTGCTGGCGCGGAGGCTTTCCGAGACCGAGCGGATTATGCCCGACGGTGGGTGTTTCGATCGGCGGTTCAGTGTAGTGGATCGCTGCGCGCGGCTGTTGTGCCTGGCGCAATTTCTGCTCGGTCAGTTCCTGCTCTTGTTGCTGATCGCGGATCCGCTGCTCTTCCTCGTCCTCCCAGTCCGTCGCCTTCTTGTGCGCGGCGGTGGCGGCTTCCTCGATGTCTGCCCAAAAATTGAGCACCATCGATATTGCAGCGGCCTTGGCGTCATCGAGCGGCCCGGTGATATTGACGCGATCGCCATCGATCAGCTTCTTGACGTCCTTGGCAATGCCGACCCGGTCGATCGCATCGCCGGCGGTAGCACGATCCCGCACGACGGTTGACTGGAGTCGCGCCAGCAGTTCGCCCCTGCGCTTGGCGTACTTATCCAGAACCTGGCGCATCTGGTCGCGCACGTCCTCGACGATCGCAGGCGGCAGGTTGCCTCCCAGCCCGAGGCGATCGTTGATGTCAGCCTCGCCCATCACCGCTTCACCCAGATGGCATGGCCATAGGGGGTGAGGATTTTGAGCGACGTCGGCGTCTTGATGACGATCGGGCACTCGACCCTGACGATGTCGGCGGGATAGCCAACGCCGCGCGAATAATTGAGCTCGACGGTGTGTGCCTCGCAGGTTTCCAGGTCCAGCCCGACGATGCCCGCCCATTTGATCTGGCCCGCCGTGAAGCGCGCACCGGTCTCCCGCTCGCCCTCCCACAGGTTGATGTTCGATGGCGATATGCGGTTCATGGCGAGACTCACGGGAGGGTTGAGGTCATGGGATCGACGCGACCGCCGGTGATGGCGAACGGGTCGTCGGCGTCGTAGAGCGCGGCGTGGTCGGCGCGCGCGACGCGATAGTCATAGTCTTCCCTGGTCGTCGGGCGGAGCTTGGCGTTGGGCCAGATGCCCACGAGCGTTTCGACGGGATGGTTTCCGATGAAAACCGGCTGGTCCGGGTCGCCGTAGAGACCGCCGTTGATTTCCACTTGCCAGCGGGGGGAGCGGTCAAGGGGTGGGGCATCAACGGCGTCGGGATTCTGCGGCGGCCCGAACCAGATCCGGAGAGGTATATCGATGCGACCCGAGGGCCCTCTCCGGAAAAGATAACAGCCCTCTTCGAGCGCGTCGGCGCCGTCGGGAGCTGGATTGAACATGTCGACGATCATTTCTGCTCGGCGTCGGCGTTGGCACAGGAGCCGCCGGCTCCGGCGCTATCGGTGCCGGGACCATCAGCATCAGACCCGGCCTGCTGTAGCTCATGTGCCGTTATGCTCACGTCGTCCAACCGCGGCGCGGAAATCGGCCACTCCTCGATGTTCGACGAGGTCTTCGCCTTCCAATAGGCGTTGACCTCGCCCGCGGTCGCAGCCTTCACGCCGGAGACGTGGGGTGCCACCACAATGCTGATTGCCTGCTCTTGCGAAATCGCCTCGACAAGCTCCTGCCTGCCCTGGAACGTCACGAGATACGGCCGTGTATTGCTCATCTGAAAACTCCGTGAAATCAGTAGAACTGGGCGATGTTGACCACGAGCAGGATCAGTAGGATCCCGCAAAGGCCGACTCTGGCGCGCAGGCTGTGCGCCCGGCGCTTCGCGCCGCAGCGCGAACAGGGGCACGCCCCGAAATTATGGTCGAGCGGACGGCTCACAGGATGGAGACCAGCGCGCCGACGCACAGCATGATGGCGGCGAAGACGGGAAGGAACTGGCTGGCCCATTGATTGTCCGCCTGCCCCGCCGCGATCGCGAGATCGATGCGGTTGCCGTGGCGCAGCTTGCGCTGGGCCATGGCGAGCACGTCCTGCACGTCCAGATCATCCCGCGCCGCGCGGAATTCCACCTCGCGGTAAAGCTCGTGGGCGAACTTCTCCGCTGCCAAGCGGCGCGGATCGAAATCACGGAATTGCGATGCGAGCTGGGTCTGCTCGAGCATCTTGGCGACGACGGGAAGCACGTCGCTCACCGCCTGGTCGAATACCCTGTCGTCGATCTTCAGCGACGTTCCCACCGCACTTCTCCCTCACGAGTCGTGCTATGAGATATTACGGCATATATGCCGCGTCAACCTTTATTGCGGCATATATGCCTTACGTAGTCGTAGTTAAAACTTCTCGATGCTGGAGCGTGGTATTTTCATGACACGCTGATACCTCAGCCACCACGCTTTTGCGGAATTAGCTTCGGTCTTCAAAGAGATTTCAATGCTTTCGGTCCGCCAGGTTCTATGCTCGTAGATCGTCTCGGGATTGTTTAGCGATCGGCATAACTGAGCGACCTTGCCCGCGAACCCGCTGGCATAAGGATTACCGCAATCGTTGCGCACCACCTCCTCCTGGTAGTCTTCAGGAACGCCATATTTTTCCGACAGCGCAGCCTCTACTGCGTTTCCGCAGCGATCGCTGGTGTCCTTCCATGACGCCTCCAGCGTAACCGTTTTCACAGCCTTGTTTTCGAATTCGGGAAGAATGATCGTCTTGCAACCTTCAAACAGGTCAGCCTCTCCATTTGGGTAGAGCGCTTTGAATTCCGCTTTCGACATCCCAACCCTTATCGAGCCCCAGAGAACCACTCGATCGTCAACTGTTGGGGGATCTTCCGCGTGCGCGATGGCCTGAGAGTACAACGCTACCGCAAGGACACACAGTTTCACGGATCTGATCATCGTTAAAACCCCAGAGCGTCATCCCATGGTTGAACGCGGTGAATAGCATGGACCAGGTCCATGGGAACCTCGAACGTCAGATCGTTCTGGAACTGATAAAGCACGAGCGCGTCTGGCCGCCGGCGCACGAGGCGCTTTAGCAACACGCACGAGATCTCGGCATCGCCTTCATCACCTAAAGGTCTTTTCAGTTGAACAGCGACGTCGTCTCCAAGCATGGGCTGGATTTTGGGATTGAGCAGCACCCGCCGGCCAGGCTCAAAGCGCGGAAACATCGAGTAGCCGATCACTGTCAGCACATACGCATCACGATTGCCGAGGAGCATCTGCGGCCGCGTCATGTAATCCATCGCGCCAGACATATTCAGTTCGGTCTGCTCGATGGCAACGTTCGTTCCATCGGGCCCGAGAAACCCCAAATCAGCGCCCAAAGCAGTGCCGTAAATTGGCAGATCTCGGGGTAATCCTCGGAAATCGTTAAAGGCGCGTGATGGCGACCGCAGCTGGCTGGTCAGTTCCGGAGAGGCTGACATAGGACGACCGAGCAGCCATTCGGGCGTGGTCCTCAATACCCGCGCGAGTGCTGCCAATCTTTCCGCGCTGGGCATCGCGTCTCTTGTTCGAATGTACCGGATGGCATCAGGTTGTCCGGTCGCTTCCATCGACGCACCGCGTTCGGAAAGCCCAAGCTCGTTCAGTCGCTCGGCGATTCGAATCATCAGTGTTTCGGTCTTCGAACCCATGCGGCGCTTATGCCGCACCTGCTCAAAACTCGCATGCGGCATTCCTGCCGTTGACGAGTGCGGCAGATATGCCGTAGTTATGCCGCCCATGGACACTTACGAACAGGCGCTTCTGACCGTAGCGCGCGAATACGCAAACGCGGTCAATACCAGCGGCGGAAAGTCACTGGCCAGGGTCTCAACGATCGTTGCGAATCGGGGGTCATTTTTCGACGCACTCGAAAAGGGCGCGACCTGTTCGGTCCGGAACTTTGAGAAGTTCGCGGAATATTTTGGCGTCCCTGAGAACTGGCCCGGGGATGAAATTCCAGCCGTTGCCCAGATGGCGCTCAACAGCATTGGCCGCCCGGCGCGGCCGGCCCCGGAGATACCCGCTCAGGGCGCGGCAGCATGAGGAACCCCGGGGCAGTCCTGGCCGCCCCGGAGCCCGCACAATCGACTGAAACGCAACGCAACCACAACATGGCGCGGTGATGCACCGCGAAGGATGAAAAGTCAGTGTCGGATATACCCTTGCCAACGCAGGATGCTGCAGATGCACACATCGCCCGGGCGCTGTCCCTGTTCATGGGCGACCAGCGCAAGCATTCGGTGAGCGAGGTTTCGCTCGCGACCGGGATCAAGTCGCGCACGCTGTGGAGCTGGATAGCGGCCAACCCGATCGATCGCAGCACCATTCCCGGCGACAAGCTGTTGGTGCTGATGGGTTTTCTCGGCACGGAGTTCACCTCCAAGGTTCTCAGCATCATCGGCCAGGGCGCCCACAGCCTGCAGGCCGAGCATGGCCAACCCGCCGTTGTGATCGCCAAACTGGTGACCGGGGTCGCGGAATTCGCGCAACGGGGGAGCGACAACCGCTTTTGCCATGTCGACGAGAGCGCCCTCGAGCCAGTCGCCGACGACATGATCGAGATCCTGACGCCCTTCTCGACGAAGGGCCGATAGCCATCTGCGGGGCCGTCCCGCCGATCTGAGGCCGCGCCTCAGCAACAACAGCCCAGGGGGTACCCATGGCAAAGCAAGCCAATGCAGAACAGGTCGCGGCAGATTTACGCCCGGCCAATTTCCGTGGAGCGGTCCAGCTCCTGCGGACGATTGACGCGAAGAAGGACAAGATCAGTTCGATCAACAACTCGATCGGAGAGGTCTACGGCAAAATCGAGGGGATGAAGGTCAACCGCAAGGCGGCCAAGATCTTCGTCGGCCTCGATAAGCTGGAGCCGGATGATAGGACCGACATCATCAGATCGCTCAATGGCTTGATGGATGTGGCGGAGTGGCCAGCCGTTGAGGCCGACCTTGCCGATCAAGCCGAAGGCAACATCGTATCGATGCGTCTCGGCCAGGGTCATGATCCTGAATTCGACGAAGATACCGACGCCGCTGAAGACGATGACGACGATGAGGATGACGACGGGGAAAGCGACAGGCCGCAAAATGCTGACGGCGCCGACAAATTCCTTCGCGGCCTGCCGGCCAAGCCCGGCATGTCTCCTGCCGAGGTGGATGCGCCGAAGGGGCCGCGCCTGCAGTGAAGCTGAGCGTCTGCACCCTCGACCTTGCTACCGTGACAGGATGGGCGCTCCACAACGAGGATCTGGAGCGCCCCTTCTTCGGGGCGTTGCGCCTGCCCGGATCGGCCAGGGAGGTCGGGCAGCGCTGCTCGGCGCTGTGGGACTTCCTGGAGGACAAGCACGCGATCTACCGGTTCACGCATATCGTGCGCGAATCGCAGCACATCGCGGCCCCTTCCCAGCCTGCCGACGATAAGCCCGCCAGGCCGGGCAGGAAAAAGAAATCCTTCAACATCAACATGGATACGGCGAACTGCCTGATCTGCCTTGGCGGCGCCGCCGAGATGTTCGCGTTCCGCCACAGGATCAAATTTTACGAGACCCCGATCCAGACCTGGAGAAAGCATTTCCTGGGCCGGGGTGCCGGCTTCAAGCGCGATGCAGGCGGCGACTATCTGCCCGGCGAAAACCCCAAGGAGCTCGCGATCCGGAAGTGCGCCGAATATGGGTGGCACACGGACAGCGCCGACGCGGCCGAGGCTTGCGGGATCCTCGATCACTTTCTGAGCCTGGTGCCCGATTATCATCGGCCATGGCGCGATTTCACACTCATGGGGGGTATCAGGGCATGAAGCGCCAGTTGCGCATGGCCGTCGACGAGACGTTGTACTGGGGCGTGCAGGCGCAAGCGGCCGAGGGCCATTGCAGCATTCCGGAAATATTCGGCGAACTGGCCGGGGAAGCGCTCGCCGCGCGCGCGCTGCAAGGGGACAGCCCGACAATGCCGCCGATGGACGATATCACGCTCCAGATCGTCCAGATCGCGGCGATCGACGAAATATCCGTGTCGGAAGCCTGGCTGATGGTGCTCGGCATGGGTCTGAAGCTGTGGCAGGAGGACGCCCGCGAGCGTGCGAATCCATGAGCGCACCGAAACCCGACGACCTTCCCCTGCCCGCAATTCCTGCCCAGCGCTTTGCCTGCGCGGCGATGGACATGCCCTGGCACTGGCAGGCGCGGGCAGCGACCCGTAACCATCATATCAGCCGATCGCCGCAGAAGCATTATCCGACGATGAGCATCGAAGCGATGCGCGCGATTCCGATGCGCGACATCCTGCTGCCCGACGCGCATGTGTTCTTCTGGATCACCGGCCCGCTGTTGATCAAAGGCGTTCACCTGGACCTGTTCGATGCCTGGGGCCTGCGTCCCTCGTCGCTCGCGTTCGTCTGGATCAAGACCAAGGCCAGCTTCGACATGAAGCTGCTCGAGCGCACGCCCCTACTCGAGAACGATCTCGCGATGAACCTGGGGTTCACGACACGGCAGAACGCGGAATTCGTCGTGCTCGGCCGTCGCGGCAACGCCAGCCGACTGTCGGCATCGGTGCGCCAGGTGATCGTATCGCCACAGCGCGAGCACAGCCGCAAGCCCGAGGAGTTTTACCGCCGGGTGCAGCATTATTGCGATGGCCCCCGGATCGATATGTTCGGCGGCGCCAATCGTCCGGGCTGGACCCACTGGGGCTATCAGCACCGCGAAAGCGACGCGGCGTGAGCGAGCCGGCACGCATCTACGACAGCGATCCGGCAGACGATCCGGAATTTGGAGACACGACGCAGTCGATCAGCAACATCGATGCGGAAGCTGCCCTCCTGGGGGCGCTGATGATCGACAACCGGCATATCGACCATACGCTGTCGCTGCTGGATGCCTCGGATTTCTATGAACCGGTGCACGGCCGCATTTATTCGGCGATTCATAAGTTCGCGGATCGGGGCATGAACGCAAACCCGGTGACCTTGCGACCCGTGTTCATGCGCGATCCTGGAATACAGAAACTCGGCGGACCGGGCTACCTCGCCATGCTGACCGGCAGCGGTGTAGCCCTGATCGGCGTCAAGGATTTCGCGTTGCAGATCGCTGACCTCGCCGCGCGCCGGAAACTGGTCGACGCGGCAAAGGAGGCGATCGAGCGCGCCTACAACGTGGTGGATGGCGGGGTCGAAGAGATATTCGCCGGAGTCGAGGAAAGTGTTCGTAAATCGACCGAACGCGCCTCTCCCGTGCGGCCCAACAGCGCGGCCGACATGATCGCGATGGTGCAGAAGCGCCAGGATGCGATCGTGATGAGCGACGGGATCGATATCCCCAGCTGCAAGTCGATTCCCGAGCTGGATCAGCTGATCGGCCCGCTCGAGCCCGGCCTGGTGATCATCGGCGGCCGGCCGGGCAGTGGCAAATCCGTGGTCGCCGAATCCGCAGCATGGGGATGGGCCGCCAACGGATTCGCAGGTGAATATTATCACGCCGAGATGACCGAGGAGCAGATGGCGATGCGCCATGCCGCCGACCTCAGCCTGGCGATCGGATCGCCCATCGCGCATTCGAAGATCCGCCAGGGCAAGCTCGACCGTCAGGACATGGCGGTACTGGCCCGCGTCCAGGAGGTGGCCGCAACGCTTCCCCTGCGGTTCAACGCGGTGGGACGATGTGACGTGCGCCAGATCAACAGCCTGGTAGGTCGCGCCAAGTATCGGCTGGCCGCGCAGGGTCGCAAGCTCGCCTTCATCGTGGTTGATTATATGCAGCTGCTGAAGGCCGCCGGCAATACCAAGGATTTCGATCGCGTCTCCGCAGTGTCGAAGGCGCTGCTGGATATCGCCTATCGGAACGGCATCACGGTCGTCGCGCTGTCGCAGCTGGGCCGTCAGGTCGAGGAGCGCAAGGACAAACGTCCGCAGTTGGCCGACCTGCGCGGATCCGGCGATATCGAGCAGGATGCCGACGCGGTGGTGCTGCTGTACCGCGAGGAGGTCTATCTCCTGCGCGAGCAGCCGAAGAAGGATCACAAGGACCGCGACGCATGGGAGAAGGATTTCGAAGCGGTCCGCGGCAAGATCGAACTGATCGGCGAAAAAAACCGCCATGGCGCGCCGTCGACCGTCCACGCCAAATTCTTCGGCAAATATTTTGCGATCAGGGGCAACGCATTCGACGAGTTCGATGTCCAGCCCATGCTCGCGCTCGACGAGGGAAGGCTCATATGAGCAAGAGCATGGATGCCCTTAGCTGGGCTTTGAACTGTCGCGGCCTATCCCCCGGCGCTTGGAAGTTGCTCGTGATGCTTGCGCGGCGCGTTGGACCTCGCGATTTCGACGTGTGGCCAAGCTATAAGAAGATGGCCGACGATGCGGAAATGAGCATCTCGTCGGCGCGTCGATTCATCCTGGAGCTCGAGGCTGCGCGTTTTATCGTACTGATTCCGCAGGAGCGCAAAGATGGCGGCCGGACGTCCAACATTTATCGGCTGCAAGTGCGATCCACGATGTCGTTTCCGGATGGTTCGACAAGAGAAACAATGCCGGATTCGGTTGATGAAGATACCGGTCTGGACGACGATACCCCCATGTCCAATTTGAACACGCCCCCTGCCGCTGGTGAACAGGGACCCCTGTTCACTGCTGAACAGGGCTATAATGAACTTAACTCAGAAGGAACTAAGAAAGAAGATTCCCCACCTCTCCTAACGGAGAGGCACTCCCCAGAAGAAAATTTGCTTTTCGAGGAGGAACGGGAATCCAACGATCTGCCGATGGAAATTCCCAAACTGGAGGACCAGGTCGTCAACCGGTGGCACTGGCTCAAAGCCGCGCACCCCCACGTCGTCGACGTCCAGCGCCTGAACGATTCCCGGCGCAAGAAAATCACGGCGCGGGCGAAAGAGGTCCAGCAACCCGGGCAATCGCTGTGGGAGGTCTGGCAGGTCATATTCGACCGGATCGAAGCAAACACGTTCCTGTGCGGCGAGGACCCGCCGGGCAGGGGCTACACATCGCCCAAGGCCCTCGACATCGACTTCGTGCTGCGCCCGTCCGAATTTCTGAAAATCTTCGAAGGAGGTTACCGTGCCAACCGCTCAGCAAGCACTCACGATCCCGTCACGGGCCGCCGATTTGGCCCTGCAGAGCAGAGCGGCCGCCAGGCGCTCGAGCGCTTTCTTTCTGGTTTCGAAGAACCCGATGAGCGACGAGATCCACGACCAGGTCAAGCGATCGCTCACCGACACGGCGATCCGCGAGATATCGCTGGCCCATGACGGCGTTTCGACCGAGCTCGCGTTGCCCGGCAAGGTCGACGGCGCCCAGATCATCGGGGAACTCACCCGCGCTATCGCGTTGCTCGGCGGCGGCTGGCCATCGGACCAGCGCGAGGAATGGATCGGCGTGATGACCGACGAGCTGCGCGACCTGCCCCACATTCTGACAATCCCGGCGATCCGCGAAGCGCGCAGGACCGTGCGCTTCGCCAAGGACTTCCTGCCGGCTGTCATCGAAAGCATCACGGAGCCGCTGTCCAAGCTGCGCGCGGAAAAAGACACACTCGAAACCCTGCTGGAGATCGCGCACAGTGAGACGCGGGCCTAACCTCAACCGGCGAAAGGATCTCGAGGCAGCGATCGCACGGGCCCAGCCCGACGAGATGCTGACCCTCTCCGCGCTCGCCCTGGCATGGGGATCGACCAAGACCAACTTCGTCAACGTCAAGGCGAACATCGCGGATTTTCCGACGCCGGTCGACGGCCCCAAGAACAGCCATCTCTATCCGGCCAGGGACGCGCTTGAGGCGATGCTGCGCTACGAACGCCGCAACGACGCGATGCAGGCCGAGATGCAGCAGACCGCGAACGCCATCCTTGGCCGGAGCAAAGCATCGTCGGTCGAGACCACGCTTCCGGTGAGCGAACTTGCCACGCTCTCACGTCTGGCGGCCGAGGTGGAGACGCGCGAACGGGATCAGGGGCTGTGGGCCAACCTCGCTGAAATGGCGTCTACCGCGGGGCAAGTATTCGCCAGTATATCGGGGTTCCTGGGCTCGCTCGCCAATGAGATCGATCCCAACGGACAGCTGCCGCCAGAGACGCGCACGCTGCTCGATCAGCGCGGCCGCGATAAATTGCTAAGCGTTCACGGTGAAATGAAATATATGCTCTCAGGCGATGCTGCACCACGATCTCGCCAGCCCACGAAAACTTCAAGAGCGTCTCGTCGCGCTCGGCCGGCACGCGCATAGGGGCGATCCCCGCCAGGCCTTCCTCGCCCGGCTCGACAACCTTCTCCCCCCATCGCTGATCACGACCAACGACTGGGCGGCCAACGACCGCTTCGTGGCGAATGCCGAAGGAAAGCCGGTCAGGCTGGACCTCAACAAGACGCCGTACATCCGCCGGATCCAGGATGCGTGCGACATGCTCGAGGTCATGCTCGTCGGGGTCAAGGGCCCGGCGCGCTGGGCGAAGACGATCGCGGCCGAGAACAAGGTCGGCAAGCATTGGGACAAAGGCCCGCATGTCAACGTGCTGTGGCTGATGCAGACCAAGGACGATCTCTCCGACTATATCGACGAGCGCGTCACATGGATGCTCGAGAACCATCCCGGCATATCCGAGAAGATCGACTGGAGCGACAGCCGCAACGGACGCTTCCGCATGGAGGTCGCCAAATCGATCACCTTCTGGCGAGCGGCCACCATGAAGGCGCTGCGCGGCAAGTCCGCCCCGATCATCGTCGCCGACGAGATCGATGCCTATGAAAAGCGGGTGCGCCGCGCATTGAAGACGCTGATCAAGAATCGCCAGCGCGAGCATGGTACCAACGCGTTGTTCTACGCCTGCTCGCACCCCGACGCCGGCCCCACCGAGGGCATCGACGATCTCATCCGCGACGGGCTGATCCACCTGTGGTTCGCGTGCTGCCCGCAATGCGGCGAATCCTCGTCCCCCGCCAAGGAAGCCGAAGCGCTCAACCGCCGCTACAGCTGGAACGTCACCCAGCTGCTCGAGCGGTCGGAGGAGATCGAACGGACCGAGATGCTGGAGATCATTAAGGACCAGGCCCGGCTGATCTGCCCGCATTGTGGATATCCGATTCCCGAGCAAGAGCGCTTCCAGTTCATGGCCGAGGGCGACTGGCTGCACGAAGGCCAGACGATGGACAGGGTCGGGGTGATCCATGGTGCTGCCCGGGTGCACGCGACGATGGGTTTTGTCGGCCACGCGATGATGTCGCCCTTCGTCAACCTGGGTGAGCTGGCGGCGGCCTGGGCGGCGGCGTGGCTGACCTTCAAGGACACGGCGATGGACGATCTTCTGCGCGAGGAGACGGTCAAGTCGCTCGGCGAAACCTACGGCACGCCCAAGACCGAAGAGCAGATCGACGACTGGAAGGTGGTAAAGGCCCGGCTTGCTGCAGGCTATCTGGAAAAGACTGTCCCGCCCGGCGTGTTGTTCCTCACCGCGTTCGTGGACGTCCAGGGGAACCGCTTCGAAGTCCGCGTGATCGGCTGGAACCTGGCCAAGCAGAGCTGGCTGATCGATGCGTTCGCGATCAAACAATGGCCGGGCTTCGACAATATCGATCCGTCCAATCGGCTGGGCGACTGGTCGATCATCGAGCAGGCGGTGCTGCAGGCGTCCTATCCGCTGGCGTCGACCATGTCGCCCGGCAAGGACAACAGCCTGCTGATCACCAGCGAAACCAAGTTTCTTTCGATCGCGCGCACCGCCATCAACAATTCAGGGTCGCCCGGCGTTACCAATAACGGCCGGGTCTGGCTGTCGAACATGCTGGCGCGCCAGGCGCTGGGCGTCGGGCCAGTGATCGAGCCGTACCGGGTGCTGCTGTTCCAGGGCAGCCCGCATAAAAAGGGCGAGACCTACGGTCGCCCGCAGCAGAAGATGGTCGACGATGCCGGCAAGGCGCTGGCGGTACCGGTCTATGAGCGCGTGCCGGTCGTCCACGACATCAAGCGGATGATCGCGCTGCGGCTGAAGATCGAGGAGGGACCGGGACGGATGCACCTGCCCTTCCGGATCAACGACCACTACATCCGCGAGCTCGTGTCCGAACGCATGGTCAACGGCGACTGGGTGCCCAGCGGCCGCAACGAGACCTGGGATGGCTGGGTCGCCTGCGAACTGGCGCGCGCTACCCTGCAGCCCGATCGCCCCGGCCTGTGGGACACGCTGCCGGACTGGGCGACGCCGCGAAAACGAACCGAGAACGCGCCCGGAGAGGCCCCGCCCTCCTGGTACGACCGGCTCGCCAAATACAATCGCGGCATATTCGAGGAGGAATAAATGGGGGCTTATAGCGATCCCGATCAGTGGACCGAGACGAGTCTTCGCGCCGAGCTCGCGGAGTGGCGCGCCGCGCGCAAGACCGCGATCATGGGAGGCATCGCGGTGATCGCCGGCGAAGGGCGGCGCCTGGAATATTCGCGCGCCCAGCTTCCCGCGATCGATTGCGAGATCAAGGAGATCCTTGCCGAGATGCGCCGCCGCGGGCTGATCGCGGGAAACATCGGCGCGATCGCGGTGGAGATCGGTCATGGATGAATCGCCAGTCGAAAATGCCGTGGCGCCGACCGAAAACGGCGGCGCCGTGCCGATCGAGGCAAGCCTGGCAACCGTGGGGTCGGGCTTTTCTTTCTCCGCACAGCTTTACCGCAACATCGAAAGCTTCCCCGGACAGGTGAGCATCACGCCGCCAATCATGACGGCCAGGCGGGAGAACAAGATCTCGCGCCGTGACGCGGTGCGCCAGAGCCGGCATGTCGAGCGGTCCAACGCGCACATTCATGGCGGCATCAACCGCAAGGTCGACATGGTCGTCGGCTCGCAGCTGCGCATGCAGTCGATCCCGGAGTGGGAACTGCTCGGCCTCACCAAGGAGTGGAAGAAAAGCTTCTCGCGCGCCTGCGAGCTGCAGTTCGGCAGCTGGGCGAACGGCTCGCGCAAGCTGCAGGACGCCGAGGGCGACAGCGATTTCGGCGGGCTGATGTGGCTCGCCTTTCGCCATGCGATGGGGCCCGACGGCGAATGCTACGGCATCATCCACTACGACCAGGATCGGGCGAACGAATATGGCACGCGCTGGGCGACCTTCGTCCAGATCCTCGACCCGCAGCGGATCGCGACGCCGCCTGAAAAGGAAGGCGACGCGACGGTCTATGAGGGCCATCAGCTTGACAAACACGGCCGCACGATCGGCTTCTGGGTGCAGAAAGACGATATTGCCGAGGATCCACTTGGCACCACCCAATATTTCTACGTGCCGCGTGAGACGCCTGATGGTCGCCCAATTGGTTTCCACTGGTTCTTCAAGGAGCGCGCCGGCGCGAAGCGCGGCATCAGCCGGATGATCACGGCGCTGCGCCAGTCGCTGATGCTCGACCAGTTCGACGATGCGCAGCTGTCGTCCGCGATCGTGAGCGCCGTGCTCGCGATGCACATCAAGTCGACCCAGGATCCCGAGACGGTTGCCGAGATGCTGGCCCCGGCGGCCAATGGCGGCGAAAGCGCGTTCGATCGCAAGGTCGCCTATTACGACAAGGTGAAGATACGGATCGGCCAGCAGCGCCTGCCGGTGCTGGGGCCGAACGACGAGATCGTGATGGCCGCGGTCAATCGCGCCGCCGCCGATCCCACCGCGTTCCGCACCGGCTTCCTGCGCTATTTTGCATCGGCGCTCGAGACGACGCACAGTTCGATCAGTTCGAACCATGCCGACATGAATTATTCGAACGCGCGGTCGGAGCTGCTCGAGACCTGGCGCACGGTGATTTCCGAACGCGCGCGCTTTGCCAGCGGCCCGCCCCGGCTGGTGTGGAACGCGGTGATCGAGGAAGCAGTGTTCAAGGGCTATATCGCGATGCCCGCCGGCGCACCGCTGTTCAGGGAGATGCGCGATGCCTACACCCGCTGCTGGGTGATGGGCCCGGGCATGAGCGAGATCGATCCGGTCAAGGCCGCCGAAGCCAACAAGATCGAACTCGAGACCCGCACCACGACGCGCCAGGCGATCGCCGCCGCCAAGGGCCGGGATTATCTCGAGGACTTCGACCAGCTGGCCGAGGAGAATGAGGAAGCCGAGGCCCGCGACCTGGAGCTCGAGCCCGAAAAGGCTCCCGTCGCGCCCGCCGCTGCAGCGAAGACTTATCCCAGCGATCCGCAACAGCCCGAGCCATAGGGGGCGGCCCCCAGGAGAATATCCATGTCCATATTCCTACCGTTCGCGATGCAGAATTTCCTGAACGTCCCGCTCGCCATGCACGAAAGCGCTGCCGATATGCTGGTTGCGGCCTTGTCGGGTCGGCTCAACATCAAGGAGTTGACCAGCGCCAGCGGCATCCACAACGAGCGCGACCTGGACGATCTCGCCTTGCTGGGGCGCGAACGGGTGGACGCGGGACAGCTGAGCTTCGTCTCAGCCACCAAGACGAAGTCATCACCGCAGCGCGCCCGGTCGTCGCGCGACAAGACGTTCCAGATCGCGGGCGACGTCGCGATCGTTCCGATCAAGGGTACGCTGATGAAGGATTGGGGGATCGGGCCCTATTCCGGCAGCACGGGCTATGACGGCATTCAGACCCAGATCATGGACGCGGTCCAGGACGACGACGTCAAGGCAATCTGGATGTGGATCGACAGTGGCGGCGGCACCGTCAACGGCCTCGAGCAGACCGCCGACCTGATCTACAATCTGCGCGAGAAGAATACGGGCAAGCCGATCTGGGCGATGGCTTCCGACTATGCCTATTCGGCTGCCTATATGCTCGGGACCGCGGCGGATAAATTCTTCGTGCCGCGGCTGGGCGGGGTAGGCTCGGTCGGCACGATCACCATGCACGCCGACCTGTCCAAGAAGCTCGAGAATGACGGCATCAAGGTGACGGTGATCCGGGCCGGAAAGAACAAGGCCAGGGCCAATGGAATCGAGCCGCTGGACGAAGAAACCCTCGCCCATATCGAGGCGCAATGCGCGGTACATCGCGAGGCTTTCATCGAGACGGTCGCCCGCAATATGGGCATCTCTAAAAAATCTGTCGCGGAAACCGAAGGTCTCGACTATATGGGGACCGCAGCCAAGGCCATCGGCTTCGTTACGGAAGTGCTTCCTGAACCAGAGGTTTGGGGAAAACTTCAGCGGAAAATCAACCGCTAACGAAGGATCTTACGATGGCCGCACGTCTGGTTGCTCTTCAGAACCTGTTCAAGGGAGCGGGCGCGCCGTCCGCTGCAAAGTCTGGCGATGACGACGAGAACCAGGGCGAGCGCCAGCCATCCAACGCCGACCCCGATATTGATGTCGTGCGCGCCGATGAGGTGAAGACCGGCATCGCTGCTGCAAAGCAGGACGGCCACAAAGCAGGTTTTGCTGCAGCGAACGCGCGGTTCAAGGCCGTCCTCGAGAGCGACGCCGGTAAGGCCAACGTCCCCGGCGCCGTGTTCATGCTGACCCACAGCAATGCCTCGGCCGAGGACATCATCGCCAAGCTGCCAGAGATGGGCGTTGCTGCGGCCACGCCACAGGCGAAGACCGAAGCTGAAGACAAGCCCGCCCAGACGGCCGACCTCAAAAATACCAATATCGACCTGGGCGGCAAGCCAGGCCAGCAGGCGAAGAACGGCGGCGATGACGACGATGGCGGCGTCAAGATGGTCAACAGCGTGATGGCCGAGGTCCACGGGGTCGACCTCACCAAGGCCGCGACGCCGGCGTCTTACGGATATTGATTCAGGGCCGCGATTGCGCGGCTCTTTGACTCTCCCGCACCGGGTGCGGCGGAAAAGGAGGACGATCAGATGGTGCTGCTGACGACCAACCCGGATACACTGGGTGACGGCCATTTTCTGTTCGGCCCGTATGATCCCAACCTCTCGGGCGAAAATATCGTCCTGCTGGCGACGACGGTTGCGCTCGTATCCGGCACGATGCTGGGGCGCACGATCACCGGCACCCCGACTGTGGCGGCAGTTGCAGCAGTCAGCGGCAGCGGCGGCACGCCTGGCAACGGCGCGGTGGGAAGCCTTACGGCCGATGCCGGCGCCCCCGAAGGCGCCTACACGATCACCATTCTCAATCCGGCGGCGAATGCCGGCGCGTTCGAAGTGCGCAAGCCCGATCGCAGTCTCGACGGCTATGGCACGGTCGGCGTCGCCTACAACGGCACGATCAACTTCACGCTGGCCGATGGCAGCACCGATTTCGTGGAAGACGACCGGATCACGGTCAATGTCTCCTATGCCGACTATGCCTATCGCTACGGCGCGCTGGATCCCGCGGCGGTCAACGGCCTGCAGAATTTTGCTGCGATCCTGTTCGGCCGCCGCGAGATCAGCACGGTTACGCAGCGCGCTGCCGGTGTCGTCCGCGACCAGGGCGTCAACGGCAATCTGATCACGTACCCGAACGCCATGACCACCGCCCAGAAGGCGAAGGCCGAGGATCAGGCACGCGACAAGGGCATCATCATCCGACGTTGATACGAAACGGCGGGGATCGGTAACCACGGGGCAAGTTGACCGGTCGATCCGGGCCAAGGGAGCAAGAGATGGAAGAAGTTCTCAATATTTTCCGGAACGACGCGTTCAGCAAAGCCAGCCTTCGCCGGATGGTCGACAACACGCCGTTCGTGCCGGGCCTGCTCGGCGAGATGCGGCTGTTCGACCCCAAGCCCACGACGAACGAATTCATCATCATCTACGAGGAAGATGGCAACATCCGCCTCATTCCGATGACCGAACGCGGCGCGGCCGACATCCAGCAGGTTCGCGACCAGGGTCGCTTCTACGCGCTGAAGACCCGCCGTCTCGCCAAGATGGATTCGGTCCGCGCCTCGGAATTCCTCAATATCGGCAACACGGCGCTTCCCGAAACGGTCCGCGCGCGCGAAGCGTCCACCGTCGTCGCCAAGCGCACTGGGCAGCTGCAACGCGACATGGAGATGACCAAGGAGCTCCATCGCCTTGGCGCGCTCCAGGGCAAGCTGATGGATGCCGATGGCACCACGGTCGTCTACGATTATTTCAGCGAATTTGGCATTTCCGCCCCGCCGCTTATCGACATCGACTTCGCCGGCTTGTCCGAAGAAGAGTTCATGATGTTCTTCCAGGCGAACTTCTACACCCCGATGATGCTGTCGCTCGGTGAGAAGCGTCGGACCGGCCAGACCTATGTCGGTGCGATCGTCGGCGACGGCTTCTGGTTCAAGCTCCAGACCCATCCGGGCTTTCGCGAGATCTGGAAGCTCAACATGCAGGCCCAGGCCATTGCCCGCGCGATGAACCCGCTTGTAATGCCCAACCAGTGGCAGCGGGTCGATTTCGGCGGCGTCACCTGGATCAACTATCAGGGATCGACCGGCGGCGAGATTTCGGTGCCGTTCAACGAAGCCCGCTTCTTCCCGGTCAATGCAGTCGACGTATTTGACGTTTACTGGTCGCCTGGCGAAACTTTCGAGCAGGTCAAGGAAGAGGGTAAGCCAGCCTATCTCATGGTCCAGCCCGACGTGCGCAACGCGATGGTGTCGCACATCGACATCTTCCTGCGCAGCTATCCGCTCTACGCCTGCATCTATCCAAAGGCGCTGATGAAGGCGCGCGTGAAGCCCTGATCGCACCGCAACCGCCCTAGCTAGGACAAGGATCTGAGAATGGATCAAGCCAACCGTACCAAGGTACATGTGATCGCCTTCGGCACCGTCGTCGCGAAGGACGGGTCGATCATCCATGTCGATCCTGGTAGCTCGGATCCGCGCTGCCGCAATCCGGTCGTCACCGACGAGGTCAAGGCGCTGCTGCTTGAGCGCGGTTTCATCAGCGAGTTGCACGGCGTTGCAGCTCAGATTGACGATGATGACGTTGTCCTTGGCGCCACGGCTCCCGAAGTCGTTCCGCTGGTGTCGACCGTCAGTTCGCTCACCGGTGCGCCGGTCGTCGGCGACTTCCCGGTCTATCCGGTCGGCCAGGAAGTGGTGCGCGAGCCGCTTAAGAACGAGGCAGGCGATATCGTCGAGCCCGAGGCCGATGCGGACGCCAGTGCGGCCGAAATAGTTGAAGATGAGAACGGGGGTGCGGCCGGCACCGGTGCTGAAGGTGACGGGCTTTCGGAGACGGATCCTGATCTTGCACCGACGCCGGCTGCTGCCGTCACCGAGGCAACCCCATCGGCCGCTGGCAAAGCGAAGAAGCCAGCGGCGAAGAGCAACTAAGGGCGGGCTCCCCGCAGGACTGATGGGGCCGTCCGCGTCAAGCAGGCGGTCCCTTTATTTTTGGAAGTGAATGATGAACTGGGCGGATCACGAGGCGATGATGAACGGGACGGTCGACGACCGGCTTGGGGATGTCATCGCCTGGTCGACCGCCAACGGCCCGTTCGTCGAGGTGAAGGGGTTCGTGCTGTTTGAGGTAGCGCCCGTCGGCATCGGCGAGATCGACGAGATGCTGCACCGCCCGCACATCAAGATCGCGAAGTCCAGGGTGCCGTCGCTGTCCTCGGCCGACCGGATCCGCAACGCGCGCCTGGGCGACGGGACGTGGCGCCCTACCCCCAACCGGCAACCCGACAGCACCGGCAACTACTGGCTGATCGATATCCAGCGGGCGTCGAACTGATGCTGCTCCCGCCCCCACCCTTCATTCGGCTGCTGCTCGCCACCAAGGCCGCGCTCGAGGCGGTCGACTATGAAGACCTCGCCGGGTTCGCGGTCACCGTGCGGCATCATCGTGGACGCCATCCGTCCGCCGGCGAGCTGCCCGCACTGTCGATCCTGTTCGACGAGAATGAGATCGACGGCGAGGACTCGCTCACCAGCTATGAAAGCGGCAACGATCTCAAGATCACGCTCCAGGCGGACAAGCTGCTCGATCCGGAAGATCAGGATCTCGACCCGACCGGACTGCTGGGCGCCGGCCGGATGCTTGCGGCTGGCCAGATCGCGCTGATCGCCGAGGGCGGTCCGTTGATCCCGCTGCTGTGCGACTGGGTCTCGAGCGGCGCGATCGCGCTGGACGAAGACTCGAGTGCCGATCTGGTGCGCGTCACCCAAGAATTCACGGTGCGCTACCGGACTCTGACCCTTGAACCGAATACGCTGCTTGCGATGGGAGAACAGCCATGACCGAACCGAAGGACCATAAGGACGGCAAGCCGCCGATCGCACTGCCGGCCGGATCGTTCGAAATGAGCGAGGTCGTCAAGCTGGCCGACAAGGTGCCGGCCGAGGGCGAGAAGCGCGATACGCTGCTGGCCGAGGGGTTGGAGAAGCTCAACGCCACCAAGCAACAGCCGCCCGAAGATCAGGAGACCGCGCCAGAGGCGATCGCCAAGGGCGCACCCGCACCGTTCGACGCGCCGATGGCGGTTGCGCCGGTCTCTATCCCCGAACCCGCAAGCTCGAGCAAGTCGGCGGCCGAATGATCCCGGCGCCCGGTAACTGATCAGGAGAAACACGATATGGCATGGAATCTTCGCTCTAAGGTCGTGGCGATGGGGGTCGCACTCCAGGTCTCGGCCGGCGTCTTCGTCTCTCCGTCCGCCGCCGACCTGGTCGCGGTCTCGGTCCCCAACAACAACTACAACGTCATCACCGCGGAAGATCCGACGGCGACGGGGGGTATCTGGGCCGCAAACCCGGTCTATCTCGGCAAGTCCGGTACCGCCGGCGCGACCATTCCGCTCCGCGGCCCAGGCGGCGCTTCGCCGCCGGCGCTGAACGCATGGCCGGTCGGCCGGATCATGCAGGCCGCAGGCTGGGTCGAATTGCGCAATGGTGCCGCGATCACGGGCCAGGTGCTGCAGTCGGGCAACACCACGACATCGCTGGTGCTGGCGACCGCACAGCCCTCGACCGATGACCTCCTGATCGGCGTGCCGGTAACCCAGGCGCAGGTCGGCACGGGTTTCCGCGCGACGACGTTGATCCGCGACTATGTGGGTTCGACCCGCACCGCGCATCTGGCGGAGACGCTGGGCATCGCACCGGCGACCGGCGACGCCTACACCATTCCGCCCTATCTTCTCTACGTCCTGGGCACCCTCACCACGCCACCGCCCAAGCTGTCGATCTCTATCTGGCGCGACAAGAAGCGGTATGACTATGTCGACTGGTCGCCGACGTCGCTGTCGATCGATGTGCCGGTCGCCAACGACGCCAACCAGGTGTTCCCGTCGATCGAGTTCACCGGCAGTGCCACGCCTTATGCGGTCACCGACGAATCGGCCCCGATCCTCTCTTCGGCGGCGTTGTCGGTTCCGGTCGTGCCTGCCCGTGGCGGCAAGTTCTTCCTCGACAAGATCAAGCTGGGTCACCAGAGCGTCAAGTTCACCGAATCGACCGAGGTCGGCGCGCCTTCGAACCAGAACCAGGACATCGGCCAGGACGGCTACGAGATCATGTCCGGTACCAAGACGATCGACCTCGACCTGAACGACATGACGGTCGCGACCTACGATCTGAAGGCGACAGAGGATGCTCGGACGGTCGTGCCGATCCTGTCGACATTCGGGCTGGGCGCCGGCAATAATTTCGGCCTGCTGCTGCCGAACAACATCCTGAGCGGGCACAGCCCGGGCGACAGAAACGGGTTCACCAACCTGACTGGCAATGCAGCGCCCCAGGATGTAGATAAGTCAGCAGCGCTCGCAATTTGGTGGTGACTTTCGATCTATCTCCGGTGTACTCCGGTAAATAGGTTCCCCCGGCCTCCTGATTGTCCCGAGCGATCAGGAGGCCATTTCATGTCAAAAACAAATTCTTCACAGCCACCCGCGCTCTATATTCCCGTCACGGCCGCCGTGCCGACCGACTTCACCCCGCCTTCGATCAAAGACACCGAGCACGACATGCGCTTCGTGGTGTCGATTCCCACGCCATCGGAGCGGGAGCGCCTGGGCGCCCGGCTCTACGCCTATGGCGTGGTCCAGGTCAGCCAGGAGCTGATGCGCGCGACGACGATCGACGAGCTCTACAATCTGTTCCCGGAAGAGGAGGCTGAAGACAAGGCCAATTTCCTCGACACCTATTGGCAGCGCCAGATCATCGACGAAGAGAATATGACGCTGTGGACCGACAAGGAACGGCAGCGCATCCTGGACGAAATGGAAGGCGCACCGGCACGCGCCGCCTATGAGATGCCGATCAAGCTCAATCGCATCCGGGACGACGCCAAAGCCACGATGCTGGTCGATGAGGCGTTCAATCGCTCGGAACGGCTTCGGACGCTGGGCGCCCGCCAGATAAACTATGCCCGTGAGGCTGGCCGCATGCAGATGCGCATGCACATCAAGGGATGTTTCCCGAACGCCAAGGGCGCCCCCGTGCCCGCGATCGATATCGAGGGTGATCTGCTTACCGTCGCGTCGCTCGATGCGATCCGCGATGCGATCGGCGAGGCGGCCTGGAAAGAACTGATCGACCACATCCAATCGCTCTACGATCTCGACAGGGAAGAGGTGGGAAACTCCGACTCGCTGCCCGGGAAGCCGCCCGAAGCGACTGGTTCGCCAGAACCGAGCGGCGATTCGGCGAGCAGCGATGGACCTTCGACGACATCGAATATTGGAGCAACCCCGTCCGGCGAATCCGCGACGACCATCGCACCATCGTCGCCCTCTACCTCCTCAGCCGCAGCGACGCCGAAAAAGGCTGGCCCGACGGCAAAGGCCGCATAGACCAGCCCATCCGGCTGATCCGCGCGTTCGATGTCGTGAAGCAATATTACGATCAGCAGGAGGGCTAGATGGCCGCGCCGATCCGGTTCATGTTCAAGGTGCCGGATTTCAAGGCGGCCTTTGCCGGCGAGGCGCGGACCTATCGGCGCAAGCGCGAGCAGGCCGCGCACATCGCGACCGACCGGGCCTCGCGCGAAGCGCAGGCCGTGCTGCGCGCCCGGATGAAAAGCGCGGGTCTCGGACGCCTCGGCAATGCGGTCGGCCAGACCTCGTCGCTGCGCAAGAAAGGCAAGTCGCCCTATGGCGTGCTCTATGCCAAGGGCGGCGACGATACGCTGGCCGGCGGCGCGCTCGAGGCTTATACCCAGGGCGTCATCATTCGGGCACGCAACCGGCAGTGGCTGGCATTCCAGACCCAGGCGGTGCAGCGACTGATCGGCCGCAGGCGGATGACGCCAGAGCGCTATAATCAATCCAGCCTGGTCACCCGCCTCGGCCCGCTGCATTTCCGTCCGGTGAAGCCTGGTCTCGCTTTCCTGGTCGCCCGCAACGTCACCCTCAGCCCAAAGGATGGCAGGGCCAAAGCCGCCGGCAAGCGCGCGCCGCGCACGAGGATCCCGGCGAAGGAAGTCGTCGTGTTCGTGCTCATTCGCTTCACGCGGCGCGGCAAGCGGCTCGACAAGGACCAGACGGTCGCACCGGTGTTCGCAAAGGTAGGTCCCTATTACGGCGAGGCCTTGGCCGAATTGCTGACAGCGTGATGCTGTCCGAAGGCGGCATTCCACGCTATAGGGAGGCAGGCCAGCAGCTGCGCGTACCGGGAGATCATCCTTGCCGCGCGCATCCACCTTCACGACCTATTGCAACACGGTACTCGACAAGAACACCGAGCAGCAGTTCGACCGGCTGGCGGCGGCGGCGACACGCGCCTTCACGACCATCCAGCGCAGCGCATCTTCTGCCTCGGCCGCCACGGCCGGGCTGTTGGGCGGGCGGGGCACCGGAGGGCTTGGCGCCGGCACCAGTCCCGCCGTCCGGTTGCAGGCCCAGGCCCAGCGCGCGGCGGCCGTCGCCTACCAGGTCAATGCACGCGCTGCCCGGGACAATAGCGCGGCGGTAGAGCGGCAGGGGCGCATCGCGGAAGCCGCGGCGCGCAAGAACAGCCTGCTGAGCAAGACGCTCGAGACCAGCGCGACGTCGCTGCGGATCGTCCAGGGCCAGCTCGGCCCGGTGGCGGGCCGGGTCCAGGCCGTCGCCGGCGCGATCAACGAACTGACCGGCCTGCGTCTTGGCGTCGCCGGGCTGGGTGCCGCGATCTTCGGGCTGGCGCGCAGCGCGAACCAGTTCACCGAGATCCGCACCGCGCTTCAACCCTTTTACGAAACCCAGCGCGACGTGAACGCGGCGATGGCGGACGTGGTGGGCATTTCCAACCGGTCGCGCCAGGCGCTGGCGCCGATCGCCCAGCTCTACACCCGCATCAACCAGGCGGGGAAAGAGTTCGGAATCACCAGCGCGCGGGCGGCGCGGATCACCGAGATCGCCGCCAAGGCCGCCTCGCTGTCGGGAGGATCCAAGGACAGCCAGAACGATGCGTTGCGCCAGTTTACGCAAGGCCTGGGATCGAACCAGTTCGGCGGCGACGAGCTGCGGTCGGTCAAGGAAGGCGCGTTCCGCCTGGCCAAGGCGATCGCCGACGGGCTCGGGGTATCGATCGCCCAGCTGAAGGAGCTCGGCGCCAATGGCGAGCTCACCGCCGAGAAGGTGGCGACCGCGCTCGAGCGTTCGGCCGACCGGATCGAGACCGAATTCGGCCGGATGGATCAGACGCTGGGATCGTCCAGCACCAAGTTCGTCAACAATCTGCTTTTGATGGCAGGCGGGATCGATTCGACGCTGGGCCTGACATCGACGCTTGCGCGCTCCCTGTCTTTCGTCGCCGACAACCTCAAGGGCCTGGCGACGATCGCGGCCGGCGTGGCCGCCGGGTTCGCAGCGATCAAGGCCGCGACCTTCGTCGGCGAGATCTCCAGCGGCGTGAAACAGTTCCTGGTGATGCAGGCCGCGGTCACCGAGCTCGGCAAGCGTCGCTCGGCCGAAGCGCTGGTCGCCAAGCATGCCGCGGCCGAGCGCGTTCAGGAGTTGGAAGAGCAACGGCTCGAGATCTTCCGGGTAATCGGGGCGCTTGAGCAGCAGGCCGCCGAGGAAGCCAAGATCGCGAATTTGGCAAACCGCAATGCAGCCGCTGGATTTCCGGGTGCGTCGGTCGGCGGCAAGATCGTCGGCGCCGCCGAGGCCAATGCCAAGCTTGCTGATACGGCTGGGAAGTTAAGCCAGGCCCAGGCCGCGGCCGCGCGCAACAGTCGGCTGTACGAGACAGCCGTCAGTAATGCCGCTGTAGCCACTGATCGTTACGAAAAGCGGGTTGCCATTGCATCAGGCCGCACCAGTCTTTTCAAGCTTGGAATGTCGGGTCTGCTCAGCGTGTTCAATCCTTATGCGCTCGTTGTGGGGCTCGCGACGACCGCGCTGATCAGTTACGCCACGCGAACAACTGCTGCGGAAAAAGCCATAGCAGGGCTGACCGCCGAGCAGCGCAATGCGATCGACGCAATTGACGCGACGACCAAAGCCTTGCTTGCCCAGGATTCGGTGCTGGCGCGGCAGGAGGTTCGGTCCCGCAAGAAGTTGGCCAATGATGCCAACGATGCCGAGAAGGAGGCCCGCGGCAATCTCGCCAGCAGCATCAATGAGTTGGCCAATGGCGCCGGCTTTAGCACCGACGGCGGGAAACTGCGAAATATTGCCAACCAGCTGCGCGACGGCATCCTGACGATCAAGGACGCGGACGCCAAGCTCGAGCCGATCAGGCAGCGCAACCCGTCTCTCTTCCGTGCTGGCATCGTCGATAAGATCCTGGGCGGTGCACAGACCAAGATCGACGACCAGATCAAGGAAGGGATGAAGCAAGCCCAGGTGCTCAAGTTCTCGCAGAAGAACCTGACGGACGCACAGGACGCGCTCGACCAAGCATTGAAGCATCCACCTGCAGCGCCGACGACGACCCCTCCGTCAACCGCGAACATTGCTGCGCTTGCGGCCCAGGCCGAGGTCGCCGCCTATGATGACGGCACCCATGCGCTGAAGGAAGCATCCGCCCGGCGTAAAGCCGCGATCGCGGCGCTCGACAGCGAGTTCGGGGTCAAGGGAGGCAAGATCGATCCGTCGAAGTCGAACGACTATCTGGCGCGCCGCACCGAGATCGAGAAGACATACAAGCAGGAGACCGACCTCGCGCGCGCCCAGAAGGCAGCCGCCGCGCAGGCCCTGTCCGATCAGCGCAAGCGCGGCCGTGAAGCGATCCAGCTGGTCAATCAACAGGAAACTGCCGAGGAGCGCATCGCGCGGATCCGTGAGAAGTTCGACGAGGCACCGCGGCTCGCCGACCAGGGCAAGCAGGCCCTGCGCGAACTGGACGATCTCATCAAGAAATATGGCGAGTTGAAGGATGCCAAGAGCCGGGCGATCGTCGCCGACGCGACCTCGGCCCGTGGCGTCGTCGTCGACAATCTCGACAAGCCCTACAAGGAATATCTCCGCGCCCAGCAGGAGGGTCTCGCGATTCAGCGGCTGGTGCTCCAGGGAAGGAACGCAGAGGCCGCCGCGCTCCAGACCATCTATGATCTCACCGAACAGATGGGTCCGCTCGACGACGCGCGCAAAAAGCGGATCTACGAAGCCGCGGTCGCCAACGAACAGATCACGCGCGAGCTGGAAGCCCAGCAGCGGCTGGTCAACGCGTACACCTCGGCGGTCGGAGACGCGCAGCGCACGCTCGAGGACTTCCTCGGCAACCTGCGCAAAAATCCAAAGGACGCCTTCAAGAACCTGGGCAAGCAGCTCCAGGACAATCTCGGCAACCTGCAGATACGGCTGATCTCGGAGAAACTGTTCGGCGGTCTCGAGGACGAACTGAAGGATCTGGTCAACGGCAATAGCGGCGTGCGGTCGGCCAATGATTTCCTGAAAGACCAGACCGAGCGCGCCGGCGATTCGCTGTCAGAAATGGCTGACACGGTCGTCAATGTTACCAACAAGCTTTCTGAGGTGGCCTCGGGTACCGCCGTCCCCGGCACGCCCGGTTCGCCAGCATCCCAGGTCGGCATTGGCGCGGCCGCCGCCACGATCGGCAAGGCCGTCAGTGAGGCCGTAGGCGACAAGGTCGACGACATCGTCGTCACGGGCAAGCGCGGAACCGACCCGTCGACAGCCGCGGCACGTGAATTGCCGAATGCGGTGAAGGCGATCGAGAAGATCAACGAGGGCCTGGTCAAGAACCTGCAGAAGATCCTCGGGGTCCAGTTACCCCAGGTCCTGCAGGGTGTACTGGCACAAGGTCTCACCGGTTACGCCCAGGCAGGCCCGGTCGGTGGCGTACTCGGCGCGCTGAAGGGCATTCCGGGGGTCACCGGCAAGCTCGACAAGCTGCTCGGCAAGAGTGATGCGCTGGGTGGCGCGATTGGTGGCGCGCAGACCGGGGCGATGGTCGCCGGCATCGGCAAGATGCTCGGGCTCAAGACCTCAACGCTCGGCGGGCAGATCGGCGGGGCAGCCGGATCATTCCTGCCCATCCCCGGCGGGCAGTTGATCGGCTCGATCATCGGCTCGGTGGTCGGCGGCCTGTTCAAGAAGACCCCGAAGGCCAGCACCAACCTGCGGACCCGCGACGACGACACCATCGATATCTATGGCACGACCGGCCAGGGCAAGGGCAAGGCGGAACGCAAGGCGGCGGCCAAGGCTGCGGCCCACGCGATCGACGATGCGCTGTTGAACCTCATGGATCAGTTCGGCACCGGGCTGGCGGACAATGTCAAAATTGGCGCGATCGGCAGCAAGAAAAAGAAGTTCTTTTTCGACGCACCCGGCGCCGGCGGCAAAGAGTATTTCTCCGACCAGGCCGACGCGATCACGGCCGCGATCACCTATGCGGTCAACCATGGCGTGATCGAGGGCATGAAACAGTCGGTCAAGAACCTGATCACCAGCGGCAAGGATCTCAATACCCAGATCGAGAAAGCCTCCCTGCTCGAATCCATTCCCAAGCGCCTGCTCGCCTTCACCGATCCGGTGCGCGCCGCGGTCGAAGGGGTGAACGACGAATTCAAGCAGATCATCCGGGTGCTCGATGAAGCCGATGCGTCGGCCAGCGAATATGCCGATGCGCAAAAGCTTTATGAATTCGAGCGCGCCAAGGCGATCGAGCAGGCGACCAGCCAGGCCTCGAGCGCGATCGAGGATTTCCTGAAGGACATGAAGGGCGGCAGCAACAGCCCGCTCAGCCGCCGCGCGGTCTATGCGAACGCACAGTCCGACTTTTCGAAGATCGCCAGCGACGTCAACGCCGGCAAGGCGGTGGACGACAACAAGCTGCTCGATGCCGCGACCCGCTTCCAGGATGCCAGCCGCGCGCTCAACGGATCGAACCAGAGCTTCTTCAGCGACTTCGATACGATCTTCAACCTGCTCACGAAGGCCAAGGCCAACATCACCGGGAGCACGACGACCTCGACGGGGACCCTGCCGGCGTCGCCGTTCGCCAACAACAGCAGCGTCAACGATGCGATCGCGGCGACCAGCCAGGCGCAGGTGGCGGCGACCAACACCCAGACCAACACGCTAGCCGGCAAGCTCGACACCCTGGCCGCGATCATGAAGGACGTGTTCGCCGGCCTGCCCAACGCGCGCGTCGGCTATAGCAAGGCGCTGGCGATGCTGCCGGGCATCAGGCTGTGACGCCGGTCCTGATCCATGTCCGGCCGCAGCATCCGGCCACGCTTACGCGCTACGACGTGCGCTGTGCCGATGGGCCGAGCGCGCAGGTCTATGGCCTGGGCGGGCTGGTCTGGGAGCCTGCGATCCTGCAGCGGCCGCTGCGCAGCATCGAACTGTTCACCCCCGCGATGGACGGGCGGGTCCAGGCCGGCACCGCGCGCTTCGCCTTGATGCTCAATGCGGTCACCAACCTGCCGATCGATCCCATGACGCTCTACTGGAAGGGCGCACCGGTCAAGATCTGGAGCGCGCCGGATCTGTCGCTCGAGCGCGCATCGCTGCCATTCGACGGCTATGTCACCGGGGCAAAACCGGACATCGATGCGCGCAGCATCGTGATCGACGTCGCGGTATCGACCAACTTTCTCGACAAGCCACTGCTCACGCTGGAATTCACCGGGGGCGGTGACTTTCTCGGCGACGTCGGCAAGCGGGGCACGCTGAAGCCGGCCGGCTTTGGCATCGTCCCGAACATCGAGCCGGTGTGGTTCGACGAGACCGACAACATCGGCATGATCGACGGCTACGGCAATACGATCACGGTCACCGGCTTGTTCGAAGGACGATCGAGCCTTGGGCCGAGCATGGGCGACTATCCAAGCTATGCCGCACTGAAAACCGCGATCTCGGGCGGAACCATCATCCGGGGCCGGTGGGCTACGTCGATCGCCGACGGGTGCATTGGCCTCGGTGCCCCGCCAGCCGGCGTCATCACGGCCGACGCGGTGTTCGGGACCGATCGCCCGGGTGCGATGATGCGCCGCTGGATCGAGGCGCACGCCGGCGTCGCCACGGGATCGATCGACACCATCGCTTTCAGCGCACTCGATATCGCCGTGCCCCGCCCCGTTCATTACTGGACCAGCCAGCAGCGCCAGGTGATCGAATTGCTTCAGGCGATGGCGGGCAGCTGCAACGCCAGCCCGATCGTCACGCTCCAGCGCAAGGTAACGGTGAAGCGCGCGGTGCTGTCGTCACCGGTTGCCACGTTCGATCGTTCGGGCGGCATAGAGCCGCGGGTGATCAACTGGCGCTCGGTCGACAGCGATCCGCCCTGGGCGCGGCTGAAGGCGCGGACGGCCCGGCCCGGACGGGTGCTTGATCTCGTCGAGATCAACTACGAAGATGACCTGATCGATTTGGGCGACTACGACAACGCCAAAACCTACCGTCAAGGCAACATCGTCTATCAGCCGAGCAACGGCAATCGTTTCCTTTATATCAACGCGACGCCGTCGATTGGCAATGCGCCGCCCAACACGACCTATTGGGCATTCTTTCAATCCGCCGATCCGGCCATCGCCGCCGCCCAGTCCACTGCATCGACCGCCTTGTCGGATGCCGCCGCAGCAGCCTCACAGGCTGCATCGGCGCTGCTCGCCATTGCGGATATCGTCAACGACGGGATATTGGACGGGAGTGAAAAGCCGCAGGCGGTAGCCGCATGGACGGATATCACCAACGCCCAGCCTGGCCTCGACGCACAGGCTGCTGACTTTGGAATCACGACGGAACGGACAAACTACAACAACGCGATATCCGCGCTTGGCGCTTATCTCGCCGGACTGTCACCGGCGTGGAATAATTATTCGGTCAACACGCCAATCGTGCGGGCCACCTTCATTGGTAAGTTCGCCGACGTGATCTATGCCAAACAGGTGCTTGAAGCACGTATCAGGGCCGCCATGCTGAGCGTCGCCGATCCGGTGACGGGCGTCATAAAGCCCAACAAGGTGATCACGACGTCGGTCACCGCATACAATATGACTGACGGTGCCAGCATCTATGTCGAGGGCACCATCAGCAGCATAAACGGAACGCGCTCGCCCGAGCTCCTGGGTTACGTGACCTACACGCCCACGACCGGGCAGTTCCTGGAATTGATCTTCAATGGCGTCATCTACACCAACGGGGTAACGGGTATCGCAATCGATTGCATCGACCCCAGCTATACCGACCCGAATGGGGGAAATGGCGTCTATGGCGTGGCCATCTATCCCGATGTGATCGTGCCAAGCTCCTGCATCGGCGCCAACATTTACACCTTTAACGACACCAGCCCCAAAGGCACCTGCGACTGGGTTGCCAATGCCGACGGTACGATCTCGGTGGGCAATCTTACCACTACGCTGAATTCAAGAGATGTGATCACGTTGACGCCCGGGGCGGCTACCAGCGGCAACCATTTCAACGTGTTCGCCGGAGGGTTTGGCGCTGGCGTTAAGCCGGGGCGGCGGATTTGGCCAAGGGCGGGCGCGCCTGCAACATTCGGGCGATATCTGGGAAATGCCATACTTTCTTCAATCACTTGTGAGGAAGCGAGCCTGGCCCCAGGGATAACCTACACCTGGAGGATATTTGGGTGGAAATTCGAGAACGGGCTGTCCAGCGTCCGGGAGGCAAAGGTCTGATGAAAGGAATGCTCTACTTCAAGCGATCGGGCGCGATTTTCGCTGAAATGACGATCGGCGGCTCTGCAAATATCCATCAATATGAGGACGCCGATCGCGGCTTCCTGCCGCTGATCGCAGACCCTTCGGCGGTATTCGTGGACGCGGCCGCACTGGAACCGAGGATCGACTCCGGGCCTATCATCGCGGACCTTCTGTCGGTCGACGTCGGCGACACGATCACGTTGAGCGGCTTGCCTGATCCATGCTTCCTGCAGATCGACCGGAACGTGCCGTTCGAAGTCACTGGCGGTAGTCATGCCATCAGCTTTGCAACGCCCCGCGCGGCGACCATCAATCTCGTGGGGCAATACCGCGCCGCACCCCTGCTTCTGACATGGGCGGACCTTGAGGACCTCAAGAATGGGCTTCGAGCGTCGGCGCGCGACGTGCGCGATGCCAAAATCAACGGCGGCTGCATGACACCGAAAGGGGCTGTCGATACCGATCTCGAGAGCCGGCTGAATATCAGCGACTGGTGCAGCGCCGCGATGCGCGCGCAATCGGCGAGCGAGTCCTTTTCAATCGACTGGACGATGCAGGACAACAGCGTTGCCACCCATGACGCGGATGAAATGATCGCCATGGCAACCACCGTGATCGCATTCGTCTCCGCTTGCCACGCCGCCTATCAGGCTATCCGCGGCGCGATAGAGGCGACGACCGATGCCGCGACGCTCAATGCCATAGACATTTCGGAAGGGTACCCATGACCGACACTGCCCCAGCAGCACAACGTGCTTACCGCATCAACGTGATCGTTCAGGACGTCGCTAACGGCGGCATGTCTTCCAAAACCATAATTGTTACCAGTCTGCTTGCGGATGCCGGTGAGGTTTCGGCCTATCTGGCGAAGGCACTGAAGCGGCAGCGCGAAGTCAAGGCGATGCCAAAAGAAGGTGGCGGATCATGATGCTCGTCTCGCCACGTCTCGGTTCCGAGGGGATTCAATGAATGTCGATGCACCATCTCGGCAACGCGCACCTCTACACCGCGCTGGCCTATTACGTGATCGGCTTGGTGCTCTTAGGCGTTTCCATCAAGATATGGTGGACGCATCCCGTCAACCGCGCGCTGATCTTTGGACCTTATGTCACGCAAGAGGGCATGAAACTTATCCTGCGAAACTGGCCGTTCATGGCGATGTTCGGCGCGTTCATCCTGAGTTGCGCCTTCGATCACCACGCTGACTGGCTCGCGTCTCGTGGCACGATCTCCTACGCGTACGTGGACATATTATCGATCATCGAAGCAATGATTTCGGTTTGGACGGCGGGGAGCATGGTGTTTGTCGCGCTGCGTGCAGCATGGCGGAGCCGTTGAATCTTTCACTCATCCCCGAAACCCTGGGCGGCGTGCTCGGCGCAATTGGCACTTTTGTGCTCGGGCTGTTGATGTGGACCACCCATCGCAAAAAAGGAAAGATAGACGAGAGCGCTCTTGTCCTGGCGGAATGGAAGAACCTTTTCGAAGCCCATCAAAAGCAGATGAACGATACCGTCGCCGCTCATCATGCTCAGATGACCAGCATCGTCGCGACACACCAGGGGCAGATGCAAGCCGCGATCGCTGAGATCACGACGTTGCGTAGAGAGGTTTCGTCGCTGCGGGACCGGGTCGCCGTTCTCGAAAATGAAAACCGCGAATATCGGGACGAGAATGAAGGTCTGCGCCGCCAGCTTGCACAAGCCTCTCGCTCCCAGGCCGTGATGCTCGCACCGTCGGTCGCGTCCAAGTCTCCGACAGCAAACAAGCGGTTCGGCCTTCCCGAAGATCAGCAAGAGCTGCTGCGCAAGATAGACGAGAAGGACGCCGAATAGGCGACACGCCTAGTCTGGGGGCATAAAACGCGGTATTGCGGCAGTCATGCCCGCAACCCCCGCTGACATCTCCAGGTTCACGACCGACGGGATCGTGATCACCTCCCCCACCGATCCCGCGGTTACCGCCGCGATCCTCGCCGAGCATGTCGATGCACTGGATGGCGCGGGCGAGGAGATCGAGATGTTTTTCGACGATCCGGCCGACGCCCAGATCATGCTCGACGAGAAATTCACCTATCTGCGCCAGGCCGTGATCGTCCATGAGGGCATCGAGGTCGACGAAACGGTGGATCTCGCCGAGGGCGCCGCGACGATCCCCTCGGTCCGCGTGATCGACGCCATGCGTGGCATTGACCAGGTCGTGCGGGTGCGCGCCTACGCCCAGGACATGGGGGCCGACCGCTTCAGCGTCGAGGTGCTGCAATGACGATCGCGCTTTCCGTCGGCGCGGTGACCGCGACCTCGGCCGTACTCAACATCGGCACGCCAGGCGCCGAGGGTACGATAGACGTGCAGCTTTCCACCCGAGCCGATTTCTCGTGGTGCGTTTGCCCGATCTACAGTTTCCCGCTCGGCAGCACCGTCACGCTCGAGCAGATCAACCAGGCGACCAGCTATTATGCGCGTGCCCGCACCAGGCCCAGCGTCGGGGACGAAGAGGCCTGGAGCAATATCGCGGGTTTCCGCACGCCGCTCGTGGCCGATCGCGCCACCGCGCCGCAGGCGATCATGATCGATCCGGTGATGCTGGTGGTGCCCGAGCCGATCCTGAGCTGGTTGCCCGATCGCGAGAATGCCGGCTATCCCGCTCGTAACCTGGCCCGCGACGCGCCGGCGGCATGGGAGTGCGTTATGTACGAGGTCACCCCTGGCAATTTCGCGGTAGGCCTCGAATTCTCCACAGCCGGCGCGCCCGTCGACACGCTCGCGCTGCTCAACACCAACCTGCCCGAAGGCGCCGGCATCGATGTCCGGGCCGGCGCGGACCAGGACAATGTTCGGAGCGGATCGCCCACCTTCGTCTACGGACTCGTTTCGTTCAGGGCGAGCGCCAACCTGCCTGGACGAAACGGTTACCACGGATTGATCCGCTTTCCCGGACCGGTCGCGCAGCCCTATTGGCGCATCGGCATCTACGGCATCACGCCATCACACCTTCTTCACGTCGAGCACTTAGTTATTGGATTGAACAGGAAATCCCGAAACCATGCGCTCGACAAGCGCGAGAGCGGCAGCAATCTGGGCTCGCTCGAGCGCACCCGATCGGGCAACCCGGACCGCCAGGATGGTGCCCGCATGCGTGAAGTAGAGTTCGACATCGCCTTCATGACCGAAGCACAATACGAAACGGTCTATGCCGATCTGATCTATCGCCAGAATGAGCCGGTGCTGGTCGTGCCCAACACCAGGCAGGGCGGCTTCCTGCACGACCGGATCCTTTATGGCGACTTGACCGGCGGCCAGACCAGCCAGCCGACCTCGCCGCATTACACCCGTGGATTCAAGATCAACTCGCTGATCTGAGCGGGGCGCGATTTCCACACCGGAGTTTCACCGGACAAAGTGCAATTGCTGTGCTAAAGAACGGCCCTTCTGGTGGATGGGCAGGCATCGCACATGGCATTCAAACCCGGCGAACCGATCAGTGAAACCAACCGCATGCCGGTGGTGGTCGTGCCGGCCGACTATACGCCCGGCGAGGACATATCGGAAGCCAATCCCCTCCCTGTCGGCGGCGGCACGTATCACCCCGGCCTGCCGATCAGCATGACCAATCCGCTGCCGGTCGAGGGTACCGGCGGCGGGACAACCCCGGTACCGACGCTCGGCGGCCTCGAGCTCGCACCCCTCACCGTCCCTTTCGGCTTCACCGGCGTGTTCGCGGATGCCGATGCCAGCGGCGTGCCCGGCACCGTCGAGTTCTCGCTCGAGGACAATGGCGCCGGGATCTTTTCGATCCACGAAGTCACGGGCGCGCTGTCGATCGTCATCCCCCCGGCGTCCGGCACGGTCCCCCAGGTCACCATCCGCGCCGAGAACGGCGCCGGAGACGCGATCATCAAGCGCTTCGCGATCACGGTCATCGGCACCGAGCCGGACGAAGATGCTTTCGCAGCGCACCTGCTGCTCCTGCTCAACGAACTTTAGGAGGCCGCTTTGGGCACTATCACGATCGCGGATTTTGACGGTCTGCCAGTAGATGTCGAAAAGCCAAACCCGCATGGCCGTGCGGCGGCGGCGGCATCGGTGGCCGTCGCGCTTGCGACCGAAGACAAGGCGGCGCTGGGCGCAAACACGGACGGGCCCTGGGTCGGCACCGGCAATGCTTCGCTCGTCGCGGTTTTGAAGGCGCTCTTCCTGGAGGCGATCGACGATGCGCCGGTGAGCATCGCCGCCCCACCCCAGTCGATCACGCCGTGCGTGATAGCCAGTGCCGACAGCTTGTCCGCCGGCGTCGACCTGGGCCTGTTGCGCCTGTCCGCGATCCAGCTGCCCGCTAATATCGACGGCGCGGCGACGCTGAGCTTCCAGGGCAGCATCGACGGCGTGACCTGGGCCAATGTCTACACGGCGGCCGGCACGGAGAAGACGGTCACGGTTGCCCTGTCGCGGTTCGTCATCGTCGACTGGAATGATTTCCGGGGCCTTCGCCATCTGAAGGTGCGGCTCGGCACCGCCGGCGCGCCCATCACCACCACCGCTGAACGAACCCTTCAATTGCTCGCCGAGAGCTGAGGCGTCGGATCATGCCGCAGGATGACAGGACATGGACACCTTGAGCAAATTCCTCTTCTTCCTTAAGGGCGGAAGGCCCAAGCCCCCTGTTCCGTTGTTCGGCGATTATTCCGACTTCGGCGCCGGGCGAGAAGCCTATGACTTCGGGCTGCCCGATGATCCGATCGTCGACCTGACGGGTCCTGGCGCCGGCGAATTCCAGGTCCATTCGGGCAAGGTCTCGCCGATCGGTTTCCTCAGCCAGTCCAGCTACACGCTCACCGCCGAGACGATCCTGGGCAAGAAATATCTCCTGACGATATCGGTTCAGCGTCCGGCCTCGGGCACGCTCACCCCGGCGCAGCGCTATCCCGCGACAATCGACGAGCTGCTGCTGGCGGCGACCGAGCAGCGCTACCGCGGCGACCGCATCCGCCTGCGCCCCGAGATCTTCAACCCGGCCGAGGTCGACAAGCTCGCCGCCCTCACTTTGCCGACCCTGCTGCGCCCGGGCGGCCCGGTGGCGCCAACCCATCCCTATCACGCCAATGTGCGCGGCATGGCGTCGATCGAGGTCGGCCGGGGCGACAGCCGCAAATATAATCAGCTCCCGGCATCAGCCTATAACGGGTTCATCACCTTCGAATCCTATGATCCCGCGCGCCCGGCCGAGGTGCGGCTGATCCGCTTCACCTCCAACCGCGGCACGCCATATGACCATCGCTGGACCAACCTGCGGCTGCAGCGGCTCTATCCCGACGTGCCCGGCCAGACGACGCCCGGCTATGGCGGCAATCCGACCCGGTTGACGTGTGCGACCGACTATATCCAGGACAGCGTTTCAAAGAAGACCGAGATGGTCCAGTGGGACAATAACTGGGTCCACAGCACGCGCCTCGGCAATGCGGTCACCGGCAGTTCCGAGCAGCATAGCGACATCTTCCAGTTGGGAAACTATTTCGAGAACAATGCCTTCAGCGGCACCCAGGCCTTTGCCAAGGACAGCCTATGCGTCGGCAATATCTATAAGGGGTTTTCCAGCGATCCGCACAAGCACGCCTATTGGTCCGACCAGCGCAAATGCCACTGGTCATACAACCTGTTGCTTGATGTCCAGGATCCCGGGGATGGTCACCTCGATGGCAGCCAGGCGCAATATTACAGGAACACGGCCGCGCCCGGCCTGTCCGCCTGCAAGGGCCTGGACGCATTCCCGGATGGCACCGAGATCGAGACCTATGCGGCGATCGGCAATCTGTGTGTTCGGCTGGGCGATCCCGCCATCAAGACGCTGACCCAGCCGAACGCGCTCATTTTCGACGCGGTCAACTACTATCCCAAATTGCAGCTGTCGCCGTACATCGCCGACAATGTGCTGGTCAGCAACGGCAGCTACCTGGTTTCGCTCACCTATGCCGGGCCCAAGACGGTGATCGAGAACAACACCGCCCTGCTCGATCCGCTGGTGTCGGCCGGCGCATCGCCCAAGATCAACATCTCGGTCACCTGCTCGCCCGACATGACGGTGCGCAACAACGTTGTCACCAACAGCATCCAGGGCCAGAGCATCAGGAATGCCTATGGCAACACACGTGCCATTCCGTCCGAATATGCCGGCATGTTCGCCCGCAGCGAATATAGCGGCATCAAGACGGCCGCCGACGTGATGGCCGCGCTCGCGCCGCAGGGCCGTCTGCTTGGCCTGCAGCGCGAGATCGGCGCGATCAACAGCATGATCGACCAGGCGGCAGGCACCCGCACCCCCCATCCCGCCCCGATCTATCCGCTCGAGATCCTGGCCGACCGCTTCGCAGGCAATGGTGCGATCACCAATCACACGCCCGACGCCTCACCCTTTGGCAAGGCCTGGCGCCGGGTGCCGGGCGGGAGCAACGCGCCGCAGCTCAGCGGGTCCGGCACCGCCTATGGCCCGATCAATCCCAACGTCATGGGCGGCTGGTATGTACCGTCGGCCGAGGCGACAGGCGCCTACAACATTCCGCTCGGCAACGGCCTGATCATCGAGATGGAGCTGATGCCGGTCACCATCCTCGCGCACGAGACCGCGTGCTTCCTGCTCGGCACGCCAGCGGCCGACGCCAGCTTCAAGGGCTTCCTGCTGCGCCGTAACGCGGCCAACCATATCCAGCTGATCAAGGCGCTGGGCGATGGTACCGCCGCGAATTATGACATCCTCGCCGACCAGGACCTGCCATTGACGCAAAACACGCCGGTCAGGATATCGATGGACCTGAATCCCGTCACGAATCTTGCGACGATGCTGATCGGCGGCGTGGCAGTCGCTACCGCGGCACTGGATGTAAGCGGCCTCACCGCGAGCGCGGCCGGCTTCTGGATGAAGTCCGGTGCCGGCGCCAACGTCTTCGGACAGGACATGGGCGTTCATGTGAAGGACCTGCGCATCCGTCGCAAGCGCCCCTGATCGCGCCGCCGATCCGATGTGGGAACGTTAATCAGGATTCACACCGGACATTCACCGGACATTGTGCTAGAAGGCCCGCAAGCAGGGGTCGCGCATGTCCGAACTTATCAACCCGAAGTTCATCATCGCCTACTCGATCGTCCTGGGATTCGCGGCTGCGTATGTGAACAACCCGGACGATACGATGAACGGCGCGCTGATCGCGGCGTTCGCGGGCGCCTGGGGCTTTTACCTCGGCAGTTCCAACAGCAGCAACCAGGTGCGCGAGCAGGTCGGCAAGGCGCTCGATATCGCCGCCGCCGCCCAGCCCACGACCCCCTTCTCACCCCAGCTCGCAACCGGACCGCAGCCCGTCAAGATCGAAGGCACCATCGAGAAGGCGCCGCATGAGACCACTGCGTTAAACGATACCGGGATCATCGAATGACGATGCGCGATCCGATCTTCACGGTGATCCAGCGCCGTCTTGCTGCCCTCGGCCTCTATGACGCCGCGGTGGACGACGAATGGGGCCCGGGCATGGCGGGCGGGATCGACCGGGCGCTGGCGCTTATCGAGAAGGCCAGGGTCACGGCGACTCCGGCCGGCGCGCTGCTCTATCCCGGCCTGAAGCCGGACTATGCCTGGATCCGCGACCAGGGTCCTTTGCCCCGCCACCTGTCGGAGATGCTGAACCTGCTGGGCACGCACGAGGTCGCAGGCCCGGGCAACAGCCCGGTGATCATGGGCTGGACCGCCGAGCTCCTCGCGGCCGGCATCGACCTGCGCAGTTCATATCCCGGAGATTCGGTCGCCTGGTGCGGCCTTGCCATCGCGATCGCCATGCTGCGCGCCGACCGGCCTGTCGTCGACAATCCGCTGTGGGCGCTGAACTGGTCTAAATGGGGAGAGGATGGCGGCCAGCCAGAGCTTGGCGACGTGCTCATCTTCATGCGCGACGGCGGCGGCCACGTCGCTCTCTATGTCGGCGAGGACCGCGACTGGTTTCACGTTCTTGGCGGTAACCAGTCAGACAGCGTCTCGATCATGCGGATCGCCAAGACGCGCCTGAAGGCGTGCCGCCAGCCTGCCTACAAGAACAAACCAGCCAGTGTCCGCCCCCGCCTCGTCCGCACGACCGGCGCGATTTCCGTCAACGAAGCATGATCGGGAGTATATCCTCGTGGTAGTACAGACCTTCAAACAGCATCTCAGCCCCGGCGAGCAGCGACATGCCCGCGCCAATATCGGCGCCGGCGTCGACCTCACCGTGCCCCAGGACCTGACCGAGGACCAGAAGCTCCGGATCCTGATCAACCTCGGCCTCGAGGATGAACCGACCCTGCCGCAGATCGGGCCCTCGTCCGCGACGTTCCTGACCACGGCCTCGGCCGGCACGACGATCGTCAACCTCACCGGCGTTCCGACCGGGGTCACGCCCACCTTCACCCCGACCGATCCCGGCGATGCCGGCAAGATCGCCGTCGTCGGCACGGGCGGCTCGGCCCACCTGGTCGTCGGGTCCACGCCCTCGACCGATGGCGACAACGTCTCCGGTACCGTCGCGGCGGCTGGCGCTCTCTCGCGCAATATCACGATCACCGCCAACGCGCCGGCGGTCAACACCCGGCCGCGCTACGGCATAGGCGCTGCCAACGCCTACCAGTCCGGCAATGTCGCGGCCCTGTTCGCATCGATGACCAACATCGCCGGCAGCAGCAACGGCGGCAAGACGGGCGGTCCCTTCACGGTCGCGCCTGGTGCTGGCCAGTACGGCTGGGTCGCGATCCTCCAATCCGCCGCGGCCGGCGGCGTGACGTTCAACGACGGCCTGGGGGACGGCGGCTGGTCGGGCGCCGGCCAGGCCGGAAACTTCACCAGCGGCCCGCTCACGCCGAGCACCTCGAGCACGTCCTACACGGACGCGAACGACAATGTCTGGCTGCTGTTCCGCCAGGATTATTCGAACGCTGCCTTCACCGGCTCCATTTCCTAAGAGGACGATCGTTCATGCCTATCACGTCCAGTCCGGTCGCGACCTCCAACGACCAGATCCCGATCATCGCCGCGAGCAATCTGCACAAGATGGCGGGCGTCCCGAAACATTTCCTGACGTTCGCCGATTTCACGGCGGCGGTAGCCAAGGAGCGTGCACGGGTAACTGCATCGGCCGCGCTGTGGGGAGATGGCGAACCGATCACGATCGGGGAAGAGGCCGAAACCCGCGCATCGCGCTCCTGGAGCACCGACCTCAATCATGCGCGCACCGTGACGATCGGCTCGTTCCGGACGATCCTGCCAGGGGACGGCAACCGCGTGCGCGCGGCGTCCGGCATCCCAGCGTCCGGCACCGGCGCCAATGGCGATCTGTCGGTCGACTGGGCGGGCAAGGCGATCTATCAAAAGACGAGCGGCAGCTGGGCCCAGACATCGTCGCTTGCGACCGGTGGCGGCAGTGATTTCAGCCGGGTCGATTCCCAGCCCGACGAGATTTACACGCCTGTCGTATCCGACGTCGGCACCCTCAAGATGTTTACAGCCGCGGCCGGCACGGTGGTCAACTTCGCGCTGCACTCCGAAGAGCCGATCCCAGCGCTTTCCAAGATCAGCTTCATGGCAGGCTCCGGCCCGCTGTCCTTCACCAACGGCGTCGGCGTCAACCTGATCGGCCCGCCCAACAAGGGCAAGACCGCGCTCGGCCCCAACGCGAGGATCGACGCGATTCAGCTGTCCACCGACACCTGGTATATTTCCGGGGACCTCGCCGAGGTCGCGCCGATCGCACCAGTAACCGCCAGCTTCCCGGCTGGCGCCACGCCCGGCACGCTCGTCGCGAACCTCACCAACATTCCGACCGGCGTGACGCCGAGGTTCTCGCCCGCCGACGGCCGCGTCGTTGTCGCGGGCAGCGAAGCGACCGGATGGAAGCTGGTCGTCGGCCTGACGAACTCCTCCGTCGGCGCGATCGCCGGCGTCGTCTCCGCACTTGGAGCCAACAATGCCCCGATCGCGATACAGGTGCAGTCCAGCGCGCCTGTCATCCTCAACAGCACCGCGATCAGCGATCTCGCGCTGAAACGCACGAGCGGCAACGGACAGATTCAGCTCGGCAATCTTTCCCTGCCCGATGCCGACTGGACGATCTTCTTTGCTGCGGCCATGCCGACCAACACCGGCGCCACCAACCAGCCGATCTTCTCGCTCGGTACCCAGTCAGACACGGTCATGAGCGACAACGGCACGCTCAACATTCTGGGTGCCGCCGCGTCCGGCATCACCGGCCCGGCCGCCAACACGGTTATCTTCACGGGTCGCGACGACAACGGAAACTGGCTCGGTGGCCGTTCTACCGCTCAAGCCATTGCCGGTTCCACCGGAGCGGTCAAAATCCTTACCTCCGAATATCGCGGCAACGTGTTCGAAGGCATGGGCGAACGTCTCTGGGCGCTCTGTCGTCGTGGCGGCGCGATCGAGGTGTGGGAGGTCGACCCGGCCGGCTATCCAACCCTACAGGAGAGTTTCACCCCATCGCCGGCGTTCGGCGCGATTTCAAGCAGGCCGGCGGTTCTTACCGCGCTGAACACGGTAGGCGTCACGCAAGGTTCGGTCACCGTCCAGCGCTTCGGCCGCATCGCGCAAGCGCTGACACCTGCGCAGATGGTCGCTATCGCGCAAGGCGTGGATCCCCGCCAGGTCGCCACCTTCAACGCGGGGGCCGGTGACCGTCTATGGGCGTTCACGTCCAACAGCGGCACCGTCAACGACCTGATCAATTCGCAGGCGGCGACGATTGTCGGCACCTACACGGCGCAAACCGCGATCATTCCCCCGACCGTCACGGCCGAGATGGTCCGCGTCGACCGCATCCGCGCCAATAGCGGCGTCCAGCGCACGGGCGTGGTGCTCTCCGACCTGCCGCTTCAGGGCACGGTCACCGGCACCAACGACGACATCTACGCGCGCCTGGTCCAGTATGATTCCCAGTCCACCATCGTTGCCGACTGGCAGAAGGTCGCGACCTCGGCCGGCGGCGTGTGGGCAGGCAAGATGTCCGGCGTCCCGGGCAGCAGCTTCACCCGTTACGCGTTGCAGGTTCGCAAGGGGCTGGCCGGCACCGTCAACACGCTCAACCGCCCGTTTGTGATCGGCCTCGGCTTTGTCACCGGTGGCCAGTCGATCATGCAGGGTTTCCGCCTGGTCGGCACCGGCACGGTCGAAGCCCCTGCTACAGCGGCAACATGTCCCCGCTGGTTTAGCAACGAGCCTGGATCGCAGCCGGATTCCTACGAGGGAAGCACCGGCACTTACCATCGCGGCTGGGTCACCAACAAGTCGACAGCCGGTTACGGCGAGACCGGTCTCATCAACAAGCTGGCGGCACTTGCCGGCTGCCCTGTGTTCTCCCTTTCAGCGGCCGATAACGGCGTTCCGATCGAAACCTACTATCTCCAGCCCAAGGGCACGCCCCAGCTGGTCGAGATGGCTTCGATCTGCCGCCCGAAATATTTCTTCTGGTCGCAAGGGCACGCTAACAGCAGCGACGGACTCGCCTACAAGGCGAAGCTCGACAAGCTCTATGACCTGTGGCGCTCGGTCATGCCGTGGGATTGGGAATTCATCGTCATTCCCGTCAACGCCAACTACTTCACCAGTTCAGCGGCCGCATGGGATGGCGTCCGCCGCGCCTACAAACAGTTCGTCGATGAGCGTCGCGCAGCCGGAGACACCAAGGTCCACCTCGGCGGCTCGATGGTCAACGCACTGCTGAACCCCGATGGTACCCACCTCGGCCCAACGCCTGCGGCAATGGGCATCCAGATCGACGTGATGGCTCAGGAGATTCTCTATCTCGAGGGGATCGCCGCCAACGACGCCAATGGCCCCGTCATCGACGAGGACAATGTCGCCTGGGATGGCGGCAACCAGCTCATCGTTCCCTACATCCACAATGGTGGCACGAACCTGCACGGCCGGATTGGCGGGAACATCACCGGGTTCGAGGTCGGCACCGATCAGAGCTTCAGCACACTGATCACCCACACCGCGACCGTGACCAACGCGGCCGAGGTGACGATCACCATGGCCGACACCCCGACGTCTGCGCCTTGGATCCGCTATCAATATGGTCTGCCGGGTCGCACGGGCGCGCTTGATCCCGGCGGCAGCGGATACCAGCTCGCCCTGGTCAACCCGCTGTTCGACGATCGTACCGCGCCATACAACGGCTCGCTCGGCTTCTCGGTGGGTCCCTGGGACCATGCGATACCGTCGCAGCTGCAGACGGTCATCTCCAAACCAACCAACGTGCAGATCACAAGCCCTGCCGCCGGCGAGGTATCGACCAGCTGGGCAGCGCCAGCGCTGGGCACGGTCGACCGTTACGAGGTCGAGGTCGGTTCGGTCGGGTCGAACATCTTCGGCTCGACTCTGACAGTTCCCGTCGCGAGCCCGCGCCTGGGCCACTGGACGGGATTGCCCGGCGGCATCTACCGCACGCGCGTCCGTGCGATCTTCAGCGACGGGACGCCGTCGGCCTATGTGATATCGGCCGATACGATTTCCGTAACCGGCGTGGTTGTCCCGGCCCCCACCGGGGTCACGGTATCCAACCCCTCCTCGGGCAAGTTGCGGATCACGTTCACGCCTCCGGCCGGATCGATCGAACGTCACGAGGTCGAATATGGCGTCGCAGGGACGGGAACGATTTATTCCCACACCCAGGACGCGTTGGTCAGCCCGTATGATTGGCTGGGCATCGGTCCGGGCAGTTACAGCGCGCGCGTCCGCACCATCTTCACCAGCGGGCCGCCGTCGGACTGGGTGATCGCGTCCAACACCGTCACCCTGTCGGGTGCGACCGTCATCGTCAGTGCCGACTTCACGGGTGCGGATAATGCCGGACTTGGATCCTACGTCCCCGAGATCGGCGGTGCGTTCACCTCGATCTCCGGCTACACAGGCCAGGCCGCGCGCATTCAGGCCAACATGGTCTATTCGAACAGCCCGACCGCGTACATGCGCAACGTCACGCCCATGCCCTCACCAGATTACAAGGTGGCCGGATTGTTTCGGAAACCGCAGCTCAGCAATAACAACGACATCGTCGGCGTCATCGCGCGCTGCCAGGAAGCGATCCCCACCTTCTACTTCTGGGCCTATCATCAGGCCGGCGCCCAGTGGCGCATGTACCGCGTCGTCAACAAGGTGCTGCAGCAGATCGATGTGGGCTGGAGTGAGGCGATCGGCACCAATGGCGGCAATCGCATCGCCGAGATCGAGGTGAACGGCACCGGCGCGGCGGTCAACCTGATCGGCCGCGTCGCCGGGGTCGAGCGCTTCAATGTCGACGACATCGACGCCAATCGAATCACGACGGCCGGCTTCATGGGCTTCGGGTTCAGTGCGGTTCAGACCACGACGACCGGCCTGCGCCTTGATCACATCGACGCGACCACGCTGTCATGATCACACTGCCGACGATCGCTGGCGTCAGGGCGTTCGCGAAACGCTTCTGGCCGTTGATGGCGATCGCGGCCGTCGCCCTGCTGCTCCTGCTCACCTATTGCGAGGGCAAGCGGAGCCAGGCGGCGATCGACGCCAAGGCGCGGCTGGAGGGCAACGTCAAGGCGCAGGACGAGAAGGCAAAAGCGGACGAGCAATCATCGACCCGGCGCCGCACCGACGACCGCCGCCTCGACCAGGAGGCGACCCAGCTCAAGGAGGTACAGACCGATGCGCACAATCCTACCGACGCTCGCCTTGCTCGCCATCGTTGCATCAGGCTGCAGCAGCAAGCCCGAGCGGCTGGTCGTGCAGCACCCGACTGTGCAGGACCTGGTGTGCCCGGCGGAGCCGGCGGCGCTCACTGACGCACAGGTCGAGGCCGATGCCGACGGGCTGCTCGATCAGGCGTTCAACGATGCCGCACTGCTCGCCGGCCGCGCGTGCCGGGATGCCAACGCCCGGGTCTGCGCCTGGCACGTCATGCGCGGACTGAAGCTGCCGCCCGGCTACAAATGCGGCTTCCCACCCCCCGGCAGTTGATCCGGGCACGGCCGCACCATCATTCACCGGATAACACCGGACAAAGAAACGGGCCGGGGGATTTCTCCTCCGGCCCGATCCTTTAGCGGGCATACCAAGGCCAGGCAGCTGCGCTGTCCGCCTTATAGGAGCATTGTGTTAAATGCTCAATCTGGAACTCGCAGCCCCTTTTGGCCACGGACCATAAATCGTCCAGGTGAGTGGCGGCCATTTTTGCAAGACCTCAAAGGATTCGCCAGGTGCCAGGAAACGATATCGAAACTCGACCGGCTGAAGGTCGTCGAAAATATACGAGGAGATCGCCACCCTGTACCCTATCCCGCGCTGAGCCGCTTCGATACACAGTCGCTCCTTCTCCTCCGCCATAGCGAGACTTAGATCGTGTGCGATCCCGTCCAGCTTCTTGCGGACGATCGCGAAGGGCTTATCAATTTCCATCATCCCACCCCAGAACCCAACCGGTTGTACAGCTTCCAATATCTTGCGTCTCTCCTCGTTCGACAGCGGTAGCTGTTTGCGCGGCACCGGGGACTCGCCCTTGCATTTCAGGCAGCGCAGCGGAAGGTCCGGACCAAGGTCCTCCCAGAAATGATCGCACAGACGCACCGGTTCCAACATCAGCCAAACTCCGGTGGCACGGCCGGCGTGCCCGACAGCCAGCCGATCGGAACGAGCACCGCATAGAGCACCCAGCTCAGCATATGGGTGAAGGGCATCAGGGCGATCAATGCCAGGACGAGCAGCAGACCCGTCCAGCCCAGGGCATCGGAGATAGCGCGTTTCATGCGTGCACCTTCTTGTCAGGGCGACTTCTAACGAAGACCGCGTGGCGCGGCCTGGACGATCCGGCCTTGCGGTTATACTTGACCTCGACGATCGCGCCCTCGCCACCTTCAAGCGCGAGCTGGTAGAATTGCTTCTTCTGGATATTGCTGAAGCCGGCGGTCACCTTGATCGGGCCCTCCTCGCCCCGCACGATCAGCCCCTTGAACGTATCATCCTTCACGAGGATATCGACGATCGGGCAATCGAGCGTCACCTCCTCCTTGATCCGGATCCACCGCGGCTCACGCCGGCGACGGTAAGGTGCGTCGGGATCCTTCAGCACGATGCCCTCATACTTCGCCCGCCATAGCTCTGAGACCTTCGCCCGGATCGCAGACGTGCCGTTCAGGCCGAAAGGATGCAGCAGGCCCACGAACGGGCTCTCGGCCGCCTCAGACGCCCGCCTGAGCTTTGCAAGCCGCATTGCGGTACCCTCGGTGCAGCGATCGCGTTCCCACTCGCTGAAGGGCACGGCGTCGAACATCCAGAACACGCCGGCGCCCTCCCCCTTCTTCAGCGCGGCAACCGTGGCGTCGAAACCCTCTTCCTCGACATATTCGCCATCGATCACCATCGCCTGGCCGAACGCCTCTTCCACGCGGACGAGACCGGGCAGGCAATGGAGCGCGCAATCGAGCGGCACCCCCTCCCGCGTGACGATACGTCCGTCGATATAGAACGCCCGGACGCCGTCGACCTTGACCTGGCCGATCCAGTTGCCGTCGATATCGTCTAGGACGCCGTCCACGGGCATCGGGCCGAGCTCCGGGGCATTAGGGCCACCGCGGACGAATTCGAGCTTCTGGCGCTCCGCTGGACGTTCCGGCGCGGCTGGTCGGCCGAGGATCTTGCCCATCATGTGGGTGAGGAGGTTAGGCATCATTTGACCTCCCGAAAGCGGACAAAGTGCCGCTCGGGGTTGGGCTCTTCCGGGTCGATACTCATCAGCTGGGCGACGCGTGCGCCGATCCGCAGTTCATCCTGATTTTCATGCGCCGTTATCAGCGCCTGGCGCAGCGGTTCGGTGAGATAGAGCACCGGCCGGGTGTAACCGTCCTTCCACACGCTATAGGCGAACGTCGTTTCGATCAGATCGCGTTGTTCGTTGGTGAGTTTGGGCATCACTCGCCCCCCTTGCGATCGCGGCGAAATGCCTCACGGTCGAACCATTTCAGCACCGCCCGGAGCGGCACCTTCACCGGCGTCCCGTTCTTCAGCGCCGCCCGGGTCGTGGATTCACCGATCCCGAAATCCCGCTCGATCATACGCGGCCAGGTTACACCCGCGTCAGGGTTGCCATAGAGCCACTGGAGCGCTTCGAGGTCGGTTTCGAACGAGGGTGGATCGAAGTATTTGGCGATAACGCTGTCTGAGGCATCCTTTAATGGGCCTTGCCAAACCGTCACGTGTGAAGGTCGCGCAAAGTTCTCCTCTTCCCATTCCTCAGCCTCAGCGGTGACAATGCGGCCTAGATCGCTTTCCATATCGATCAACGCCTTGAGGCCACGGGCGAGCGTCCCAGTCTGTATTGCGCGACGCTTCGTCACCTCGCCAGGCTCGACGCTGCAACCCTTGGATTCCGTAAGCCATTGCTTGCGGCCAAACTCGGGCATGTTGAGATAATAGACCGCGAGCTCGGTCCAGCGCGTAAAGCCGTCACTCTTGCTAGAGGCAAAGGCGATCCGGGTGGCTTTATCGAGCGGGATATGTTCGGCGTTCATGGCGTCCATTTCGATTGTAGAGTCGTGGCTTGTCATTGTTGTTACCTTTGATCCGGGCACGGTCAAACCGTCGTTTCAGGCGACGGCGCGAAGGGGCGGCATCGCTCCGAAGCGCGTTCCCACTGTCCCGTCATCCCAGCGCTCGAGCTCATCGCATCGGGCCTGCAATGCCTTCTCGGTCAAATGGAAGGTATGAACCCGATCAGCGAACCGCGCTTTCATCTTGTCGACCAAGCGATATTCGCAGTTCAGGCGGTTTTGCAGGTTGCGGCCGAACAGCACGGCCCGACGGCGCTTTTCGTCACCACGTTCGCGCAGCTGCTCGTTCGTGATTTCGAGCCCACGATTGCGGGTTTCAGCCTCATCTGCCCGCGCTTCCATAGCCAGGCACCGCGCATTAACCGCCTCCAAAGCGGATCGCAGAAGCGCGCGGTCACGTCGCTGTGCGAGATAAACGTTGATCGTTCGCACCCGTGCGGCGTGGAGACGCGCAATCCTTGCCTCGTGACGGACAATCACGGTTTCTTGATGGCTAATCGCGTCGAGCAAGTTTTCTTCCCGCTCTGCATGATCGGGAGCCGTCGTCTTCACTGGCTGAACCGGCGCGACGCCAGAGAGTTGCGACTCGAGCGCGTCAAGTCGCGCGGTCAATACAGCGATAGCATCAGCGACCAATTCCGCCGCCGGGGGTGCCAATTCCTCCACTGGGGCGGGAGCGGGGGCTTCGATGTCCACCGCTACTGCGACGGGGCTTTGCGGCTTTTTCACCTTGCTTGTTTTGGCAATCGGACCCGCTGCAGTCCGTACCGCTTCCCGATCCCATATCACGCCCAGCTTTTTAGGGTCGACGGGCAGCGTTTGCGAGCTGATGACATCGCCCGATTCGTCGAGCGTTTCCATAGTTACGGGGCGAGTGATCCGGCCCGGCATGGGAATGGAATAGGCGCCGGTCTCATATTCGGGCGGTCGATTTCTCCATTCGATCCGCGTCGTTAAGGTTTCATAATCCAGCACTTCGACCTTTTCCAGGCGTTCGAGTGCACGCTGCCGGCCGCACGTAATCCCATTGAGATGGTAATCCCAATCATCAAAATGAGCGAGGCCGGCCCGGCCGACAAGAAAACCGAGATAGCAACGCCTCTCTTCATCGGTCGCGTGGCGGGCCTTATCATTCTTTCGCGTTTTTCCGGCGTCGGTCCACTTGGAAACGTCAAACAAGTTAAACGGCGCGGCTACAATTGTTGCGTGCATCATGGTTCGATTCCTTCAAGGCCCCGCCATCATCAGGCGCGAAAGGGGCGGCTTCGCGCGACCCGCCGGAGCGGGTTTCGGCTATTTTGAAAGGATGACGCCTAGAACGGTGCAGGCGAGAATGATCACGCCGGAAACAAGCACACCTAACCGGATGGTCTGGCGATCCATCGCGGCCCTTAGCTGTTCATGTGTGACGTGATCGGCCATGCTGTCTCCGATCTCGGATGCTATCGCGACCGCATGGGGGCGCGCAAGGCCTGCATCCTCTAGGCGCTGCATCGTGGCGATCGCGTTATAGGTGGGCATGGTCTAAGCCTCCTGTTCGTCGACGCAAATAACAGCGTAAGGGTCTGTTGGGTCGGCCAATTGGTCGAATTCAGAATTTACGAGTTCTTCCTTGCCGCTTCGCTCTGTGTCTAGTTCCTCGTCGGTTAGGTCGAGAAGACCAGTCATTCCTTGAAGAACGCGCAAACGGGCGTTTTCTGGACTGTCCGATTCAACTTCAATGTCATAGCGAACGGATGAAATCTCATCCTTGTAATAGCGAACACAGTATTTCATTGTCCCGCCTCCAATTCTGCGATGTAGGCTTCAGCGGCGGCGCGTGAGGGGAAATCCTCGACCAGTTCCGGCTCATCGCCCGTAACGTCAAAAACCGCCCATATTTCGGCGTCGGCTTCATCGCACATCACGAAATAGGTTGATCCGTCCGCCCCTTCGTCCGTGCCCTTAAAGCTGTCGCGTTGTGGCTCGACCTCATAGGACGTATCGGGCTTAGGCACCCAAACCCACGCCTGCACCCATGTACCGGCATCGCCCTCAGACGCGCCGGCCACATCATCAATTTCCAGCTCGTCTGTGGCGTAGAGGTCGGAGGCCTTTGCGAGTAGTGCAGGGTCCGCCCTATGGTCTTTTGCCGTGGTGATCAGGCCGATTGCTATGGTGCACGCGATTGGATCGCGGCTCATGAGGGCGTCCTGTATCTGGTCGATATGCTGATGGTTTAGATAGGCCATGTTCAACCCTCCTGCACTGCGAGCTGCACCTGTGGCACAGGCAGGTTGTTAGCGAGGTAGATGCAGCCGCCTATAAGGCAGGCCATCAAGGCGCCTAGCACCATGGGGAATATCTCTTCGCGCATGATCAGGCCCTCCCGTGGGCGTGCTGATCGGGGACAAGGAACCAGTCCACGCCCTCGGTGCCATAGATGGTGGGTTCGTCCTCGATGGCGGCGACCCATACATAGCAGTTGCCAGCTTCTGCAGGCATGCCGCCAGCGGCCCACCATCCCGACCATCCGTACTTGGTGGCCAGCGCTATGGCTGCCTGAGCGTGGTTCGCCTCAGGGTTGAGGGCCCAATCCCAATGCTGGGTCACTGCGCCCGCTGCTGCAGTTGCCCTAACGCGAGAGCCCTTGGTGTTGGTGGGCCCATGCCACTTGGTGATGATTGCCTGTCTCATGATCAGGCCTCCCACACGGGGCGGGCCACATAGCGCACTGCGCCATATGCCATGTCCCTGCGATCACAGGTGCGGGTGGCGTTAGTCCGCGTTTTGACAGTGGCCACGATGGCCTGCGTCTGCATGTCGATGATGTCATATCTGATGGGCTTCATTGTTCGTTCCTTCGTTCATGTCATTTCCGATCGCAGTGCGAATCGGTTGACCTATTCAACATACACCAATGCACGCACTGCGCAATAGTTGCGTGCAAATAAATCGACCTTTCAACCCCTCGAGGCCGCGGGTCCTTCCCAGCGATCCCCGCCCCGTAAGCGGTTAAGGACCGCTAAAGTCGCGAGGCTTTGAAAAAAATCGTTATTGCAAAACGAAAACGGGAATAGGTGAGCGCAATAGTTGCGTGGCCCAGGTCGATTGGCAAGTTTATCGGATCGCCGTAGAAAGCCGCATGCCTCTGAACATCGGCCAGGCCATAGAATTCATCGTCCACGCCTACCCGCGATGCGTGAAGGAGGATATTAGAACGCCAAAGATGAGAGAGGCGCTACATCTGATCATGGCGCATTTTCCGGCCGCCAAACCCCATCTCGTCGAGCTGTGGTATCGACTTGAATATCAGCCGCAGTTGAAGGTGCACGAGCACGCCATCAAACTCGCCCCAATCCACCGGACCTATCGCATCATCGAACGGAAGATGGGTCTTGAGGGGTGGTATGGGTCGCCCACACCGGCAGACCGGATGAAGATGGAGCGGGTCCGGGCTTTGACCGCGGATGCTCTACATCAGCCGGGCTTATCGAGCGACGAGTTATCGTCACCCAGGAGTTGATTCTGTCGAAGGAACGTGCAAATCTCGTTTTGCACAGGAGAGGTTCGGTACGTTCAAACGTCCGAGCTTTCACCGGGAGGGTCGGCCGAAAGGTCGGCCCTTTTCCTCATCATCCCTTCTCCCTGTTCGTGCCGGGGGTGGGATACCCATAGGCATCGACCAACATATGCCGGATTTCGTCCCGGCTCATCGTATCGACCACCACTGATATTCATCGTCGTCCGAAGGCGGGCCGACATCGAACCAATAGGAGGCCGCGACCACCAAGGCGATCACGGCGGCGTAGAGAATTAGATCTATCATGGCGTCTTTCCAAACATGCGAAGCTGCCAGGCCTCTCCCCAGCTTTCCTTGGCGTCCTCATCGCGACAGGCGTCACAATCGCAGCGGTTCGCGTCCAGCGGCCGATCGGGATCCCACACGGCCCATGCGTTGCGCCTGTCAGCGCGGCTGTGACGGTTGGGCATGAAGCCCCGGCCGGCGACGAAGCATTTCTGGGATGCGTCATATTCGACGCCTGAGTTGCGGCGTCGGTAGGCTGCGATGTCTCCGCTCGCGATCTGGGTCGTCACGTTGAAATAGCGCACGATGTCACCGCGATTGATGCGCCGGTGCCGCACCAGGCGGTCCTCAATAAAGTCCAGGCGGCGGTCCATGAACCAGGTCATTTCTTGCCGTTCCTGGCAGGAGTGAAGCTTGTCTTGCCCGCCCCCGTGAAAGCTGGTTTTAATGACGGCTTGGGCGGCAATGGCACTCGATCCCCTACGTTGAGATCTCGCCGTGCTTTTGGCGGGCAGCTGTGTACGTCCTCGAAAGTCCGATCAGCGCCACAGATGATGCACTTATTCTCCGGCATTACCGCCACTCCGGCTTGATGCCAGCGTTGCCGAAGAGATTGATCCAGCCGCCCATGCCATCAGTGTCCGGATTGAGCTTGCCGGCCAAAATGCGGTCCACGGTTTCAGCGATCCGCGCGATCGCGGCCTCATCGTTCGCATCCCAGAACTGCGCCATGAAGTTGGCAGGCTCTAAGCGGTGCTGAACGACTTTACCGGTGCGGAGCATCTCGTCTCTGCGAGCCTCAGGGTTCAGCGCAAAAAGAACCATCTCGTAACCAGCGCTGGGAACGTGAATGATCGCAGGCGGCATCCCTTCGATCGGCCGAAGGTGACAGAGGGAGAGCATATAACTGTGCCAGATAGGGTGCGCCCACCTTGCTTCGATGACCCACATGGCCAGGCAGCCGAGGTTCGGCGCGACGCCCTTCTTAGCGAGGCCAGCTAAATCTATCTGCCATGCAAGGCCGCGATCATCGCACTTCTCAGGTGGCGGCATAGACTCAAACACGTTCACTTCACGATCTCCCCGCCCCTGACCTCAACCCAGCCGTCGAGACCCATGCAGCCGCCATCGGTGAGGATCATCATCGTCTCGCCGAGCAGGTATTCGTTGCAGTCGCCGGCGAGCGCAGGTAGCTTGGCGATTCCGCGCACCTTGCCGATCGAAACGTAGGTACCGTAGGGGGTGACGCCCTTCGCCCGAGCGGTATCGGTCCTCATAGCATCCTCGGTGTCGGCATCGCTGCCAGAGCTGCTGGATTGAGCCAGATGCACTCGGTGCGAGGCCGGGCGCCATCCGCCCAGGCGTTACGGTTGAAGCGCTTCCAGCCTGCCAGCGTGTCGTCGTAGATCTCCGAGGGATACCCGGACAGCACGACCATTCCCCGGAGCTGCTGCAAAGCCGCCAGGAGCACGTCATGATCCTCGGTTTCCATATCGTGGACGTAAACATGGTAGCCAGCACCACGCCGGCGCGATCCGGCCGACCTGGTTTGGGGTAAATAGGGCGGATCGACGTAATGCAGCGTGCCGGAAGCGTCGACTCGCTTCATGAGTGCGATCGCGTCGATATTCTCGATCACGACTTCGCGCATGCGATTGATGATCAGTTCCAGGCCTTCTGGGAACGAGGCCCATTCCTTTGCTGGCAGTTTCAGCGTCGACGAAACATTGGCGCGAAACCCGGTCCGATAGACGCCATTGGTCCCATCCGACCCAAAGCCCTGAAAACTGCGGACGATGGTGCGGCGCGCGCGCTCAATCGGATCGTCGGAAAGCTCGTAGGCCTGGTAGAATTCATCGCGCGCATATGGCGTCAGGCGCAGCTGGCGAACGAGCTCGGCCGCTGCCACCGGATCCCGCAACACCCGGAACAGGCCGACAAGGGTCTGGTCGAGATCGTTCCACACTTCGGCCCCCGCAGGCTTCTTCTGCAACAGGACACTGGCGGCTCCCCCGTATGGCTCGACGTAGGTCACATGCGCGGGGAAATGGGCGATGATCCAACGCGCGATCCGCCACTTGCCGCCGTGCCAGCGCAGAACCGGACGAGTGCAGGGCTGGTCGAGTTGCTTGATCTCGGTCATGCCGCCTCCCGATCGTCAGTGATGCACATTTCCGGTGCGTTGGCTTCGATCAGCGCTTTGCTCATCGGTGGGCAGACGCTGTTCCCGATCATCCGGATCTGCGAAGCGATTGGCAGTCGACCCCGGACCTTGCGACCTGATTTTGTGACACGATCGCACACTGGATCGAGGATGTAGGTGTCCGGAAAGCCCTGCGCCCGCGCGAGCTCCCGCGGCGTGAGCATACGCATACCGATATCGACGATGGCGTACTCCTCGCCGTCTATAGTGACAGTTACCAAGCCGAAGCGCGCCTTGGCGGTGATCGCGTCCAAAGGCTTATCGGCTGTTTGCCCGTGCTCTGCTGCCCCGTAATACTTGACCAGGAAAGCGAGCACCTGCGCGAAATGCTTGCCGCCGGCGCTGATGGTGTGAAGCGGTTCGTCGACCGGCTGCCCATCTTTCGAAGTGCCGCGCAATTTGACCAGGCTGGAGGCGACCAACGCTTGGTGAGGCCCGCGCGTGGCTACGGTGCTTAGCGGCTCTTCGGCCGAATGACCTGCATTCACTGTCCCGCCCGGATTGGTGTTGAACTGAGCTAAATGCGCGACCGTCACAGCGAGCGGGGGAGCTCCTCCTGGGCGCTTTATGAAACTATTGGCCGTGATTGTGGGTGCTGGATCTTCAAGGGACTGACCATCACTGTTCCGCCGATACTTGTGAAGAAATGCCGCGACGATCGCTGCATCCGCCTTGGCGGTTGTTGTAGGATAAGGGCCATCGGGATCGACTGGCCCGCTTTGTGCGCGCCTACCGCCGACGCCGACAATGGTCGCGGAAACAAGCGCGGTCTTGCCGCCGCCTCCAGGCATCGCTGTGGGCATTGGTTCGTCGATGTCGGCTCCCTTGCTCTTACCAAATTGTCTCTCCAAAATCGGTGCGACAACAGCAAGTTCACCGCCATTGGCAGTCGTCACGGTGCGGAGCGGATCATCAACCGAATGCACGCGCATATCTCCGCTGTGTGTCACCGGTACGATGAAAGGGCGTGAAGAATTGACGACGTACCGCATGATGCCAGCCGCGATCCGCCTGCATGTCGCATCTTTCAGCGGCCGCTTTCTCTCGAAGATCGAAGGGCACGGGATAGACCAGTCGATGCACTCGGCGGCCGTCCGCCATGGCAGACGTTGCCCCGACAGTACTTCCGGCGTGCCAGGCTTGCCATGCGTAGGTTTGGGCCAGACGATCGGCCGCTTATCGCAGCGTGCAATGACAAAGAGGCGCTTCCTGGAGGTCGGTGCTCCGTAATCACAGGCGCGTAATTCCCGCCATTGCACCTGGTAACCAGCACGCCTGATCTTCGCGACCCATGCGTCAAAGGATTTGCCCTTCTGGATCTTGCATGGCTTGCCATTTGCATCGAGCGGGCCCCACGTGCGAAATTCTTCCACGTTCTCAAGCCAGATGACCGTGGGCCGCATCGTCGGCCCCAGGCGCTTGATGAAATGCGGGACGATATCGGCCAGGTCGCGAATCCGTTTGTCTACGGGAACGGCGCCCTTAGCTTTGCTGAAGTGCTTGCAGTCAGGAGAAAACCAAGCCCCCCCTACCCTTCGACCGCCAGCCACATCCAAAGGATCGATGGCATAGACGGACTGACAGAAATGCTGAGTCCCAGGGTGATTGGCTTCATGGACCGCGATCGCTTCTGGATCGTGGTTTACGGCGACGTCGACCGATCGACCCATCGCTTGCTCTGCACCCTCGGAGGCGCCGCCACCACCGGCAAAGTAATCAACGAAGATCGGCTCGAGGATCATGCCGCCATCTCCTGTTGAAACGACGGCCAGGCGCGAACGATGGCATCCATCGCCGGCGGATTGAACGATGCCGAGGTCGTCTTGCCGCTTCGCTTCTCATACGATTCGACGGTCCACTTGCCGGTGTCGAAGCGCATGTGGATCGACAGATCGCAGTCCTCGAAAACTTTGCGAGATGCCATCAGGGTGATGTGCTCAGCCACGAGCGAACACCCCTCTGGCGGCCAGGTAGTCCGCAATCGCTTTGATTGAGACCAGCTTTTCCCCGTCGCGCTCGCTGATATCGATGTGATACTGATCCTCGATCAACATCATGGCTTCGACATGGTCGAGGCTATCGAAATTATGCTCGCGCGATTCGAGAACGTCCTCGTCCCCAATCTCGGAGAACGGGATATCCTCGCCGGCCTCGATGAAGTGCTTATGCAGCAGATCGCGCACCTCTTTCACGAGATCAGCCATTTTGCACCACCTCCAGATCCGATTCGGTGGGATCGAGGAGCTCCTTGGCGCTCACCCAGATGATCCGCTCCTCGAGCCATTCCTGGTCGACCGGGACGTTGACCATCCCGCCACCTGGCCCCTGCCCGAACAGAAAGCTGATGCCGGCCGTGTTGTCTGATCCGCCGATTCGCCAGCCGCCATTGTCAGGCGAGGCATCCATGCCGCCGGCAACCATGAGGGGCACCTCATCGATCACGAGCAGCTGCCGGTACCCGACAGGGGCCGCACGGCACACGCGGATCGCATCGAGCGACGAAGGCTTCATGAGCAGCTGCGCAATCTTCCGGTGCACGGGATCGACGCGGATGATGCGCACGGCGTTCCGGCCGACGAGGTTGCCGCGACGCTGGCGGCGCGAGACGGAGGCGTTCACGCTGCTAACGCGCGGTAAACGGCCGCTTTCAGTCTCCGGTGATTGTCCGGTGTTATGGGTGGACCGATACCGATTCTGCTGGTGTTTTTAAGCCAACGAAATCGGGGTTCTTTCGAAGAAACGGCTGAAAACCGTGATGCACGTTGTGTTGACATCGCAGGGGTCGCAAGTTCAATCCTTGCCACGCCCACCATTTACCGCTTTCCGTTAGCCATAGCACAGAGCGTTAAACCAGAACCGCTCGCCTGAGGAGCCATTGAGCGTGTCGAAATGGCATCTCGGAGAATCCTTCGAGACGGGACTTCGCCAGGCTCAGTCCCTCCTCAGGATGGGCGGAACAGCATGGGTTGATCAGAGACCGGAAGCGTCGCCCACCTGGAACATGCGGTCTACCTCGGCCACCAGATCGCGCAGGTGGAACGGCTTCGATAACACCTTCGCCTGGGGCTGCGCCGCGCCGCTCTTTAGCGCAACGGCGGCAAAGCCCGTGATGAACATTACGCGCATTTCAGGCGCCAGCACCGCCGCGCGCTGCGCAAGCTCGATCCCGTCCATCTCCGGCATCACGATATCTGTAAGCAGAAGATCGAAGCGATTGCTTTCAAGAAGCGGAATGGCGTGCGTGCCACGATCGACGCTGGTTACCGAATAGCCGACCTTTTCGAGCGCGCGGGCAAGATACTCGCGCATCGAATCATCGTCTTCGGCCAGCAATATCCGCATCATCACACTTTCCCTAGGGGCCAAAGGCACTTTCCGCTGGCGGCCATTATGTTGCAAGCCCTTAAGAATTTCCAGCGTCCCTATCCCCAAGATTGCAAAAACCATAAGGTTCCTTCAACAACAAGTTGTGAGCACCGGACCGGATACGCCAACATTTAGCCGTTCAGGCCCTGAAATGCCTGTATTTCCGGTTGTCCTTTCGGTTCCGCACGCCGGACAGGATTATCCCGAAGCCCTTCTCGCTGATGCAGCAGTTCCCGCCGAGCGGCTTCGCTTGCTGGAAGACCGGCATGCCGACAAGCTCATCATGGCGCTGTTGGAAAGGGATGCAACAGCGATCGTCGCGCACAGGGCACGCGCCTGGCTCGACCTTAATCGCGATCCGCGCGAGCTGGATTCGGGGATGATCGCGGGCCTTCCCTCAACCCAAAACCTGATCACCACGCGTTCGAAGGGCGGCCTTGGCCTCATTCCGAGAAGATTGGGAAATAGCGGCGAATTGTGGCGGAGAAAATTCAGCGCAAGCGAGATAAGCCAGCGGATAGCCGGCCACCATCAGCCTTATCACGCCGCTATTTCAGCAGCACTTTCAAACGCCCATCAACGCTTCGGCATTGCGATCCTGCTGGATTGTCATTCGATGCCGCCGATTCGGGCCACCGGGGGAGGCACGAGCCCTATCATCGTCATAGGCGACCGATTCGGACAGAGCGCGGGATCGACGTTCACGGATTGCGTTGAAGCCGTGGCACGTCGTCACGGACTCGGCCTTGCTCGTAACGCGCCCTATGCCGGCGGCTACAGCCTTGATCGCCACGGCCGGCCTCCCAGGGGCGTTCATGCCATCCAGGTAGAGATCGATCGCAGTCTTTATCTGGACGAAAGCGCGCAATCGCCGGGGAAAGGGCTTGCTGCGATGCAATTTTTCCTGGGGGATGTCTTCGACGCGCTGGTGAACGAAGCGCTCGCCGCCGGCACCGCAATCGCCGCTGAATAAAAAACCACCTCGTGCATTGCACGAGGTGGCCAAGGTTCAGGGAGGAGCGCGCCTAAGCGCGCTAATGCGCAATCGCGAAAGGGGAACACGATTGCAGCATCACTGGCAAGATAGGCTGGTGTTTCAACTGTTTCAAGCTGGAACAACAGCAATTTTTCTCATTTGTCCTTAGACATTGGATGTGACAGGGTTCGGGGCCGGCACCGGTACCTTCCCGAGCGCCAATTGGCGGCTGAAAATATCGCGAATCAGGGAGAGGGAGAACAGATGCGCGTAAATCAGCGGTAACATGCCCGACTGGATCATTTTGCGCGCGATGTCGCCCCGAAGTTCGCGCAAAGCGTCTTCCGATACCATCTGGAAACCGCGATAAACAAATGGCTGCGCAGCGCCTTCGGGCTGGATCGCGACTTCGCCGTCGATCAGAAGCTTGTGATCGATCAAATCCTTCATGAATGCGCCGGTCTGTTGACCCGACTGTTCGAACTTTTCGCAAAAGCCGAGGATTTCCTGCGTCATTTGCGATGGTTGCCCATCAGCGAACAGGGAATCGCCTTCGTCGAATACGCCAAGAGCATTGGCCGAAGGATCAAAACACAGCGAAAGCTCTTCGACATCAGGCCGCAGCCGCGCCAGCATGAACGGATAGCGGCGGATATAGGCTGGAATGTAAACATCCTCGGTGAGCTTGCCTGCCTCATCGACGAAGACGTTCACCCCTTCATTGAGGCCCATCAGCGCCAGAGGCACGGGGTTGGGGCCGATCGAAAAAATGATCGGAAAATGGCGCTGTACGAGCGCGAACTCTTCTATGGTGATCGGCACGGCATGCGCAGCCTTGAGGAAAGGCGCCGTTTGCAGTCGCCGCGCCTTCCAATCGCCGTGCACGTTGCTGGAAAGCGGCTGGAGGTCGTTGTAGAAAAGGGGCAGGCCCTGGCTGGGTGCGGTCGCCATCGTCTCAAAACTCCTAAGTAAAGATCGCGGCTTGAGCCGCCTGGTCAGCAATTGGCTGAAGCCTCTATGGCGAGGTATTGCAGTGCGCAAGCGGGACAAGCTTTCCGGGATTCATAATTCCCTGCGGATCAAGCGCGTCCTTCAACGCGCGCATCATCTGAAGCCGGACCGGACCGGCCAGCCGGGCGAATTCGTCCAGCTTGAGCTGGCCGATGCCATGCTCAGCCGACAGCGAGCCGCCTGCCGCGGTCACCAGGTCATGAACCAGATGACTGATCGCCTTGTTCTGGTCGCCGAACCAGGCCTCGGAATCCGATCCGCCGGGCGCCCGGACATTGAAATGAACATTACCGTCGCCAAGGTGGCCAAATGCCAGCACGCGAACACCTGCAAATACGCGCTCCACCTCGCCGGCAGCATCGACCATGAAGGCTGGCATTTTCGATACCGGCACGGAAATGTCGTGCTTGACGGACATCCCATCCACGCGTTCGGCTTCCGATACATTCTCTCTCAGCGCCCAGAGCGCTTCAGCCTGCGCTTCATTCGCGGCGATCGTCGCGTCCTCGACAATGCCCATTTCGATCGCCTCCCCCAACGCCGCGCTGAGGGGGTCCATGGGGTCCGGGGCGCCTTCCGGCGCTGTCATCTCAACAAGGACATTCCACATCTGTCGCGTCGCCAGCGGATTTCGCGCACCGGGAATATGCCGGATGACCAGATCGAGCGCGGCGGCGGGCACCAGTTCAAAACCTTCGATGGAATCCCCCAGCCGCCCTTCGAGCATCCGCAACAAACGAAGCGCATTTTCGGGGCTCGAGAGCCCGGCCCACGCCACCGCCCGCGTACCGATCGCAGGCACCAGCCCCAGCGCCGCGGCGGTCACGATGCCAAGCGTTCCCTCCGCGCCAGCCAGCAACTGCCGGAGATCATATCCGCGATTGTCCTTGCGCAACGCCGACAGGCCTTCGAACAGGCCGCCGTCTGGCAGGACGGCTTCGATCCCCAGGACGAGTGAGCGCATCGGCCCAAATCGGAGCACCTGGGTGCCGCCCGCATTGGTGGAAATCAGTCCGCCGATCGTAGCGGATCCCTTCGCAGCCAAAGAGAGGGGGAAGCGCCGTCCAATGGCGGCGGCGGCATCGTGAAGGTCGCTCAGGATGACCCCGGCTTCCACGACGGCAATATTATCGTCCGCAGAAAGACTCCGGATCGTCTTCATACGGCGCAGGGACAGCAGCAAGGCCCCGGCTGCGGGTGTCGCCCCGGCCACCATCGAGGTGTTGCCCCCTTGCGGGACGATGGCCACGCGCCCTCGGCCCGCCCATCGCACGATCTCGACCACCTCCTCGCGCGACCGCGGAGAAAGCATTGCGGCGGCGCTACCTTGTACCCTGCCCCGCCAATCCATTAGCCAGGGCTGCATGTCGGCGGGATCCCGTGTGAATCCTCCTGGGCCAAGCAATGCCTCAAGCGCAGCCAGCAATTCTTCGCTAGGTGGTTCGAGATTCATCATCTTATTCTCTAGACCAGGCTTCGTCAGGCCGCCAATTAATCAATGGTTCAAGCGAAGCTGGGAATCTGGTGTTGTAAATGGATAGCGTATCGTGATCCTGCCTTCGCTTACAGCGATAAGTCTTGTCGTGGCCTCGGCTGCGGCAGCCGCGCCGGCAATTCAATATGCGCAAGTCACCATCCAGCAGCGCATCATCATCCGTGTCCCCACCCGGGTGATGCCGCCGCCACCGGTGCCGATCACACGCTGGAAATCAAAATCCTTCAAGAAATGCTTTTCGATCCAGGGCATTGCCGGAGCAATCCCGGTCGCACCCGATGCCGTTGATCTTATTTTGCCTGGCGGAAAACGTATTCGCGCGGAACTCGAATCATCCTGCCCCGCCCTCGATTATTACAGCGGCTTCTATTTGCGCCCGGACGAGCAGGGCATGATCTGCGCTGGCCGTGATTCAATCCATGCGCGATCCGGCGGTGAATGCCAGATCAGCCGTTTTCGCAAGATGGTCCCGGTGCGATGATTAACGGTAGCTGCCTCATCCCGAAAAGATTGATATATCTGTCAGGCGATCACGCGCGATCGACGCGACGCCAGACGCTCGTTCAGAAAGCGCCGGGCGGGCTGCTCGACGAGGTAGAAACTGGTCAGAGCAAATGCCAGAGCGAACATCAAATAAATCAATCGGACGTCGATTGTGCCGTGAATTTTCGCAAAAGGTTGTTGCCACAGATAAATTGAATAAGACCAGATTCCTGTCTGCAGTAGCAGCGGGTTCTCCAGCCAGCGCAGCATGAAGCCCGGAGCCCGCGGCATCAGCACCAGCGAAACAGCCAGGAAAGCTGACCCAGCGCTATATTTCACAGGATCCGGCACGACATTCGCGTTAAGGGCCAGACCGCACAGTGCAAATATTACAGGTAGCCAGCGCCAGGAAAGCGCTTTTGGCACGTCAGTATGAAATTGAGCATAGTTGGCGGTGAATGTGATAGCGCTGAGATACTGGCTGAACGTCGGATCTGCGTTCGCGCCAGATGTCAGCAGAAGAGCGGAAGCCAGCACGAAAAGAGCGGGGTACACTCGGGAAGAACGGCGTGGGAAGAAGCTCGATAGCGGCGTTGCCCGAACGAAAAGTATTTCGGCCATGAGCCTGCCGCTGAGCACGAAGAACAACTCCACCCCAAACCGGCCAAGATTGATCCCCTTTGTGCTGCCAAAATGCGCAATGAGGCTTGCAAGAACCGCACATCCCCCGCCATCCGTCCAAATAAGCTATGCGCCCCATGTCGCTCCGATCACGCCCCGCAATTCCACAATGCTACAACCATCACAACATCGACAACCATCACAACATCGACAGTTTGCCGAAAGATTTGTCCCGAAACCTGCTGCTTCATGCCGGTTTAACTTGACAAAGTCATGGCCAAACGGCAGGCGCCGGGCATCGCGGTGCATAGCTTTGCGCCCCCTGTTTTCGGATATCGCATGACTTTTGCCGATCTCGGCCTTTCCGACGAATTGCTTCGTGCCGTCACAGAGTCGGGCTATACGGAGCCGACACCAATCCAGGAACAAGCCATCCCGCCGGTTCTGATGATGCGTGATCTGATCGGGATCGCGCAGACTGGTACGGGAAAAACGGCCAGCTTCGTCCTTCCGATGATCGACATTCTGGCCCAGGGGCGCAGCAGGGCGCGGATGCCACGTTCGCTTATCCTCGAGCCCACGCGCGAACTCGCGGCGCAGGTGGCGGAAAATTTCGAGAAATACGGCAAATATCACAAGCTATCGATGGCGCTGCTGATCGGCGGCGTGAACATGGGCGATCAGATCGCGGCGCTGGAAAAAGGGGTCGATGTTCTGATCGCCACCCCCGGCCGGCTGATGGACCTGTTTCAGCGCGGCAAGATCCTGCTCACCGGATGCGGCCTTCTGGTGATCGATGAAGCGGATCGCATGCTCGACATGGGCTTCATCCCCGATATCGAGGAAATCTGCACCAAACTTCCCACGGCGCGCCAGACCCTGCTCTTTTCGGCCACGATGCCCGGACCAATCAAGAAGCTCGCGGATAAGTTTCTTTCAAATCCGAAGCAGATCGAGGTCGCCCGTCCAGCGAGCGCCAACGCGCTGATCGATCAAAAGCTCGTCGACGTGCCTTCCGCCCGTAACAAGCGCGACGTGCTGCGGGGCCTGCTCGAATCAGAAGATGTGAACACCGCGATCATCTTCTCGAACCGCAAGACGACCGTACGGGAACTGACGTCCAGCCTTCAGCGCCACGGCTTCAAGGCCAGCCAGATTCACGGCGATATGGAGCAATCGGAACGACTGCGTGAACTTGATCGCTTCAAGGGCGGCGAGATCAACATTCTGGTTGCCTCGGACGTCGCCGCGCGGGGGCTGGATATCAAGGGCGTCAGCCATGTGTTCAATTTTGACGTGCCCTGGCACGCCGACGACTATGTGCACAGGATAGGTCGCACTGGGCGGGCGGGCGCGTCGGGCAAGGCGTTCACATTGGTGACGCCGGAAGATTTCGAGGCCGTTCAGGCGATAGAAAAACTGACCGGCGGGGTGATAGCCCGCATCGGCAGCCCTGCCGGCGAAAAATCGGCTCCTGCCGAAACCAGACCGCGGCGCGCGCGCAGGGCCAGGGGCGATACGCCGGAGCCGGCGGCCGCTGAACCCGGACAGGCACCGCCTCCACGCGCCGCGCGAAAACCGGAACCCGCACGCCCTCCGCGCCAGCAACGCGATGATTATGCGGATGGGCCAGATGAGGGATGGAATGGACCGGTGCCGGACTTCCTCAGCGTGAAGCTGGCAAGCTGAGCAAGAGCGAAGCGGTCGATTCTCCCTGCAACCGGGTCTGCATCATCGATCCGGTCAGGAATTGGTGCATCGGCTGTGGGCGGACGCTGGACGAGATTGGCGAATGGGCCACCGCGTCCGACCCGCGCAAGCGTCAGATACTTGAAAATATCTCCGCGCGCGATTTCACGCGCGCTTCGCTTAAGCCATAGCTGATGATCAGCAGCAGGAAAGGCGTCACGAACTCGCGATGCCGCTCGCCGAACTCGAACCATAGGTTGAACAGGACCAATTGAGCGCCGCATGCTGCCAGCAGGAGGAGGAGCATCATGAAGCCAGGCGTGCGTCGCGCTGTTTGAACCGCCGCCGCCACACCGCCCAGAAGCGCTATGTGCGCACCCTGTGCGAGTGGAAACAACATGGTCGTGACACTCATAACCGATGGCGTGAGGCCCTCGATGCGGACCAGGCCCGTGCACGCGATGGCGGTGGCGCGGATCAGTTTGGTTACGCTTAGCCGGATGAATTCAAAGGGGTGGGTTTCGATCCAGGACACCGCGAGCTGCTTGACGTGCGCCATGTAAAGCCGTTCGGGTTCGCCATAGAACTGCTTCGGCGTCGGCATCCAGTTGCCGGTCGCATCCGGATTATTGCCGATCCACAGACTGACCGAGCTGGCCGTGGTCAGCGGCACGAATGCGCCGAAGATCAGCCAGTTTCGGATCCACCATGGCAGCAAGACGACAGCAGCTACTACTCCCCCGCTCATTCCCAGCACCAGCAGCTTCTTCCAGCCGACGAAGCGGATCAGAAAGAACGCAAAAAGAGCGGCCAGCGGCGCCTGGGCGGGCTGCGTAAGCGCAAGCAATCCAGCCGGAATACCTAGAAACAGCGCATTTTTCCATAGCGGACGGCTTTTATCGGCACTCGTCCAGAACAGCGCCAGCGAAAGCACGAGGATGTTACACATCCCCTCCTTTTGCGCGAGCGGCGCGGAAAGCAGGATCGACGGCCAAAGCAGATAGAGCCAAGCGGCGGCACGACCGCCAAGCGGCATAGCGAGCCTTTTTCCGAGCCGCGCGACCAACACCGCGCAGGTGCCATCGATCAGCAGATTGAGCGTGGCATAGGAAATCGCCGAAAAGCCGCCAAGAAAACCCCATCCGGCGAGCAGCGTCGGGTAAGCGGGCGGATAGAAAGCGCGCAGGCCCGGACCGATATAGGGCTCATCGACGACATATCCGCGCCCGGACAGAAGATTGCCGGCGATCTCGGGATAGTAGAAAGCGTCTCCGCCTGGCACCCGATTGATGAAGATCAGCGTAATCAGTGACCGGACCGTGACGATCACGATCCCGAGCAACAGATATTGACGCCAGCTTGGAGACCACCCCCTTGCCAGGAAAAGCGCGGGAGACGCCAGCAGAAGCCATATAATGGCGACCAGCAAGCCGAGCGCCGAAATACCCCAATGCGCTGCGAGCCCTGGTGTGGAAAAAATACCGTAGGCCGCAAGCACCAGGAAAATCGATTGCGCGATCCGCCTTTGGACCAGATCTTTCCAGATACCGATTGCGGCGTTTTGCATAGGCGGTGCCTAGTGCAGACTTCTTGCCAAATCGTTCGCGGACGATCAGCCTGAAGCGCTGGCTGCGCCGCGATATGCGGCCCTGAAATCCGTGGCGAACTGCGTCAGCCTTTTATCGCTGATCGCCGCTCTCAGGTCCGACATGAGCTGTTGATAGAAGAACAGGTTATGCTCGGTCATCAGCATCGCCCCCAGCATCTCTCCCGATCGCACGAGATGATGGAGATAGGCGCGGCTCCAGGTCGTACAGACGGGGCAGGCACATGACGAATCCAGCGGTGCCCCGTCCTCGGCGAACTTCGCGTTACGGATGTTAAGAGGCCCGGAGCGCGTAAACGCCTGGCCATTGCGTCCCGAGCGTGTCGGCAAGACGCAGTCGAACATGTCGACACCCCGCTCCACCGCGCCAACAATATCGTCCGGTTTCCCGACCCCCATCAGATAGCGGGGTTTGTCGTCAGGCAGTTGCCCCGGCGCGAAATCCAGCGTGGCGAACATGGCCTCCTGCCCCTCCCCGACCGCGAGTCCGCCGACGGCGTAGCCGTCGAATCCGATATCGATCAGCGCATCGGCCGATGACTTGCGAAGCCCCTCGTCCAGCGCGCCTTGCTGGATACCAAAAAGGGCCGCACGGCTGGCGTGCTCCCCGTCCGCGTCGAACGCATCGCGTGATCTTCGCGCCCACCGCATCGATCGCTCCATTGCCGCGGCCTGCATCTCACGCGTTGAGGTAGTCGGAACAAGCTCGTCGAATGCCATGACGATATCGGAACCCAGCAGCCGCTGTATCTCGATGGATCGTTCAGGGCTGAGCAAGTGCCGTGAGCCATCGAGATGGCTGGCGAAGGCGACGCCTTCCTCGGTCAGCTTCCTGAGAGCGGACAGGCTCATCACCTGATAGCCGCCGCTGTCGGTCAGGATCGGCCGTTCCCATTGCATGAAACGATGCAGCCCGCCGAGACGGGCCATCCGCTCCGCGCCGGGGCGGAGCATCAAATGGTAGGTATTGCCGAGGATGATGTCGGCACCGGATGCACGCACATCTACCGGTTTCATTGCCTTTACCGTCGCAGCGGTGCCGACCGGCATGAAGGCCGGAGTACGAATTTCGCCGCGCAGCATGGCAATCGTGCCCGTGCGGGCCCGGCCGTCGGTTGCGGAAATGCTGAAGGCGAAACGTGCAGGGTTTGTCATCACAGCAGCCCTTAATGACAAGTTTGCCGCTATGCCATTGGCCTGTAAGACCAGCCGATGGAAGTCGCTCCCCAGATCATCGTCGCGCTCAGCCTCGTCTGTGTCTGCTCTGGCTTCATCGACGCGATTGCTGGCGGCGGCGGGCTGCTGACCGTGCCGGCCATGCTCTTTGCCGGCATTCCGCCGCTGAACATGCTCGCCACCAACAAACTGCAATCGACGCTGGGCGTATCCACCGCCTGTTACAACTATGCGCGATCCGGTCTGATCGACTGGAAACCCAACCGCCTGTCCGTGCTTCTCGTGCTCGCCGGTGCGGCGGTCGGGGCGCTTGTCGTGCAAGCAATCGATACGGCGATCCTGGGTTTGCTCGTGCCGATCATGCTGGTGCTCGTGGCAATCTATGTTCTGGTGTCACCGCGCATGTCCGATGAGGCCGCGCACCATCGGATTGGTCCCCACGGCTATGCGCCGATCGCGGGCGGCATCGGTTTTTACGACGGTTTTTTTGGTCCGGGCGCGGGCACATTTTTCACGACGAGTCTTGTCGCGTTGCGTGGCCACGGGCTCACGCGCGCGGCAGCACTCAGTAAGTTATTTAATCTGGCGAGCAACGCAGCAAGTCTCGCCATCTTCATTTTTGGCGGCAAGGTGCTCTGGGTGCTGGGTTTGAGCATGGCCATCGGGTCCATGACGGGAGCCTATATCGGCACCCACACCGCGTTGAAATTTGGCGCCCGAATTATTCGCCCGCTCCTGGTGATCATGTCGCTGGGACTGACGGGGCGTCTGATCTGGGGCTATTTCGCGGTCTGATTGATCATGCCACCGCTGGCCAGCTCATCGAAAAGATTGGCCCACAGCACGCCGACGGCATCCTTTCCGTAACGTTGGCGCAGATGGTTCCGAGCTTGTTGCAATTTCCCGTCCTGGGCTGGCGGTTGCGTGGTATAGCGGAGCAGGCCTCCCATCCAATCATCGAGAGGGATGAAACGCCTGAGCTCTTCATAGGAGTCGATCGAGTCGGCGACTACGCCCAGCCCAGCCATGATTGCAGTTGCGGGGCGGTTGATCGTCTTGCCGATCGTATAGCCGTTCTTTTCCACCGGCACGATCGCGACCTGATGTGCGGTCAGCGCTGACCCAAAGCTTTTGAGCGACCAGGGCATGAAGAATGTTGGTATTTCCCAGCGCCGCGATGCACGCCAGCATTGCCAGCGGTTGTTGCCGATCACCGTAAGCGTGACGGGATGTGTTCGCGCGAATTCCTCAAGGCGTTGGACCGCGGAGCCCAGATGGGCGAAGCCGGCACGCCTGCCCTGGCTTTTACCGAACCAGACGCAATGAAGCGCGCGGCCGTGATTTCCGAGGAATTGACGCAGCTGCGCGAGCGATTGCCGCTCGCTCCGCTGCAGGGATAGCGTTTGGGGGCCATCCGTCCAATCGATCACATCGGGTATAACCCGGCATTTGCCAGACATCTCCGGCATTTCGGCCACCAGCTGTTGTGCCAGGGTCTGCGTGGAAACTGTTACATGGGTAGCCATATCCAGCATCGCACGCACGCGTGCCGAACGTCGCGCACGATCGATACGCATCTTGCCTTCGAACAGATTGTCGCAGATGTCGAAAACGACACCTCCACCCCTCGCGCGCATCGTCCGGGCAATCCTTATCGCATCGGCCGAAAAGGATTTCGAGAAAACAATGGCGTCGTAGACATGAGGACCCGTCTTCTTGTCATAGGGTTCGACATCTACCCCCTGATCGCGCAGCACGGCGATCGGCTCGATCACGCGCAGCCGGACGCTCGCCATGGTGGGCGTATAGCTTTTCGCGTGCCAGCCGAAACGCATTGCTCGGCCGTTCATCTGTCTCGGCGAATCTTCAGAGCGACGTGGTGATTCTTCGCAAGCACGCTAACCCACTGGTCGACACATGACTGAAGATCGAACGCCCGGGCGGCCGCGGCCTGCGCGCCACGGCTGCGCCGGACGGCAAGTTCCCTGGCGATTGCCTCCGCCAGCGCCTCGGGATTTCCGATGGGGGCGAGCGTGCCATAGCGTCCGTTTTGCAGGATATCGCGGTTGCCCGTCGGACAGTCGGTCGCGACAAGCGGGGCACCGCACGCCAAGGCTTCTATCAGGGAATTGCTGGAGCCCTCCCAGCGTGACGCGCTGACAAAAACGTCGCTCTTCGCGATGATCCCGAATGGGTTGGCCTGAAAACCCAGCAGATCCACGTCATTCGACAGTCGCAATTTAGCGATCAATTCGAGTAACTGCTGCCGCTCGACCTTGCTGCCGTCCCCTATGATCAACAGCCGGGCACGGGTCCGATAATGCAAATGCGAAAGGGCGCGCACCAGAACGTCGAACCCTTTTTGGTAGGTAATGCGACCCATCGTCGTCAGAACGGGCCTCTTATCCAAATCTCCCGCATCTTCCGCAAAAAAGCGGTGCGCAAATGGCTCCTCCATAAGCCGTGCGATGCGGCCGAGATCCACGCCATTGGGGATGCTGCTGACATCGAGCGCCGGATTCTCGCTCAATATTTCTTCGGTAAGTTCGTTCGAGACCGCTCCGATGAAATCCGCGCCGCCATATTTGAGGCGATTTGCCGTTCGCGCCCGATTTTCGACCGCGCCGGTACGCGGGTTGGGGCGGAGCGACGAATTGCTTGCCCGGATTCCAAAGCGCAGCATCCTCCGGCGGGCGCTGAATGCCAGGGCCAGGCGGGCAGGAATATGGAAATGGTTGCCGCCGCTCAGAAAGACGCTCGGCATCCGCGCCCGCAACGCCATGCCAAGCGCCGGAACGTTCGACGCCAGGTCCATGCCACGTCCCATGCGGGGCAAGCCCTGCCGGCCTATTTCGACAAGGGACACGCCTTCGGGAATTCTGTCACGGAACGCGCCTTGGTCACGCACCGCCCACAATTCGGCCTGCAGCCCCGCCTTCTGAACCGCTCCGGCGATTTCAATCGATTTGGCTACGGTGCCGCTCGCGCGAAAATCGTAATTCGCAATCGCTATGGCATTCACAACTTCAAGCCCCTGGCGGTCGGCCACGATACGTGCCTGTGCAAGGACGATTTCGTCGCGTGATTAGGTGATTATTATATGCTCTGAGGTTACATGTTCATGTCGTGCGCGTGAAAATCACGTGACAGGATGATTGGTCAGAACAGCGTTCGCGCTGCCAGTGCAGTGACCGCACTCTCGGATTTGATCCGTCATGCGCCTGACTTAGCGGATGCACATGACGGGGAGATGTCGACAGAGCGCCAGCGCAGCAAGGATTGATGGACACAACAGGCGACTAAAACGCGAGCCCGCGACTTTCCGCATTATGAATGCGCTAATCCAAGCCAAGTGCTTGCGCCTCATCGCTCCGGCAGCAATAGACTCGCATCTCCATAGCTGTAAAAGCGGTATCCGTTCTCGATGGCATGCCGATACGCATCCTGCATCTTCTCCCGCCCCATTAACGCGGACACCAGCATGAACAGCGTCGAACGCGGCAGGTGGAAATTGGTGAGTAGACCGTCGATCGCGCGGAAGCGATATCCGGGCGTAATGAATATCGCGGTATCCCCCTGAAAGGGCCGGATCGCTCCATCTTCGTCGGCGGCACTTTCCAGGAGGCGGAGGCTGGTGGTGCCGACCGCAACGACACGCCTGCCCGCCTCCCGTACGGCGTTGATCCGTCCCGCCGTGCCCGCATCGATCCGGCCCCACTCGCTGTGCATCACATGATCGGCCGTGTTCTCGGCTTTGACGGGAAGAAATGTGCCGGCGCCGACATGCAGGGTGAGCATTGCATAATCGATGCCGCGCGCGTCGAGTGCGGACATCAGCTGGGGCGTGAAATGCAGTGCCGCGGTGGGCGCGGCAACGGCCCCTTTCTCTCGGGCGAACATAGTCTGATAGTCGTCGCGATCACGCTGATCCGTATCGCGTTTGGCGGCTATATAAGGCGGAAGCGGCATGCGCCCGACCCGTTCGAGCAGCAGTTCGACGGGCTCATCCCCGGCGAAATCCAGGGCGAAGCTGCCATCCGCCGCCCGCGCGCTGGCCGTCGCGGACACGTCATCGCCGAAGTCGACAATATCCCCTTCACGCAGTCGCCTGGCATTGCGAATGAAGGCACGCCAGCGGCGCAACCCTTCACGCTTGTGCAAGGTGGCACCGATTTGCGCATCACCCCGTCTTCCCTCCAGTTGCGCTGGAATCACGCGGGTGTCGTTGAACACAAGCATGTCGCCCGGCGCGAGCAATTCCGGAAGATCGGAAACCAGCCTGTCTTCCAAAACCCCCGTACCAATCGACAACATCCGCGCGGAATCACGTGGGCTGGCCGGACGCAAGGCGATACGCTCGGGCGGCAGATCGAAATCGAATAGATTAACGCGCATATCGGCCGGCGCTATTGCGGGCGCGCATCCTGTTCCTTGTCGCGCGTGGCCTGCTCCATCGCATTCCTGGCGGCCTCCGTCTGCTGCTTCTTGCGCCTGTCTTCTTCCTTTTGCTCTTCCGGCGTAAGCTGGACCAGGGCCGTCTTCGGCATGAACTCGGCTGGGATCGGGGCGAGTGATGCTTTTACGATCCTGGTGGGATTAGCCGGCGGTTCACCCTTCTCGATCGCGTCGACAAACTGCATGCCGGTCACGACGCGGCCGATAACCGTATAGCGATTGTCGAGCGAAAGGTTCGGCATCAGCATCAGAAAAAACTGGCTGTTCGCACTATCCGGTGAAGCGGAACGCGCCATGGCCATCGCACCGCGCACATGCGGCAGGTCATTGAACTCGGCCTTGAGGTCGGGCAATTCTGATCCGCCGGTCCCGTCGCCTTTGGGATCGCCGCCCTGCGCCATGAAGCCTTCGATCACGCGGTGAAACACCAACCCGTTATAAAAGCCGCTGCGTGTCAGCGTCTTGATGCGCTCCACCGAGTTTGGCGCCTTGTCAGGCCGCATGGCGATCGACACCCGGCCACCGTCCGACAGGTCGAGCTGAAGCAGGTTATCCGCGTCGATGACGGGCGCGGCGGGGGGCGCTGCCGCTTTGTCTGGCACCTGCGCAGGCGCCGCAAGGGCGGCAAACACGCCAAGAAACATTGCAAGAAAAGGCTTCAAACGCATCGACACAGTCTCTTCCCTGATTTGCCCAAAGCGCAGTGACGCAAGATGGCTTGCCCCATGCTGAACGTCATTCGCCCTTGCGGCCGATCAACTCCACTCTGGTGCGTACGTCCGCCGCCACCGCCTGCGGGACAAATCGATCGATCGCCCCGCCATAGAGCGCAATTTCCTTTACCAGACGCGATGCGATCGGCTGCAAGGCAACGTCCGCCATCAGAAAGACGGTCTCGACCCGGTTGTTGAGCTGCTGGTTCATGCCCGCCATTTGATATTCATATTCAAAGTCCGCGACCGCGCGCAGGCCGCGCACGATCATCGATGCGTTCTCGCGTTCGGCAAAGTCCATGAGAAGTGAATCGAATGATACGACGCTGATATCACCCTCGATCCCGTCGACCTCGCGACGAACCATCGCCAGCCGTTCTTCGATCGAAAACATCGGCGATTTGGACGCATTCGTCGTCACGCCGATCACAAGCCGGTCGACCAGCTTTGCCCCACGGCGAATAATGTCCAGATGGCCGAATGTGATCGGATCGAACGTGCCTGGATAAACGCCGATGCGCTTCATCACCTGTCCCTCTCAACCACATAGCGGGCGATGCCGCGCAACAGATCCGCTTCCGTACCGAAACTCGACAGATGCCCGACCGCCTGGTCTATCAACATATGCGCTTGTTGCCGGGCGCGTTCCACGCCCAGTAGCGAAACGAAAGTCGCCTTGCCGGCCTCGGCGTCCTTGCCGACCGCCTTTCCCGTCATCTCGGCATCGCCTTCCACATCGAGCAAATCGTCGGCGATCTGGAATGCAAGCCCAAGATCGCGGGCATAAGCCTTGAGCCTCGTCCGGCCTTCCAGCGGCACACGCCCCATGATCGCCCCTGCTTCGATCGAAAAACTGATCAGCGCGCCGGTCTTGAGTTGCTGGAGGCGGGTAACCGTCTGGAGATCGAAGCTTGCGTCGGACGCGGCAAGATCCATCATTTGCCCTCCCGCCATGCCGGATGGCCCGCTCGCGCGGGCCAGTTCCGCAACCAGCTCCACCTGAACGAAGGGATCGGGATGCGTCTCCGGATCTGCCAGCAGTTCGAAAGCAAGCGCGTGCAGCGCGTCCCCGGCCAGTACCGCGGTCGCCTCGTCGAACGCCTTGTGGACAGTGGGCTGGCCGCGACGGAGATCGTCGTCGTCCATGCACGGCAGGTCATCGTGAACCAGGCTATAGACGTGAATACATTCGACGGCCGTACCGACGCGAAGCGCACGCGCGCGGTCTACGTTGAACAGCTCGGACGCCGCACAGACAAGCAGCGGGCGTAGTCGCTTGCCGCCACCGATTGAGGCGTGCCGCATCGCTTCATACAGGCGACGCCGGGGATCTTCCGGCAAGGGCAACAGCAGATCGAACTGCCAATCGATATCCCGCGCGACGCGATCCATTTCGGTTTTCAGACCAACGGATTCCACAATCACCGTCTTGCGTCCACTCATCCGGCGTCGAACGGCTGAACACCCGAAGGGCGCCCGTCACTACCAAGCGTGATCTTTTCAATACGCGCCTGCGCATCGGAAAGACGCTTTTCGCACTGGGCGCGCAAAGCATCTCCCTCCGCATAAAGCTGGATCGAGCGATCAAGCGATTCATCCCCGCTTTCGAGCCGGTGCACGATCTCCTCCAGGCGCTTCAACGCGTCCTCGAACGAAAGATCCTCGATGGCTTGCTCATCCTGCCCCATGGCGAGGCTTGTGGACTTGGGGACGCCGAGGGTCAAGAAGGCGCGGCGAATTTCGCACGCTCTTCAGCCACCAGTTCCTTACGGCTCAGCTTGCCAATCAGGGTCTTTGGCAGATGATCGCGGATCTCGACCGCGACAACCTTTTCATGCTTGCCGATCTGCGCGTTCAGCCATTGTTTCAATGCTTCCGCGTCCACGCCACTATCCTCTTCCAGGGTGACAAACGCTTTCGGCATTTCACCGTGATAGGCATCGGGCACACCAATCACCAGCGCCTCGCGCACGGCGGGATGACGATATAGCACGGCTTCGACCTGGCTCGGATAGACTTTGAATCCACCGACAGCGATCATGTCCTTCAGCCGATCGACGATCGTGATGTAACCGTCATCGTCGATCAAACCGACGTCGCCCGTGCGTAAGGCGCCATTGACGAAACTTGCAGCGGCAGCGTCCGGCCGGTTCCAATAGCCTTTCATGACCTGCGGCCCTTTGATCACCAGCTCGCCGGGCTCTCCTGCCGGAACAGGCAAGGTTGGGTCATCACGGCTCACGAGTCCAAACCATGTGCCCGCCAGCGGTTGCCCGATGCTGCCGCCTTTGTTCAGTCCCTCATATGGATTTGTCGAGACAATGCCGCTCTCGGTCAGGCCATAGCCCTCGGCGATTTCGACACCGGACACCGCCTTGAACCTTGCCCGCACCTCGGCTCGCAACGGTGCTCCGCCGGAAATGCAGGCACGTAGCGACGAAAGATCGGTATGGGCGATCCTGGGATGGTCCAGCAGCGCCTGAAACATGGTGGGTACGCCCGGCAACGCCGTGGCCCTGGTTCGGGCTACCGCCGCCAAAGTCTGGCCGGCATCAAATCGGGGTAGCATGACGATTTCGCCTCCGGAAACGACTGTGCGATTCAGCACCACGGCATTTGCGAATATGTGGAACAGCGGCAGCACCCCGATGATGCGGTCCTCCTGCCCCGCATGAGGATCGACCTGCACAAGCTGGCGCGCATTCGCTGTCATGTTCTGATGGGTGAGCATCGCCCCCTTGGGCGTTCCCGTGGTGCCACCGGTGTACTGGATCAACGCAATGTCGGTTAACGGATCCAGGACAGCGGGGGTGCAGCGCCCTTCATTATCGATCAGCGCCGAAAAGGCCGTTATCCGAGTATCGGAAGGACGAACCGAAACCTCCTTCGCCCTGAACCAGCGATAGAACAGCGATTTGGCGGGGGGGAGCGCGCCGGCGACAGAGCCAACAAACAGGCGTTCGATCCCCGTGAGACGCATCACTTCCAGGGCATTTGGCAGCAATGCCGTCGCGGAGAGCGTGAACAGGATGCGCGTCCCGCTGTCCCGCACCTGATGTGCAAGCTCCTCGACGGTATAGAGCGGGGAAAAGTTGACGACGGTCGCGCCGATTTTCAACGCGCCGAAATAAGCCGCGACATAATGCGGAACATTGGGCAGATAGAGACCGACGCGATCGCCCTTTCCCACCCCTAGCGCCTGCAATCCGCACGCCACGCGATCAACGCCGTCCGCGACGTCGGCATAGCTGTACTTCCGGCCGAAAAAATCGATCAGCGGCGCATGTGGTGCCCGTGCTGCCGATTGCGCGAACATGTCGGGCAGGCTGAGCGGATTATAGGCGACATCCCACCGGCCCGGATGATGATAGGCTCTGCGCCAGCTATCCTCGGGGGCGGCCATTTGTTGATCACCTAGCCCCCTTGAGGACGCCGATCAATCAATCCGCGTGCGCAATCGCGCAATTCCGGATAACTTTCTAACGGCGGAAAAGATTTTCCGCGGTCGGTTCGGGCTTCTGCTCGCCTGCTGCTTCCGCGTGGACGATATCTCCCGCGGACGCTGCGGTGCGCTGCGCTCGCAATTCCTCGATCAATGCCTGGCGATCACCATCGAGGCGATTGTCGGTTGGTGCTTCGATACCGGCTGCCTTGGCTGCCTTGGCAACCAGCGCATCCAGTTCCCGCTGCGAGCAAAGGCCGAGCGTGACGGGATCTTTCGGCGTGATGTTCGCAATGTTCCAGTGCGTGCGATCGCGGATGGCGGCGATGGTCGTGCGCGTCGTGCCGATCAGCTTCGAGATTTGCCCGTCCGAAATCTCCGGATGGTTGCGGATGATCCAGGCAATGCCGTCCGGCTTGTCCTGACGCTTCGAAACCGGCGTATAGCGCGGACCCTTGGTGCGGCGTACCTGATCCGGGCCCTTGAGGATCACCAAATGGTAATTCGGATCAGCCTGGCCCTTCTCGATCTCGGCCATCGTCAGCTCACCGGCGCGAACGGGATCGCGGCCCGTCAGCTTGGTCGCGGCGGTATCGTCGGCGATCGCCTGAATCTCCAGAATATGAAGACCGCAGAACTCGGCGATCTGCGGAAAGCTGAGCGCGGTATTATCGACCAGCCAGGATGCGGTCGCGTGGGGCATGAGCGGCTGGGCCACTGTTCGAACTCCTGAAAATAAAAGGGCCGCCCCTTCACGGAGCGGCCGAAGCATGAACAGGATGTAGTCCGCCCGGACGCCAAGAGCAAGGCGCTATCGTTGCTGCTGGCGCACGCCCTCACGGCACGGCGATTGCGCAAGATGCACCAACCTCTACCCCCTTTAAAAAACTGCCACAGGCAAAAAGGGGGCATAACGACGGACTTGATCGTTGACGGGGAAATGAGCGATTTTCATTTGCGCTGGTCGAAACTTAGCGCACCGCAGCGACCCACCCGGCAGGTCGCGCAACTCATGCAGCCCTTGCTTGCAGAACGGCCCGGCCCGGCCCTCCAGCTCGGCGTGACGCCGGAGATAGCGCGCGCATCCGCGTTGTCGCACATAGTCGATGGCCGTGGGACAGGCGCCTGTTCGGGAAATAGTCTCAGGCCGAAATTTCGATATATCCCGGCGCGGCCGCCACGGTCTGCAGCCACTTTTGGACGGCGGGATAGCGGACGAGTTCAAAGCCGCCCTCCTCCGCGACATGCGTGTAAGGATAAAGAATGATGTCGGCCAGACTCAGCCGATCCCCGACGAAATAGGCACGGTCACGAAGATGTTCGTCCATCAGCGACAATGCCGCCTCTCCGCCAGCAATCTTGCCAGGCATCATCGCCCGCTGCGCGTCCGTCAGGCCGGATTCGCCGACAAATGCCTTCCAGAAGCGCATCGTCGCCACGTTCGGTTCGTGGTTATATTGTTCCCAGAACATCCACCGCAGGACATCGGCCTGCTCAAAGCGGTCCTGTGGTATCAGGGCAGAGCCATGCGCCAGCCACCAGCATGCGGCGTTGCTTTCGGGCAGGAAAGCGTCTCCGATCTGAAGCACCGGGATGCGGCCGTTCGCGTTGACGTTCCCGAGAAATTTGGGCGTCCGCGTCTCGCCCTTCATGATGTCATATCCGCGCCGTTCGATCGGTACGCCAAGCAGCGAAGCCGTCAGCCTTATCTTGTAGCAATTGCCCGACGGGGCATATTCGTGAAGGATCAGGTCAGTCATGAGGTCATGTTAGCCAGCCCCTCTCCAGCCGCACAACGGAATTTCGGATGCCGGTGATAATCCCCGCTTATATTTGACCATCGATCGTAAGCACGATTTTGCCGACATGATCGCCCGATTCCATCCGGCGGTGGGCTTCGGCCGCTTCGCCAAGCGGGAAAACCCTGTCGATCACCGGCTTGAGGGTCCCGTCGACCACATAGGGCCAGACGGTACGCTCAATCTCTTGCGCCACCAGCGCCTTGAATGCGCCGGTCCGCGGCCGGAGGGTCGAACCTGTCAGGGTCAGGCGCTTTTGCATCACCATCACCAGCGGAATCTCCGCTTTGGCGCCACCCTGCACCGCGATCGAAACATGGCGGCCTTCGCTGGTCAGGCAGGCAAGATTGCGCGCCACATATGCGCCGCCGACCATGTCGAGCACGATGCTGACGCCCTCGCCATCGGTAATCCGCTCGACTTCAGCCACAAAGTCGGACGATTTGTAGTTGATCGCGTGCGCTGCACCCGCAGCCAGAGCAGCAGCGCACTTTTCATCCGATCCGCATGTGACGATGATTTCGAGACCGAATATCCGGCCGAGCTGGATGGCCATTGTTCCGATGCCGCTGGTTCCCCCGTGTACGAGAACACGATCGCCATCGATCGCGTAGGCGCGCTCGAAAACGTTGGTCCATACCGTGAACAAGGTTTCCGGTAGCGCCGCTGCTTCGGCCATCGACAGGCAGGCGGGGACCGGAAGGCAGACATCCATCGGCACCACCGCATATTCGGCATAGCCGCCGCCCGGCAGCAGCGCGCATACCGGCATGCCGGATAGAGTAGGCTCGACGCTCTCGCCGATTTCCACGATTTTCCCGGAAACTTCGAGCCCGAGAATATCGGGCGCACCCGGCGGCGGCGGGTAGCGTCCCTGGCGCTGCAATATATCAGGGCGATTGACGCCTGCCGCCGCGACCTTGACCAGCACCTCGCCGGCGCCGGGCCGGGGCAATGGCCGCCGGGCCAGGACGAGATTTTCCGGGCCTCCCGGTACCGTGCATTCGATCGCGTTCATCGTGGCGGGCAACGGCATCCGGCTATCCTTATAAGGACATTATGCTTTGAGCTTATTGACAAGCGAGGCGATAGGGTCAACGTTCCTTGCATGGACGCGGACGATCTGTTTCCTAAAAAGGTAAACGACCTTCTGGCCGTGCTCGGCAAGGAGGACCTCGATCCCCTTTCGGTCGGGGAGCTTAACCAGCGAATTGCCGTGCTGGAAATGGAAATTTTACGTACCAAAGCAAAAATTTCCCAATCCGTTAACCATCTCGCAAGTGCTGAAAGTCTATTCAAGCGATGAGGGGCGTTCGTCGCATCCTGACGGTTCGAATGGGCAGCGACGATGCCATTCTTGATGATGAAGGTTCGGCTTCCGATATAATGGAAACCGCGTCTTCCTCTGGGCCGGTAGGAGTATGACCTAATGCCTTCATTCGCCCGTGAACTCGAGCAGACCCTGCACAATGCGCTGGCCGCAGCCAGCAGCCGTCGCCACGAATATGCCACGCTGGAACATCTCCTGCTGGCGTTGATCGACGACGAGCACGCATCCAAGGTAATGACAGCCTGCGGCGTCGAACTCAGCGAGCTCAAGGATGGTGTCACCCACTATCTCGATACCGAGCTTGATGCGCTCAAGGTGGAAAACGCGACCGATCCATCGCCCACCAGCGGCTTTCAGCGCGTCGTCCAGCGTGCGATCCTGCATGTTCAGTCCTCGGGGCGCGAGGAAGTGACCGGTGCCAATGTGCTGGTCGCCCTCTTCTCCGAGCGTGAGAGCTACGCCGTTTATTTCCTGCAGCAGCAGGACATGAGCCGGCTCGACGCGGTCAGCTTCATCAGCCACGGCGTCGGCAAGGGTGGCACGCCCGCCGAGCCGCGTGAGGTGAAAGGCGCCGCCGCCGAGGAGGAAAAGCAGCAAAGCAAGTCGACTGACGGCAAGAAAAACGAGAGCGCGCTCAAGCAGTTCTGCGTCAATCTCAATGAGAAGGCTCAGAGCGGCAGGGTCGATCCGCTAATCGGCCGCGGCCCGGAAGTCGATCGCACGATCCAGATCCTGTGCCGCCGCTCGAAGAACAACCCGCTTTATGTGGGCGATCCCGGCGTCGGCAAGACGGCGATCGCCGAAGGCCTTGCGCGCAAGATCATCGAAGGCGAGGTGCCGGACGTGCTCCTCCCCGCGGTCATCTATTCGCTCGACATGGGTGCGCTGCTCGCTGGCACCCGTTATCGTGGCGATTTCGAAGAGCGCCTGAAACAGGTCGTGACCGAGCTGGAAAAGCTCCCGCATGCGGTCTTGTTCATCGATGAGATCCACACGGTCATCGGCGCTGGCGCAACCAGCGGCGGCGCGATGGACGCGTCCAATCTGCTGAAACCGGCTCTGTCGGGCGGCACGATCCGTTGCATCGGTTCGACCACCTACAAGGAGTTTCGCAATCACTTCGAAAAGGATCGCGCGCTCCTGCGCCGGTTCCAGAAAATCGATGTGAACGAGCCGACCGTCGAGGATGCGATCAAGATCCTCGCCGGCCTGCGCAGCGCCTTCGAGGAACATCACTCGGTCAAATACACGCCGGACGCGATCAAGTCCGCCGTCGAGCTTTCGGCGCGTTACATCAACGACCGCAAACTGCCGGACAAGGCGATCGACGTGATCGACGAAGTCGGCGCGATGCAGATGCTCGTTGTGCCCTCCAAGCGCAAGAAGATCATCACGACCAAGGAAATCGAGCAGGTCATCGCGACAATGGCGCGCATCCCCGCGAAGTCGGTCTCGACCGATGACAAAAAGGTGCTCGCCACGCTCGATACCGATCTCAAGCGGGTCGTGTTCGGGCAGGACAAGGCGATCGAGGTGCTGGCATCCGCCATCAAGCTCAGCCGTGCCGGCCTGCGCGAGCCGGAAAAGCCCATCGGCAACTATCTCTTCTCCGGCCCCACCGGCGTCGGCAAGACCGAGGTTGCCCGTCAGCTCGCGACGATCCTCGGCATACCGCTCCAGCGTTTCGATATGTCGGAATATATGGAACGGCACTCAGTCAGCCGCCTGATCGGCGCGCCTCCGGGCTATGTCGGTTATGATCAGGGCGGCCTGCTCACCGATGCGATCGACCAGCAGCCGCATTGCGTCCTGCTGCTCGACGAGATCGAGAAGGCGCACCCTGATCTGTTCAACATCCTTCTTCAGGTGATGGACAACGGCAAGCTGACCGATCACCACGGCAAGACCGTCGATTTCCGCAACGTCATTCTGATCATGACGACCAATGCGGGCGCGTCGGACATGGCCCGCGAGTCGCTCGGCTTCGGCAATCTCACCCGCGAGGGCGAGGACGAGGAGGCAGTGAAGAAGATGTTCACGCCGGAATTCCGCAACCGTCTCGATGCCATCGTGCCGTTCAGCTATCTGCCGACGGAAGTCGTGGCGCGGGTTGTGGAAAAGTTCATCCTCCAGCTCGAGCTGCAGCTCGCCGACCGCGACGTGCATATCAGCCTGGACGACGATGCGCGCGACTGGCTCACAGCGCGTGGTTACGACAAGCTCTATGGCGCGCGTCCGATGGGCCGCCTGATTCAGGAGAAGGTCAAGCAACCGCTCGCCGAAGAATTGCTGTTCGGCAAGCTCGTCCATGGCGGCGAGGTCAAGGTTCACCTGAAGGACGACGCACTCGCCTTCGAGGTCACCCCGGCCGCGCCGAAGCCGCCCAAAAAGCGGGCTGGCAAGTCAAAACCCAGCGTCAAGGCCTGAGCATACTTCGGAAGGAGGATCGACGGGAAACCGTCATCCTCCTTCACGGTCTTGCCGCGCGGTCATTGCCGCGTTCCTCCGCGACGGCCGCTTCATATAGCCGCTTCATATAGGGGATGGCTCTGCGTGAAATCGGATCGGCGAGAATTCCTGGGATGCCTCGCTGCCCTGCCCTTTCTGGCTGCGGCAAAAGGTGCGCGAGCCGAAGGCGAACCGGAAGCGCCTGAGTTTCCCGTGGCGTCGATGGAACGGCTTGCCGGCAATGTCTGGATCGCGCCGATCGCGACCGGCATATGGGTAACCTGTTTTACCGGGAAGCTGTCCGGCGTCGGCTGGTACCCGGCCAATGGTCTGATCGTTGCCGGAGAGGACGGCGCGACGATCGTCGATACCGGATGGGATGCCGCGCAGGGAAAGATTTTGCTGGCTGCCGCCTTGCTGCGAACCGGCAAGGTCGCGCGGGCCGTTGCCACCCACTATCACGGGGATCGCACTGGCGGAATCGCTGCGATGAAGGAAGCGGGGATTCCAACATTTGCCAATCCGCTCTCGGTGGGATTGGCCGAAGCCTATGGTGAGCCGGTGCCGCAACCCGTCAAGGGGCTGGAAAAGGATGCAGTGAGGCTCGGCCCGGTCGAGCTCTATTTTCCAGGCGCTGGTCACAGCCTTGATAATATCGTCGTTTGGCATCCGGCCAGCCGCACGCTGTTCGGCGGTTGCCTGCTCAAATCCAGCACGGCAAAAGATCTCGGCAACGCCCGTGACGGGAATATCGGGGCGTACGCGTCCACTATCGAGCGGGTCGCGCGACGGTATGCGAGCCGTCGCCGGACCATACCCGGTCACGGAACGATGTTGGGCGACGCCATAGCCAGCACCCGGACGCTGCTCGCCGCCCGTTGAACGGGCACTGGAACGAACGCCGCCTTCGCTGCATTGTGAACCACAACGCCGAAAGTTGAGCAGTTCGGTCAAGGGAGACCGCAGATGGAAAATATCGAGGCATATCGCGTCAGGGCCATCGCGCTCTACGATGCCTATACCCATCAGGGCCTCGATCGCCGGCGTTTCTTCGCTGACATGACGAAGCTCACGGGCAGTGCCGCCGCCGCTCAACTTCTCATCGGCACGATCGCTGCCGATCCCGCTGCGGCCGCGCTGGTTGCGCCGGAAGACAAACGTGTCCAAGCGCAATGGCTGATCCTGCCGGGCGCTGACCGGACCCGCCTGAAAGGCTATTTTGTAATGCCCGCGGGTCCGGCGAAAGCGCGGCCTGCGGTGCTGGTGGTTCATGAAAATCGTGGGCTCAATGCCTATGTCGAGGATGTCGCCCGCCGTCTGGCGGTCGCCGGCTTCGCTGCACTCGCGGTGGATTTTCTATCTGGCGCAGGTGGCACGCCGCCTGACGAGGATGAAGCGCGGGCAAAGATTGCCGCACTCGATCTCGGCCTGGCCGTCCGCAACGGCGTGGCCGCGATCCAGTGGCTGCGTGAAGACAAACGAACCAATGGCAAAGCCGGCGTCATCGGCTTTTGCTGGGGCGGTGCGATGGTCAATCGGATCGCGATCGCATCCGGCAAGGCGCTGGGCGCCGGTGTCGCCTTTTATGGCCCGGCACCAGACCCGGCCGAAGCCACGAAGGTGTCTGCTCCGCTGATGCTTCATTATGCCGGCCAGGACCAGCGCGTGAACGCGACCGCCGATGCCTGGGTGAAAGCACTCAAAGCATCAGGCGATCATGTCACGCGCTATGATTATCCGGGCGTCCAGCACGCATTCCACAACGACACGTCCGCCGCCCGCTACGATAAGGCGGCCGCCGAGCTTGCCTGGAACAGAAGCATCAAATTCCTGCAGGATACTCTGAAATGAGCCCAATCATTTTCTTCCACAATCCGCAGAGCCGCGCCGTCATGGCGCATTGGATGCTTGAGGAGGTCGGGGCGGATTACGACATGCGCGTCGTCTCTTTGGAAAAGAGCGAGAATAAATCCGCGGAATTCCTGGCCATCAATCCGATGGGAAAGCTGCCGACGATTGTCGTCGAGGGCACGGCCATCACGGAAACGCCGGCGATCATCGCCTGGCTCGCCGATGCCTATCCTGCTGCGCGGCTGGCGCCGCCGATCGGGTCACCCGAACGCGGCAGCTGGTATCGATGGCTCTTCTTCGGCGGAAGCTGCATCGAACCGGCGATGATCGATAAAATGTTCGACCGGCCCGATCCGCCGCGCAAGGGCGCGCTGGGCTGGGGCAGCTATGATGATGTGATCGATACGCTTGAAGAAGTGCTCGATCCCGGCCCCTGGCTCGTCGGCGATGCGTTTAGCGCGGCCGATGTCTACGTCGGCTCCGAACTCAACTGGGCAACGATGTTCAAGGCGCCGCGCATCGCGGAGAGCAGGATACTCGGCGCCTATCTCGAGCGCATCCGTGCCCGCCCCGCTCTTCAGCGTGCAACCGAAACCAACCGCAAGCTCGTCGAAGCGGCAAAATAAAAAGCCCGGCAGATTGCTCCGCCGGGTCTCAGTTATTGACCGGAAGCGACGCTTTTTAGCGGCGATCACCCATGAATTGCAGCAGGAATGTGAACATATTGATGAAGTCGAGGTAGAGCGACAGCGCGCCCATTATTACCGTTTTCCCCATCATGTCGCTGCCGGCAACCTGAAAATACAGGCTCTTGATGCGCTGCGTGTCATAGGCCGTGAGGCCTGCGAACAGCAGCACGCCAACGAAGCTGACCACCAGCTGCAACGCGCTCGACTGAATGAAGATATTTAACAGCGAGGCAACGAGCAAACCGACGACACCCATTACGAGAAACGTGCCGAAGGCCGAAAGATCACGCTTGGTCGTATAGCCATAAAGGCTGAGGCCTGCGAATGCCGCTGCCGCCGCAAAGAATGTCTGCGCAATCGACGTGCCGGTATACACGAAGAAAATCGACGAAAGCGACAGGCCCATGGCCGTTGCGAACGCCCAAAAAATGCCCTGTGCGGCGGTCGTCGACAACCGGTTTATCCCAAAGCTCAGCACCATCACGAACGCCAATGGCGAAAACATGATGAGATATTTCAGCAGCCCTGGGCCAAACAGGATCGCTGGTGCTGCGCTGCTTTGCGCGAACAGCAGGGCGACAACGCCCGTCAGCAGCACGCCGGACGCCATGTAGTTGTAAACCGAAAGCATGTAGGAACGCAGGCCCGCATCATATGCGCCCACGCCCGCGCCGACCGACGTCGCGCGCATAGCCGCGTTCGACCGGGGGTCAGACCAATTTGCCATCGCAAAAATCTCCAAATAACGGGATGCAAGAAAATCTCGCATCCACAGGGTGTAATATCGATGGGTTACCGATAAGTTTCAAGCAAAACCGGACATATTCCTTCAACTTGGCGCCGGAGCCCAAAGATGCACCGCCTTTTCGTGGCGATAAGGCCACCGCAACCGATTCGTCAGGCACTCTTGAGTCTGATGGGCAGTGTAGCAAATGCTCGCTGGCAGAATGATGAACAACTTCATCTGACACTTCGTTTTATTGGGGAAGTCGATCGGCATCAGGCGGAGGACATCGCCGCGATCCTCGGATCGGTCCATCACCCTGCCCTGGAAATCGGGCTGGAGCAGGTCGGTCAGTTCGATCGCAAAGGCCGGATTGACACCTTATGGGTGGGAGTAAGTCCGGCCGATCCTCTCAAATCCCTGCACAGCAAGATTGATCGCGCCTTGGTACGCGTGGGACAACCGCCGGAAAGCCGGAACTTCATTCCGCACATCACCATCGCCCGGTTCGGACGAATGCCCGGCCCGATTGGCGGATTCGTGGAAATGGCGCCGGTTCCGGCGATTGCCGCCCCCGTTACGGAATTCTGTCTTTACGAAAGCGAGATGGGCCATCAGGGATCGAGCTATTCGATCATCGCCCGCTACCCGCTTCGATAACGCCGCCGTTCACTAGCCGGCGGTGACGACGCCGCAGGCGATACGCGCGCCGCTGTTGCCCGATGGATCGGTCTTGTTGTCGTCGGGATCGGCGTGGATGACCAGCGCCGTTCCGTCCGCGTCCAAGATCGCCAGCGCGCCGGTATCGAATGTCGCGCCGGCAACCAGCGTTTCGATCTTGCCCTTGCCGGATGCATCGATGGTGATGTTGGGCAAATCTCCTTCATGCGCACCGTTCGGAGCATCGAGACCATGGGCCTTGTGGGTGGGATTCCAGTGCGCGCCAGCCGAAGCGAAGGCAGGCGCGGCGCACGCGCCCACAGTGTGCAGATGCAAGCCATGGACGCCAGGCGCGAGACCGCTCGCGTCGACAGTGAGGCGGACGCCGCCAGCGGCTTCCACGAATTTCGCCTGCCCCGCCGGACTGCCGTCCGCTTTGACCAGATCAGCGTGCGCGGCACGCGGCGGCTTGCTCATGGCATAGGCTGCCTGTCCGCACAGCACGGTTACCAAAAGAATTTTGAAGGTTTTCCGCATGGCACTTCTCCTATGGCTATCGTGGTAAATTCCCCACCCCATTACAGGGTTTCGCCGCGCGCGGTAAGCAAGTTGTTAATCGAAAAGCAATCGCCATCGGGCATGGTCCCGCCAGATAATCTGTCTCTGGGATATGAAGCATGGTGGCCACTACACAGCCGCGGATCGTTGTTGTCGGCTTGGGCTATGTCGGATTGCCGTTGGCCGTGGCATTGGCGGGCCATTATCCCACGACCGGATTTGATATCGATGCGGGCCGCGTCGCGGAGCTTCTTCGTGGCGAGGATCGCACCCGGGAAATTTCGGCCGACCGTCTTGCCGCAACATCGCTCGTTCTGACCTGCGATCAGGAAACCGCCGCGGGGCACGACGTCTATATTGTTACCGTCCCCACCCCGGTCGACAGCGCCAATCGTCCCGATCTCAGCCCGGTGATCGCGGCCACGCGTACCGTGGGGCAGCTCATCCGGCCCGGCCGCGACACCATCATCATCTACGAAAGCACGGTCTATCCCGGCGTGACGGAGGATGTTTGCGGTCCCGAGCTCGAACGCGTTTCCGGCCTTCGCCGGGGCGTCGATTTCTTTCTTGGCTACAGCCCGGAACGCATCAACCCTGGTGATCGCGAACATACGGTCGATCGCATCATAAAGGTGGTCGCCGGCGAAAATCCCGCGGTGCTGAAGCGTGTTTCAGCCCTGTATGCCGCAATCACGAGCGCCGGCACATTCGAAGCCGCATCGATCAAGACCGCCGAAGCCGCCAAGGTGATCGAAAATGCCCAGCGCGATATCAACATCGCTTTCATGAATGAGATTACGCAGATCTTCGCGAAACTCGATCTGTCGATCTGGGATGTGCTGGACGCGGCAGGCACAAAATGGAACTTCCTCAAATTCCAGCCGGGCCTGGTCGGCGGCCATTGCATCGGCGTGGACCCCTATTATCTCAGCCATTGCGCGCAAAGCATCGGCCATCTTCCCCGCGTCATTCTTGCCGGGCGTTCGATCAACGATGGCATGGGCACCTGGGTGGCCGATAATGTTCACAGCCGCCGCAAGAGCCGGACCGGCAAGGTTCTCGTCCTCGGGATCACGTTCAAGGAAAATGTTCCCGATCTGCGCAACAGCAAGGTCATCGACGTCATTCGCCGCCTGCAATGGCTCGGGCACGAAGTCGTGATTCACGATCCCCTTGCCGACGGCAACGAGGCCGCGCACGAATATGGCCTGACGATAGACCGCGATGCCCTGTCCGGCTGCTATGAAGTCGTCTTCGCGGCCGTTCCGCACGCCGAATATGCAGCATTCGACGAAAACCGCCTCGCCGCGCTCGTCAAACCGGACGGATTGATCGCAGACCTGAAAGGTATCTGGCGCGATCATTCCACCGCGGCCGGTATAGACCGCTGGACGCTTTGATCGTCCAGACTGGACACGATTGCACCCGGATTGAGGCACGTTCGTTAATCTCCCCTCCGTTGAAAGGCAGGGGATGATAAAGAGGCGAACTTTGAATCCACCACACTGGAATTTGTTTCAGCGAAACAGAATTATAGACGTCCGTTCGTATCGAGCCCCTCGGCTACCTGCCCTGGCAGGCAGTCGAAGGGCTCGGGATTGAAGGTTCAATCTGAACGCGTGGCAGGCACAAACATCATCACGCACAAAAAAGGGAGCCGGCCTTCCGGCCAGCTCCCCGATTTTGCGTACCGCCGGAGCGGCATGCGATATTTTTACTGGCCAGCGCCAGGACCGAACGTGATTTCCACGCGGCGGTTCTGAGGCTCGCGGACACCATCCGCGGTTTCGACCAGCGGACGGCTTTCACCGAAGGCTTCAGTCGAGATCGCCGTGTCCGGCACGCCCTTGCCTGCAAGGTAGGACTTGGCAGCATCCGCGCGGCGCTGTGAAAGCGCAACGTTGTAGCTGTCGGAGCCCGACTTGTCGGCGTGACCTGCCAGAACCACCTGAGCCTGACCCGTCGTCGAATACGCCTGGGCAGCGTTGTCGAGGATCGACGCAGCTTCCGGGGTGATGTTCGACTTGTCGAAGTCAAAGAAGATGATGAACGGACCAGGCACTGCCGGCGGCGGCGGCGGCGGAGCTGGCTCCGGCGGCGGCGGTGGTGGCGGTGGTGGGGGCGGAGGCGGCGGAGCAGCAGGCTCGCCGAAGTTGTATACTAGGCTTGCCAGCAAGCTGTGCGAGCGAACCTTGGTTTCGTAATCCAGGCCATCATATTTGCCGACCGTCTTTACACTCTGCGCGTTAAAGAAGCGGTACTTCAAACCAATATCGATGTTCGTGGTGACCGGATAACGAACGCCGGCGATTGCCTGCCAGGCAAACCCGGTATCGGAATCCGCGAGGAACGAGCCAGAACCGACTTTATACTTGGACAACCAGACCTTGGCGACACCGGCACCACCACCGACATAACCCTGAAGGCCGTCGTCGGGACCGAAATCGAGCAAGCCATTGACCATGAAGCTCAGGACATGCAACTTACCAGAAGCGTCCGGGTAAGAACCTGGCAGCGCAATGCTGGCACCGTCAGGAGCACTGGCAAGAGCTACAGTGGTATCTAGGCTGTTGACCCTGGAACGCTTGTAGCTTGTTTCGCCTTCAAGGCGGAACATGCCAAAGTCATAACCAAGAATACCATCGACATCCCAACCCGTCTTCTGATCGACTTTAACTGCATTGTCTACAGCGCCGACATCGAACTTGAGATCTTCGACGATCATGCCGCCGCCCTCGACGCCGACATACCACGCACCATCACGAGCCATTGCTGGGCCTGCCAGCGCGGTCGAAGCGAGCACTGCCATTATGGCGAGCTTACGCATATTAATCCCCTTTCATTCGCATTCCCTGCGGAACTGCGCTTACCTAACGAAAGCGGAGTCATCGTGCAAGCATGCAGATATCCCCGCCTCAGCCCGCCAGATTCCGGTCTTTTCAATGACCCCAAATGGCTGACAGACGCACGCTAAACATTCGTCCGCCCATCTGGTTGCACGCGATTGCAAAAAAAGTTTCAGGAAGAGATCAATCCGTGGCTGCGTAAAGCCTCCAATATCGTGGTGATGCCGCTTCGGGCCTCTGCGTCGATCGTCGTTCCGCCAGCGGGATCCGGGATGGCCGCCTGCCGCGCGCCTACCACCTGCACGCCACCAATTTCTAGCGATGATGCCGGAATGACGCCGGAAATCCAGGCACTGCCGTCGAAGAAGATCCGAACGCCCTGCGCGACGTGCCAGAAATTCATGCCCGCGCGAGGTGTAACAAAGCGCCAGCCGCCGCTGGTCCACCCGGCCAGGGCGTTCGCCTGGGATGTCCATGCGCCGGTCGGTACATTGCCGACGATCCAGCAATCGCCGGGGTCGGGGTCGGCCGGCGGCGTATCGATGCCGCTGTCGACCACGGCGCCGCACAGCATCACGTCGATCCGTGCGAGCGCCTCATTGTGATAAAGCTCCTTTTGTGCCTGCCCCGCGCTGAGCAAAGGCAAGGCGAGACGGTCCGTGACGTCTGTCATATGAGTGTCCTTACAAGGTGATGGTGGCGGATGCGGGCGGCATGGTCGCTGCGATTGACCCGAGCTGAGCGACGGCAATGGTCAATGCGGTCGCGCCCGCGGCGCCGTCCATGACCTGCTCGGCCAGCGTGTAGTCATAATGGGGCGTACTGACGCTGACGGCGCGGGGGGATCCGGTTGAGGGCATGATCTCCAGCCGATAATGTTCGCTTTCCTCGCCCAGCGGAGCATCGCCTTCCAGCCACGCCCATCCCGTCCGGCTGCGGCGGGTCCACGTGATCCGGATTGTCCCGTCGCCGAGCCGCGTCGCGCGCAGATCGACAGGCGCCGGTGGCCGCAAGGCCTGGCCCTTCACGATCGCGGTCGCTTCGACACCCGTGGTATCGCCGATCCCCGCCGCCACGACGCTGACGGTTCCGCCCATCACGCCAAGCGGCACATCATAGGCGAGCAGGCTGTCCGCTTCGATGACCACGAACCGCTCGCCGACGCCGTGCCCGGCGATTGCCCATTCGGTGCCCCTGCGCCCGCGCGTCAGGTGGGACAGGCGGCAGGTGCGCGCGCCGATCTGTTCGACTGCCCCGAACTGGATCAGCTCATCGCCCACCAGCGCGAGGTTGGCCCCGCCCATCAGCGCATCGTCGCTTCGCCCCTCGAGGGTCATGGCATCATGCAGCAGCTCCACCTCCACGCTGTTTCGCGTGTCGAACAACAGGGCGCTGCCAGCCGCCAATACACTGGTGGCGACCCCGATCGTCGCCGGCGCGGCGGTCGCGCCAAGCTCCTGATAGGTGGCGCCGCCGTCCGCGCTTCCCAGCAGCGCCGCGCGACGCCAGCCCGGCTGGCTTCCCGCTGCCGCGATGAACAGGCGCGGCGCGGTCAGGGCCGTATCGTCCAGCAGCGGCAGATCCAGCACATGCAGCACGGTCGGCCCGTGCACGGCATCGCCGCTGCCGACGGGACGCCCCGGCTCCGCCGGCGGCACGAAATCGCCCACGCCCGGCGCGATCCCGGTCAGTCTGGCCTCGACCACCATTTTCTCGCACTGGATCGCATCGATCCGCCAGCGCCCCGCTACATCGGGAAGCGTGACGACATCGCCCGGTTGCAGGTCAAGCAGGCGCCAAGGCAGCTTCGCGGTCCGCTTGACCCGTTCGGACCACGCGGCGGCCAGACGCTGCTCTGCAAGCGCTTTGGCCCCTTCAGCGGTAAGCGCGACAGCAAGCTCGACCTGCTCGCTCCGCCTGCCCGGTCCGCCCCGCCGTGCGCGCTGCAAGCCCGCCTGATAATCGCGCTGCGGTTCGTAATAGCTGAGCGCGATTTCGTCGGGGAGCATGCTGGCCGCCGTCCGCTCCCCTGCGATCCTCGGCCCTGGCTTTCCATCCGCCGTACATCCCAGCGCATCGTCATCGATTGCCCTCGCAGCGGCGTCGTCGGCTGTTATCCGCAGATACTGGCCGTCATCGCGATACCGCAGCCCCGCCGCCCGCCCGAGCGTGTCAATCGCGCCGCGCACACTGTCCCCGCCCGCGGCAAAGCCGTGCAACGTCGTCGGCGCATACCCGGCAATAGCGCCGTCGCTCAATTCGGCAGCAATATCGTGCAGCGCCACATCGCCGTCATCGGCCTCCACCTCGAACGTCAGCGAGGGAATATGATTGGCGAAATCCTCCAGCTCCAGATGCTCGAATACGGCATAGGCAAGCCCGCGATAGGCCGGCGTGTCCGTCACCCCTTCGGCGGCGGCAAGCAACGGATCGACCGGCTGGTCCTCGCCGCCCGGATAGAGCCGGAAGCGGGTATGCGCCTTCCAGTCCCCCGCTGCCCCGCGCAACAGCTTTCCATCAGCCCAGATCCGGTGCACGGCCCGGATCGGCCGCGCCGACAGCACCACCGCGAACGATGCCGAATAGCTGTAGGTCGTCGTCTTCGGCTTGCCCTTGCCGCCGCCGGACTTGTGGCTGTCCTCTATCAGGTCGGTCGCCCAGATAACGGTCCCGGCCACCCGCATCGTGCCGAACAGCTTGGGTATCGGCTGGCCGTAGCGCGAGACCTGGACGCTCAGATCGCCCAGTCGCGGCCCTTGCCGGCCCTTGGGCGCGAACAGCCGCTGGTCGATCTGGCTGCCGATCGCCGCGCCAACGAATGCACCGATCGGCCCGCCGACGATCGTGCCGACGGCGGTCAGGACAAGTGTCGCCATGTCTTTCCCTTTTTCTGCTATTCAGCCGCCCAGGCGTGCAGGATGGGAAACGCTGGCCGCCCGACCACCTCCACCACGCGCCGCAACCGCGCATCCGCATGCACGAAGCCCGTTGGCGTCAGCACCAGCAGGTGCAATTGCCGCGGCCCCGGCATCACCATCAGCAGACTGCCCACATTCGCGATATCCGGCTCGATTTTCTGCAAGCCAGCCCTCTCGATCATCGCCGCGAACACCACTGCGTCGCCGCCGCGCAAACCATAATCCGCATGTGGTGCCACGATGTCGAAAGCCACCGCCGCCAGCCCCACGCAATCCACGCCTATCGCCGGATCGCGTCCCTGCAACCGAAAGCGCGCGCCAATGCACGCACGTGCCCGCGCTACCACATCATCCTCCCCGGCACGGGGAGGGAGACCGCGTGAAACGCGGTGGAGGGGGCTCGCCACAATCGACCCGCCCCGCTGTTCACCCGAACGCACCGACCTCAAGCCCCCGGATAACGCGTCAGCAGATCCACACCCGGCAGATAAGGCTCCCCCCGGAAATTCTCGCCATTCGCGAACCGGTCCCGGCAGGTCGCGAAAATCTTGTCGCATCCCTCGACCAGCATGACTCCGTCACCGACGGCCATCGTCTCGGGCGGCGGCTCGCGCAACGACAGTCGCACGCCGGCCGAATGCAATATGGCGCTCGAAAGCCCGCTATTGGCGCCGCCGATCCAGCGCAATTGCCCATAGCCATAGGCATTGCCGGAGGGCTCGGCCTGATCGAGATCGACAGTCACCGTATCGACCACCGCCGCCACCCGCGCAACGCGCGGTCGCAACGCCAGATCGACCCGGCACCGTTTGTCACCCAGCTCCGCGCGGCATTCGGGCGACGTCACCTCCACCACCGGCGCCTCCAGCAAAGCCGCCGGCCCGCGCAGCTCGGCGGTGAAAGCACCATCGCTCGTCCCGATCTCGCCCAGTTCGCCGCGCGCCAGGAACAGCGGCGCATCGTCGGGATTGCTCCAGTCCACCCCGAGCAAGCGCAACCGCGCGCCATCCCAGCGCCCCGCCGCCAGATCGCGCCCGGTAATGGCCTCGCTCGACAGCGCCCCGCTCACGTCCAGCGTGTCGACATCGAGGCCCCCGGATTTCACGATCGCCGACGGCGTCATCCCCGGCGTCGCCCGATAGCGAAAGCCCAGCACGTCGAGATCACGGTCATGGCTGGTAAACCCCATCGCCACCCCGTCCCGCCGCTCAAGCCGCCAGCAAAAGGCAAGCGTCGTCAGTTCATGGTCAAGCCATAAGGTCATACCAATCTCCATAAAGACGAACGAAATTGCAGAGCCGCAATTCTAATGCTATGTGTATATCCTAAGAGTGGGATACACATCATGCGAACAAACATTGTGATCGACGATCGCCTCATGGATGAAGCCATGCGTGCCACTGGCCTGAAGACCAAGCGCGACACGGTTGAGCTTGGCCTCAAGACCTTGCTCCGCCTTCGCAAGCAGGAAAAAATACGGAACTTTCGCGGCAAGCTGCGATGGTCCGGCAATCTGGATGAGATGAGAAACGAGGGGTGATCCTCGTCGACTCCAGCGTCTGGATCGATTATTTCCGGGGCATTGCGACAGCCGAGACGGACACGCTGGACAGGCTGCTCGGCGATCAACCCATCGCCGTTGGCGACATCATCCTGGCCGAAGTGCTGCAAGGCTTCACCGCCGACCGTGATTTCCGCAAAGCCAAACAACTGATGAGCGCGCTCATCCCGATCGACATCGGTGGCCACGACATCGCCACCAAGGCCGCGCAAAACTTCCGATCGTTACGCGCAAAAGGCATCACCATCCGCAAGACGATCGACACCTTCATCGCCACCCGCTGCATAGAGGACGGCCTGCGCCTGCTCTACAGCGATCGCGATTTCGATCCGTTCGTCGAGCATCTCGGGCTTGTGGCGTGCTGGGTTGAATGAAGTTCTTTAGAATGCGCCCGGTTATCTGATCTATACTACTTGATCCGTACTACTTGATCCGTCATCCCAGCGAAGGCTGGGATCCATCTCTGCTTTTGGCAGCCGAAGGGCCAGCATGACGGCCATATTGCCGCGCCATTGTGCAGACGAAATCTACTCCCTAACCTCAACGAGCGGCACGCTCGCCACTTCGCCCGCCAGAAACGTCGCCCGGCTGACCGCGAGCCGGTCCTCCGCGAACCGTACCGGCACGTCGAAGCGGAAGCCCGCCGTCACCGCCACGCTCGCGGCCGGCGCAACATCGAACACCACCGCGCCCGCATCCACGCTCCACCCGCTCGCGACGCCGACGCCATCCAGCGCCACCATCACCGTCCCCGTCACCGGCCGCGTGATGATCCGGCGCAGCGCGTCGTCGCCCTCGCCATAATGCTTCACCAGTGCAAAGCGCGTCCGCACGCCGTCGCCCGCGCCCAGCAATTGATCGAGCGCGGTCGGCGTGCCGGTCATCCCGTGCGAGCTGTCATCGAACGGATCGCGAAAGCGGAAGGCGCGCGCAGCACCCCGCCGCGCGCGAAAGAAGGCGATGAGCGCACCCACATCCGCCTCGGAGCGCACCCCCGGCCCCGCGTCATAGCCCATGCGCGCGTCCGCCCAGTCGGCGTTGCGCTGCTCGAAACCAGCAGCGGTGGTCACGATCGCGGTCGAGAAGCCCGGCTCGACGCTGGCATGCGCGCCCACCGCCAACGGAAAGTCCACATCGTCGAACGCCTGCACATCCGCCTCCCCAAGATCGAAATGAACGAACCCGTCGCGCAACACCTGCGGCAGCGCCCAGACGAAGGTCTCGGCCGTGCCGCGCTTGGCGGCGGCCTCCGCCGCGTCCGCGATCGCGCGCCACTGCGCCCGGTCCTCCGCATTGAGCACGAAGCCGCTGTAATAATGCTGCTCTGAGACCGGATAGCCCAGCCGCGCGCTCGCCTCGGCGATCCCGCGCGCCGTCGCACCCCCATCGCCGCGCGTCACCCAGTCATAATCCTCGAGCTGCAACACGTCGAAAGCGGGCGATGCCCACCCCATCGGCAAATTGGCCCGCCGAATGTCCGGCGCGGCCGGATCGAGCACGCTCGGCAGATAGGCCAGCAGCAATATCTCGGCCTCCGCCGCCTCGTCCCGCACAGCCACCGCCAGTGCCGCGGTCGATGCCGCCAGCAGCGCCCCAGCCTGGTCGAGCAGCGCCTTTTGCGGTGCCGACAGGCTGCCCCGAACGTCCGCTATCGACACCGGGCTGCCCCCGAACGCCGCAATCGCCGCGTCGTCGTACAGGCACGGCCTGCCGTCGGCCGTCACCCACCACCATGGCTCGCCGATCTGGAAGCGCACCGCCGCCCCCACATCGCGCGCCATTCCCGCGAACGCCCGCGCAACCGTCTGGAGATACGCCATCGCCTCGTCGTTCGCCGGGGAAAGCAAGGTAGACGGCGGCACCCACCCGGTCAGCGCGGGGGCGCCATCCTCTGTCCGCTGCTTCCACGCTGGCGGACAATGCGTGTCGAACAGCTCGTAGGACAGCGACAGGATCACATCATAACCGGACGCTTTGGCCCGCGCGATGAAGTCGGCATGCCACGCCGCGCACGCCACGTTCAGCGCTCCGCCAGCGCTTGTCGCCAGATAGTCGCTGCCGCTGCGCGCGAGCCGGAAATAATGGCTCATCCCGACATAATGGCTGATGATATCCCGGTAACCCAAATGGAGGATGTTGCGCAGCAATCGCGCCGGCGTGAGGTTGTAGCAGTCGTCATATCCGCCCGCGATGCGCAGCCCGTGTTCCGGCAGCAGCGTGTCGCCGATCGCCAGCGTCGATCCCCCGCCCTCGCAGCGCAGTTCGCTGATCTCGGCCCAGCTTTCGACCGGCGTGGCCAGCGGGGCAGCGCTCATGTCATAGCCCGGCGGCACCAGCGAGATGAACATCCGGTCGATGTCCCCGGCCCACACCGGATCGGCCTCGCCCGGCAGGATGAAGCCGCCGTCGATGTCCGCGAAATCGAGCGCGATCTCCGCGTCGTCCGGATTGCCCTCGGCATAGTTCCACAGCCGCACATACCAAGTGCGCGCGCCTCCATCGGCACCGCGTCCCTCGATCGTCAGCGTCGGACCATTGATCGCATCCAGCCCAACCAACCCGGCGGACCGCCAGCGGAAGCGCAGCCGGCACTGGCGGAAATCGCGCGCGGTCTCGTAAGCCAGCAAGGGATGGTCATGCCGATCCTCCGCCTCCCAGATCAGCCCGCACAGATCGTCCCGCCGGTAAAACAGCGCATCCACCCGCAGCGCATCGGCGTCGGTCGTCGTCACCGCCGCCATCATCGGGCGCGGAAAATTCACCGTCCAGAACCGCGGATCGAAGCGCTTGATGAACGAGCGAACCTGCTGATCCGCAGGCGAAGCAAGCCAATACCCCACAAATCCTCCCCACACCGTGGGGAGGGGGACCATGCAAAGCATGGTGGAGGGGGGCTCGCCCCAGGGCGCACCGCTCGCCGTTCCATCCCACCCCGGATACCATCGTCATCCCAGCAAAAGCTGGGATCTCACGTGTCTTCGATACAAAACGGAAAAGAGATTCCAGCTTCCGCTGGAATGACAGCTATGTTCACTCAGCCGCCACCAGCGCCGCACGCACCGCACGCGCCACCTGCCGCCCCGAACGGGCCAGCGCCGCCGGCTCGTTGCCGCCCGGCGCATTGATCGTGATCGACACCCGCACGTCGCGGCCTGCGCCATTTGCTCCGGACAACACCTGCCCGCTGGCCGCCGGCACGAACAGTTCCGGCCCGCGCTCGCCCACCATATAGGCCCGTCCGGGCGAAACCGGCCCACCCGTCGCGCGGCCCGGCGCGCCCAGCAGCGCCCCGATCGCCGTCGTCGCCAGTGACAACAGCCCGCCCGAACCGCCGCCGCCCGCCATCGCGCCCACGCCATTGCGGATCGCCGCCGCCGCGATCTCGTCCATCACGGACAGGGCGACGCGCTTGAGATCGTCAAAACCCAGCTTGCCGCTGCGAATGCTGCGCAGCAACGCGCTCTCGATCGTCCGGCCGGCCCGCTCCGCGCCGCCGCCCAGTCCATTCTCGATCGATCCGCGCATCGCGTCCACGTCGCGCGCAAAACCAGCGGTGTCGGCGCGCACGCTGATCACCAGACGCTCGATTTCCTCATCCATCGGGAAACATCTCCATCAATCGCGCGACGTCGCTCATCCCCGCGCCCGTCACGGTCTCGCCCCCGTCGAGGGCTTGCAGCACGCACAGCAACTCAGCCGGCGTCGCACCCCAGAACTCCCCCGGCCGCCACCCGAGCAACACTCCCGCCAGCCCGGCGAGGCGCGATGCTGTGGTTTGAAAACTTTCTACCGTGTCATCCCCGCGAACGCGGGGATCGAGCTGCAGGGTGTCGAATGGATTCCCGCCTGCGCGGGAATGACAATCCATGAGCTATTTTCCCGCCAAAATCTGCCGGATCAACACCCGCAACACCGGTGTCGCCGCCGCAAGCCCGCCCTCGGCCACCGCCTCGCCCAGCCGTTCGCGCGTCAGCGCCTCGGGCCGATCCGCAACACAATGCCAGAACAGCGCCACCATCTCGCCCAGCCGCAACCCGCCCGAAGCCGCGCGCTCCACCAGCGCGAACAGCGGCCCCAGCTCCTCTTCAGCGGCAACCAGCGCCGCAAAGCTCGGCCGCAACACCAGATCGACCCCCGCCACCCGCAACCCCGCCTCTCCCCGCGCGGGATTGGCAATTCCTCCCCGGAACGGGGAAGGATCTACGATTGTCCTCATAGCGACGTGACCGGCCCGCTGCTTTCCAGCGCCAGCGTAAAATTCCGCTCGCCGTTGAAATCACCGGCATAGTCGAGCCGCGTCAGCAGGAACTTGCCCTGCATCCGCTCCCCGCTTTCGAAGGTCAGCTGGTAATCGTCGACGATCCCGCCGAGCGCATTGTTCTTCAATCGCACTTCCGCCGCCGACCCGGTGAACACGCCTGCCCCGGAAACCGAGACCGACCGCACCCCCGCGCCCGGCAACAGTTCGCGCCAGCCGCCGGACGACTTGTTGGTGATCACCACTGCCTCGCCATTGATCGAAAGCTGCGTCGTCCGCAGCCCCGCGACGGTCGAATAGACCGGCGTCCCCCCGCCGTCGCCGATCTTCAAAAGAAACGCACTGCCCTTCTCGGCCGCCATGATTATCTCCTATTGAGTAAACGGAATCCCATCGCTTCTTTGCCCTCTCCCGCGCGCGGGAGAGGGTTGGTGAGGGTCTTCTTTTGATCGACCACGCGTTTTTCACTGTCATCCCCGCGCAAGCGGAGATCCAGTTACCAGAGTGGTGACGGGTGAAAGCATTCAGGGCCAGCACCGGAGCGCAGGAAATCGCCATTTGCAGGCCGTTCTGGGCGCAATAGCTACCCGTCCCTAATCGGCCAACGTCCGCGCGCGATATTGCACCAGCCCCCCCCACGGCCCCGCTACATCGCGCGCCACGGCGGAGCGCAGGAAGGCCAGGCTCACCAGCCAGTGACCGCCGAGATTGCGGTTCATCGCCTCGATCGCGGTTTCGGCCTCGCCCATCAGGGTCAGCAGCCGCGTCGCGTCATTGCCCTCGTCCCAGATCGTGATGCCGATGCGGTGCTCGCGCCCGCTCGCGGTGACGTGGCTCCAGTCGCGCGCCGTGCCGTCGCCGATCACGGCATAGGGCCAGGCCGCGCGCGGCGGCGCGCCGTCGTAGATGCCGGTCACGACCTCCGCGAACGGAGCATGGTCGCGCAAGGCGGCAACCAATGCGGCTTGCACCGCCATCGCGGCGCCGCTCATCGCAAAAGGTCCGTCACCCCGCCGCGCAGCATCGCAAAGCCGGGATCGCGGATCAGCCGGATGGCTGCCGCGCTTGTTGTTATTATCACACCCTCTTCCTCACACTCAACCATGACGTCGGCCGGCAAACGCGCTTGCAACGTGGTGGCGATCGCCGCCTTTGTTGCAGTGGTCCGTTCCGCCGCGATGGCGCCGACCCGCCCCGAAAGCGCTTTCATCATCTTTGTTCCTCCATATGCAGCGTGATGCGATCAGGCGTGCGGGGATCGGCATGGATCGCGCGCACTCGCAGCATTCTTCCGTGCCAGACCATTCGGTCATCGATCGCGATTGCTGCGCCGGGCGCGCGCAGCGTAACCCGCCAGCACGGCATTGCCGCCAGGGCATCGCCCGAAACCTGTGCAGCATGCGCGGTGGGAACGATCTCGGCCCACGCGGTCCCGATCTCGACCCATTCGCCCGCTGCACCCGCCACGGCATCACGCGCGGGATTGCGCCGCTGGATCGTAACCCGCTCGCGCAATCGCCCGGCCAGTTCGCCCGTGCTCATGCCAGCTGCATCCGGCGCCAGGGCCGCAGCAACGCCGCGACGGCCATCGGCGGTGCACCCTCCTCCGCCGCGTCGCGATGCGCATGGAGATGCGCCGCTAGCCGCACGATCCCCTGCCGGATCGCGGGCGGCAGGCTCGCCCAGTCCATCGCCATCCCGGCCTCGTATGAAATGCGCACGCGCGCCGCGCCGGGCTGCAACACGCGAACCCAGCCGTCGCCATCCGCATCGATGTCGATCGCATAGCCGTCCACCGGCAGCGCGGACGCCACGCCTTCGACACTGACGGCTTCGACAGCCGTAATGCCGCGCACCGGCAAGCGCGCCAGCCGCCGCCATTCGCTGCTCGCGGACATGGTCTCTGCAAAGCCCCGCGCAATCAGCGCCTGCCCGACAAACCCTTCCGCGACATCCCCCGCCGCCGCGATCAGCCCCTGCAAGACCGCATCCTCCAGATCGCCGTCGATCCGCAGATACGCCTTCACCTCGCCCAGCCCGCCCGCCAGCGCAGCCGCCATCCCCGGATCATCGATCACTGCGCATCTCCTGATTTTACGATTGAAAACGAGCGCGACGTGAGCACGCCGTAAAGCCCTCTCCCGTCCTTTGCGGGAGAGGGTTGGGTGAGGGTCTTCTTCTTTTTCAGCTGGTTTGGAGAAAGAAGACCCTCATCCAAACCTCACCCCGGCACCACCAGCCCCGCCGCGATCCCGGCCGCGCCCACGCTGTTCGGATGCGTTCCGTCATCGGTCCACTGCGGCGCATGCGCGGCCCAATAGCCGCTGTCAGCCCCGCTCGCGTACAGATTGCCCGCTTCGATAAACCCGGCCGCCCCGGTCCGCCCGCCACGGATGCCCGCGTTCAGCGCCGCGAAGTTCGGCCATTCGCCGTCGCTGCGCACCACCTGGTCCCCCGGCGTCGTGCTCCAGTTGTTCGTGGCCGACGTCGTGCGCGGCCCCACCGTCGCGGGCCAGATCCGCTTGCCGCCCAGCAGCCCGTGCAGCGTCTGGTGATCCGCCTCCACCTGCGCCACCGTCCGCCCGGCCTTCAGGTCGTTGATCGCATGTTCGGTGATCACATCGCTGAATCCGCCGCGCGCATTCATCGCCGTAACCAGCGCGGACAGTTTCGACGTCACCGCCATCTGCGCCTGGATCGTCCCGCCCGGACAGGCGAGCGACACCCAGGGATAGAGCGGATCGATCGCCCGCTGGAAATAGCCCGCCCCGCCCTTCGCGCCCACGCTCGCCGCGTCCAGCGCGCCGTGCATCACGCTGTCGCCGTTCAGCAGGAAGGATCGCGCCGTCTGGCTCGTCGTCACCGTTCCCATGATCGCGACCGGGCCATAGACATTGCCGCTCGTGCTCGGATTGATCGTGCCGCTGTTGCCGAGGTCGCCCGCCGCCGCGCCGTCGGTTAGCCCCACGACATTGGCGATGCCCGCCGTCTGCCACGCGACCATCGATCCGCCGCTCGCAATCGCGGTCACCACCGTCCGGATCCAGAAGCGCGCGCCCGCCGGGATGGTGATCGCCACCGTATCGCCCGCCGCGAGAAACCCTGCCGGCACCACCTTGCTGGCGGCGCCGGCGAACAGGATCGGGGTAAACGTCCCCGCCGGATATTCGACGAACGCCTTCATCGTGAGGTTCGCCGGCCCGTTGGTCTCCTGGAAGGTCGACTGGCTGTAATACCAGTTGGCCCAGATCGCCTGCAGCGCGCTGATATCGCCTTGCGGCGAAGCCCAATGCTCGCTGCGGTAGGTGATTGGCGGCGTTACCGAAATCGTGCGCAGCGGGATATAGCCGCGATTGGCGACGAGGCCGGCCACCGGCACGGCGGGCGGCGGACCACCGCCCCCCGCCCCGCTGCGATGCCCCGCGCCCAGATTTGCGCCCAGGCCGAAACCGCTCATCAATAGAGCGCCAGCATGTCGGCCGCCGTCGTCCCGGTCGCGCGCACATATTGCGCCCGAAACGGCAGCACCGCGCCCGCCGGCACATTCTTCCACAGCGCGTCGGTCGTCCCGTTCACGCCGCGCATGATGATATTCCCCGCAGTGCCGACATACAGCGCCTTGGGAATATCGGTCAGCGGATTGCTGTCGTGCGGCGTCACCGCCAGCGCACGCGTCGATGGCGCCGAGGGACTATCCCCCAGCGTCGCGAAAGTGTCGGTCATTTTCAGGACTCCGTTATTCGGTCATGTCATCCCAGCGAAGGCGGGGATCCAGGTTCAACAATGCGTCAGGTCAGGTCGCCATAAAGGTCGCGCCACTCGGGGTTCGCATTCTCGATCAACTTCAGTTTCCAGGCACGGCGCCACTTCTTGATCGCCTTCTCTCGGGCGATTGCTTCATTCACGTCGGCAAACGCTTCCGCATGGACAAGCATTTTGATGCCATAGCGTTGGGTAAAACTTTCGCCTCCGCCGGTGCGATGCTGGTGCACGCGATGCGCGAGAGAATTGGTCACGCCCGTGTAGAGTGTGCCGTTACGCGCACTAGCCAGAATATAGACATGATAAGTTTTGCCCATAGTCAGATCGATACTGGATCCCCGCCTGCGCGGGAATGACACATCCATTGATGATCCATTCTTTGTGTCATCCCCGCGCAGGCGGGGATCCAGCCCGACAAAAACACTCGGCCAAGCCGGCCATTTTCCACGAAACAGCGATCTTCATCAGCTCGCCACCGTGTCGATCACGACACGGAAAACTTCATCAGCTTGATCGCCTCGCTATTCACCACGCCCCCGCCGATCCGCTTCACCGCGTAGAAGTTCACGAACGGCTTGTTGGTGAACGGATCGCGCAGGATTTGCGTCTCGCTGCGTTCCGCGATCAGGTAACCCGCCCGGAAATTGCCGAACGCGATCGACAGCGAATTGGCGGCGATGTCCGGCATGTCCTCCGCCTCAACGACGGGATAGCCGAGCAGCGTGTCCGCCCGCCCCTCGGCCAGCGCCGGCTGCCACAGGAACGCGCCATCCGCCGTCTTGAACTTGCGAATAGCGGATAAGGTCGCCGAATTCATCACGAACGCTGCGCCCTGGCGGTAGGGCGATCGCAGCGCCTGGACGAGGTCGATCAACTTGTCCTGCGGGTTCGATGCCGCGAACGCGCCCGCCGCGCCCGCCGCAACATATTGCAGCGATCCCCAGGCGCGCACGCTGTCCGCCTCGTTGGTCGTCGTATAGGTCAGGAAGCCCTTCGGCCTGCTCGTCCCATTGCCGTTGACGAAGGCAGACCCTTCAGCCCGCGCGAACTCGGTCGAAATCTCGCCCGCCAGCCATGCCTCCACGTCGAACTGCGCATCGTCCAGCATCGCCTGGCTGGCCGACGGATTGGCGTAGAGATCGCCCGATGGCGGCACGAACTCGCGGAAGGTGGGCGTCGCCGTCTCCGGCCGCGCCGCCGTCTCCGCCACCCAGCCGGACGGCGCGCCCCCGGTCGTGATGAGCTTGCGATAGCCCGCCGATCCCACTTTCACGACATTGGCGATCCGCCGGATCGGCGAAATCGCGACCAGCGCCGCATCGATCACCGCGTCGATCTCGCGCGGCACCGCATAGCCGCCCGCCGCGTCAGTAGCGCCCGACACGCTCTTCAGCTCGATCCCGCTCTCCACGCCCTTGCGCAGATAGCCGTCAACGAACGGGCTGGACTTCACCCCCGCCCCGCTCAACGCCGGCCGCCCGGCCGCCACGACGGACGCATCCACCCGCGCCCTGAGCGCCGCCATCTCTTCGCGCAACACGCCAACCGCATCCGCCCGCTCAACCGCCTCAAAAGACGCCTCAAGCGCATCCGCCTTCACTTCGTACATGCTTGTTCTCCTGCTTAGAAATCTCGAATAAAATAGCCCGTTCGTCCCGAGCGAAGTCGTGGGACGCAGCAAAATGCGCGCACCTGTTCAGCCACCTCTGTCATTCCCGCGAAAGCGGGAATGACAAACAGGTATGACCGTCACACCGCGCACTCCGTCACCCTGAATTTATTTCAGGGTCCATAATCGATGCCCCGGCCGCTCCATCTACAGGTGTGAGCATATGGACGCCGAAACACGCTCAGCATCACAAATTTCGCGAATTCCTGCGGTCTAATCCCGGATCAAAGTACCACTTTGCTCCGCCTCCACCATATGCACCCGCGCTGCCGGCTGCATCGGAAACGTCACGACGCTCACCTCCACCAGCTCCAGATCGGTCAGCTCCCGCCCCGCCCCCGCGTCACCACCGCCGCGCACCCGATAGCCGAACGACAGCCCGCTCACCGCGCCCTCGCCCAGCATCGCCGCCGCCTCCCGCGCCGCGCCGGATCGCGCCGACAGCCGGCCGATCACGCGCAGCCCGCGCTTGTCCTCGGCCAGATAATCGATCCGCCCGATCGGCCGCGCCGGATCATGCTGCCACAACAGCGGCACCCCCGCCGCGCCGGCCTTCACCGCCCGCGCGAACGCGCCCTTGCGGATCACGTCGCCCGATCGGTCCGCCCGGTCGAACAGCGCGGCATAACCCGCGAAGCGGACGGCGCTCATATCCACCGCGTTTCACGCGGTCCCCCACCCCATGAAATCATGGGGAGGGACTTGGCGGCCCGCATCACCTGAAATACTCCGCCAGCCCGAACCGCATCGCCAGCCCCAGCACCACCCCCGCCAGCACGACGCGCACGATCCACCCGACGAATGCGTTGCGCGCCGACGCCTTCGCATCGCGCCACGCCTGCAGCAAAGTGCGCAATTCGCTGATGTCGCGATGCGCCGTCGGGTCGGTCAGCCCCAGCCGCTCCAGCGCCCGCTGCACCGCCATCTCGCTCGCCTCCTCGGCCAGCGCCCGCAACGTCACCAGCGACGCCCCCTCCCCCTCCGCCTGCGCGATCAGGCGGGCCAAAGTCTCCGATGCCATATGATTTCTCCACGATAATATCCTCCCCGGCACGGGGAGGGGGACCGCCGGAACGGCGGTGGAGGGGGGCCGCCTCAAACGCAGCGCCCGCGAAACTGTCATTCCGGCGAAAGCCGGAACCTATGCTCCCGGATCACCCTGTCTCGATCCTCGTAAATAATGGGTCTGCACCCTAATCCACTCCCACCATCGCCCGCTTCTCTTCCGCCGTCAGAAAATCCGCCCCGCCCACCATCGCCCACAGCCGCTCGCGATCCTCGCTCAGCGCGGGGATGGCGTCGCGGTCCGGGGTCAGCGTCAGCCCTGGCCACCAGACGCGCAGCCCCTGCGCCAGCCCGGCCGCGATCTTGTCGACCAGCGGCAGGATCGTCTGGCGCCACACCGCCCTGTTCGCCTCGGCATAGTTGGCGTGGGTATTGTCGCCGGGCAGGCCGAGCAGCAGCGGCGGCACGCCGAAGGCCAGCGCGATCTCGCGCGCCGCCGCCGCCTTCAGCCCGACGAAATCCATGTCCGCCGGGGTCAGGCTCATCGCCTGCCATTTCAGCCCGCCTTCCAGCAGCATCGGCCGCCCGGCATTGCCCGCGCCGGCGAAGCTCGCCTCCATCTCCGCCCGCAGCCGCGCATGCTGGTCGGGCGAGAGCGCCGCCCCCGGCTCGCCCGGATCATAGACCAGCGCGCCGGACGGCCGCGCCGCATTGTCGAGCAGCGCCTTGTTCCAGCGCGTCGCCGCGTTGTGGATCGCCACCGCCCCCGCCGTCGCGCCGAGACACCCCAGCCCGTAATGATCGTCCGCCGGATGCGGCGCCTTGATGTGCAGGATGGCGGGCTTGCCCGTGCCGTCCCGCGCGGGCAGCCGCGTCGTCCGCTCCCCGGCGCGATAGACATAGGCGACCGGCCAGCCATCCGCCCCCGGCTCGATCGTCACCCGCTCGGGGCGCAGCGCGAACAGCTCGGCCGGCGCGCCGCCCGCGTCCTGCACGATCTGGATAAAGCCGTTGCCGTGCAGCAGCATGTGCATCGCGATCGTCTCGACCAGCGATTGCCCGGCCGACGTCGCTGCGATCAGCCGCCCCGCCTCGGCCGGATCGGCCCGCATCGGCACGCCGCCCGCGCCTTCGGCTACCAGCCGCACCGCGCGTTGCGCCACCGGGTTGCCCAGATAGGCGTCACGCAGCTGCGCCTCGTAACCGCGCGGCCATTCGCCATAGGCCGCCAGCCCGATCGCGCTGCGCAACAAATCCGGCCGAGCGACACCCCGCGCACCCTTCCGCCCAAACAGACGCATGCAAATCTCCTGTATCTAAAAATCCTCCCCACATCGTGGGGAGGGGGACCGCGACGCGCATCTGCGCGGATTACTCTTCGGGGCTGCCCATCAGCCATGCCGCAAGCATGCCAACGATCAGGCCGATGATGAGAAAGAATATCGGCAATACGAGCCACAAGAAAATGATCACAAAGAACGCAGGCCCAACGCCGCCGCCGTCGATCGATCCGGCTCTCACGCCTGAATCAAACAGGGCGAAGATGATAAATCCTGCGCAAAATATCAGTACGGGTATCGGCAGCGCTGCGGCCATGACGACCGAAAGTCGGGAGCTTTTCGGATATATCGCTCTCCAGGCCGCCGCAAACATTACGTCCAGAAATGGCGATAATACCAGCGCAAACAACATATAAAAGATCATTGGGGCGATATAGCGTCAATACACTGCCGTTTGCTAAACAACTTACGCACCCCACACCCTCACAACCCCCACACCCGCGGCTCCGGCCGTTTCTCCAGCATCAGCTCGGTCAGCGCCCACACCAGCGCGTCGGCGCGGTCGGGGGATCGGCCCGGCCCGGCATAGTCGCCGCCCACGATCAGCCCGCACAATTCGTCCTCGAGCGCGGTAAAACACCCCGCGTGCCAGGCCTTGCCGGATTCGTAGAGCGCCGCCACCGGCTCGGCCCGCGCCACCTTGCCACGCGCGGCATGGACCGAGCGGATCGGCATTGTCGCATCCACCGCGTGCAGCACGCTTTTCACCATCGCACCGCCATTGTTCACCTCCGCGATCACCCGCTCCGCCCGCCAGCGCGCCGCCGCTGCCGCCACCGCCCGCGCCCAGCCTTCGGGCGAGCGGCCCTGCACGCTGGCGTCGTCCAGCACATAACCGCGCCCGTCCTCGCCCAGCCCGACGACGACGATGCCGCACGCATCGGCGCCGTCGCCTGCCCCCGCCGGCGGATCGACGCCCACCACCACGCGCCGCATCTCGGGCGTCGCATCCTTCGCCACGCGCTGCGTCTCGATCAGGTCGCGATCCCACAGCGCGCCTTCGATGCTGTCGATCAGCTCGCCGTCCAGTTCCTGCCGGCCCAGCCGCGTGCCGCCATAATATTCGTCCATCGCGTTCAGATAATCCCGCGCGAGAATGCCCGCATTGTCCCGCGTCCGTCCCCGCGTGATCGCCACGTCCTTGCGCGCCGGGCCGGCCAGCATCCGCACCAGCGGCACGGGCCGGGGCGTCGTCGTCGCCACGGTGCGCGGCCGGACGCCGATGCGCAGGGTCAGGCTCAGATTTTCCCACACCGTCAGCCCGTTCGGCCATTTGGCGATCTCGTCCGCCCAGGCGAAATGATGCTGGCTGCCGCGCAGGCTTTCGGGTTCCGCGGCGGAAAACAGCGTCGCGATCGTACCGTTCGGCCAGGTCAGCTTGTGCAGTGAAGGCTCGTACACCGGCCGCCGGTCGATCGAAGCGACGGCGAGCAGCCCGCTGTCCCCTTCCACCATCACCCGGCGGGTCTCCGCCATCGTCGCGCCCACCAGCGCGATCCGCATGCGCGGCCGCGTCTCCGCGATCTCGCGCACCCACTCCGCCCCCGCCCGCGTCTTGCCGAAGCCGCGCCCGGCCAGGATCAGCCACGTCCGCCAGTTCCGCGCCCTGGGAGTCCGTTGCGCTGGGCGGGACCAGAACCCCCAGTCGCTGCCTACCGCCGCAGCGGTCGGCTGATCCATCCGGTCGAACAAGGCATGGACATGCTCCGGGCCGAGCAACGCAAGCCGCTCCGCCATCGACAGCATCCACGTGCGGCGGGACGTTTCTTCCGTCATTGCTGGCTGTTTTCCTTGAATATCGTGATGCCCCAACACATCCCTTGCCTCCGGCGAAATCCTGACCCATGCCCCATCACGCACGACCACGCGGAAAGCCCCCCATGCGCACAAAGCTCGGCACCTGCCTGAAAAAGGCGCGCTTCCAGACCGAACAGGACGCGCTTGCGGCCGCCCGGACCGCCACCATCCCGCTCAGGCATTATCGCTGCGACCGCTGCCGGCAATACCACCTCACCAGCCGCACCAAGGGCAAGCGCGCGCCAAAGCCGGACAACCGCGTCAGCCGCGGGCCGGCGCTGCAAGTTTGCAACAGCCCAACCCCGTTCGTGTCGAGCGAAGTCGAGACACCCCGCACAGCGTCCCTCGACTTCAGCTAAAGCTGAATTTATCCGGGGCGCCCGCCCAGCGTCCCGCACCGTCATTCCCGCGAAGGCGGGAATCCGGCTTCTCGGCGGATGCGCCTGCCAACCTCGGACCACAGCCTTCCCATAACCGTCATGCCAGCGCAGGCTGACATCCATGTCCTTCGCCAAGATGAGGTGCACCGGGGGCAACTCCCGACAACCCCGACCATTTCACCGATCCGCAATCAGCGCCCCTCACCCAGCCCCCGCCATCTCCCGCTCCCCCTCATAATCCTCCTCCAGCTCCGCGTCGTCGGGCTTGCCCAGCAGCCGGTTGCTGATCGCGATCACCTTGGCGCGCAGCGCCTCGCGGGTGTCGGTGCTGGTTTCGGCGGCCAGCGCGGCGATGCGGGCGCGGCGCTGCATCACGCTGTCGCGGTGCATCTTCAGGAGCCGCATCGCGTCGGCGGTCGATATCTGCGGCACCTCGCGCACCCGCTCGACATCGCCTTCCAGCAGCACGCGCTGATAGTCGATCGCGCGATTCAGCATCATCGTTTCCAGCATGTCATACGCGCCGTCGATCGCGTCATCCCACGCCAGGCGGAACGCGATGTCGGTGCGCCGGTGCTGATAGACGGTGCTCGACGCGACCCCCGCCGCCTTGGCGGACGCGGTGACGTTGGCGCTCCCCGCCAGTTCGTCCAGGAATTTGCGTTTCTTCCTGTCGTGAAAGCTCCGCGCCGTTTCCGCGCGCAGTTGCAGCCCCGCCGTGCCGTCGCCGCGCACCTGTGCCTGGATCATCTTCGCCATCATCCGCTCCGGACATGAAAAAGGCCGGCAACGCGGGTGCGTTCCGGCTCAGCTACAATTCTTCAGTATGCCCGCCTTGTGCCATAACAGCGTGACGCTGGGCATATGTGTAGTTTACAAACCCGTTGCCGTTTTGATCTAATTTCAGCTATGGCTCGCTCGTGGGCAAAGAGGGGACAAGCTTTCTGGCGAGGCACACCGGCGCTTCCATTTGGGGAGCAGCTGGCGTGATTATTAATCTCGTTGGTTTTCTCGATACGGCCAATACGATTACGACCAAATTTCCGCCGTGGGCACTGCATGCCGTCGGCTCTGGGATGTTCGCGGTCTTTGTCCTGATGGTTTTGATGAAGATGGACAAGGAGCACCGCGAACGAGCGCGGCCTCAACGAGACGATTTCCGACTTTCACAACCCTTGACAGCGGCGGCGGCGATCTCTGCCCCTTCGCCGCAACAACTCGGCGAGAGGTTAGTAGAAAGCGAGAGTGACGGTCGTGTATTTCTCACTAGCAATGGTGATCCCGCAAAACTGATGGCGATGTGCGCGGGCATGACCGATGTTCAAGCAAAAAGGATCGTCGTGCCTTATCTAGGGAAGTGGATAAGATACCGGGGAAGTGTGAGAGATGTTCACGCTGGCCACAAACGGGCAACAATCATTTTTCAGACCGGCAACGGGACGGTCATCCGAGGCGAACTAACGAAAAACGTTGAGCTTGCTGACATTTTGCATGTCGGGGATGAAATAGAGGTGATCGGAAAGCTAGAGACAATCGACTCCGTCAGGGTCAACATGACGGATGTAGAGATCGTTGGGCGCTAACGCTTTCACCCACCCGCCGCTCTCGACGTGATTCGCCAGCATGCCTGATTCCATAAACCGAGCGTGACGCTGTAGGAAAGAACTTTTTACCGATCTGGTTCTTTTTCGGGTTTTGGCTTTTGCTTCACCAGCTTCTCAAGCCTCTGCTTGAAGCGCTCCGGATCGTCGTCCGTCTCTAGTTCGCGAGCGGCTTCCTTGAATTTGTCGGATTGGGATTTGGCAGGTTGGGGCATGACGACGCTATAGCACAATCTACTAAATCAGATCACGTCGTCATCATCGACTGGCGCCACAATTTTGATCGCAAGTATTTCGATTGTCTCGCCCACGCGATAAAGCGCCCAAATAGCTGGGACATTTGCTAATGCATCATCTGCTTGGACATACAATCGCAGCGACGGATCCCCTATATTAGGGGGTCGTCCTACGATGGCCCCAGATCGTGAAAGGAGCCATTCTAAAGCATACCACGCCTCGCGGAGGCGTGGGTAGTTTTCACATTGCTGATCTACCTCATCGGAAACGGCAGTTTCGGATACGACCGTTTTAAGGCCCCACGGACCGTCTGCCATTGCCCCAACACCTAAATTATAATGCTTGTGCTATGCTGCTATCTTGTCGGAAGCAAGGCTGTTGAGAGCATCATTCGCCCATTTACGGACTTCGATAGTAATCTCGCCTCGCTGAGCGAAAGTTGCAAAAAGGGGAATTTCTTCGCCCAATTCTGCCGCTTCCCACACTTGATCGTGCGTCATATCGCTAATCTCATTAGCCGAGAAGCTGTCGCAGATAACTCTCGTGATGCTATCGAGAATTTCTCGATCTTGCTCACTCAGGGCCTCCACTTCGGCAGCTCTCATGGGGATATAGTGGCGCATGACTTTGTTGCCCGGAACAGGAACCTCGCGCACGACCACTTTCCCCTCCTGAGCAAGCTCACCGATCGCGGAGAGCACGTTCTTTGGAACAGGCCCTAACCGGCGCTTTACATAGGAATCAGCTGTGATCGTAGTTCCATTCATCCGATATGCTAACCGGTCAGCGAACCACATAATTTTATTCAGACGGATTGCACCTAGCCGAGCGGGATCATCGCAGCGCGCGATGACGTAATGCAATGCCTCCTTCAGCTTTTCGTGTGCCATGTAAATTCTCCAAACGTACCCCTGCCGGGCTGTATTGTCGCATATTGACGGCGCCGTCACAACCGATTACGAGGCTCGCTACTTGCCTCGTAATCGGCAACTTTCCGCTAAATCTGCTTCGAGTTCCGAATCACGAGACTGAACGTCTCTAAGAGTAGCTCGTTCCGGTTAACGGAACCTGATGCTGTAGGACACAGCTAATATATGTCCGCCGCTGCGATCTCTCAATGCTCCATCTTAAAGTTTTTTTGGTGCAGCCGAGAACGCCTATGGGGCTGAGTACGCCACCGAGAACGATGGCGCCGACCATTCACTGGCAAGGGCGACCTCGCTCCGCCAATCAATCAACGATAGGTGAGGCGCTTGCCAACTATGCCCTTGATCCCTTCCACGGCACGGGCGCGGTCATCGAAGCCATTGCCGACGCGGAAGCTGTAGCGAAAATCGAACTCCGCCAGATAGCGGTGCAGATGCTTCTCACTGCAATGCTGATACACGCCGCGCATGCCGCGTTTGAAGATGGAGAAGAAGCCTTCAACGGTGTTGGTGGTGACATCGCCGCGAACATACTCAAGGCGGCCATGCGTCACGAAATCATGGCTCGCATATTCCTTGCCAACGGCGCTGTAGAGGCGGCTTTCGTCAGTCGTGAGCTTGGCTTCCTTGGCGATGTTGGCGCGGGCGATCTGCGCGACCTCATCCCGAGCGAGGCCGTTAGCGGGCATCGAGCGAGCCTTGCCGGTGTCGCGATCGATCAGGGAGACGACGCGCAGCTTGTGAGCCGAACCAACAGCCTTGGGAGCCTTCACTACGCCAGCCTTGCGACCGATGTAGGTTTCATCAACCTCAACCCGGCCACCCGTGCCGCCGAACGGGGCAATCTCGCCATCGCGCATCGCTTCGCGAATACGATGGGCGAGGAACCACGCGCTCTTGTACTGAACCTCTAGGACACGGCTCAGTTGGTGCGAGCTGATACCCTTCTTGCTGGACATCATCAGGTGGACAGCTTGCAGCATCTTGTGCAGCGGCATGCGGGCATGCTCGAACACGGTGCCAACCTTGACGGTGAACTGCGAACGGCACTCCCCGCACTTCTTGAGGCCGTGGCGAACGACGCCTTGGGGGTGCTTTACGGAAGGCTTAGAACGGACGCCCGAAAGGTCATAAACGCGACCGGAAACGACGCCACAATGCGGACACGTAACCCCGTTGGCCCAGACCACTTGCTCTAGGAACTCAAAAGCCTTAGCTTCGTCGTGGAAATGAGGGGAAGAAAGAACCGACATGGTGATACGCTCCGTTTGATAACGGAGGATATGCGCTATTTTATTGGGTTTGTAAAGTGCATAATTGCCGTGACGCTGTCAAGCATAAAGTGCGTATTTGGTTATATTGGTCGTGTTTTTCTGAACCGATGATCCCCGTCAGCCGCTGAAACGCACCGCGACGCCTCCCGCCCGATAGTTCCGCCGGCGCAACGCCGCGCCCGCCAGGCCGAAGCCGCTAATCATCAGCAGCCAGGATGCCGGTTCGGGAACGGAAGGCGAGACGAATACCGCATAGAGGTCATTTTCATCGCCGCCCCTGAATGTCACGGACATGATCGGCGTCGTGCTGGTAAATCCGATGAAGGCGCTCGGCCCGATATCGACATAGGGATCGATCGCCACGACCTTGTCGCCGATCAGTATCTCGACATTTTCCGCTGAAAAGAAGGAGCCGTAGGTGAACGCGATTGCATAGGCACCGCTGGCTGAAACCGTAATGCCGCCGTGCCCACTGATATATTCGCCGAAATCGGCATATTGCACCAGAAGGGGTGATGAAACGCTGAGCGGGCCGGTGACATAAGGCGACGGAATAACGATCGTATCGTTATCGGATGGGTCCCCCGGAAAGGGAAAGATATATTTCGTATAGTCAGGACGAACTTTCTCAAACGTCGCCTGATCCTTGTATATAACGAGAGCCGATGCCTGCTGCGCGATCAGCGCACCACAAGCAGCCAGCATATGGATCTTTTTCAAAACGCCCTCCCCTCACTGATAAGCAACTCCCGGCCGATGATACAGATCTATAGGGATTGGAAAAGGAAAAACTGTCGTTTCATTTAATCATTAAAGAGCTTGTCTTTGGCATAACTTCATTGTTATTATTAGCTATAAGGAAGAATTCATTTATATTCAGATACATCGCCCACCTTCTTTCGTGGCGCTTTCAACTGGAACCGCCCGGATTATGCCGCCCGCTCACCCCGGGAAGCCGCCCGCACGCATATCCCCGCCCCGGCGCCGTGGCGGATACCTTCTGGGCGGCGATGCGAAGGGTGTCGGATTAGCGGAAGGCCAATATGCTCTCATGGCTGTGCTCCTCCCCGCCCCGAACGGCGGGGGAGAAGAACGCGGGTCGAAGCCTCATTTGCTCTCACAACGCCATCCGCAAACTCGGCAGCGAGGACCGTATCACGCTGACCGACGACCGCAGGAACAGCGCGGCGATGATCGCACCGACGATGATGTCGGGCCATGGCGAATGGAGCAGGCCCACCGCGACGGCCGCGATCAGCACGCCGACGTTCGAAATCACGTCGTTGCGCGAGCATTCGAAGGTGCTGGCCATGTTCACGTCCTGCGCGCGGAAACGCCAGAGCAGGCGCAGGCAGATCAGGTTGGCGCCCAGCGCGATCGCGCCGAAGATCAGCATCAGCCTCGATGACGGTGGCACGCCGCTTTGCAGCTTGATCACGATATCGATCGCGATGCCAATGCCGAAGGCGAGGATGAACAGCCCCTTGGCCAGCGCCGCGCCGCCCTTCCAGCGTTCGCTGCGCGAAAGGGTATAGAGGCTGAGCGCGTAGACCAGCGCATCGCCCAGCATATCGATGCTGTCGGCCATCAGCGCGGCCGATCCGGCGATCAGCCCGGCGCTGAATTCGGCGGCGAACATCACGGCGTTGATCAGCAGCACGATCTGCAGCACGCGGCGCTGTTCCGACTGGCGCGCCAGTCGTTCGAGTTCCTTGCCTTTGCCCGCGCAACAATGGTCAGCCATGGCGCCAGCTTACCGGAAACGCTGGGCTGTAGGCAACCGCTGCTCCCGGCCCGCCGGCCACCCTTACGACCATCCTCACAACCCGATCAGCAGCCGAAGCCCCATGCTGTCCATCCCTCGGTTCTGGCGGCTGAACAGGGTGGCGTGGCTGAGGTGGATCCACGACGCCTCGATCGCGACGCGGTCGGCGATCTGCCAGCCCAGCGCCAGTTCCGGCTCGAAGGTGACGGCCGCGCCGAGATCGACCCGCTTGCCCTTGCGATAGGCGCGGCGCGGCCCGTCGTTGACCGACAGGCCGATGCCGGGGCGCACATACAGCGTCCGCCCGAATTTCCAGTTCAGTCCGGCCGCCAGATAATTCGTCCCGCCATTGAGACTGGCCGAGGCGAGTGCGTGCGGCGCCGGCTTGCCGATGGCGGACAGGGCGGAAATCGGCGTGCCGATCCAGCCGGCCTTGATATCCTGTCCTGTCTCGAACTTTACCTGCGCCAGGGTGATGTCGTGCTGGTACACCCCGGCCCAGATGCTGTCGGCGCGGGCCGGCGTCACGGCTGCACATGCTGTCAGAATGGAGGCTATTGCGGCGGCGTGGATCTTCCTCATCTCCTGCCAACGCTGCGGCGCGCGGAACGCTCCCGCCGCGCGCGTCCATTTCCCCTGGAACGCACCCAGCGGGAGCGCGGCCGTCAGAACGAGCGGCTGAGCGTCAGCCGCCAGTTACGCGGCTCGCCCGGCGTCACGCGCTGGTTGCAGCAGGCGTCGGGGAAGAAACGCTTGTCGAGGATGTTGTTGACCGTCACCTGCGCCTCCCACGTACCGACGCTGTAGGAAAGCCCGCCATTCAGCAAGATATAGTCCTTCAACACCATCATCGGATCCTGATAAGCATAGGCATAGGCGTCATAGACGTAGCGATTGCTGTTGTAGAGAAAGCCGAGATTGCCTCCCAGCCCCCGGAGCGGCCCTTCGGGCACCTCATAGCGGCCATACAGCGTCAGGTTATGCTTCGGAATATTGGGCAACGGCGTGCCCGGTGGCGTGTTGTCCGCCTCGACATATTTCGCGCGGATATAGCTGTAGGCAAGGTTCAGGCTGAAGGCGGGCGTCGCCTGCCATGCCGCCTCGATCTCGATCCCCTTACTCTTCTGCTGCCCCGAAAGTCGGGAAAAGTCCGGGAAATTCGGGTCCGTCATCAAGACATTCCTGCGCTTCAGCTTATAGGCCGAAATCATGCCGGTAAGGTGCGCCGCGGGCAGGGCGAACTTGGCGCCCATCTCGATATTGCGCCCGCGCTCGGGCGGGGCCTGGCTGATCACGCTGGGCTCGCCATTTTCGCCCACCTCTTCCACGATCTGCGATCCGAATTGCGGGGTGAAGGATTTGGCGTAATTGCCATACAGCGTAACCCCGTCGACGATCTCCCACGTCGCGCCGAAGCGCGGGGAAAAGGCGGTCGAAAGCTCGCCATTGCTCACCGCGCGATCCCAGCGGCCGTTGAGCGTCACGGTCACACGCTCGCCCAGCTCGATATGATCCTGGATGTAGAACCCCATCTGCCTGCCCGTGTCATAACCGGCGTAGGGCGCCGCCGCCGGATTGAGCGGCAGCGAATAATCGGGATCGAATATGTTCAGCGGAAAATGGGTCTGGTCGAAATCGCCATCGCCGGAATAGCGCGAGGTCGTCTTCCGGTAATCGAGACCGCCCAGAAGGTTATGCTTCAACGGCCCGGTATCGAGCTTCAGCGTCAGTTGATTGTCAACCAGGAAAGATTTGAACGTTTCGCGGTACGGCCCGTAATATAGGCGGCCGATGGTTGTCCCCGTTCCGGCGATCGGAACGCCGTCGCCGTCCAGCTGCTCGTCCAGATAATCGCCCGCGAACATCCAGCGATCCCAGAATGTCTTGCGGTTCAGGTAGCGCAGCGTCTGGCTGAATTTCAGCTTTTCGCTGAAGCCATGATCGAACATGTAGCCGATGGTTTTGCGGGTCTCATATTGCAGCGGCTTTTCGTCGCCGCCCTCGTTGACCGAGAAGTGGATCGAGGTTCTGCCGTTTACGTTCGGGAATACCGTCCCCCAGGCGTTGAGCGGCGAGAAGGGGTTGTCGTGATCGCGCTTGTAGGTGCCGATGGCGGTGAATCTGGTGTCCGGCCCGATCTGCCAGCTGATCGCGGGTTGGAGATAGATCCGGTTATAGCCGGCAAAGCGCACGAAACTGTCCGAATCGCGGTAGAGCGCCACCAGTCGCGCGGTCAGCGTGCCGTTCGCATCCAGCGCTGCGTTGGCATCGATCATCCCTTCGATCAGGTTGTAGGAGCCCGTCGAAAGGCTCATGTTCACGAATGTTTCGGCCTTTGGCAGCTTACTGACGAGATTGATGATGCCGCCCAGCGGTCCGCCGCCGAACAGCGAGGACGCCGGGCCCTTCACCACCTCGATCGATTCCAGACCAGCAAGTTCGTTATTGCTGCCGCCCCCGCCCGCTTCGTTGATCAGGCCATCCAGATAGACGCTGCCATAGGCGGCATCGAAGCCCCGGATCGTATAGCCGTCGTAGAAGCCATAAGTGCTGCCGCGCGATACGCCGGCCACGCTGAACAGCGCGTCAGCGAGCCGCGTAACGCCCCTTTTCTTCAATAGATCCGCGCTGACCACGCTGATCGCCTGGGGCGTATCCTGTAACGGAACATCGGTTTTCCCGGCGCTCACCGGCGCTTCAGGCCGACCCGCCCTGACGATGATGTCCGATGCGTCCGTCGCGCTGTTTTCCTCATCCGCGGCCTGCGCTGGCAACGCAAACGCTGTCGTAACGATAGCCCCAAGTATCGGAATTAAAACATGTCTCATCATTTTCCCCTTCGCGCAGGGGCATTATCTCTATTGATAGTGCGTCGCAATATCTATGATGGCATATACTCGCTTTTCTTCCGATCGCCGGGCGAAAACCGCGCGGCAATTGACATTAACCCTGTTTGGACACACCCTCGCCATTCCTTCCGTGAAGAAGGTTGTGGGCGGCATGGATATCCGGCTTGGGCCGATCGCGGGCAAGGCGCGCATCGATGTTCTCGATGTGCTGCGCGGTCTCGCGATCCTCGGCATTCTCTACATGAACATCCCCTTCATGGGGCAGCAGATCATCCTGTTCATGACGGACCCGCGCATGATCGGCTGGTCGGTGGCCGATCGCAATGTCTGGGTGTTCATCCAGACCTTCCTCGACGGCACCCAGCGCGGCATGCTGGAATTTCTCTTCGGCGCGGGCATGATGGTGCTCACGGCGCGCGCGATGGAACCCGATGGCCCCGTCGCCGTGGCCGATCTCTACTTTCGCCGCAGCCTTTGGCTTTTGCTGTTCGGCATGCTCGATATCTTCGCCCTGCTCTGGGCGGGCGATATTCTCCACACCTACGCCATTGCCGGCCTGTTCCTGTTTCCCTTCCGCAAGCTGAAGGCGAAGCATTTGCTGGGTCTTGGCCTGGCCCTGGCGGCGATCCCGCAAGTGATGGGCGCTGTCGAGTATGTCGAGCGCGCCCATCTGATCGTCAAAGTTGAGGCGGTGCATGACAAACAGGCGGCCAAAGCCAAGCTCACAAAAGACGACAAGGCGATCCTCAAGGACTGGCAGGAAAAGCTCGACACATTCAAGCTCGACAAAAAGAAGCGCGAGCAATTCGCCCAAGAAAAGACCGGCCATACCGGCTTCAGCAATTATGTCAGCTGGAACTGGGCGAGTTGGATGCAGGTCTGGATCGGGAAAAATGTGTTTTTCGCGAGTATCTTCGAAGCGTTCACCGCCATGCTGATCGGCGTCGGCCTGTTCAAGCTCGGCATCATTCAGGGGCAGCGCAGCCCGGCCTTTTACCTGCGCCTGATGGTCGTCGCCTATGCCGTCGGCCTCGGCCTGCGCGGGTTCGGCACCTGGGAACGGATGACGTTCGCTCCCATCCCCAAGACCCTCTGGTTCACCTTTGAATATGGCCGGCTGGCCGTTACCCTCGGCCATCTCGCGCTGGTGAACTACGCGATGCAGACCGGGCCTGGCCGTCGGCTGCTCGCGCCCTTCAAGGCGGCGGGGCGCACGGCGTTCTCGCTTTATGTGATGCAGACGCTGATCGGCATGTGGCTGCTGTTCGCCCCTTTCGGCCTGAACCTCTGGGCCCAATTCGGCTGGGCGCAGCTTGCCGCGATCGCGACCGGCATCATCGCGCTTCAGGTGGTGATCGCCAATCTGTGGCTGCGGCACTTCACGATGGGCCCGCTTGAGTGGCTATGGCGCTCCCTGTGCTACTGGCGGCGCCAGCCCTTCCGCCTGCCCGCCGCGCCGCGGCGCGATCCCGGTCTCAGCCCGGCTTAGTGTCGTGAATCCGAAGTTCGCTTGGTTATCACGCCTCCCTTTCAAAGGAAGGGCGTAGGGATGGGTGCCCGCGTCTGCGGGCCAAAGGACTCATTCAGCCCGCTCCATTGATCCAGCGCCCGCGTCACTTGTCCCGCCCATAGACGTCGGGCCGGAACGCAGGGCCATTTCCCGTGGCCACCGCCGTTATATAGGTCAGGTAGACCGGCACCGGCACCGGCAATGGCACGGCCTGCTCCGGCTGCCTGGCGCTGGTCCTTACCGGCCGTTGCAGCAGCCAGCGGCCCAGCGCGGGGGCGTTTTCGAGGCGGATGCAGCCATTGCTGAAATGGCGGTCATTCTTTTCGAGCAGCGCGCGTTCGGGCGTGTCGTGGAGGTAGATCCCCTCTTCGTTGGGGAACACGAACTTCACGCGGCCCATCGAATTGTCCGCCCCCGGCAGTTCGCGCAGGCGCACCTCCCGCGTGCCCGCCGCGACCGCCGCCCAGTCGATCGTCGCGGGATCGAGCCTGTGGGGCGACGTGCTCCAGTCGGACAGCGCTTCGATATTCATCATCGCCAGCGTCCGGCCGCCGAGGACCTTGGGCGCGATCCGCTTGCGGACGAGATAGTCGGGCACGTTCCAATAGGGATTGAGGATCGCCCATTGCAGCATGCCGGCCAGCATCGGCGTCTGCGTCTCCGCCGCGCCGACGACGACACGCATCGTGCCGACCTGTTCGCCCGCCTGATAATACCACAGCTGGGCCGAAGACGCGTCGACGACGATGTGGCTGGTCCAGGGGCCGGGCAGCAGCCGCGCACGATCGAGATTGCGATGCAGCCGCGCGATATCCGCGGCCGCCATGCCCTGCTTTTCCGCCTTGCCCAGCAACTGACGCACGCGGACATAGTGCGGGCTCATCCAGTCCATGTGGTTCACATAATCGTCGAACGAGCCGGGGAACGCGGCCGCGCGCAATATCCCTTCCGCGCTGGGCTTTTTCGGCTTCAGGCCGGGATCGGCGTAGCGCATCTTCACGCCGCGAACGCGGCGCTGGTCGCGAACGTAGCGAACGAAGGTCGCCGACAGCTCAAGCTCCGCGCGCGCCACCGCTTCGGGATCGCCGCCGCGCGCTTCCCTGACCATCTCACGCAGGTCGTCGACGTCATAGGATGACGGGTTCAGGCCATCGCGGTCGGCGGTCTTGAGATAGCTTATCAGCGCGCCGGCCCGCGCGCCCAGCTTGTCGCCGGTCGCCCACAGCGGACGAAAGCCGCGCCCGGCGTAGAACCGCTTGAGCCCGCCCCCCGCTTCCTCGCGGATGGCGGCGGCAACCGCGCTCGATCCCGTCTCGACGGCGTCGGCGCGCGCGGGTGCGGCGGCAAGGCCCGATGAAGTCCAGCCGGCGGAGGTGAGAGCGACGAGGAAAATGTGGAAAAGGGGAATGCGGTGGCGCCGCATTCCCCGGATCGAAGAGATCAGCCCCGCTCGCCCGCGCGGGTTGGCGGAGGCGGCGGTGGCGGCGGCAAGGGCGCGCTATAGGCGTGATAGATGCCGTCCGACGTGTAATAGCCGTCGACGATGCCGTCGCCATTGCGATCGGCGGCGGTGCTGCCTGCCACTGCGCCTGGCGGCGGCGGTGGCGGCGGTGTGGCTGCGACCTCTTCCTTCTTGGCACAGGCAGCAAGCGCGAGGGCGCCGAAGCCCGCCAGCATGATTGTTCGCAAACGCATGGTCTCTCCTTATAAAACGCGCCGGACAAGGCGCATACACGCATCCTCCCCCATCCGCGACAGAGCCCCTCCCCGCAAGCCGGTCATCCCCCCGAGCGACAGACAGTGCCCCACACGCGATGATTCGCGGTTTCGCGGGGTTGAGCCCGGCACATACATGCAGAGAAAGCTGCACCTGATACGAGGCAGCACCTAGAGAATTGTTTCCGGCAAAACGACCCGTGCCAAAATCGCTATCCCGGTCACCGCGAAGAAAGGAAAAATTGCGATCGTGGTTCGTTTAATGGATGGCATCCCCGATATCCGCATGTCGCCGATTGTTATGATGGCACTGATCATCGCACCGATCATCGTCCATTCGTGATACCGCAAATCGGAAGCCACGCTGAAAACAAGATAGGTTGACCCATACAACAGCGCCGAAAGAGCCACGGGCTGGGTCAACGCTCTGGATGGCAAATCCCGGCTTAGGATCAACACGGATACCGCCAGCGCCATCCAGCAAATGGGCCAACCCAACGGTGTACGCGAAGTCAGCAAAGCGGCTTGCTGTATTACGCGCAATGGACCGTTTTGGGTGATCTGGAAATGCCATGGATTTGGATTGCTCTGGATCATTACCGGCATCGCGATTTGGCCTCGCACCAGAAACCGGCTGTTCATGTTGAAGTGGGCCAACCGATGTTTCAGATAGGCTGCCGGATGTCTCGCGATGGACACCGCCCATCGTTTATATGGCGATTCGCCCGTATTCTCGAACGATTTCCAGATGTCAGTAAATTGAATGGTGCATCCCGGTTTGATCGGACGAGCATAGGGATCCCACCACTTGGCGGTATAGCATTTTCGATTGGCCGTGACCGGATCTTTCACCAGCAATCGCGGAAAAACATTTTCATCACTATTCTTGGTAATTCCGCCCAGATCGAACGTGATCAAGGAAAGCTCAACGCCCGTTTTTCTGGGCTGCAGAACCAGGTTTACGGCAGGTATCACGGCCGCGAGCAACAGGATCGATCCTGTCACCAGAAGACAGAGCTTGGCGAGCGATGTTTCCTCCTCCTCCCCCCGCGCGAAATTGGCGATGAGCAACGGCAGACAGGCGAAGATCGCGTTGAATCGAAATGCAGCGGCAAAAAAAACCAGTCCTATAGCCGCGAATTTACAAGGAAGATTGGGCCTGAATTGATTGTTCGCTGTCAATCCCACTGCCGCCACCAGCGAGGCGGCAACCATACTGTCCTTTAGCACCGTACCCATGAAGGCCAAAGAAAGAGGGAATAACGATGCGAGCATGAGGCCCATCGCCAGCGCAGACCTGCCGCGTCTGAACGACCAAAAGACCAGAAAGACAAACCCGGAAAAATATAGAGCCGTTTGAAGAAGAAGCATCGGCGCCGGCCCGTAGTTCAGCGCACCAAGACATTTCCAAATCCAGGCCATTAAGGGAGGCGCCCAGTCCACCCAATTGCCCGCGATGATAGTTTTATACTGCTCTATTCCGTCGTGATCGATAATTCCGGGCCAATAAGAGTTAACCAAAAGCCAGAACGTGGCAAAGATCACGACATAACAAATGACTTCAAACCAAATATGCGATTTGGAGCCTTCCCCCGGCATTCTAGTCCCCAACGCAACATCGACCGTTTGGTTATCTAACAAACACCAATCTTCGGCCATCCTACCTAAGCAAACAGAATAGTCTGCTACTGAGGCATTGCAAAGATAATAATTTGAAAAGTCACCACGGCAATGAAAACAGCGGCGCCCCTATCCGGTCAGATAAACGTCAAATATCGAAAGTTCATCGGATGGGTTCGGAAGTTTCAAACATCACTTCATTGTTGCGCAGCGGCCCCGGCATGATCGGGCTGTTGTAGAACGCATGCTCGACGCCGCCGACTGGCTCCAGCCCGCGCGCCTTCATCCAGCCGCGCAGTTCGGCTGCCTTGGCCACGAGCAGCTTGTCCTCCGCCCGGCCGCCGAAGCGGATCACGGCGACCTTGCGGGCGGGCACCTCGGCGATCGCCACGCCCGGCCCCGGTTCCGGCAAATCCGGCCGCTCGATGGCCCTGGGCATGACGAAGCGTATCGTCCACCCGTCCGGCCGCTCGACGGCGAAAACGGGTGCCGTCATCGGAATTTCTTCGCCTTCACGCGATTCGGCGAAGATATAGTCGGCAAGAAGGCCAAAGCCGTTGCCCAGCGCGCGGTCGCGCGAGCCGTGCTGGAGGGTTTGCGCGACGACCAGCGCCGGATAGGCACGAATTTCGAAATTCCCGTCGGTCTCGATCGCCTCATGGTCCGGCGTCTCGATGGATTTCTCACGCAGATAAAGGAATGCGGCCCCCGCCGCGGCAACACCCGCAACCCCGGCCAATATCTTGCCCAATCCAACGCGCGCCATCGTCACTCCTAACGCAAACCGCAATTCCGGGCATTCCCCGAAACGGCTCAACTTAATGCTTAAGAAGGAATTTACCATGAATGCACGCCGTTTCTTATCGCGTACCCTTCATTAGGGGTGCACCCTTAAGCAGCTTCCTTTTGTGTGATCGGAAACAATGCGGCGTAATCGTATCCCCGGTGAAATACAGTTACTTCCAGCCGGGCGGGATGTCCCGCGCTTTGGTGATGTAGCGCTGTTCGATATTTCGCCGGCCACCGACAATCATGACGAACATCTCGTTTCCGAACAGCTTCGCCAGCTGATCCGCACCGCGCCGATCCTGCTGGTGGCGCACCTCATCGGCGGCCTGGGGCTGATCTTCACGCTCTACTCCAGCGGCGACATGCACGCCACGCTGACCAGCGCGGCGCTGGTCGTGGCGACCCTGGTGATCGACGCTGGCTTCTGGCTGGCTGGCCGGATGAAAGCCGTGCGGGCACGCCCACCCTTCGTCGGCGCGCGGCTTGCGCTGGCCTACGGCGTCCTGGTCGGTCTCAGCTGGAGCGCGTTGCTCCTGATCGGTTTTCCGGACAGCACGTTCGATACCCGCGCCGTGATCGGCATTGCCTTCGCGGGAACGGGAACGGTGGCGGCCCTGGTGATGACGGCCGTGCCGATCGTGCTGATCGTGCATTGGGTGATCCTGATCTGCGCTCTTTCCTTCAGCTTCGGCAGCGCGGCTGTTGGCCTTACCCTGTCCGGAATATGCTTCTGCGTCGCCTCGGTCGCGATTACGCAGGCCCGGCGGCGCATGGTGGCATCGCGCAGGCGGCAGGAGGAAGATCGCCAGGGGCGGACCGCGCGCCTGCTGCTTGCCGAGTTCGAGCACGGCGGCAAGGCGTGGCTGTGGGAAACCGACGGCGACGGCCGGCTGCTCTACATCTCGGCGCAGCTCGCCAAATCGCTGACCGGCGATACGACCTCGCTGCTCGGCACGCCGCTGACCGATCTGGTCGTGTCGGATGACGAGCGCGATCCCGATTTCGGCACCGGCGAACGAACGCTTGGTTTCCACATCTCGACCCGCCTGTCCTTCACCGATCTGGTGGTCCGCGCCCGAACCGAAGGCGCGCCGCGCTGGTGGTCGTTGAGCGGCCGGCCGGCGTTCGACGAGTATCACCGCTTTACCGGGTTTCGCGGCGTCGGCGCCGACCTGACCGAAATGCGCCGATCGGAAGCAGAGATCAACCGCCTCGCCCGTTACGACGCACTGACGGGCCTGCCCAACCGCGTCGTCATGCGCCAGACGCTCGACAATGCCGTGCGCGGTGAGTCCAGCCGCCAGGATTTCTGCGCCCTGTTCCTGCTCGATCTCGACCGCTTCAAGAACGTCAACGATACGCTGGGCCATCCGGTGGGCGATGCGCTGCTGCAGCAGGTCGCCGAACGATTGTTGCGCGAGATCGGGGAACGCGGCCGCGTCGGCCGGCTCGGTGGCGATGAATTCAACGTTGTGTTGCCCGGCCAGATCGATCGCAAGGATCTGGCCGCGATGGCGGATCGCGTGATCGCCAGCATCTCCCAGCCCTATCTGATCGAGGGATCAAGCATCTCGATCGGCGCGTCGGTCGGCATCGCGACCGCGCCGCAGGATGGCGATTGCGCGGACTCGCTGGTTCGCAATGCCGATCTCGCGCTTTATGTGGCAAAGGCCGCGGGCAAGGGCGTCCATCGCTTCTACGAAAGCGCCATGCACGCGGACGCCAAGGATCGCCGTCTGCTCGAAACCGATCTTCGCCATGTATTGCGCGATAACGGCCTTCACTTGGTCTACCAGCCCGTCGTCAGCGCGAAGACAGAACAGATCGTCGGCTTCGAGGCGCTGGTCCGCTGGAATCACCCGACGCGCGGCCCGGTCTCTCCGTCAGTGTTCATTCCCATTGCCGAGGAAATCGGCCTCATTCCCGCGATCGGCGAATGGGTTGTGCGCACCGCCTGCCTCGAAGCGGCGCAATGGCCTGATCCGGTGCGTGTCGCGGTCAATCTTTCACCGCTCCAGTTCGCCAATCCCTCGCTGCCAGCCCTGATCATGAGCGCGCTGGCGTCCGCCGGATTGCCGCCACACCGGCTGGAGCTTGAGATCACAGAAGGCGTCTTCCTCAACGATTCCGACGCGACCGACGAGATGTTCAACCGGTTGTCGGCAATCGGCGTCCGCCTCGCGCTCGATGATTTCGGCACCGGATATGCGTCGCTGGGCTATCTGAAAAAAGCACCGTTCAACAAGATCAAGATCGACCAGAGTTTCGTGCGCGGCGCTTCGATCCCCGGCAATCGCAATGCCGCGATCATCAAGGCGATCGTCGCACTCGCCGAAAGCCTGGAGATGGAAACCACGGCCGAGGGCACCGAAACCCATGACGAGGTCGCCTTGATCCGGTCGCTCGGCTGCTCGCACATCCAGGGCTATATCTTCGGCAAGCCAATCCCGGCCGTCGATGCGCGCCACCTGCTCGCCCGTGGCACGCCGCTCGAACCACAGGGGTTTGCAGCCAGCCGCGAGGCGCGCGTCGCGACACTACGGTCGGCCACGCTGCATCACGAGGCACGCAGCTTCAGCGTCCGGATACGCAACGCGTCAAGCGGCGGGATCATGGTGGAGACCGATCGCCACATGCCGATCGACAGCGAAATCGCGATCGAACTGGCCGGTGGCGAGCGGCTCAACGGTCAGGTCCGTTGGGTTGAAAGCGGCAGGTTCGGGGTGAAGCTGGACGAGATATTCAGCCTCGACCAGCTGGCCCCACCGAAACCGACCATCATCCGCGCAAAGCGCAAGCCCGCGCAGGAACAGACGAAGGTAGAACGGCGCAGCGGGGGCCGTGCGGGTTAAGGCCGGCGGCGCACTCCTAATACCAACCTGCGATGATCCTGAACGCGTTTCAGGATCCATATCCCATGCCCTTGCGATTCCATCGAAACGCCAGCGTGTATGGACGCCCCGACACAGTCCAGCGCAGCTGTAGCACGGAGCATAAATCGACCCCCCCTCACCCGATCACATAATAATCCGCCACGCGGTCGAGCGCGAGGCAGAGCACCAGCTTGCCCGCGCGCTTGGGCCAGCCCAGCGCGCCTTCGGCCGAGGACAGCCCCTCCCCCGCGCAGATGACACGCCATAATATGTCGCTCAGTCCCTTGCCGGCATGGGCGATCGCGGCGTCGAACCGTTGCCGCCCGGCGATCTGCGCGAGCGTCGGATCCATCCGCTCGCGGCTGCCGCGAACGTCGCCGGCCGGGGCGGGGTCCCAGCGCATCGTGACGCGCGGACCCAGCCCGGCCAGCGTCCAGTCCGCCCGCAACCGTTCGCCGGCGAGGAACTGGCGCTCGCTGATCATGCCGCGCGCCATCAGCCAGCCCAGCGGGGATTCCGCGAGGTTGACGGTGACGCTGCGCCGGCTCGCCTTGCGTGGCCTCGTCTGGAACACGGTCCCCCGCCTCGGCGCGTCCTCGCCGCTATCGGGCAGCGTGCGCTCGACCAGCATGCGGTTGGGCAGATCCTCACGGGCTTTGACGGCTTTCGATCGCATGTCGGCTCCTTCAAAAATGTTGAGTCGACGGCCTTGCCACGGAACCGGTTCTGTAGGACAGATGAACCGATAAGGTTATATTCGACACGCTATATTCGGCGTGTCCGAGAGAAACTACTGGCGAGGGGTTGGCGATGATCACCTGTATCCGGGAAGTGCGGCGTGCCAAGGGCCTGACCCTGCAGGACGTGGCCGATCGCTGCGCGCCACCCACGACGCCGCAGACGATCGGCCGGCTGGAAACCGGCACGCGCACCGTTTCGGTTGGCTGGCTCAATCGCATAGCGGACGCGCTGGAGGTGGACGCGGCCGATCTCGTCCGGCTGCCGGACCGCGCGGACCTGCCGGTCGCGGCGCTGCTCGGCAATGGCGGCGCCTATGCGCCCCGGCGCGAGGCCGTGATCACGCCGCCGCAAACCACGCCGGAAATGGTGGCCATTCTCGTCGAGGCCGGGATCGGCGACTATCGCTCGGGCGACCAGATCTGGTGCGAGCGGATCGGCCCAGAAGCCTATGCCCGCGCGCTGAACCGCGACGTGCTGGTCCCCCGCCTCGCCGGCCGCTTCCTGTTCGGCCGCCTGATCGATCGCGACGCCGGCAAGCTGCTGATCCTGCCGCTCGGCGCCGGCGCCCGCCAGCAGGTCGTGACCGATCCGCCGTGGCTGGCCATCGCCATCCGCCTCGTCCGGGGGCTGTAGCGCCCGTTTCCTTCGCAGCGGATTCCGATCAGGACAGGACCGCCAACATGTCCCTGCTATAGGCGTCCGGTTGCTGGCCATCCGCCACTTTCCTCGGCCAGTCGGGATCGGCGATGAGCGCCCGCCCGAGCGCGAGCATGTCGAACTCGCCACGCGCGATCCGCTCAGCGGCATCGAACCAGTTCCGCTCGACGGAGGCGCCGCCGGTTTCAAACGAAGCGAACAGGTTTTCAGACAGACCGACGCCGCCCACCGCCATGGAGGGCTTTCCGCTGAGCGTCTTCGCCCACGCCGCCAGAGAGAGCGGCGATCCCTCGAATGCCGGTGCGCTGAAATAGAGCGTGCTGGCATCGAACATGTCGACTCCCGCGTCGGCCAGTGCGCCGAGCAAAACCCCCAGTTCCTCGGGCGTCTCCGCGATGCGCGCGTTGAAATCCTGCTGTTTCCACTGCCCGAAGCGAAACAGGATGGGCATTGACGGCCCCACGGCTTGCCGCACCGCCCGCACCAGTTCGGCGCCGAACGTCGCCCGCGCCGCCATGTCGCCGCCATAGCGATCCTGACGCATGTTCGTCTTTGGCCAGAAAAAACTGTCCACGAGATAGCCGCTCGCCCCATGGATGGCGATGCCATCGAAACCGACCTGTTGGGCGGCCTTTGCCGAACGGGCAAAGGCGGCGATGACATCGGCTATCTCCTCCTCGCTCATCGGGCGCGTCGGCGTGATCACGCGAGGAATATAGTCCTTCTGCACGGTGGAAAAGCCGCCGTCCGGACCCCACAGACCCGATGGCCGCATCGATGGCGCATCGGGAAAGGGGCCCGTCCCTTCCACTCTGAACACGCCCTGGTGCCAGAGTTGCGGGAAGATCAGCCCCCCCGCCGCATGGACATTCTCGACGACATTGCGCCATCCCGCGATCGCCCGCTCACCATAAAGGACGGGAATGCGATCCGGATCTCCGCTTCCTTCGCCAATTGCGGCGGGATGATCGATGCCTACCCCTTCGGTTATCAGCAGCCCGGTGCCTCCTTCCGCGCGGCGGCGATAATAAGCGGCGACCGCCGCGTCGGGAATGTTGCCGGGTGAGAAGGAGCGCGTCATCGGCGCCATCGCCAATCGGTTCGGAACGCTGAGCGCTCCGATGGTCATGGGATGGAAAAATGGTGCAAGACTGTTAGATTCGGGCAAGGCTATGGTCCTGTCATGATACATACCGGTTGTATGTATGTGGAATTTTTCCTGCAAGGATTATTTGATTCATGGCGGAAACGGGACGAGCCTCGACGACGACGACACGGCCGCAGATGGCGATCGAAACGCGGGCCAGGCTGGTTTCACTTGCCAGGGAGATGTTCGGGTCAAAGGGATATGCCGCGACATCTCTCGACGAACTCACCATTTTTGCCGGGCTGACACGAGGCGCACTCTATCACCATTTCAAGAGCAAACTTGGTCTGTTCGAGGCGGTCGTCGATGAGATCGAGGATGAACTGGATTGGACCATAGAGGAGGCGGGACGGAAGGCAGGCAGCGGCTGGGCGCGCTTTCGCGCCGGTTCGCGGGCGTATTTCACCCAGCTGCAGCGCCCCGCGTTGCGACGCATCCTGCTTGACGACGCCCCGGCGGCGATTCCCGACTTCCACGATCGTCCGCGCAACCGACTTTGCGCAAGAGCGATGGTGGAGGATCTCGCCGCGGCAATGGAAGACGGCCATATTCGCCATACCGATCCCGAGGCGTTGGCGAACATTATCTCCGGCGCGGTGATCACCGCGGCGGCCTGGGCAAGCTCGCAAAAGGATGCGGTATCGGCGCTGATCGCCGCGCAGAATGTGATCGACAGGCTCCTCGATGGACTGGAACCCGGCAGTAATTCGTGAGCCGGCACAATGCCCAATTGCCTGCGTAGCCGTCCCGTCCATGCCGCTGAAGCCTGGGCTTCATCGCACGCCGACGGGAGGCCGGGGCGCAAAAGCCCGCCAAAGACCGCGTCTTTTCCAGACCAGCGGTCCGTGCCGGGATGCCTTGAAAAGGTCGAATGGTGGGCGCTGACGGGCTCGAACCGCCGACCCTCTCGGTGTAAACGAGATGCTCTACCAACTGAGCTAAGCGCCCCCTTGCGGGAAGACCGGCCTTTTACGGGCTCCGCGCGCAATGACAAGCCGGTTTTTGCCCGAAGGCTGAATGACTCACCGCATCGCGATCGCCCGGATGAAGGCCAGCGCGGCGAGCAACGACGCGGTCGTCCGCACGTGGTTCCACAGAATCCAGGACGACTGATAATGCTTCCACGTCAGCACCATCGTCGGCGTCGCCATCGGGGCCGAGGCCAGCTGGTTGTTCAGTGGGACATTGAACAGCATCGTCACCGCAATCGATCCGAACAGATACAGCAACGCGCCAGCGCCCATGACCAGACCAAGCGCGTCCCCGCGATAACAGGCGATGGCAAGCAGTGCCGCGGAAATCAGCGCCGTTCCGAAAAAGCAGGCGAAGAACAGCGGGTTGAGCACCGTCACGTTGATCGACTGCATGGCGCTGATCGCCTGCCCCGGCGGCAAGCGATCGAATGCGCGCATGATGAAATTGGAAAACGCAAAGAACAGCCCGCCGATCAGACCTGAACCCGCAGCGCCAAACACAAGCAACATCAACTGGATATCCATCGTCGGCTTTCCCCTTCACAAGACATCAGAAAGACGGTGCCGCCCGCCCGACACCTTGATGTCCGTGATTAGGGTCGGATGGAATCGCCTGACGACTTGGAGAATGCGGAAAACAAAGGAAAAACCAGAGCACTGGACGATTCAACCCGGTTCGAGGTGGGTGCGCGCAGACGCGCCTCAAAGACTCATCCACGCCCCGCAAACCCCGCGGCGCGATATTCAGGGCCAGGATATCCGCCGCATCGCCGCCATGTAATGCTCCATCGTCTCGACGGCATGCGATGACAGCGCGACGAATATGCGGCGCCCGTCCCGCGGGTCGGCCACGCGCTCCAGCAAGCCCGCCTCGGTCATTTCCTGGATCCGGCGCAGCGCCGTCGTCGGCGGAACGGCGGCGGCGATGCACAGGCTCGAAACGCCCACGTCCTTGCCCTCCAGCCGCGCGGCCATCAGATCGAGCAATATATCCCACGCCGGATCGGCGAACAGCTCCGGCCCGAAGAACTGGTCGCGTAGCCGCCGGGCGCGGATCATCGCGCGCAGCGTCGCCGCTTCCGTCGCCGGGGACGGCGCTTCGCGGGCCTGCTTGTGCTTGGCCGCGCCCTCATCCCGCGCGGGCGGGTTGTCCGCCTGGGCGTCGGCGTCGGTCAGCATGGCGAGCGAGCGCGCCAGCCGCTGGATCTCGTCGCGGATCTCGCGCAGCTGGATCGGCATCGCCGCCTCGGCGCTGATATCGCGCAACAGGAACGACACGGGCTTCACCAGCCATTCGATCGCGGCGCCGCGTTCGGCGTCGTTCTCGTCGCACAGCAGGGTGATCGCGTCCTGCACGGCGCAAGCGGCCGCCATGTCGATCTGCCCCCTGCCGATCCGCAGGACGATCCGCCCGTCGGGCGCGGGCACGTCCTGCCGCAGCCGGTCGATCAGCGATTGCACGACCGGCTCGGCCGAAAAGCGCGTGTCGATGAACAGCGCCGCCGGCAGGATCCGGCTCGCCATGCGCGAGAGGCCTTCGCTCACGGACAGCCGCACCGATATGCGCGCGCCGGCGGCCGCGACCATCGCCTGCATGTCCGCATCGCTGCCGCTCCGGTCGGAAATCAGCCCGATCGCCCGGCGGGAATCATATTCCACATCTTCCAGAACCGGCAGATGAGCCTCAAAAGATGCCGGATCCGCATTGCGCCGCATAACCGTCTCCCGATGTTCGTGGTTTGTTCACGTTGTATCGGCGCAAAGAGAAACGCCAGACTGAGTTTGCTCCGTTTTGAAGTGAATCCGTCCCACATTGAAACGGGCTGCTCCAATATGGAGCAGTATCGGCGTGAGGGAACCGGTCATGCCGACACCCGTTCTTTGCGGAACGCTCGAGAAAGGATCCTCATGTCGAAGAATTACGCATCGCGGAACAGCCAGGGCGACCACAGGATCGCCGACGACGACCCTCTCGCGATCCGCCTGCTCAAGGACGAGCATCATGTGTTCCGCACCCTGTTCGACAAGGCGGAGGACGCGAGCGACGATAAAGTGGGAGAGATAGGGGCCGAACTGTGCATGCGCCTGTCGGTCCACATGACGATCGAGGAAGAAATCCTCTACCCTGCCCTGCGTCCCGTGCTGGGCGATGACGAGGTCAATGAGGGGATCGTCGAACATGAGTCGGGCAAGCAGCTAGCCGCCGAAATCGAGCAGCTGAACGGCGATGAACCGCTCTATCGCTCCAAGGTCCATGTGCTGGGGGAGGAAACCGTCCACCACATCGACGAGGAAGACGAGGACATGTTCGAGGACGCCAGGCAGGCGCACGCCAGGGGCGAAATCGACCTGGACGCCCTGGGCGAAAAGATGCGTTCGCGCCAGGCCGAACTCTACGACCAGATCGCCAACCGCGGCGAAATGGGCAAGACGCGGGAAGCTCAGACCGAAGAGATCGCGAAGGTCTAAGACCGGAGTTTTAGAGTATCACGGGTTGAATAAGACTCATGGACCCGTGGACCCATGCCACTCCGCTCATCCTGAGGAGAGGCTGAGCGGTTCTGATGTAGTGCCCGGTGCTATAACTGTGTTGCCGGATCGACATTCAACCAGACGTGCTCCCCTCCCTGCTCGCAGGGAGGGGTTCGGGGGTGGGGGTGCGCGCGTCTGCGCGCCTCAAAGACTCAATCCACCCCTCGCAAACAGCTTCGGACGAGGCATCGATCTCTTTAACGTGCGGCGCTTGGCTGATCGCCAGCCTCACCCCTCGCAGTCAGCAGATCCCTCGCGCCGATCGCGATGACGCCGGCCTGCAGGGCGAAGGTCAGCCCGCCAATCACACTGCCCAGGACGACACCCGCCATCCAGATCGGCGACCCGACCATTTCCGCCTGCGCCAGGGCGGCAGCGCGTACCGCAACCGGGTCTGGCGGGCCATGAAGGAAGGTGGAAAATGTCGGCCAGGCGATCATTGCGAACACGATGATCCAGACGATCGCCAGGCCCAGGCCGACCACCAGAAAGGCGCCGAACAGGCTCCAGAAATGCCCCTTGCTCAAGCGCCAACCCTCGCGGATCACGAGCTTGCGGCGCAGGATCGTCAGGGGTGCCGCAAGGGATATGCGGATCGATGCCCAGACGAAGAACAGCGTCAGCGCAATGCCGAGTGCCGCAATCAGCATTATCGCTGCCGCGCTCTGGCTTCCGAGCACCGTACCCAGCACCGCTACGATGATCCCAAATGAAATGCCGAGCAGCAGCAGGGCAACATAGAAGCCGATGATCAGGATGAGCATCAGCCCGAACAGCCGCGCCTCGTCCCCGCCAAGGCGAAGATAGGCTGCCTGGCTTTCGTCCGGTCGGAGCACCGCGCGATATACTGCGGCGAACAAGACGATGAAAAAGAGGATCATCCCGATGTACAGCGCGGCGAATGTACTCAAAAAGCCGGGCGGCAAGGCCGGCGTCGTCCCCGGGGGCTGCGTCGCCATCGCCAGTTGCGCGCGCATCATCGGGCGCATCGCTAGACTCGTCGCTACGCCGAAAACCGCATAGACAGCTGACCATATCGCGATCGCGGGCATCTGCCTACGCACGAAATCGACCAGATGGCTGAGAATCGATCCCGTGCTGACCATGGCAAACTCTCCCCCTAGTGGTTCATCGCCTTTACGATATCTTCGACCATCTTCTTCGCGTCGGCGAGCAGCATCATCGTGTTGTCCATGTAGAACACGTCATTGTCCACCCCGGCATAGCCGACGCCGCCCATCGAGCGCTTCACGAACAGCACGGTCTTCGCCTTTTCGACGTCGAGCACGGGCATGCCGTAGATTGGCGAGGTCTTGTCGGTCTTGGCGGCCGGGTTGGTGACGTCGTTGGCGCCGATGACGAAGGCGACGTCGGTCTGCGCGAATTCGCCGTTGATGTCCTCCAGCTCGAACACATCGTCATAAGGCACGTTCGCCTCGGCGAGCAGCACGTTCATATGGCCGGGCATGCGGCCCGCGACCGGGTGGATCGCGTATTTCACCTTCACGCCCTGCTCGCGCAGCACATCGCCCATTTCGCGCAGCGCATGCTGGGCCTGCGACACCGCCATGCCGTATCCGGGCACGATGATTACCTGTTCGGCCTGCTGCATCAGGAAGGCGGCGTCCTCGGCCGATCCGCGCTTCCACGGGCGCTGCTCTTTCGCTTCACCACCACCGGACGATGCCTCGGCACCGAACCCGCCCGCGATCACGCTGATGAAGCTGCGGTTCATCGCCTTGCACATGATGTAGCTCAGGATCGCGCCCGACGAACCGACCAGCGCGCCGGTGATGATCATCGCCGTATTGTGCAGTGTGAAGCCCATCGCCGCCGCCGCCCAGCCCGAATAGCTGTTGAGCATCGAGACGACGACCGGCATGTCCGCGCCGCCGATCGGGATGATCAGCAGGAAACCGATCAGGAAGCTCAGCGCCGTGATCGTCCAGAATATGGTCGGGCTCTGGTCGGTCAGGAAATAGCCAACCAGGCCGATGATCGTCGCCAGCACGCCCAGGTTGATGACGTGGCGGCCCGGCAGCATGATCGGCTTGCCGCTCATGTTTCCGTTGAGCTTGAGGAAGGCGATGACCGAGCCGGAGAAGGTGATTGCGCCGATCGCGATACCAAGGCCCATTTCGATCCGGCTGACCTGATGGATCAGCGGATGGCCGAGCGTGTCGAGCAGATCAGGCGTCGCGATGCCGAAGGCCACCGGGTTCAGATAGGCCGCTGCCGCGACGAGCACTGCCGCCATGCCGACCAGCGAGTGAAAGGCGGCGACAAGCTGCGGCATCGCCGTCATCGCGATCCGTCTCGCGATCACGAAGCCGATCCCGCCGCCGATCGCGATCGCGACCAGTATCTCGTAGATGGTGACGTTGAAGTGCAGATAGACCGTCGTCGCGACGGCGAGCGTCATCCCGATCATGCCGAGGCGGTTGCCGCGCCGCGAACTCGTCGGGCTCGAAAGCCCGCGCAGCGCGAGGATGAAGCAGACGCCCGCGATCAGATAGGCGAGCGCCGCCCAGCCCGGCGTTTCTGCGATGGCGTCATGCATATTCAAATCCCCCCACGGCCATCAGCCCTTCTTCTCTTTTTTCTTGTACATCGCCAGCATCCGCGCGGTGACCGCGAACCCGCCGAAGATATTCACCGAAGCCAGCGCAACCGCGACCAGCCCGAGATATTTCGACAGGTCCGATCCCGCTGCCGCCGACGCGATCAGCGCGCCGACGATGATCACCGACGAGATCGCGTTGGTGACGGCCATCAGCGGCGTGTGCAGCGCGGGCGTGACCGACCAGACCACATAATAGCCCACGAAACAGGCCATCACGAAGATCGACAGGATTGAGATAAAGTCCATATTATTCCTCCCCGGCACGGGGAGGGGGACCATCCGAAGGATGGTGGAGGGGGCGAGCCGCGCACGAAACGATCGAAGCGGCAACCGCATCAACATCCCGCAATATCTCGGTCGCCGCAATCCGTATTACCCTGTACCCGTTCTCTTGCAAAAATTTATTACGCACTTCGTCCCGATCCGGACGATCACTTCTATCGTGCGCCTCGCCATCGATCTCGACAATCAAGGACGCTTCGCGACAATAAAAATCCACGACATATGGCCCGACCGGATGCTGACGGCGAAACTTCACCTCAGCGTTCCGGCCACGCAACCGCTGCCACAACAGAACCTCCGGCAGGCTCATATCCCGCCGAAGCCTGCGGGCGGTCGCAACCTCAGGACGAAGCATGTGCGTCACGCCCCCTCCACCGCTACGCGGTCCCCCTCCCCGTACCGGGGAGGATTTTGGCGAAGCGCTCCGATTGGAGTTGGGATGAAGGTCATCTTGTCATCGACCCTTTTGAAGAAAGCGTTCAGCTTCCGCTATGTATGAGAGCATCACTTCATCCTTCTGCAATGCGACCGTCGTATCGCGGGGCTCACTGGGCGGAGGACAATCAAATTTTATAGTTGAAACCTCATATGCACCATCGGTCTTCGCAATTTCGAAATCTTGGCGATAAGGACTTTGGTTAGCTGCAGATGCGAGCAGATTTAGCCTCTTTGCCAGTTTAAGATGACTAGAGGTGGTTTCAGTCGATGTTGAAGAGTTACAGCCGCTACCACTCAAGCGATATATTGAGCGAACAACATATCGAAATTCTGGTGAAGTTGGTGTTGAGCTACCGTCCGTGCAGGCGGCAGCGCTTAGCGCAAGCATTGCCGCCACATGCCTCACCCCAGCAACCGCGCGTTCACGATCTTGCCGTCCTTTGTCAGGCGGATCGCGTCGCCGATTTCCTCGTCCAGCACCGGCTTGCCGGCGTCCTTGTCCCAGAAGGCGGAGAGGAAGTTGAACAGGTTGCGCGAGAACAACGCCGAGCTGTCGGCCGCGAGGCGGGAGGCGACGTTCCTGTGGCCGACGATCTTGACGCCATGCCTGACGACCACCTCGCCGGCGACCGATCCCTCGACATTGCCGCCGCTCTCGACCGCGAGATCGACGATCACGCTGCCCGGCCGCATCGTCGCGATCTGCGCGTCCGAAATCAGCCGCGGCGCGGGGCGGCCGGGGATCAGCGCGGTGGTGATGACGATATCCTGCTTGGCGATGTGCGACGACACCAATTCGGCCTGCGCTTTTTGATATTCCTCGGACATCTCGGTGGCGTATCCGCCTGAACCTTCGCCCTCGATGCCCTTGACGGCCTCGACGAAGATCGGCTTGGCGCCGAGCGACAGGATTTGTTCCTTGGTGGCCGAACGCACGTCGGTCGCCGAGACCTGCGCGCCCAGCCGCCGCGCGGTGGCGATCGCCTGAAGCCCGGCGACGCCGACACCCATGATGAAGGCGCGCGCGGCCGAGACCGTGCCCGCCGCCGTCATCATCATTGGAAACGCACGGCCATATTCGCCCGCCGCGTCCAGCACCGCCTTGTAGCCGGCAAGATTGGATTGCGACGACAGGATATCCATCGATTGCGCCCGCGTGATGCGCGGCATGAGCTCCATGGCCAGCGCTTCATAGCCGCCGGATGCGTAGGCATCCACGCGCGCGCGATCACCGAAGGGATTGAGCCCCGCGACGATCCATGCGCCCGGCCTGGCGCCAGCCAGCGATGCCGGATCGGGGCCTTGCACCCCGAACACGATGTCCGCGCCCGCAAGCGTCGCGGCGCGATCACCAACTTTCGCGCCGGCATTGGCATAATCGGCGTCAGCGATCGACGCGGTCTGGCCCGCGCCGGCCTCCACGGCCATCTCGGCGCCGAGCGCGATAAACTTCCTGACCGTCTCCGGCGTCGCGGAAACGCGCTGTTCACCCGTTGCGGTCTCCTTGAGGACCGCGATTTTCAGGGCCATGCGCTTAGTTCGCGATGAGCAGAATGACGATGGCAGTGACGATGAAGCTGGCGATCGTGCCAACCTTCATCAGCGACAAAAAGCCGGAATAGGTGGACCTGTGTGCGGGCATATCCATTTGGGTATCGCCGTGGGCAGCCATGATTTTCCCCCAGTGTTCGAATCTCGTTTGGTCGAGCTTCTAATCGGATGCGCTGCCCCCCTCAACCCCGATTCCGCACCCTATTGCGGTGGCATCGTTATCCCCCTCCCTGTTTGCAGGGAGGGGGATAGCTAAGCGAACTTCCGATCCGCCGCCCCACAGCCTGTTTAACCGTGCCTTTACCCGGCGCGGTTAATGTCCGTCCCGTAAAGGGACAATTAGGAAACGAAATGCCGCGAAACGCCGGTCGGACATTGCTGCTGATTGACGACGAGCCAGCCCAGGGCAGGCTGATCGCGGCCATCGCCGCGCGCGCCGGATGGCGGGTCACCTGCGCGGCCGATCTTGCCGAGGGCCTTTCCGCGCTCGAAGGGCCAAACGCGCGCTCGATCGACGTGATCCTGATCGACCAGTGGTCGCCCGAGGATGAGGACGCCGATGCGATCAAGACGCTGCGCGCGCGTTTCGCGCAGCTGCCGATCATGGTGCTCACCGCGCGCAATTCCATCGAACACGCCGTCAACGCGATGCGCGCCGGGGCGACCGATTTCCTGATCAAGCCGATCGCGCCGGACCGGCTGCTCGCCTCGCTCGAGGCGGTTTCCCAGCCATCCGCCAACAAGGGCGAGCTGCGCCCGTTGAGCGAAAAGATTGAGCATACGCTGGCGTTCGACGAAATCGTCGGCTCGGCGCCTGAATTCCGCGCGGCCCTGGCCATCGCCGCCAAGGCGGCCCGCGCCCGCGTGCCCGTGCTGATCGAAGGCGAGAGCGGCGCCGGCAAGGAAGTGATCGCACAGGCGATCCATGCCGCCAGCCCGCGCGTCAAGCGGCCGATGTTCATCGTCAATTGCGGCGCCATTCCGGTCAACCTGATCGAATCCGAGCTGTTCGGCCACGAAAAGGGCGCGTTCACCGGCGCGTTCGAACGCCAGCTCGGCCGCTTCGCCCAGGCATCGGGCAGCACCATCTTCCTCGACGAGGTCGGCGAGCTGCCGCTCGATGCGCAGGTCAAGCTGCTCCGCGTGCTGCAATCGGGCGAGATCCAGCCGCTCGGCAGTCGCGCCGTGCAGCACGTCGACATCCGCGTCATCGCCGCGACCAATCGTGATCTCTCGGCCGACATCGTCTCCGGCCGGTTCCGCGAGGATCTCTATTACCGGCTCAACGTCGTCCAGGTCGCCGTGCCGCCGCTGCGCGATCGCGCGGGCGACATCGCTGCGCTCGCGCGCCACCTGCTCGTCCGTATCGGCGCACAGCCGGGGATCGAGAAGCTCGGCATCACCGACGAAGCGATCGCGTTGCTTTCGGGCTATTCATGGCCGGGTAATGTGCGACAGCTGCACAATGCGCTCTTTCGTGCCGCGATATTGTGCGACGGAGAGACTTTGACGCCTGCGGATTTCCCCCAGATCGCCGCTGAGGCCAGCAAGACATCGGTCATGCCGGGCGCATCCGAAGCCGCCGTTGCCGCGGCGGGTGGCGGCGTGACGCTGTTCGAACCCAACGGGCATCTGCGCACCCTGGCCGAGATCGAAGCCGATGTGATCCGCCTCGCCATCGGCCATTATCGCGGCCGCATGAGCGAAGTCGCCCGCCGCCTCGGCATCGGCCGCTCGACGCTCTACCGCAAGCTCGCCGAACTGGGCATCACCGACGTCGCCTGAGTTCTTGGACGGTATCGGGATTTCTATCGCGCCATCCCGCACCCTGCTGTCGTGGGTCTAAAGTTCCTGGCCTTGAATCCCCCCTCCCTTTCAAGGGAGGGGCGTAGGGGAGTGCAGGCTGTGCAGAAACTTGCAACGAACTGCCCATGACCGATGCGAAGGGCCTAGCGGATCAGGCGGCAATAGGCTTCTGCGCCGTCGACTTGTGCCCGAATGATCGACCGTGCGGAACAGCGCACGACTTTCGCGAATTATGTCTCAGTAGAGACCAACTTTGCCGGCGAAGGCAGCGAAAATCTTAGCTGTATCGATCCCAATGCCTGCTTTAAACACGAGCGGCATCCGTTCGATCGCTGTAACATCAGCGGTAAGATCACCATCGATCACCACGACGTCGGCGCGCTTTCCCAGTTCAAGGGTACCCACATCGCGATCTCGACCCAGATAGCGTGCTCCGTTCAGCGTGGCGATTTTAATCGCCTGCGGAACACTGAAGCCCTCCTCGATCAGAATTTCGATCTCGCGCTTGCCCGAGAAGCCCGGCAGTACGCCACCGAGGCCGGTCGGATCGGTGCCGGCGAGCAGCGTGCCGCCAGCGTCGGCAAATGCCTTTTCCAGCTTCATGTTGGCCGCGAACAACGGCCCCTGGAGCTTGCCCCAGGGGCTTGCAACCGTCTCTTCCCAGTCCTTGCGATAAGCCTCTCTCAGTTCGGGGATTAGCAGATCCAGCGCACTCTGGGGAGGGCGCGGCCGGCCAGGTACAACCGATTCGAAAACCGTCTGCGTCGATGTCAGTGCCACATGATGCGCGATCAGCGTTCGAAACAGCGTCTGTACCTTGTCCGAGCTTGGATTGAGAGCTGCAATCGTTGGCGCCTGTTCAAGATCGTCCGGACAGTCATCCAGCTTCTTGTGCTCCACGAAGTCCGTCGCCACTGCGAAGCCATGCTCGAGATTATCGATACCGAGCGTCGCCGCCTCGGCATAAGTCACCGAGCAGAGGTGGCCGGTTATCTTCAGTCCGTGGGCATGCGCGGCGGCGATCGCGGCGCGAAGCTCTTCGCGGGTGATACCGATATAGGCCTTGAACGAGGTGACTCCCTCGGCAGCCCAATAGTCGACCGTCCTTCGGGCATCGGCCGCATCCTTGAGCTTCATCATCTTTGGCGCAAAGATTTCGCCCGCGTCAAGATAAGGGCCGGTCACGTCGATGTCGGGGCCGATCCTGCGCCCCGCCGCAATGTCGTCGCGGATGTTCAGATCCTCGATCGGCGCCATCGACCCGCCGGTTCTCACCGTCGTTTCGCCTCCGGCAAGATAGAGATGCGAGAAGCTCTTCGGGAATGGCTGATATTCGCCTGGTCCGGTCGGGTAGAACATGTGCTCGTGCACCATCACGAAACCGGGGAGCAAGGTCTTGCCGGTGGCGTCGATCACCGTGGCGCCGTTCGGGATATCAATCCGCCGCGAGGGGCCAAGCGCAGCGATCCGCCCATCGCGCATCACTAGCGTCACATCGCGCTGTGGAAGCGCGCCCGTGCCGTCGATTACCGTCGCGTGCGTAAGAGCGATCACAGGTTCGGCGTGGACGACGAAGGCGCGCTCGCGTGGATAGAGATTGGCGAGCTCAACCGGTGAGGGGCTGGGAGAAGGAGCGGTTAGGCTTAGAGCCATTGCGGCTGCCAAAACGAGTCTTTGCATCGTGATCTCCCTGCCTAGCATACGTACAATCCTTCAGTGCATTTGGACGGGACGCAATAGCGCACGCTCCGTTGCGCGGTTGAACACTCAGGAATTGGCAATGCCAATCGGATGTCCTGGAGAAGCTCGACGCCACGGATTAGGTTCGCGCCACACAAAAACGCGGCTCCTGCCGAAAGTAGACTAGCGAGATCGTTGACTGAATAAAGATTAGATCGACAGCTGTCCTGCAAGAAGCCCGTAAAAGGGGTTTTAGCACAGCCTGGGGTGGGTGCCCGCGTCTGCGGGCCAAAGGACTCGTTTGGGGGCATCGAGCCCCCTCAGTCCCCACCCACCCCTTGCTCTTCTCCCTTTCAAGGGAGGGGAGCAAGTTTACTTGAATGTCGATCCGGCCTAGTGCGCGCGGCATGTTCACTGGCAAAACCGCGCTCGTCACCGGCGCCGCGTCCGGTATCGGTCTCGCCACGGCGCGCTATCTCGCGAGCCATGGCGTGGCAAAACTCCTTCTGTGCGACGTGAACGAAGCAGGTCTCGAGGACGCCGCCGCCGGACTGGGTGAAACGCGCCTCGGCCTGCATCCCGGTGACTGCGCGGACGAAGACTATTGGAACGGAATTGCCCCTGCCCTCGGCGGCCTCGATCTCGCCGTCCTCAACGCCGGTGTTTCGTCGGGCGGCGCGATCGCAGACCTTGATTTTGCGGAATGGCGGCGCGTGCTCTCGATCAATCTCGACGGCACCTTTCTGGGCCTGCGCGCTGTGATGCGCGTCATGCAGGGGCGCGATGGCGGCGGCGCGATCGTACTTACCGCATCGGCCTCCGGTCTCAAGGCGGAGCCGGGCGTGGGTGCTTATGGCGCATCGAAAGCGGCCGTGATCCAGCTTGCCAGGGTGGCCGCCAAGGAAGGCGCGCCGCAGCGCATTCGCGTCAACGCCATTGCGCCGGGCGGCGTTGAAACCCCGCTCTGGCACACCATGCCCTTCTTCCAGGATTTGATCGCCAGCACCGGCAGTGAAGCCGCTGCCTTCGCCGCGCTGTCGCAGGTGGCGACGCCGCTCGGCCGCTACTCCGCCCCGGACGAGATCGCCGCGCAGATCGGCTTCCTGCTGTCCGACGCCTGCAGCTTCGTGACCGGCGCCACCTTCGTCAGCGACGGCGGCTACACGCTGTAGCGCAAACCCCATCTCAGGCGCGCGGAGTCAACGCCCGGTCCCGCATGCCGCGCCAGATCTTGAGCGCCTGCACCGTCTCCGCGACATCGTGGACCCGCAGGAGCTGGACGCCCTGCCCCGCCGCCAGGGTCACCAGGGCGACCGAGCCGCCCAGCCGCCGCTCGACCGGCGCCTCATTGTCCAGGGCGCCGATCATCCGCTTGCGGCTCGCGCCCAGCACGACCGGGCAGCCGAGGCCGTGGAACAGCGACAGGCCGTTGAGCAGCGCGAGATTGTGCGCGACGGTCTTGCCGAAGCCGATGCCGGGATCGACCAGGATACGGTCGCGCGCGATCCCCGCCGCCACGCACGCCTCGATCCGCATCTCCAGCCAGTCATAGACCTCGGTCAGCACGTCGTCATAGCGCGGATCGGCCTGCATCGTCGCGGGCTCGCCCTTGTGGTGCATCAGCACGACCGGGCAGCCCGCCTTGGCGACGACCCCGATCGCCTGCGGATCATAGAGCAGCGCCGAGACGTCGTTGACGACCCCGGCCCCCGCCGCCAGCGCCGCCGTCATCGTCGCGGCCTTGCGGGTGTCGGCCGAGATCGCCACCCCCGCGCGCGCCATCCGTTCGATCACCGGCACGATGCGCGCGATCTCGTCGCCCTCCCACACCGTCGCCGCGCCCGGCCGGGTCGATTCCCCGCCGACATCGACGATCGCCGCGCCCGCCGACGCCATCCGCACCCCGGCATCCGCCGCGGCATCGGGCTCGCCGACATGGCGCCCGCCGTCGGAAAAGCTGTCCGGCGTGACGTTCAATATACCCATCACCTGCGGCTGGTCGAAACGGATGGTCCGTTCGCCGAGCTGCAGCGGCGCGCGCGGGGCGGTGAGATTGGCGAGGCACGCATTGGCGCGCGCCTGTTCAGCCGGCGCCAGCGCGCCCAGCACGGCGTCCAGCGCGTCCACCGGCACAAGGCTCTGCGTCGCGCTGCCGTTCCCGACCCGGATGATCTCGACCGCGGAGAACCACAGCATCCCCCCCGCCAGCCGCATCACCCGGCCGTCCAGCCCGAACGGCGCGTCGATAAAAGCAGTGGGGCGGAGGTAGATCCGGGTCATGAGATCGGGATCATCCGTATCGCTATGTCATCCCCGCGCAGGCGGGGATCCAGACGCGCTACGGCGCAAGCTTGACCCAACGCAGCAACTACGGATTCCCGCTTTCGCGGGAATGACAGGAAGGAGGGATGCGCAAACCCTCACGCCCCAACCGTCTTGATATGCTTCTGCCGCAGCACGTCGATCGCGAAGCGGACGCCGCGTTCCTCGACGTGCCAGAAGGTCCAGCCGTTGCAGGACGGCGCATCCTGCAGCAGCGCGCCGAGCTTGTGGATCGATCCGCCGCGGCCGTCCGCGCAGAGCAGCGAGCCATCGGCGCGCACTTCGGCCTGCCAGCGGCGCCTGGCGTCGGTCAGGATCGTGCCGGGCGCGACCATGCCGCTTTCCACCAGCACGCCGAACGCGACGCGCGGCACGGACTTGCGTTCCGCCATCACCGTCATCGCGCTTTCGTCGAGCGGCAGGGTCGAGTTGATCCGCTCGCGCGCGACCTTCACATATTTCGCCTCGCGCTCGATCCCGATCCAGCGCCGCCGCAGCCGCCGCGCCACCGCGCCCGTCGTCCCCGTGCCGAAGAAGGGATCGAGCACGATGTCGCCCGGCTCGGTGCAGGCGAGCAGCACGCGATAGAGCAGCGCCTCCGGCTTCTGGGTCGGGTGCGCCTTGTGGCCGTCATCGTCCTTCAGCCGCTCGCCGCCGGAGCAGATCGGCAGCACCCAGTCGGAGCGCATCTGCACATCGTCGTTGAGCGCCTTCATCGCGCGATAGTTGAAGGTGTAGCGCGCCTTCTCGCTCTTGGAGCACCAGATCATCGTCTCGTGCGCGTTGGTGAAGCGCGTCCCCTTGAAGTTGGGCATCGGGTTCGCCTTGCGCCAGACGATGTCGTTGAGTACCCAGAAGCCCTCGTCCTGCAGCGCGGTGCCGACGCGGAAGATGTTGTGGTAGCTGCCGATCACCCAGATCGTCCCGTCATCCTGCAGGATGCGCCGCGCCTCGCGCAGCCAGGCGTGGGTGAAGCGGTCATAGGCGGCGTTGCTGTCGAACTTGTCCCAGTCGTCGTCGACCGCGTCGACCATCCCGCCTTCGGGCCGGAACAGGTCGCCGCCAAGCTGGAGATTGTAGGGCGGATCGGCGAAGATCATGTCGATCGACTTGTCCGGCAGCCGCGCCATCGCCGCGACGCAATCGTCCATGATGATATCGTCGAGCGGCAGCATGGCCAGCTGCGGCGCGCTCTTTTCGCGGATGCGCGCTTTTGCGCCCGGTGTTTCGATCCGTTGTACGACGCCCATGCGGCCCCCGCCTGCTTGTTACGGCCCCGACAGTGAGTCACCCTGACTCTCCGGTCAAGCACAATCACTTAGCGCGCTTTGCTGAGACGGAACGCGACGACGGGAACGAAAGGAGTCCCTCCACTCCATATTGAGTCCCGACGCTTTGCTGGACTCAACCCCTTGTGGTGTGGCGACGAGGACTCACTTTTGCATTTCTCGATCGGCCGCGCTGCAACCAGCGGCGTCCGCGATCGTTTACACGCCAGATGACCAGCAAAAATGATCCCCACGGCCTTGCACGCTTCCTTGTCGCGCAGGAGGGCGTCTACGAAACGGCGATTGGCGAAATCCGGCAAGGGGCGAAACGCAGCCACTGGATGTGGTTCGTCTTTCCTCAGGTCGCGGGGCTGGGCCACAGCCCGATGGCGCGACGCTATGCCATCCAATCGCGTGAGGAAGCGCGGGCCTATCTCGCTCATCCGGTGCTGGGCCCGCGCCTGCGCGAATGCGTGTCCGCCCTGCGAGGCCGGTCTTGCGGAACCCCGGAAACCATCTTCGGCGGCATCGATGCGCTCAAGCTGCGCTCGTCGCTCACGCTGTTTGATGCGGTGAGTGACGATCCGTTGTTCGCAGAAGCGCTCGATCGCCTGTTCGGCACAAGAGACGAAGCAACCCTGGCGTGGCTTGGACAGTTCACGATGGTCGCCCGGCATTCAGCGGCACAGTCCGGGTTGAACCATGAACGGAACCAGGGTGCAGCCTGAACTTGCCGAGCCCCCGACACGACCGGATGATCGTTATCGCCTGCTGGTCGATGCGATCACCGATTATGCCATCTATATGCTCGATCCCGACGGGATCGTGACCAACTGGAACGCCGGGGCGCAGCGCTTCAAGGGCTATCTGGCTGACGAAATCATCGGCGAACATTTCTCGCGCTTTTATGTCGAGGAAGATCGGGCCAGCGGCCTGCCCGCGCGGGCGCTACGCATCGCGGCGAAGGAGGGCAAGTTCGAAGCGGAGGGCTGGCGCGTCCGCAAGGATGGCGACCGCTTCTGGGCGCATGTCGTGATCGATCCGATCTGGGCGCCCGACGGGTCCATCCTCGGCTATGCGAAGATCACGCGCGACCTGACCGAGCGGAAGGCGGCCGAGAAGGAACTGCTCCACAGCCAGGAGCAGTTTCGTCTGCTCGTCCAAAGCGTTACCGATTATGCGATCTACATGCTGAGCCCGGACGGTTATGTCTCCAGCTGGAACGCCGGCGCGGAACGGATCAAGGGTTACAGGCCGGACGAGATCATCGGCTCCCACTTCTCCCGCTTTTACACGGCCGAGGATGTCGCGCGTGGCCTGCCGGGTATCGCCCTTGAAACCGCGCGTGAAACCGGGCGCTTTTCGACGGAAGGCACCCGCGTCCGCAAGGACGGCTCGCGGTTCCAGGCCAGCGTCGTCATCGATGCGGTCCGGGACGATGCGGGCGAACTGATCGGTTTCGCCAAGATCACGCGGGACATGACCGAGCGCGAACTGATCCAGCGCGAATTGGAAAAGGCGCGCGAAGCCCTTTTCCAGTCGCAGAAGATGGAGGCGCTCGGCCAGCTGACCGGCGGGGTCGCCCACGACTTCAACAATCTGCTCATGGCGATCACCAGCAGCCTTGAGCTGCTGGGCAAGCGGCTGCCGGCGGATCCCGGCATCCGTAAACTGCTCGACAATGCGATGCAGGGTGCCCGGCGCGGCGCGACCCTTACGCAACGCATGCTGGCCTTCGCCCGGCGGCAGGAGCTTAAGCCCATCCGCGTCGATATTCCCAAGATGGTGCTGGGGATGGCCGAGCTTCTTCGCCACACGCTGGGGCCGGAATGGTCGATCGACACGCGGTTTCCGCTCAATCTCAGCGCCGTCAACGCAGACATTCACCAGCTGGAAATGGCGCTGCTGAACCTGGTGGTGAACGCGCGCGACGCGATGGCGGACGGCGGTATCATCACGATCGAGGCGAGCAGGCATGTCCTGCGAGCCGGGGAGCTGGGCAGGCTTGCCGAGGGGCACTATGTGAATCTGTCCGTGCGCGACACTGGAACCGGGATGGACGCCGAAACGCTCGCCCGCGCGACGGAGCCTTTCTTCACCACCAAGGGCGTAGGCAAGGGAACGGGCCTTGGCCTGTCCATGATCCATGGTTTCGCTGAACAGCTCGACGGCGCCTTCCTGCTCAGGAGCACGCCGGGCGTCGGGACGACCGCTGAAATCTGGCTCCCGGTGGCGGAGCCGGCGCCGCAGCCGGACCCGGCGGAGCCGGTTGCCGACGACGCGGGCCCGAATCCGATCAATCCGCTCACCATTCTCGCCGTCGACGACGATGCTCTCATCCTGATGAACACCGTCGCCCTGCTGGAGGACATGGGCCACACCGTGTTCGAAGCGGATTCCGGCGAGGACGCACTCGGCATTTTCCGCCAGCGGCCAGAAATCGATCTGGTTATTACCGACCAGGCGATGCCCGGCATGACCGGCGCACAACTCGCGGCCGCAATCCGCGAAGAACGGCCGGAAATCCCCGTGATCATCGCGACCGGATACGGCGAGCTCCCCAGCGAAAGCGAACTTCCCGTCCTGCGCCTCGGCAAGCCCTTCACCCATGCCGACCTGCGCCGCTCGCTGGCGGAAATCATGGACGCCGGACAAGGTTGATCCAGCGGCGCTTGCCCTGTCGGGACGGCGCAAGGCTCGCTTGCTTGCCTATCCCCTGTCCTACAGCCCCCCGGATGCGATAGATGCGCTGCCTTCTTTTCAGGAGGCCTACCATGATCACCGTCGAACCCGCCTGCAATTCCCCGTCAAAAGCGCCAGCGCCACGCCATGACGGCCTTACCCCCGAACGCCAGTCCGCCTTCCTCGACGCGCTCGCCGCCTGCGGCAGCGTTACGCGCGCCGCGCAGGCGGTCGGCCTGTCCCGAACGGCGGTCTATAATCTGCGCAACCGCCAGGACCCCGGCGCCGAGGCGTTTCGCGTCGCCTGGGATGGCGCGCTGAAGCAGGCGGTTGCCGTGCTCGCGGAGACGGCTTTCGAACGCGCGCTCAACGGCGTCGAGGAACCAGTCTTCCACAAGGGCGAACAGGTCGGCACGCGAACACGCCACAATGACAAGCTGCTCATGTTCCTGCTGCGCACGCTCGATCCGGACACCTATGCCCCGATCCGTGAAAAACCCGCCGTCAGTGACGCCCTGCCATCGCGCCCGCGCCCAACCCAGGGCAGCGGGTCAACCCCGTCAACCCTGTCAACCTTGTCAACTTTGTCACCTGCGCTTCTGCTGCGTGATGATGACGACAACGCCGCCGCCGCGTTCAGCGCCCAGCTCCATGCGCTCCGCCACGCCCCCGAGCCGCAAGTCACCAGCAAGCGCAACGCCCGGCGGCTGGCCGGCAGACAAAAACGGGCTGGGCGCGCATGACGCCCGCAGTCCTCCCGCAACACAGTCCCCCGCCCGCTTGCGGGTGGAAGCAGAAATCCGAACGCGCCCCCTTCAAATCCCCGGCAGCATCTGCGCCACCGGGGCAAAACTGCGGCGGTGGAGCGGCGTCGGGCCAAGGCGGACGAGCGCCTGCTTGTGATCGGGCGTGGCATAGCCCTTGTTGGAGGCCCAGCCATAGCCGGGATGCGCCGCGTCATAATCCAGCATCATGCGGTCGCGCTCATGCTTGGCGATGATCGAGGCGGCGGCGATCGACAGGCAGAGCGCGTCGCCGCCGATCACCGCGCGCGACGGATAACGCCATTTCGGGCAACGATTGCCGTCCACCAGCACATGCCCCGGCGCGATCCCCAGCGCATCGACGGCGCGGGTCATCGCCAGCATCGTCGCCCAGAGAATGTTGATTTCGTCGATCTCCTCGACGCTGGCGATGCCGACCCCGACATGGGCCACCAGCCTGATCTCCCCGCACAGCCGCGCGCGGGTCGGTCCGTCGAGCTTCTTGCTGTCGTCTATCCCGGCCGGCACGCGCACCCGGTCGAGGATCACCGCCGCCGCGACCACCGGCCCGGCCAGCGGCCCCCGCCCCGCCTCGTCGACGCCCACGATCGGCGCGTCATGCTCCAGTTCGATCGACAGGTCAGGCGGCATCGGTCAGCACCTCCTCGACCCATGCCGGTACCAGCTCGCCGGCGGCGCCAAGCCGCGTTTCGTCAAAGTAGGTGCTGCCTTCGGATGGATCGAGGTTGAGTTCGAGCGTCCGCGCTCCGTAATGCCGCGCTGTACGGACGAAGCCTGCCGCCGGATAGACCGCGCCGGACGTGCCGATCGAAACGAACAGGTCCGCCCGCGCGATCGCTGCGTCGATCCGCTCCATCTCATAGGGCATCTCGCCGAAGAAGACGATGTCCGGCCGGATCGCCGCCGCCCCGCAGGCCGGGCAACCGGGCGGCGCGAACGGACCCAGCGCAAGCATCGCTCCCTCCCACGGCCGCTGGTCGCCGCAACGCGCGCACAGGCCGGAAAGCAGCTGCCCGTGCATGTGAAGCATGCGCCTTGCTCCCGCCCGCTCGTGCAGATCATCGACGTTCTGGGTGACGATCAGCAGTTCGCCAGGCCATTCCGCATCAAGGCGGGCCAGGGCGAGATGTGCCGGATTGGGCGCGACCGATGCAAGCGCGGCACGGCGGGTGTCGTAGAACCGATGGACCATCACCGGATCGCGCGCGAGCGCCTCGGGCGTACAGACGTCCTCGACGCGATGCCCTTCCCACAGCCCGTCCGGCCCGCGAAAGGTGGCCAGACCGCTCTCGGCGGAAACGCCCGCGCCCGTGAGGATCACGATGTTGCGAATGTCGATCATCGCCGACCGGATAGCCGATCATTTTCCGCGGCGAAACACCGGATATATCCCGGTGCGGTGGATCGGAAGTCCGCTTCGTTATCTGCCCTTCCTTGAAAGGGAGTGGAAAAGTTGAATGTCGATATGACCCAGGGTCAGGACTTAGATTAGGAAGCGAGTCTTTAAGTATACGCTAAATACACATTCTCTTCGACCTTAGTCGAACTCCGCCGGACTGGTAATATCTTAGTCACCCTAAAGCGCGCAAAATAGTTCCCGTAAGGGAGAGGTGCAGTGCTGGAGCATTTGAAAGATCATCAGGACAAGATTCTGAGCATCATGGCTGGCGTGGAAAAGCTGCTCGTCAGCGGCTCGATTGCGGATGCTAGGACGTTGAGCGCCATGCGATGGGAACTCACCCGCGCAATGACGGCCTATCAGCACTTCAAGCACCGTGAGATATTTCAGCCGCTGATCGATCGCGGCACGAGCCAGCAAGCATGGGCGGCGCGCGCATTGATGAACAACTGCATCAAGGCCGGAAACGAATGCCGCGCCCATGTCGCGAAATGGAGCGGTGACGGGATCAGCGACTGGGACGACTATCGCCGCGCCGCGCTGACGTTCATAGCGCGGGTACGCAGATATATGGCGACGGAAGCGCGCGAGGTCGCGGGGCTGGCATCGGCGGAAACCAACCAGGTCGTTGCGAACCGGCCACCTGTTCCCGCCGGTTTGAAAGCAATGACCCCCTAAAGACAGGTACCGGAAGAGGTCTTCGACAAAGTCCGCGCCCGGCTCAGTCGGGAAACACGATCTCGACTGCGTCGACGAAGGTCAGCTGATGGACCGCCGCCCCGTGTTCGTCTGTAACCGTCAAACGCATGTTCAGATGCAGCCTGCCGTTGCGTACGTCTTCGCTCATGAGATCCCGCGCGCAATGCAGCGCCCGCCCAGACACTTCGGCGAGCCCTGGAAGTTCACTGCCTTCAAAATCGGAAAACTGCTCCACTCCATCGGTAAGGTGGAAGTAAAACCGCGGCATAGCCCACTCCTGCGACATCCAATTATCGGATCGCTTCCAACTTTTTATCCTTATAGCGCGCTCCCGACCGAAATCGTTCTAAACGCAAATCATCTCAACACATAAAATTTGCCAGCGGGTATTTGCAGAATCTTCTTATCCTTTTGGCTAATTGTGATATTAAGCATGCTTAGTAATTATACAAAGTCTGTGTAACGCCGATGGAGAAGAAACGATGCGCGGGCGCGATCCAATCCTCCAGAAATTGGTGCAAAGATTGTCGACGCACGCGACAATGCCAGATGTCGACCTCGAAGCGATTTACGCGCTTACATATCGCAAACGCTCCCTGGCGGCGCTCGACTATCTGATCCGGCAGGGAAACCGCGCACTGTACTGCCCGCTGTTGATTTCAGGATTTACTTTCAGGCAGAAGATCACACAGAGAGGCGCCCGGCAGATATTGAGCATACAGATGCCGGGAGACCTCATCGACCTGCAGAATCTCTTCTTCAAATCATCCGATCACAACATTCAGGCATTGACGCCCGTGATCGTCGCTGATGTCCCGGTGGAAGAGATCGAGGCGCTGATCGAGAGGCTTCCCGCGATTGCGAGAGCAATGTGGATCGATTGCATCATCGAAAATTCGATCCTTCGCGAATGGACGGTGAACATCGGTCGCCGCGACGCCAGGGCACGGGTGGCGCATTTTATTTGTGAACTGGCTTTCCGCCTGAAAAGTGGCGGGCCGACGCGAAACTACGAATTTGATCTCCCGATGACGCAGGAGCAGATCGCCGACGCGCTGGGCCTTACCCCCGTTCACGTCAATCGCGTTCTGGCCGGATTATCAGCGGAGGGACTGATAAAACGCGACAAGCGCAAAATCATCGTTGAAAGCTGGCAGGCGCTTAAAACCGCAGGCCAATTCTCGCCCGACTATCTCCATTTGAAGAATTAGGCTGCGATCGACGGTCTGTCAAAGTTCCGCGCAAATTCGGACGTAGCGGTCTTCAGGCCCGCGGAAACGTCACCGATCGCGGTCAGGCCGGATTTCAGCGCATCTATTTCGGAAGCGACATCCTCCGTTTCCGAATGCACGAATGCGATGCTTTCCGACATTTCCCGGGCCATCAGGCTCGTTTCGTCGATCGACGCCGTGATCGCGGTAACGGTGCTGGCCTCCACCGTCATTGCCTGTCTTACTTTCGCGGCCAAGGTGCTTACATCGACGAACACGTCGCGGATGAGTTCGTTCGCCTGGACCGTCTGCCGCGTCGCATCTTGAATGGCGGCAATCTTGGCGCTGATGTCATCGGTGGCCCGTGCCGTCTGCGCCGCGAGGCTTTTGACTTCCTGCGCGACCACCGCGAAGCCACGGCCGCTATCGCCCGCACGGGCAGCTTCGATGGTCGCATTCAACGCCAGAAGGTTGGTCTGCCCCGCAATGTCCCTGATCAGGCCGAGGATGGAGGCGATCGACTGGGCGTGGGCGCTTAGCTGAACTGAATGCTCCACGGCCTGATCGGACTGCTGGGTGGCACGATCCACGACGTCGGACGCCTGCTCGACCTGGACACGCGTATCTTCGATGATCCGGACAAGGCCACTCGCCGTTTGCGCGGCATCGATCATCGCCTTGGCCGATTGTTCAGCGGAAATGGCGATGTCGGCTGTCTTGCTGCGCATCTTTCGTGCCGCATTTGACGCTGCCGCCGCTTTCGCGCGCAGATCGTCGCCACGTTGCGAGATGTCATTCACCGCCCCCGCGATTCCATTGTCGAACGCATAGACATTGGCCGCCTTTTCCTGGCGAGTGATCGTGGCACGCAGCTGCGAAACAAGCGACGTCATCACCTCGGTCTCCAGCATCGAAAGCCGCAGTGCAGCATTGGCGAGGCGGGCATAACGTTGGAGATCCTGCGCACAATTTGCCAGCAGCATAAGGGTAATCGGACGATGCGTTTCAGCCATTGACGCGATCAACCCCATCATCGGAGCGCCGGCGGCTTCGGCAGACCAGGCCAGCCGTTTGGCGGCTTCGAACCATGCCGGACTGGTTGCATCACTGTATTTCATGCGAATATATTCAGCGGTGGCCGCGATGGCTTCGGCAAGCAAGGCGCCTTGCCAGCGGGCCGCGACCCACGGAGAAAGAGAATAATGTTCCCAGAACGCGTGGCTGATTTCCGTTTCACGCCCCTGGATGATCGCAGCCAATTCCTGACAATCCGAGCGCAGCGTGCCGTGGCGATCGAATACGGACAGCCTTTCCGAGAAATCCATTAAAATCTCGTCCGGCCTTATGTTCAGCGGGTTCGTACTCGGGTGGACTACATCAACCATAATTAACGGGGCCTCTCGGTCATCCAATCTTATCGGCGTCAGGCCTAGTGCTCAAAGGTTAATACTAGCTTGGGTAGCAGGGTAGTTGCGGTTTGAATTGCCCTCCCGCATTAGGCGCTTATTCTAAAGGATTAGGCGCATGACGAAAATCGGCATCCTTGGCTTCAAGGGACGGATGGGCAAAGCGATAGCCGACGTGACAGGCGAGCTGGGCGCCACGGTCTCCGGCGGCATCGATCGCGACGGCGCGGTGCATGGCCCCTACCAGACCGTAGAAGCATTGGCAGCGGCAAGCGACGTGCTGGTCGACTTCACGACGCCCGCGACAATCGCCGGCCATCTGGACGCCGCCATCGCGGGTGGCTGCGCGATCGTGATCGGCACCACAGGGCTGCAGGCGGAGCAGCATGCCATCATCGACCGCGCGTCAGCCAGGCTGGCCGTTCTGCAGTCGGCAAACACGTCGCTTGGCGTCAATCTCCTGCGGTATCTGGTCAAGGAAGCGGCCACGCGCCTCGGCCCGGATTGGGATATCGAGATCCTGGAAATGCATCATCGGCATAAGGTCGACGCCCCGTCGGGCACCGCATTGCTGCTCGGCGCGTCAGCGGCCGCAGGGCGCAGCGGCACGCTTCAGGAAATGAGCCGCTTTGACCGGATCAGCGAGCATCCGCATGCCCGCGAGGAAGGCACGATCGGCTATGCTTCGTTGCGCGGCGGTTCCGTCGCCGGGGACCATATGGTGATCTTCGCCAGCGATGACGAAAGGATCGAGCTTGGCCACAGGGCCGAGAACCGTCGCGTGTTCGCGCGCGGCGCGGTCCGTGCAGCGCTCTGGCTCGCGGGGAAGCCTGCCGGCCGCTACGACATGAACGACGTGCTCGGCCTCTGATGAAGAGGGCGGACATATTCGAATTTTACCGGCGCCTGGCAGAAGACGATCCCGCTCCGGAAACCGAGCTCGAATATGTAAACCCCTACACATTGCTCGTCGCGGTCGCGCTGTCGGCGCAGGCCACCGATGTCGGCGTCAACAAGGCGACACGCGCGCTGTTCGCCAGGGTGCGGACGCCGGCGCAAATGGTCGTGCTGGGAGAAGACGGGCTGAAGCAGCACATCAAGACGATCGGGCTGTTCAACACCAAGGCCAAGAACGTGATCGCCTTGTCGGAACGGCTGCTTGCCGAACATGACGGCGAGGTGCCGGCGGACCGCGAAGCGCTGGAGCGGTTGCCCGGGGTCGGCCGCAAGACCGCCAACGTCGTCATGAACGTCGCATTCGGCGCTGAAACCATCGCCGTGGACACACATATCTTCCGCGTTTCGAACCGCACGGGGCTCGCGCCGGGGAAGAACGTCCTGACCGTCGAACTCAAATTGGAGAAGGTGACGCCCCAGCCGTTTCGCAGCCACGCGCATCACTGGCTAATCCTGCATGGCCGCTATATATGCAAGGCACGGCGTCCCGAATGCTGGCGCTGCAAAGTGGCCGATCTCTGTGCCTACAAGCCAAAGACACCGGCTCCGGCAGCATAAGTTCATCCGGGGCCGCACCGGATGGAGGTCATGATGAGACACGATGTTTTCGCACTGCTCGTTCCAGCCGCTCTGGCAGCGATGACGCCCGCAGCGGCCGCGCCGGAAAAAGCCAAGAAAATCGATTGGAAGGATGCCAAGCCGGTCGGCAAGCCGCAGGATTGCGTGCCACTGATGAGCATTCGCGAAACCCGCGTGCGGGACGATCAGACGATCGATTTCTATTTGAATGGCAGCAAAGTGCTGCGCAACATGCTGCCGCACAGTTGCCCGCAACTGGGGTTTGAGGAACGCTTCACCTACTCGACGTCGCTCAGCCAGCTCTGCTCAACAGATATCATCACCGTACTGGTTTCTCCGGGCATTTCGCGCGGCGCGAGTTGCGGGCTCGGCCAATTTCAGGAAGTAACCGGCGCGCCAAAGTAATAGCTAGTCTGCCGCTATCGGGCCGGTCATCGCTTTCGGACGGCGCGTGATCCAGATCAATATTATCATTGCCAGCGAAATCCACGCCGAAAACGCCGAAAGATCGTTCGCCGCGAGCAGGTAGGCCTGTTGCACCATCTGGCGCGTGATTGCCGCGGCCGCCTGAACGTCGCCAAGCCCGACCGCGTTCAGGATGTCGGTCGTTTGCCGATAGATCGGCGAAAACAGGGTAAAGTTATCGGCCAGACGACTCTGGTGCACGGCTTCCCGGCGATCCCATGCCGTGGTGATGATCGATGCCGCAAAGCTGCCGCAGGTGATGCGTGCGAAATTGGAAATGCCGGTGGCGGACGGCACGCGTTCCGGCGGGATGCCATCAAGCTGAATGGTGAGCATCGACAGGAAGAAGCAGCTCATCGCGACGCCGTTCACCAGCAGCGGCAGCGTGAGATCCCAGAAGGACGCGCTGGTCGTGTAGTCGGCCCGCATGAAATAGGACACGGCGAATGCCACGAAGGACAGGCTCGCCAGATATCTTGCATCGATCTTCCCTGAGAAGCGCGCCATGATCGGCGTAAGCAGGACCGCCACCACGCCGCTGGGCGCGGCGACGAGCCCCGCCCAGGTCGCGGTGTACCCCATCTGGGTTTGCAGCCAGAGCGGCATGAGCAGGACGTTTGCGAAAAACACGGCATAGCCGAGACAGAATGCGATCGTCCCGAACGCAAAGTTGCGGTTGCGGAACAGGCGCAGATCGACCGCGGGATGCGCATCGGTCAGCTCCCAGACGAGCCAGGCCAGGAAACCGACCCCGGCAACGACGGCCGCCGCAACGATCAGGGGCGACGAAAACCAATCCGCGTTCTTCCCCAGGTCGAGCATCACCTGCAGCGCGCCCACCCAGACGATCAGCATGGCGACCCCGATCGTATCGATCGGCAGCTTGCGGGTCGGCGTTTCGCGCTTCGCCAGCGCGCGCCAGCATACGATCGCGCAGAACAGGCCGACGGGCACGTTGATCAGGAAGATCCAGCTCCAGTGATAATTGTCGGAGATGATGCCGCCCAGAATCGGTCCGCCAATGGGCGCCACCAGTGTCGTGATCGACCAGACGCCAAGGGCGGTCGAACGCTTGCTCGGCGGAAAGATCGAGATGAGCAGAGCCTGGCTGCCGGGGATCATCGGCCCGGAAACCGCCCCTTGAAGAATACGGAACATAATCAGGGAGCTAAGGTTCCAGGCGATGCCGCACAGGAACGATGCAAAGGTGAACAACAGCACCGACATGCAGAATGTGCGCACCACGCCGAAACGGCCCATCAGCCAGCCCGTAAGCGGCACGGCAACGCCGTTGGCGACCGCGAACGACGTGATGACCCAGGTACCGCTATCGGTGCTTTCGCCGAGGTTTCCTGCGATGGTGGGCAGCGAGACATTGGCGATAGTGCTGTCGAGCACCTGCATGAACGTGCCAAGCGCCAGCGCGAACGCCGTCAGGGCAAGCGCGCCGCCGGACAGCGGCGCCGGCGCCGAATCTGCCGGCGCGCTGCTCACAGACCACGGCCGCGATTGGCGGCGATGATCTGCGCGATGCGCTGTTCCACCCGCGCGTCGCCGGTATCGCTTGCCTGCAACGGAAAGACGGCCTGGGCAGGCTTGCCGACCAGCGTGCCGCTGGTATCGGCGGTATCGACTTCCACAGCGACCGACAGGCCGATCCGCAAGGGATAACGATCCAGCTCGCGCGGATCGAGCGCGATGCGCACGGGAAGACGCTGGACGATCTTGATCCAGTTGCCGCTGGCGTTTTGCGGCGGAAGCAATGCGAAGGCACTGCCGCTGCCGGCGGCAAGACCGATGACGTGGCCATGGAACACGACTTTGCCGCCATAGGTGTCCGATGTGATGGTCGCGGGCTGGCCGATCCGGATATCCCTCAGCTGGGTTTCGCGGAAATTGGCGTCGATCCACACCCGCCGCAACGGCACGACGGCCATCAACGGAGTGCCGGCGGCGATCTGCTGCCCGATCTGGACCGTCCGTTGGGCGACCAGACCATCCACCGGCGCGACGACGTGCATGTGGCTGCGGCGGATCGCGGCGCGGCGATATTCGGCGATCGCCGACAGCACCGCCGGATTGGTGGACAGGCTCGTCCCCTGCACCTGGGCATTGGCCTGGACGACCTGGCTTTGTGCCAGGGCAAGCGCGGCCAGCGCCGTCTTGACGGTGTCGGCGGCGTGGGCGACCTCTTCGCCGGACACGGCGCCTTCCGCCGCGGCCTGGCGGCGGCGCGAAAAATCGTTGCGCGCCCGATCAAGCTCCGCCTCAGCCCGGGTCAGGCCGGCATTGCTTTCGTTGACCCTGGAAAAATCAGAACGGACACCGCGCACGGCCTGCGCAAGCCGCGCTTCCGCCGCCGCCAGGTCGACATCCGTCGTCGCTGGATCGAGATCGATCAGGGGCTGCCCGGCCTTCACCATCTGGGTATTGTCGGCATGGAGCGCGAGCACGGTTCCCGGATCACGCGCCGTGATCGTCACCGTGTCGCCCGCGACATAGGCGTCGTCGGTCTCCTGACTTGGCGGCTTCAGCAGGATATACGCCAGATAGATCAGGCCCAGGACCGCGACCGCAACGGCAAGGATGATAAGCCATTTGCGACGCGCGCCAGGGTTGCCGTTCGCGGGCGGCGGCGTTTCGGTTGCGGCGTCGGTCATTGGTCGTTCCCCGGGGAGATGGCATTGATGGCAAGCTGGCCGGGCTCCGGAGCGAAACCGCCGCCGACGGCGACCAGCAATTTGATGGCGGACAGCGCTGCCTGACTTTCGAGATTAGCTTCGTCCTGCTGCGCTTCGAGCAGCCGTATCTCCGAACCGATAAGCTCGAGCCGCGAGTCCAGACCGGACGAGACGCGCACGCCGTTCAGCCTGCTTACTTCGGTCAGGCTGGCGGACAGCCGCCGCTGTTCGGCCAGATCGTTGCGCGCCGTATCGAGCCCGGCCAGCGCGTCGGCAACGTCGCGCACCGCGCCGATCACCGTCGCATTGTAAGATGCTATCGCGCCATCCAGCCGGGCGGTGGCCGCCTCATGGTCGGCGCGCAGCTTGCCGCCCTCGAAAATCGGCAAATGAATGGCCGCGCCCGCGCCATAGGTGCCGGCGTCCGCGGTAAACAGATTGCCGAGGCCCAGCGCCTGCGTGCCAATCAGCGCGGCAAGGTTGATGTTGGGATAAAACGCCTTGCGCGCCACCGACTTGCCGGCGGCCGCCGCGTCGATCCTCGCCCTGGCGGCACCGATATCCGGCCTGCGCGCCAACAGATCGGCCGGCAGCGCCGCAGGAAGCGGCAGGACAGCGCCCAGATTCATTTTGGTGGGCGTGATGGTCGGGTAATAGTCGGCGCCCTTCCCGGCCAGCGATGCGAGCGCATGGATCAGCATTACACGCTGCCCCTCGGCGCGGACCAGCGCCTGCTCCGCCTGCGCCACCAATGTCTCCACGGCGCGCGCATCCAGGGAACTTGCGAGCTGGCTGCGAATACGGGTCCTGGTCAGCTGCAAGGAGTGCTGGCGCTGCGCCGCATTCGCCCTGGCGATGGCGATCTGCCGTTCAGCGCGCGCAAGCTCGACATAGGTTTGCGCCACTGCACCGGTCAGCGACAGCCGCGCGGCCCGATGATCGAGCGTAGCGGCACGGGCGGATGCGCGTTGCCCCGCGATCGCATCGGCCTGACGGCCCCAGAAGTCGAGGTTCCAGCTCAGATTGGCCTGCGCCTGCCCCACCCATTGCGTCGAGCCGCCATAAGGCGGGGGAATGGTGTATCTCTCGCTCAGGCGAGTCCGCTGCTCGCTTCCGTCGAACGCGATTTGGGGAAGATTTTCGGCCTTGCGCGCCGCCAGAACGGCCTGTGCCTCGCGCAGGCGGGCAAGCGCCGAGTCCAGACCGGGATTGCCAACGAGCGCATCCGCCATGATCCGGTCGAGCTGGGCATCACCCAGGGCATGCCACCAGTTCTGATCGACCACGGGCGCATCGCTATTGCCAAGGCCCAGGCCGTCAGCCGGCACCGCCGTGACGGCAGGCTTCGCTTCCGGCGCCGCGCAACCCGCGAGCGCCAGCAACGCCGCGAACGGCAGCGCGTGAAATTTATTCGGCATCGATCGCTCCCCCGGCGCGGACGGAATCCGCACCCTCAAGCTTCGCCACCAGGCGATGAAGCATGCTGATGAAAAGGTTGATGTCGGCAACAGCGAACCCGCTCAGCAGATCATTCCACATATTCATGATCGTCGGAGTCAGGCTGTCGAACAGACGACGACCATCGGCAGTCATCGCCAGCTTGAGGATCCGGCGATCCGCCGGATCCCGGCGGCGCTCCACCAGGCCGCGGGCTTCGAGCTGATCGATGATCCGCGTCATCGCGCCCGGATCGTGACCGATGTCACGCGCGATTTCCCCGGCGGTATCGGCGATGCCCGAGCACAGCAGCGCCAGCACGACCCACTGGGTGAAGCTGATGTCGCGGTCGATAAACGCTTCCTCCAGCTGCGCATGCGCCAGCTTGCTCACCCGCTTGACCAGATAGCCGATGGAATTGCGCGGCCGGAACGTTTCAGCCGTGTAGAACGGAGCATATGCCATATGACTGCCCTAGCAATTGTTGCCCGGGCAATTAATAACGCGATCCGGTGATGTCAATGGTGTCAGTTACCAAACGACAGGAATCGTGTCGAATGCGCTGGCGAGGATCCAATTGCTTTGCTAAGCGCGCTTTCCGTGCACCCGTAGCTCAGCTGGATAGAGCGCTGCCCTCCGAAGGCAGAGGCCAGGGGTTCGAATCCCTTCGGGTGCGCCAATTTTTCAACGATTTAGCGGAAGTTGATAAGTGCCGTACGGAAAATGTACGGAAAACGCTGTAGAAAACTACCAACTCTTGAGCGCCGCATCATGGTCGGTGTAATTATTTCGCCGAGAACCGGGTATTGGGAATTTCACCGAAGAGGGCCCCAAGCACGAGGCTCTACCGAAGCCTCGCGCCGAGATGATCAGGCGATATGCGCAAAAACCCGATCAGCATTATCCCATGCGATCGACCGCATGAATCCGTCGACATAGTCGCCAGCCTTCGACCCAAAATCGAGCGCATAGGCATGTTCATACATGTCGAGTGCGAGGATCGGCGTGGCTCCGGCCAAGGTCATCGTGTGATCGGCCGCCCATTGATTGACCAGCCGCTTATCGCGGTGACTCCAGGTCAGGAGCACCCAGCCCGAACCGCCACCGAGCGCCTTTCCCATGGCCGCATATTCCTGAGCCCAGCGTGACAGGCTGCCAAAATCCCGCTCGATGGCCTGTGCAAGCGAAGGAGCGGGTTGCGAGGGCCTCCCCAATCCCGCGAAATAAAGCTCGTGCAGGATCATTGAATTCCACGCGATCAGTTCTTCGCGCTTTAGTCCGTTCAAGCGATATCCAGCCATCGTTGCGGGATCGATGTCGGCGAGTTCGCTGCGGATCTGACTTAACCGTTTAACCGCGCCAGTATAATTGTTGTCGTGGTGACTGACGATGAGCCGCTCCGAAAGCCAGCCAAGCGAGGCGGGAGAAAATGGCAGTGGCACTGCCGGCGCGAGAGGAGCAACGCTGGTCGGCGCCTGGGCAACGGCCGCTGTGGGAGCGGAGCCAATAGCGGCCAACGCTGCTACCGACGCAACCAAGGTCCGACGGTCTACTTCAACCATGATCTTCTCCATATCGTCGTGAGGTGATGAGGACGGCATCGTTATAGTCAGGCCCGAGCACGCGCGAAAATGCCGCTAACTCGGCGCGCAACGAATTTGGTCTGTATGCGGATCTGATCGGGATCGAAGCCTCCGGCCGCCAGGAGTGCGACCAGTTCGCGCTCATCGAAAAGCCGATGGCGTCCGGCGCGAGTGAAGCTCCAGTTCTCCATCGACTGGCGATGTGTGACGTAGGCGACCAGCCGCCCGCCCGGTTTAAGAACTCTCTGTAGCTCAGCGACCATCCCTGCATCCGGACCGCAGAAATAAAGCATATTGAGCGCGAGAGCCGCATCGAACGAGTCCGATTGGAAAGGCAAATTCTCCAGCGCCACCCTATGAAGTTCGCTGCCTCCGACCCACCTGCTGGCAGACAATCGCGACGTCGCCCGGCGGATCATCACTTCCGAACCATCCACCCCGGCTATGCGGCAGTCGGCGCGCTTCAATAGCTCGGCCATGCCGGCTCCCGTCCCGCAGCCGGCATCCAGCACGCGCTCGCCTGCCTCAGGCGCGAGCAGATCCACCGCCATTCGGGTTGGCGCCCCGTTGGCGACATCCATCGCCGCTCCCACGAGCCGCCCCACAATCCCATGTGGTTGAGCGAGTTGGCCGGCGATAATCCGCGAAAGCATCACATCGATTACCGAAGCTTCGCAAGCAACGCCTGGACTTCTCCTCGACGACCCACATCCCAAATCGGTCGATTGGGATCGTGCGGCGCCCGCAAAGCGCGTTGCAGCGCTATTCGAGCCCCGCTGCTGTCGCCCTGGTCGTAAAGGTAATCCGCCCAGAAATAATTGGCATCTAGGCCATTCGGATCCAGCGCCAGCGCTTGCAGCAGCAGTTGGCGGGCGCGCGCCTTGTCACCAAATCCGATCGGAGAGCCGGGCACTTTGTAATAGAGAACGCCCAGACTCATCGCGGCGCCGCCGTTACCGGCGCGGGGGTTGATCGCATAGGCACGGGCAAGGATATCTCGCGCCCGGTTGGCCAGTCCCAATTTGTGAAAGAAATTAGCTCGATTGGCTTGCTCGCTGACGACGATGCCCTGCCACAACAGCGGCTCGGCCTGTCCGGGATAGCGCGCCACGACCTGGTCGGCCTCGCGTGACAGCCGGTCCAGCGCGACGGTCTGGTGGCTCGAACCGTTCATCTGGTACGATACGCGCGCCCAGCTGTCATTGATGAGCTTTACGTCCTCCGGCATTCCGGCAAAGCCGGAGGCTGGCACGGCCGTCACGATTGCGGCGGCCAGTATGGCATATAGTTTCATGGCTTCTCTCCTATTCTCGTTCAGCAAAATTCAGCCCGTGCCCGGCGGATCTGGGGAGCGATGCCGCTGTCGATGAGCCGCGGCGCAAGCGCGTTGACCGCAGCATAGAGCCGTTCCATCCGGCCAATAGAGACGGTTTCACGATCCGAGATAATGGCCTTCGTGATGCAGCGGGCCACGAACTCGGGGGCATCCGCCTTCATATGGGCGATATCGAGAAAACGGTTCACTTCACTGTTGTTAAGCGGCGTCTTGGCCGCACGCGGGCTGACATGGGTCACCGTGACACCGCTTCCCGCCAGCTCACGTCTCAAGCTCTGGCTCAGAGCTGCAAGTCCTGCCTTGCTACTCGAATAGGCGGCGAACCACGGATAGGGGATCGCACCGAGCACCGAGCCTATGTTGACGATCTGGCCTGTTCCGCGCACGCGCATAGGCCCCGCCACGGCCTGAGCCAGGACAGCGGGGACGTAGAGGTTCACTCGATAGCAAAGCGCCAGGGCCTCGGCGGGCTGGTCCTCATGCAATCCGAAACGCATTATGCCGGCCAGGTTTACGAGGATATCCGGCGTGTCGTGCGACAGCCCGCGGGCGAGGCTTGCAAGAGCCGCTTCGTCAGACAAATCGGCAATGATGCTCGCATCGCATCCGGCGCATTCGACGCGGTCTACGCCGGTGACGTGGGCGTGCCTCTCCCTGAGCAGCTTTACCAACGGCGTCCCAAGCCCTCCCGCCGCGCCGGTGACGACGACCTTCTTTCCCTCAAGCTGCAATGTCGTCCTCCATCGGGATGGCGGCGAAGATGCCGCCGAAGAGGTCGAAAATGGCGTTTGCCGCGCTGAGAATCGCCTCCTCGTCCGCTGGATCATCGAGACCGTTCACGACGGTTTCGAAGAACCGCATATGCTCCTGATCCAGCGCTCCGTGTGATGAGAGATAGGTAAAGGCTTCCGCAGGAAGGCCGAGGCTCGATCGCACCGCTTCGGCTCCGCAACTGGCAAGGGCTATGCTGGTGCCCTCCAGGACAAACACCATCCCGAAGAAGGCTGCGGCATTCCCGGTTTCGACGAGCTGATAGGCATAGTCCACCATCCGGGCTGTTGCAGGCGACGGACCCTGTGCCACGGCCCGTTCGGTGTTGCCGCCAGCGGCACGGATATCGTTCAGGATCCACGCTTCGTGGCCTTCCTCCTCAGCAATATATTCGTCGAGCGCCGCGACTAGGCGTGACTTGGACAGGAGGCGGCTCCTTGCCGTCCGCATCAGCGGCACGGTGTGTCGTACATGATGATAGGCCTGTGCCAGATAGGCGAGATAGGTCCCCCGACTGATCCGCCCTTCGAGACCCGCTCGAAGTTGAGGGATGCGCATCAGCCGGGAACGTGCCTGCGCGCTATGCATGACCAGCCGATCGAAAAAGGGCAGCGCTGCTTCGCGCTCGAGGATCGCCGCGCGACGCAATCGGCCGTTGGCGGTCAACGTGCCATCCGAAGGTAGGAAGGGGCGCCCGAGACGCCACCGGTCAATGCGTGCATATTCGGGGAGCACGGCATTGGCCGCCGCGATGGCGCCTGCTACATCGGCCGCCGGCGATGCAGGGACGATCAGTGCGGAAAGTGATTGTTCGCCGTCGCCCTGGACCAAAGCCTGCGCGATCTCGGGCTGGTCGGTCAGGCTCGCTTCCACCCATTCCGGAGCGATGTTCCGGCCGAAGCTGGTGATGATGAGATTGGACTTCCTGCCGAGGATCCGGACGCGACCGTCCTCATCGAGCACTCCGATGTCTCCGGTTGCGATAGGCGCAGGCTTACGCGACTGGCCAACGATGCCGAGATGGCTGTTGCCGCTGATCATGATCTCGCCGTCTCCGGCAATCGACAGATCGACATGTCCCAACGGTCGTCCCGCCGTGCCGCGCCGATCGTCGCCCGGTGCGTCCAGTGTGACCACCGAGCCGCATTCGGTGAGCCCGTAGCCCTGTACCACGGGAAGACGCAGTGCTGCCGCTCTCTGCAGCAGAGTCGGGGAAACATGCGCGCCTCCTACCGCAACCAGGGTTAGCGAGGGGAGCGTCGTGCCCAAGGATTCCAGTTCCACCACAATCCGGCTCAATAGTTCAGGCACGACGATCAGGCTGGTGGCGCCGATCTGCCGGATCGCGGCGGTTATGAGGTTCGCCTGCGGGTCGAATAATCTGGCGATGCCTAGCTGCGCCAGCGGAACGCCGTGGTAATGGCCCCCCGCAAGCAGAGTCGCGTAGAGTCCCCCGACATTTTCCAGGAGCACAGCCAGCGGTAGCAACGGGAGATGGACCCCAGCGCGGTCCCGCCCGAGGCGGTCGACGATCGCGCCAGCGGTCGCCTTCATGAGCTGTTCGGACAGGCAGATGCCCTTCGGTGCCCCCGTGGAGCCCGATGTATAGCTGATCTTCGCAGTCCCGGCCGGGGGATTCACTGGCCGATGTTCGAGCAGGACTATGCCATTTTCGGATATCAAGGCGCACGCACCAGCATCGGCCAGCGCAGCTTCCCGTTGTTGGGCAGTGAAGAAGGATGGTAAGGGCACGCAAGCGCGGCCGAGCCGGAGAAGGGCAAGGTCCGCAAGCGCCCAATTGACGCCATTGTCCAATGCGAGACCGACCGCGCCGGGATAATCGGAGATTTCGCCCCGGATCAGTTCCGCCATGTTCGCGATCTCCGCAGGCAGCGCTCCGTAGCGGATCTCGTTCCTGCCATCGCACAGGGCGATCCTGGCGGGGATCTCGCGCGCCCGGGCATAGATTGCTTCCAACAGCGCGCTCACTTGCGGCCTGCCTTGCCGCCGAAGCGAGCTAGAGCTTCGGCACCTTGACTGATGTCGCCGGCATAGATGACGGGATCGAGATCATAATATGTCCCCCAGTCCGCCGCTCCGGTGCCGAGCAATCCGGGATGCGCGTCAGCGAGCCGGACGAGCGGCAGCCCCACTCTGACAAGCATTGCCCGCAACGGCCGGGTCAATGTCGCTACGGCGACACGATGTGTCGTCGAAAGAGTTTGCGCGGTTTCGCACCACAGTTTCACCAGCGCGGGCGACGGCAGCGCCGCCAGGCAGCCGATTTCCACAATCATCGACCTTTCGACGTCGCATCCGAGTGCCCGCGAAATGATCTCCTCCACGGGCGCTGCCAGATAGGCTTCCAGAAACAGCGGCCCCAAAGCCGCGTCGCGGTATCCCAACGCGGCGGCAGGCTGCGCTCCCGGAGTGGCGACGGCCTTCCAATACGGGTAGTCGAGGCATGGCGTGGCCGAATGGGCGTCACCAAAACGACCCGACACAAACTCCAGAATCTTCTCATTCATGACGCGACTTTCGCTGTTCAATCGACAGACGCCACGAGACGAGAAGAGCCGCATCTACCTGTTATGCCGATGCGATGATTTCGGTGGATTATCGCAGCAGTCACAAGGCGCGCCGGCATGGCGGTCGCAGTAGCATGCGCGCCTGGGGACATCTCCCCTAAGCGTTGGCCCTCAACAGACGGTAGGCCACGACATAACCAATGTGATCGGACAGCATTGCGCCGCTGCGGTCGCGCCCGAATGGCGTCGTTATCTGGCGAGGGGTGAGATTCGACCGATCACCAGGGCGAATGAACTCCCAATCACGGCCATGATCCAGCGACCTACGCGCGTCGTCGGGCATGGCGGCCCGGCAATCAGGATCGTTCAGGCATTGGGTGAAGGCGTTATGCTGGGTGCTGCCCAGCCAGGCTGCCAGCCTGCTCCGGACATAGGCCCTGCGCGAGGGGTCATGGCCGATATTGAAATCGCCACCGACGATCACTGGGATGTCAGCAGGGGCATTATCCCGCAGGAACGCGGCCAACGCATCGACCTGCTCACGATAAGCGTATAGCGAACGCCTGAGCGAAACACCCGATGCGTGGCGCGAATTCAGATGTACATCGACCATAGCGACTGGCGAAGGGCCGGGAACATCGATCACGGCCATCACCATGCCCTTGTTCGCCAGGCAGTCGTAACCGGCACAGGCACCCTTCGGGAACGCCGCTCGCCGAACGGCAAGGACGGGATAGTCGGACAGTATCTGCAGGCCGCTTCCGACCAACTTGCCACTCCGTTCACCTTTCCAGAAACTGCGCCCCGCGTCGAAAAGTCGGTTGTCTCCCACGCGCGCTCCGCCCGGCGCATCGATATTCGGCCCGTCGACGACGTAGCGATAGCCGGCGGCCGCACCGATGTCGCGGGCATCGTCGGCAAAAACCTCTTGCAGAAGTGCGACATGAGGTTGATCGCCGCGCCGCCTGAGATCCCGAAGCCTGCCGACCATCTGATGAAAAGCATCTTCACGTCCCTGCCGTACCGGCCAGGGCAATCCCTCGATATTGTACGTCATGACCGACAGGCCCGATCGGCCCGGAAGTCTCAGCGATGCCGCGAGTAGATTACCCTGGGCTGGCCTGCGCGTGTCGGGAACAGCCGCCAGTAGCGCAAAAGCGAAGAGAGCGGCCGCTACGCGGTGACGGCTCAAACTTGATCTCATATTGCCACTCCCGCCACACACCATTCGCTGAGAGACGACGCGCGAAGCGCGGACCCGCATCGGAAAAAATCCAATTCAGCCTTTGTGGTTTTGGTCTGTTCGTCTGGCCCTGGACTTCAGCCCGACGGGCTTCGAACAAGATGCGGCGTTCCGTGTTGAACTGCAGGCCGCCGCCAATCGCCTCTCTCCTCGTGATGCCGCCGCCTAGGTTACGATAGCCGGGCCGACACCAGACCGGTGCTCGCGATGGGCTGAAAATTCTGACATGGTCGCCCAGCATGTCGCCATGGCGGTCGAGATGGCGTTTGCCCCTGCATAACCCCGGCCCTATATGTCGCGAGATACGCGGGCTACGGGACCACAAGCGATGAGCAGCAACGGCCTCGAGGCCGTTTTCCTAGAAAATCGTTTAACGCTGCTCCGCTTCCTGGCGGCACGCGGTGCGGGCGCCGACGCGGAGGATCTGTTGCAGGAGCTTTGGGTAAAGGCTTCAGCCGTCGATCCCGGACCGATCGGCAACCCCACGGCCTATCTCTACCGCATGGCGGACAATCTGATGCTGGACCGACGGCGCGAAACCCAACGGCGGACACGGCGCGACGATGAATGGAACGATGCAGCCAGCAGCCCCCTCGCCGGCGCGTCCGACCAACCATCGGCCGAGCGCATTCTGATTGCGCGCGAACGCCTTCGTTCGGTCGAAAGCGCGCTGGATGCGCTCGGCGATCGTACGGCACAGATCTTTAAGCGGCATCGGATCGAGGGCGTGCCGCAACGCGATATCGCTTCCGAGGTGGGGATAAGCCTGAGCGCGGTCGAGAAGCATTTACAGAAAGCCTATCGAAGACTCGTCGAGCTGCGCGAAGACGGCGATGCGGAATTGCCGACCGCGCGGCGTCATGCGATCGAAGGGATGGATGATGTCAACGGGTGACGCCAAGATACGAGAGGAGGCCGCAAGCTGGTTCATCCGCCAGCGCGATCCCGTGCGGGCGGATTGGGACGGCTTTCTCGCCTGGCTCGAAGCCGATCCGGCGCACAACGAAGCCTATGAGGCGGTGGCTCTTGCCGATGGCGAGATCGAGGAATTGATCGCCGACAGCCGGGGAGCTCCCGCACCATCCAACGACAATATCGATGCGCCAACGCGCATAGGCCGGCGGTTCGCTTTGGGGGGTGTCTTAGCGGTCGTTCTGGCCGGATTCGTGGCGTATCCGATGCTCGGGCCGGTCACGGCGACCTATGCTGTCGAAACAAGTGCTGGGCAGCACCGCCTTGTGACCCTCGACGACGGAACGCGAATCGAGCTGAACGGCGATACCAAATTGTCGCTTCGCAAGGGAGATTCCCGATTTGCGTCGCTCGACAAGGGCGAAGCGACATTCACCGTGTTTCATGATGCCGATGCACCGTTCGAAGTCCGTGCCGGCGACGTCACGTTGCGCGACGTTGGTACGGTGTTCAATGTCGTTCGGTCAGCCGACGGTACCGAGGCGGCGGTGGCGGAAGGCTCGGTGATGTTCAATCCCGATTCCGAGGCTGTCCTGCTCGATACCGGCAAGCTGATGCGCATATCGCGGGACGGTACGGCTACGGTCTCTAAGGTCGATCCGGCTTCGGTGGGAGCATGGCGCGCGGACAGGCTCGTTTATCAGGATGCTCCCCTCTCGCGCGTTGCCGCTGACCTGTCGCGTAATCTAGGTACCGGCGTCGTCGTGGCGCCGCAGCTGGCAAGACAGCGCTTCAGCGGCATCATCCTGCTTGGTAAGGATCATTCGCGGCTTTTCGCACGGATCGGAGCGCTGCTCGATGTTGATGCCGAACGAGTCGATGGAGCCTGGCACCTGACGCCTCGGAAGCGTGCGCGCCGCTGATCTTGCCCTGGCGGCTCTGGCGGCGGCCGTCGCGGCTGTGCCTGCCGCGGCACAGCCCTATCCCCCCTTCGATATACCCGCCGGCGCTCTTCAGCAATCGATCGTGGCGTTCGGCACGCAATCAGGGTCGACTGTCGGCGTAACCGGAGAGATCGGTGGCTTGCGTGGCCGGCCCGTGCACGGCCGGATGCCGCCGGAACGAGCGCTTCGCCGCATGCTTCAAGGGACAGGCCTCCAGGTCGAAGTGATCGATCGAAAAACCTTTCGCATCCTCCGCGCGATAGTGGCAGCGCCTGCTACGAAGCCAATCACCCTGTCCACGAGCTATGATCCCGCGGTCGGCGAAGAAATCGTTGTAACGGCGAGTAAGCGCCAGACCCGCATCGGCGACTACCCCGGCGCGGTATCGATCGTCGACGGGCGGAGCGGCGCGCTTGCCAGATCAGCCTCTCGCGGAACCGACGCCCTGGTCGACAGCGTTGCCTCGCTATCCTCGACCAATCTGGGCCCAGGACGCAACAAACTGATCATCCGGGGGATAGCAGACAGCAGTTTTACAGGGCCCAGCCAAGCGATCGTTGGCCAATATCTGGGCGACGTTCGGCTGAACTATAATGCGCCCGATCCCGACCTCAGTCTCTATGATCTGGACAGGATCGAAGTGCTGGAGGGACCACAGGGCACCTTGTACGGCGCCGGATCGCTGGGCGGCATCGTCAAGCTCGTTCCGACTTCCCCCGACTTTTCCCGGTGGGCAGGGAGCCTTGCGGCGGGCTATCTGGCAACCCGCGGCGGCGCCCCCGGCAGCGATGTGTCGGCAATGATAAACGCACCGCTGAAAGATGACCGCATCGCACTCCGGCTCGTCGGATATCGTGCGATATCTGGCGGGTATATCGACGACGTCGGACGTGATCTCCGCGACGTCAACCGCTCGAAGACGCTGGGTGGCAGGGCGTCGCTGAGGGCCAGGATCGGCAACAGCTGGACGGTGGACCTCGGTGGCTTGATCCAGAACATCAACAGCCGCGACAGCCAATATGCGGAACGCGGCCTGCGCCCTTATCAGCGGTCGAGTGCGATCGCACAGCCGTTCGATAATGACTATCGGCTAGGCGAGATCACCATATCCCGCCACTGGGCAGGACTCGATCTTGTCTCGGCAACGGGGGTCATCAATCACAGTGTGGAAGAGCGTTTCGACGCTACCGGTTATCCTCTTCCGACCGCCAGCTTGTTCGACCAGAAAAATCGGATCATCCTCGTAACCAACGAAACCCGGCTTTCTCGTCATACCAGCGACGGCAACGGATGGCTGCTGGGCACTAGTTTCATCAGCAACAGCGAACGGCTGACCCGGACGCTGGGGCCGATCGGGACTCCCCGCCAGATTGCGGGAATCCGGAACAGCGTTACCGGCGGCGCTCTCTACGGCGAAGCAACGGTGACGATCGCACGACGCATCCAGATCACCGGCGGCGGACGAGTCGTATATTCACGCCTGGCCGGAAAACTGCTTGGCCTGCCGGCGGGAAGTGGCGACGAACGCAATCGCACCGAAAAGAGTGTCCTGCCGCTGCTGGCGATCTCCTGGCGTCCCGATCGCAAATTGACGGTCTACGCTCGTTATCAGGAGGGTTATCGCGGGGGCGGACTGTCCGTGGCCGCCACAGACTCTGGCGTGACGTCGCAGCGCTTTCGCGGCGACAGTATCGCCACATTCGAGGCCGGGGCGCGTTTCGGAGATCCCACGGTCGACACCCTGAGTGGCGCGGTTGGTTTCACCTTCGCGCATTGGGAGCATATCCAGGCGGATCTGGTCGATTCCAGTGGCCTGCCCTACACCGCCAACATAGGCAACGGCCGCACGCTTGGCATGGAGGCGAAAGCCGGATGGCGACCAACAAGAGGACTCTCACTGGAGGCGAGTCTTTTCCTCAACGACAGCGACCTCACCAGGCCAGATCAGGGCTTCACGGCGTTTCGCCATGCCGAGCTCCCGGATGTCGCCCGCGTTGGCGGACGTGCAGCCTTCAACTACCGGACACTCTTGCGCGGCGGGCTGAACCTTTCGATCGATGGCTCGGCCCGGTATTTCGGTCATTCGAAGCTCGGTGTCGGGACCGGCCTGGACCTGCTGCAGGGCGGGTATACAGATACGTCGCTCGGCTTCCGGATCGGCTCCGATCGCATTGGCGTGAGTATCGATGCGACGAACCTGTTCGACACCCATGACAACCGCTTCTCGCTGGGCAACCCGTTCGGGGTAATGCTGGGCCGGCAGATTACGCCGCAGCGGCCAAGAACTATCCGGTTCGGGATCGATGGCCGTTTCTGATCGGAGACGCCCGAAGGGAATGCTGGCATCGATCCACGATGTCAGTCCGCGCTTTACCGATAAAATCGACAGGCTTGCCGACCGGCTTTCGAATCACCTCGGTGGGCCACGCTTCGCACTGCTGGTCGTTCCCGATCATTGGGGCGAAGCGCCGATCGACGGAGATCGATATTTTCAGGGACGCGTCCGGGATTGGCACAATGCCGGTGCCGAAGTCTTCGTCCATGGCTGGTATCACCGCGATTTTGCAACGCATCGAGGCGTGGCTGCCTTCAAGGCAAAGCATATGACGGCGCGCGAAGGCGAATTTCTCGGGCTGGATCACGCCACCGCACTGGAGCGGATGCTGCGCGGTAAAGCATTGATCGAAGACATCATTGGCGCACCTGCATCGGGTTTTATCGCGCCTGCCTGGCTATATGGCACTGGTGCGCGCTCCGCCCTGGCGATCTCGGGTTTCGCTATCGCCGAGGATCACATGCGGGTCTGGGTGCCCGCTACCGGCCACGTTCTAGCGCGCGGCCCCGTAATAACCTGGGCGAGCAGAAACCCGCGCCGTATCCTCAGCTCTCGAATGTTTGCTGCGCTGGCCCGGCATGCATTGAGCGCGGCAGACGTCGTGCGGGTCGCGGTGCATCCCGGCGACGCGAGTGTGCCCGCGTTGCTCGAAAGCATTGACGCGACGTTGGGGCGGCTGATGCGCAACCGCATTGCTTCGCGATATGGCGACCTGCTGACACCCTGATCTCGAAAATATTCTGGCGCTCCCAATGCGGGTCCGTCTGCCCCGTGCCGTCGCCCGATCGACAGGACAAGCGGGAGCATCCTCACAGTGTCGATAGAGTCCGCCGCAGCATCATCGCGCCTTCCGTCGCTGCGCCTTTCGGACAGGCGATGGCAGAAATGGCTGTCGGCTGCGATATCGTTCGCCCTGCTGGGCGCAATCGCAAGCCAGCTTCACAAATTTGGTTTCGTGCGGTTGGGCCGCGGCATCCCGACCGCTCCGGCATTCTGGTTAGCGCTCAGTGCCTATTATCTTGCGCTGCCTTCATCCGAGTGGATCATCTACCGTCGGCTCTGGGACGTTCCCGCGTCCGGCTTCGCCGCCCTGCTCCGGAAACTGGTCAGCAATGAGGTCCTGTTGGGATATAGCGGCGAAGTCGCGTTTTACGGTTGGGCACGCGCGCGCCTGAAACTGACATCGACACCCTTTGGGGCGATCAAGGATGTGAGCATCCTGTCCGCCTTTTCCGGCAATATCGCGACGCTCGCGATGATGGTCGCCGCCTGGCCATTCCTCAGGCGGCTCCACCTTCCGGTCTCGGATGGCGAACTCCTTGGTTCGCTGGCCGCTATTCTGGCGATCTCCATCGCAATCGGCCTGATGAAGCGGCGGATCTTTTCGCTGCCCGCCGATGATCTCCGTTTCATTTTCCTGGTCCACATGTCCCGGCTGGCCACCACGACCTTTCTCTCGATGCTGATATGGCGCAGCGCGATGCCCGGTGTTTCGATGTCGGCATGGGTCCTGCTCGCCGCCCTGCAACTGCTGGTCACCCGCCTTCCCTTCGTGCCGAATAAAGATCTGGTGTTTGCCGCGACGTCGATGTTTCTGATCGGTGGGGACAGTCAGATCGGCGCGATGATCGCGCTGGTCGCTGGGCTCATTCTCGGGACGCATCTTATAGTGGGAACGGCCCTGGCGGCCAGTGACCTCATCGAAACCGCGGAGGCTGCGTGATCCTGACCGCCTTGGCCGTGTCGGCGATCATGGCGTCGACCTCAATGCTGGGCATGGCGGAAGGCGCTTGCCGGCCAGCCGAAACCGGCCCGGGCTTCGATGTCTTCGTGGAGGGACTCAAGGACCGGCAGGGGAGCCTGCGCCTGGAGCTCTACCCCGCCAACGACACAGACTTCCTTGCCGATGACAATCTGCTGATCGCTGCCGGCAAGACGTTCGCCCGCGTGGTCATCACACCGCCATCGACGGGAGCCGTGACCATGTGCATCCGGGCGCCGCGCCCCGGCCGCTATGCCCTGTCGCTGCTCCACGATCGCAATTCCGACCGAAAGTTCAACCTGAGCAGCGACGGGATCGGCTTCGCCGGCAACCCGCGCATCGGATGGAGCAAGCCCAAAGCCCGCCAGGCCAGCGCGGTGACCGGGGCGGAGATTACCCGCATCGCCATCCGGATGAACTATCGGCGCGGTTTGGCCATGCTTCCAGTGGAGAGACCATGAAGATTGTCGATGTCTGCGCTTTTTACGCACCGCGCGGTGGCGGCGTGCGGACATACGTCGAGCATAAACTGAGACTGGGTGCTCGCCTGGGCCACGATATCGTCATCGTCGCGCCTGGCGAGCATGATGGCACCGAAGAGCGAAAGGGAGGCGGTCGGATCATTTACGTCGCCTCACCCGCGCTACCGCTCGACCGACGCTATCGCTATTTCGCTGATGTCGGGCAGGTCCACGCCGTGCTCGATTCCGAGCAGCCGGACATCGTCGAGGCGTCGTCACCCTGGCGCACGGCATCGACCGTAGCCGGGTGGCGGGGCCATGCACCACGCGCGCTCATCATGCACGCGGACCCAATGGCTGCCTATCCGTATCGCTGGTTCGGCGGCATCGCCGGCCGGCCGACGATCGACCGGCAGTTCCAGTGGTTCTGGAATCACCTGCGTCGGGCGGCTTCCCGCTGCGACCTTGTGGTGAGCGCGAACGACAGCCTGTCCCGACGCCTCCGGCTTAGCGGCCTGCCTGCCGTGAGGACGATAACGATGGGGACTGATCAGGGCATATTCTCGCCATCGCTGCGCGATGAGGCCCTGCGGCGCGACCTGCTCGCGCGTTGCGCTCTCGACGAAGACGCGATGCTGCTTCTTGCCGTCGGGCGGCACGCCCCTGAAAAGCGCTGGCCGATGGTGATTAACGCCTGCCTGCGGGCCGGCATATCGCGTAAATTGGGGCTGATCCTGATCGGCGAGGGTCGCGATCGCGAGCGCCTTATCCGGCATGTCGGCGCCAGCCCTCATATCCAGTTCCTCGCTCCTATCATGGACCGCCAATTGCTCGCTCGTGTAATGGCCAGCGCCGACGCGTTGATCCACGGCTGCGAGGCCGAAACCTTTGGCCTTGTGGCTGCCGAAGCGGCCGCATCAGGTTTGCCGCTGATTGTTCCCGCAGAGGGCGGATCGGCTGATCTAGCGACCTCCGCGACATCCGAAACCTATCGGCCCGGAGACATGCACGACGCCGCCCGCGGCATATTACGCATGGCCGATCGCGACCGGTCCGAAACAAGGCGCGCGGCCGTCGATCGGGCAGCAAGCGTCGGCACAATGGATCAGCATTTCGAGCGCCTGTTCGCAACCTACGAAGGCTTGAAAAAACAGAAGCGAATTGCCGCGTGAACGCTGATCCCCCCGCCGCTCCGGCGGCGCATATCGTGATCCTGATGCATGATTTTTCGACAGGCGGCACCGAACGGATCGCGATCCGCATGGCCAACCGTTGGGTACTGGCCGGCAGACGCGTCACGATCATGTGCGGTAGCGACAAAGGTCCAGCGCGCGCGCTTGTCTCTTCGGCGATCGCGGTCGTGCAAAGCGAGCCGGAGATCGTCCGAAGTCACCTTTCGAGAGTGCAGCTATCCAAGCCTTTCGCGCACGCGATAGAGGGGCTGGCTCCCGACCTCATCTTCGCTCCGGGCAATTTCCACCTTCCTGTCGCCAGCCTGCTTGGGCGGCGGCTTGGTCCTGCTCGTCCTCCAATCATCTGCAAGATCAGCAACCCGTTGCGCCGCCGCCGCAGAGGGTCGCTTCGGCAATGGATATTCGAGCGTATCCTCCGCAGTTTCGCAAAGTCCATCGAAGGCTTCATCGCGATGTCGGATGCACTACATCAGGAAGCCAGAGACGTTCTCGGCACCTCGTGGATCAGCATGATCCCTGAACCCATTCTCGACGAAGACGCGGCTATTCTCGCCATGCCCAACGCGCCGCCGATGATAGTGTGCATCGGCCGGTTGGTCGCCCAGAAGAATTTTCTCCTAGCCGTACGGGCATTCGCGCAAATCGCTCCCTATTCGCGCGCAAGCCTGATGATCCTCGGCGAAGGCCGTCAACGCGCGTCCCTCCAACGCGAGATCGATCGCCTGGGACTCACGGAAAGAATCTTGCTGGCCGGGCATGTCGCTGACATTCGTCCGACACTAGCTCTGGCGAGACTATTGCTGATCAGCTCGGATTTCGAAGGCTATCCCGCGGTGGCGGTCGAGGCGCTCGCTGCGGGGCGCGCCATCGTGACGACAGATTGCTCGCCGGCGTTGCGGGAAATCTTGTCTCATCCCTCCTTCGGTCGCATTGTCGCGTCGGATCCGATGAGCCTGGCCGATGGCATGGCGGAGATGCTCGACGCGCCACCACCTGATCAAGGCATGTTGGCGAAGTTGCTCGATCAACATCGTATCGAGCGCGCTTCAACCCACTACCTGGATCTATTCGATCTGGCTGTTCGGCACCGTTCGCTTCGTCAGGACCAGCGATGCCGCGACTAACCGATATCTGGCGGGTCGGCGTTGTTGCGGCGCCATTTGCTGAGATAGCCATAAATGGGCTGGCAGGGCATGCGATTGGCTGGGTTCCGGCGCGCGAGGACTTCACCTTCCTGGCCGATCCTTTCGGCCTGTGGCGGGACGAGGGCCTCTATCTGTTCGCGGAAGCGTTCGATTATCGCGACCGTCGCGGGCACATTGAAGTGCTGCACCTCAACCGGCAGTTCGAGTTGTTAGATCGCAGGACCTGCCTCTCCGAGCCCTGGCATCTCTCATACCCCTTCGTCTTCGAGGCCGAGGGAGACACGTGGATGCTGCCGGAAGCTCATCGTTCAGGCGGTTTGCACCTCTATCGCGCGACTCAATTTCCTGCTCGCTGGGAGCGAACGACGACAATCGCGCTTGACGGAATCCCGGTAGATGCAAGCCCTGTCTTCCATGACGGCCTGTGGTGGCTGTTCTATGCCGTCGCCGGCAGCAAGCGATCCAAGCTCGGCACGCTTCATTTGGCCTATGCCGAGAAGCTGCGGGGTCCCTGGCGTTGTCATGCCGGCAACCCCGTGCGAGTCGATCCCTCAAGCGCCAGGCCGGGGGGCACGCCATTCGCGCTGAATAATGTGCTGATCGCCCCCATGCAGGATTGCTCCCGAACCTATGGCGGCAATATCCAGATGCTGTGGATCGATCAGATCTCACCCACGAATTTCAAGGCCCGTCCCTGGACGATCATAGGTCCGCGACGCGACTTCGCACCGTTCGATGAAGGCCTTCACACGCTTTCGGCATGTGGCGACGTGACCCTGATCGATGCCAAGCGCGTCGATCGCAGCTGGAATGGCCTCGCGATCGACATGAAGAGATATGCGACCCAGTTTTTCACCAGGAGTTGATTTTCTGCAGCACCTCGCGGCCGCGCCGCGCGAAGGCCTCGGCCCCAAAGCGCGCACGCACGCGACGCTTCGCCGCCTGGCCCAGTTGCTCAAGCATTTCGGGATAGCGCAGGACTTTCGCCAGTGCATTGGCAAGCGCCTGGGGATTTTCAGGCGGCACCGTCAGGCCACACAGAACATCCACGCTATGCTGCATCTCGCCGACCGCCGATGCGACCACACCGATACCGGCCTGCATAGCTTCGTGCATAGCGATGCAGAACCCCTCGGACCGAGATGGCTGCACGTAAAGGTGCACTCCCGTCAGAAACCGGCCCGGCGATTCGACGAATCCCGGCAAGCTTACGTTGTCGAGCCCATATCCCCTGATCGCGGCCTCAAGCGCAGGGCGCGCATGCCCCTCGCCACCAATGACGATTTCGAAGGGCGCGGAGCGGAAACCGGCCGCTTTGAGGATCGCTAGCGCGTTCAGCAATATGTCATAGCCTTTCACGGGATGCAGTCGCCCAAGGCTGCCGACACGGATGGGCTGGCCGGCTATCCAGGGCGCCGCAGGGAGAGCCGCCGGATCCACGGAGAATATAGGCCAGCTCATCAATCGGTCCGGACCGACCCGCAGGCGCTCGGCCGTCAGTTCGGTCACACATTCGGAGTCACCGATCCAGAGTTTCGAGAGTCTCTGAGTTGTGCGCAGGAGCCGTAGGTTGGCAGGCTTGAGATACGCGGCATGCTGCCAGCTGATGACAGGCTTGAACCGCCTAAGCCCGACCATCTGGCCGATCAGCGTCGCCCGGGTCAGTGATGTCCAGATATGGGTAGCTTCCCAATCCGCTATTGCACGATCGAGCCACCGATAAGCCTCGAGATGATCCCGTTCTTCGCCGTTCCGCACGACGACGTCGAGGCCGGCTGCATGCATCGCCGGCAAGCCGAGGAGGTCGCGAGGGGTCAAGGCGAGTATGCGGACCTCCCCGCCCTCGGTCCGGATAAGATTCGCTATCGCGGGTACTGGACTGGAAGCGCCTCCGCCTTCCAGCGAATTGATCACATAGGCGATCCGCATTGTCATCTACGTGACAGTGCGACTGATGGGCCTGCTTTCGCTCGTCGCCCGCAACAGCAGCAGGCACAGTAGCGACGCCGTCACGACTGCCTGCATTTCCGCCAGAATGCCCGCCCCCGGCAGGCCGAAATTCCACAGTAACACCGGTAGAAACGGCAGGCAGATTGTCAGGACGGCGACATTTACGCCCACCGACCATCCAGGCCTGCCTAGCGCCACCAGCGCCGAACTGATCGGTGGGGCCATAATCAGGATCAGGCGCGCTGCGGCGAGGCACCCTATCAATCCGGCGGCATCCGCGAAACGCTCGCCGCCCATGAATATGGCAATCGGCCGGCTCAAAAATGTCATGAGCAGCATAATCGGCAGCGCCACCAGCAGGGCTGTCACGATGCATTGCCGAAGCGCCTTGCGTAGCACTGCGCCGGAAACCCGGCTCGCGGCGAGGCGGGCGAATTCGGCGTAGGCGGCCTGGCCTAAAATCTGCGCGGGCTGCTGGATAACGACCACGGCGCGCTGGGCAAGTGCGTAAAGGCCGGCTGGAGCCGGCCCCATCACCCAGCCAATGATCAGCGGCACGATCCGTCCCGAGAGCTCGGTGAAGGTAATATCCGCATTGGCTGCCACCATGAAGCGCCAGATCCCGGGATTGTCCTGTACCGCGCCTCTCGATCGACCGAATATGGCGTGGCCTTTCAAATTCTTCCGCGCCACCCAGAAGCCCATCGCCCACATCACGATCCATTCGGCCAGCGCAGCGACCAGCCAGGCTATAAGGAAACCGACAAGTCCCGCGTGCGTGAGCGTCGCAAGAACCGCACCCAGCATGCGGACCGCAGGCGCGACGACATTATGCGCTCCCAGCATGTCAAACCGACCCGCCAGCTGGAGATAGCCAGCAGGCGTTGCGCGGATCGAAGCGAGGACGGCGAGCGAATAGGGGATCGCAAAGGCCTGCGCCGTGGCAGACCAGCCAAGCCGCGGACCAATAATTGGTGCCAATATGATCGCGGCGACCACCGAGCATACGCCACCGACCGCCTCGATCCCACCGGCGAAGCGGAGCAACCGCACTAGGCGCGCTTCGTCGCTCTGCTCCACCGCATGCGCGCCATAGCGAACGATCGCGTGCCATCCCGGAAACTCGATAATCCCGCCCACAGCCATCGCATAGCCGTGCATGAGGATGAGCACGCCGTAATCGGTTGGACCGAGCGAGCGGGCAGCGATCATCATATAGGCGAGGCTGATCAGTCCCGCAGCGGCCTTGCCTCCGACGAGCAGACCGAGATTGGCGTAGATTCGTCGAACAATTCCCCGCCCCGGCCCTGCAGCGGCCTCAACCATAAGCCCGCTGCCCGTCCGTCAGCGCAGGCCCCATCGTCAACCCGACCAGTTGGGCCACCGCGCGGGCGGCACGCCACGACGAAGGTTCGTCGGTGAGGTCGAAACTATGATCGAAAAGCTGCTGTTGAATCGGTCGATAAAGCTCGGCGTGTAGGGTCTGCGCTTGCTCCAGAGCTTCCCCAAACCCTGTGAGATCGGAGACGATCGGACCGGTTCGCCAATGCGTGAAGTTCGGATCTCCCTCGCCATCCACACCCTGCGCGTTCAAAAACAGGCACGGCCGCGGGCGCAGGAGGAACTCATAGACCTGGCTGCTCACATCGCCGAGATAGATATCCGCCCGATTGGTATAAGCCATCGTCGTCGATGCCCGGCTGCCCAGGTCGATATGAATGTTGGGAGCGCGCAGATAGCGCTCATCGATATGGCCGGGCCGGTCGATGCGCAGCCGATCGATGGTCAGCACGAACGGACGCTCGAACAGCATGACATGCGGCGCGAAGATCAGGTGATATTCGTCATGTTCGGCGAACCAGTCGAGGATCTGGCGGCCCCAGCGATACCAGGATGACAGGTGCGGAGAGACGTGAGGATTGTAGAGCACGACAGGCCGCCCGTCGTTGCACAGGGGGTGCACGCCCGAACGCGGATCGATCACGTCGAATTTGGGATAGCCGACGACGGAAATTCGCTCGGATGACAAACCCGTTTCGCGGATCAGCCTCTCGCGGATCTTTGAGCCCGACACGAGGACGTGGTCAAATAATGCGCTGGCCTTGTCGAAGCCGATTGCGCGGTCACCTGCGCCATGCCGGGTGTGGATTATCTTCAGTTCGTCGAGGTGATAGCGGGTCTTCAGAACCAATGAGGTTTTTTCAGCGACGATCAGGGCATCAAGCGACCTGAAGAAATCCAGATTATCGCGATAGATAAGCAGCTTCGTCGCGGGCACGAGATACTCAAGCGCACACGCTAAGCCGATCGTTGCCGGATGGCTCAAGCTTAGCTCGACCAGCCTCAATGATCGCCCGATTTCTCCGCCTCCGAGCCTGATGACCTCGGCTGACAATCTTTTGTTCGTCGTCGCGACGACGATCTCGAGATCGAGGCCTGCGCGCGCCATAGCCAACGCGATCGGCAGGCTATGTGCGACCTGGTGGACCTGATCGTGATTGAAGAGAAATCCTATCCGCATGACCGAACGGACGCCGCCGCCAACGCGAACCCGCACCCCGCCGACAGGAAATCGCCATCATCATCAGAATCGGGCGGACGGCGTGATGCCACCGCCACGGCTTTGTTGCACAACGCCTGACGGTTTGATGCAGGCTTTATTTGATATTACTACGCAACGCGGATGGTGTTGGGTGTACCGATTTGCGAGAAGCTATTGAGGATTGCAGCACGGACTTTGAGTTCGGTTATCTGACGATCGAAAGTGCGCGCCATGACGCGCTGACCGAGCAGCTTGAAACAGTGCATTTTCGTTTCGACGAGGCTGCGGCGATGATAGCCGCCCCACTTCTTCCAGATGGTGCGTCCACGCCGCTTGATCGCACGGAGCGTTTCATTGCGGGCAGCCGGGCCGGGGCCATCCTCCTTCCATGTTCGTCCGTTGCGGCGAACTGGAATGACAGCCTCGGCATCGCGTTCGGCGATCGCGGCATGGCGCTTTTTGGTGTCGTACGCGCCGTCCCACCGACACTCCTGATTTGCTCATCCGCTGGGATCTGCGCCAACAGATCGGGGAGGACAGGTGCGTCGCCTGTCGCAGCGGCAGACTGAACAGCGCTTTTAGCGCCAGGCACAGCTCGATCGCACTGTCCGAATAACGGGCCGGACGACCAGGGCGCCCGCATGGCGCCGACAGCCACTGCATCTCCGGATCAAACCAAATATCCAGAGAACCACGCCGCTTCAGCGTCGCGTTGTACGCGCTCCAGTTCGTCGTGCGATATTTTGGTGGGGCAGGCTTGGGCATCGCTGCCCCTAAAACACTCGATTCGCCCAAGGAATCCCCCAAGCGTAATTGCTCAACAAAACCATTCTCTATTCTAACGCCGCCCCACCTACGCTGACGTGGTGGGCCGGGCGGCTAGTGGCGGAATGGGAGTTCGATGGCGCTTTCTCCGAGTCGATGAGCTTTTCCCGGTTAAGCCGCTGGCGCGCCCCGCGATAATATCGCCGAGGCCGCCGGTCAACGTGCCTCGAAGCGGTCGCCGGGTGGAAGCGTCCTGGCGAATGCGTCGAGCCGCCGCTTCGCCTCGACGTCGCCGAGAAGCGTCACGCGCCAGAACAGGGTGGTCGCCGCGATCACGGTGTCGCGGATGTGGGGCGTGGCAGTGGACGCAGGCCCCCGCAGTCCGTCCTGGGCGTTGAACATCATGTGATTTGCGCCTTCGAGCACCAGCAGATATTTTTCGCCCGCCGACATCGCGCGGAACGGACGCTCCCGGTCCTTCGGCGTGATGCTCGGCGTGACCCGCGCGGCGTCTTCGGTGCCGGTGATCGAGAAGAACGGGATGGCGATCGCGCCGAACGCCGCTGCGTCGGATCCCCGCATCGGTGGCGACGGGCTGAACGCGATCGCCGCCTTGACGCGCGGATCGGCCGCAATCCCCGCGATTGGGAAGCGCTGGCCGGCGATCGCCTGGGTGGTGTGGGCACCGAAGCTGTGCCCGGACATGCCGACATGGGCGAGGTCAATCCGGCGCAAGTCGCACGCGCCCTCGTGCGGGTGCCGGCCCAGTTCATCGAGCACGAAATGCACATCGTCGACGCGCGCTACGAGCTGAGCCGGCGCCATCGCCGCACCGATACGCCCCTGGCCGAGGATCGAGCGATCGCTCCCCGGATGCTGGAGATTGACGACGATGAAGCCGGCTTTCGCCCATGCCACCGCCCAGTTGGTGCCGCCGTCGAGCGAACCGCCCAGGCCATGGCTGAACAGGATCACCGGCGCCTTGCCGGTGCCGGCGGGCATGCGGACGCGCACGGGCACGTCGCGGTCGCGCGCAGTGTCATGCCATTTCGCATCGCAAGTGGTGATCGCATCGGCAGGCGCGGCATAGGCTGCCGACGGCGCCAGCAACGCAGCGGCAAGAAACATCATCCTGATCATGGAAATTCCTTCATTCGCGGCATGGCCAACAGCGCATGCACTTTCGCGCGCCATCCCTGCGCATTGCGGGCCTCGCCCAGCATCATCGCCCATTCGCGAAATGCGAGCCTGATCGGATTGGCGGTCGCCGGACGATGCGCGAGCCCGTAGCGGATCTGCTCGCCAGCCTGTTCGTGCGCGAGGGTGCCGAACAGCCGGTCAAACAGGATCAGCACGCCGCCGTAGTTCTTGTCGATATAAGCGTCGTTGGAGGCGTGGTGCAGCCGGTGGTGCGCGGGCGTGTTGAACACCCATTCGATCGGCCCGAGCTTACCCACCGCCTCGGTGTGGAGGAAGAACTGGTAGCGCAGGTTGAGCGCCAGCAGCGCGACCAGCACGAAGGGCGGCAATCCCGCGAAGATCAGCGGCACGTAGAACACCCAGCCCGCCGAGAACAGGTTGGTCCAGCCGAGCCGCAGCGACGCGAGCAAGGTCATCTGCTCGGCCGAATGATGCACCGAATGCGAAGCCCAGATCCAGCGTATCCGGTGGCTCGCGCGGTGGAACCAGTAATAGGCGAACTCGACAGCGAGGAACCCGCCAGCCCAGGCCGCCCAATGGTCCGCCGGCCAATGGACCGGCGCCGCCGCCCAAACCGCGCCGAACACCAGGCTCAGCACGCCCGCGTTGAGCGCGGCGAAGGGCAGGTTGCCGAGTACCAGTCCCAGCGTGGTCAGTGCCGCGCGCCCGTCATAGCCGCGACGGCGCGCAATCCGCCAGCCGGCCTCGGCCAGCACCAGCGCGAGCATCGCGGCCAGCCACAACGGGGAGCGCTCGACGTTCATCTCAACGCTGCTGCTTCATAGCGTCGATCCGCGCCTTGGCGGCGGCCATCTCGTTCGCGTCGATCCGACCGTCGCCATTGGCGTCGGCGCGCTCGAACAGCGGCATCGGTGCGGCGTCGAACTCGGCACGGGTCGCCTTGCCGTCCCTGTCGGCGTCCATCGTGGCGATCAGCGCGTCGAGTCGGCTGGCGGCATCGGGCTTGAAGCGCGCGAGGCGCTTGAAATCGGCCTTGCTCACCACGCCGTCCTTGTTGCGGTCCAAACGAGCGAAATTGGCGGCGCGCGACCGGGCATATTCGTCGCGCGTGACGACGCCGTCGCGATTGGAATCGGCAGCGGTCAGCAGCTTCATGCCCTCGCCCTGTGACTGGGCGAAGGCGGCCGGCGCGGCGAGCAGTGCTGCGGCGGCGAGGATCATCTTTATCATCATGCTTCCTTCGACTTGGAATGCGGCCGCGCCCCGCGGACGAGCGGGGTTTGGAGCGCGGCCGCGGTGGAAGTTCAGGGCCGCGGCACCGTGCCCGACACGCTGCGCGAGCTGCCGTCGGCGCGGGTGAGCGTGCTGTTGTAGCTCGCGGTGCCGTCGCCATTGTTGATCGCGCTGGTGGTGCGCTCGCGGGTCCGGCCGTCACTGGCGGCGACCGTGTGGCTGCCGTTATACGCGCCGTCACCCCAGCTCGCATCGCGCGAGTTGGTCACGCCGCGGCCGTTATTGGCCTGGACGCTGCGGTCGCTCGAATAATAGCCGGGGCCGTAGTCGCGGCTGCGCGAAGCTTCATAGCCGCGCCCGCTATCAGTCTGCAGGCCGCGGCTGACCGTCGCGGAGCCGCGCTGGCGCGAGGCCGAGCGCCACTGGGTGAAACCGTGGCCGCGCGCGCCCTGCACGCTCACGCTGTGGCCGCGGCGCACCTGCGCTTCGGCGGGAACCGCGGTCGCCACCAGTCCGGCGGTGAGCGCGGCGAGGCTCAAAACAACCTTGTACATATGTCACTCCTTATACGGACGACGATCCAGCCGTCGCACCGGACTTATGAAGGCACGGCGTAATCAGGCTGCGTCGGGAGGGTGACGAAGCGTAACAGAGTGTAACCGGCCAACGCGTGCCCTTCGCCGAAGCCGCCGCAGGCGCTATTCAGCATGCATGGAAACCAGTTGCATCGCCGTGGTCGAGGACGACCGGGAAATCCGCGCGCTCGTCGTCGACCTGCTCAACCGCGAAGGCTTCGAGGCCGTCGGATGCCGTAGTGCGGCCGAGTTCGACCAGCTCAATGAGCGTCGGCGGGTCGATCTCGCCGTGCTCGACATCATGCTTCCGGGCGAGGACGGGCTGTCGCTCTGTCGCCGGCTGCGCGCCACCGGCGACGTGCCGGTTTTGATGGTGACCGCCAAGGGCGACGACATCGACCGTATCGTCGGCCTGGAAGTGGGTGCGGATGACTATCTTCCCAAGCCGTTCAACCCCCGTGAGCTGGTCGCGCGCGTCCGCGCGATCCTGCGGCGCACGCGTGATCAACACCGCGCGGTCCCGGCGATCACCAACGAGCGCTATCGCTTCGGTGGCTGGTCGCTCGACGTCGGCGCCCGTGCGGTCTCCAGTCCGGACGGGAACGATGTGGAGCTGACCGGGGGCGAATTCGATCTGCTGCTCTGCTTCGTCACCCATCCGCAGCGCGTGCTCAACCGCGACCAGCTCCTCGACTGGACGCGCGGACGCAGCGTCGGGCCGTTCGATCGCGCGGTCGACGTCCAGCTCAGCCGGCTGCGCCGCAAGCTGGCGGCAGCACCTGGCGGCGAGACGATCATCAAAACCGTCCGTGGCGGCGGCTATCAGTTCACGCTGAAGGTGGAGCGGGTATGACGATCGGATCGAACCTGTCGCTGCGCCTCGCCGCCATCCTGCTGGTCGGGTTCATTGCGCTTCAACTCCTGCTCGCCGTTGTCCTGCCTTCGTCGGACGACGCGCGCCGGCCCTATAATCTCCCAAGGCCGGAGGAGGCGGCAGCAATCGCGAGCGCGCTCGACCGGGCGCCTGAAAGCGAGCGTTTGGGTCTTGTGGATGCACTCGACGGCGCGCTTTATTCGATCAAGCTCGTCCCGGTGCCGCCGGCGCCTGGCCGCCGATCGGACGACCTGCGGGATCTCGAGGCAAGCTACGATGCGGCGATGCCTGGCCGTCGGGTGAACGTGGACGGACGGCGGCCACGGCTTGGGCGCTGGATCGGCTCCGCCGCGCGGCCCGCGCGCTTTTTCGCGCCGATCCGCGTAGCGATCGGCCTGAACGGCGGCGGCGTGCTGTTAATCACCAGCCAGCCTTCGGATTCGGCGCGCGCCTATCTGCAGGGCCGTGCGGTGATCGGCGCCCTGGGCGGACTGGTGCTGCTCATCGCTCTCATGCTCGCGGTGCGCCAGACCACGGGCCCGCTCAGCCAGCTCTCGCGCGGCGTGCGCCGGTTCGCCGGCAATCTCGATACGCCCGATCTCCCGGTCTCCGGCCCGCGCGAGGTGCGCGAGCTCGCCTCCGCCTTCAACGACATGAAGGCGCAGATCCGCGCGCTCATTGGCGAGCGGACGCGCGTGCTCGCGGCGATCGCGCATGACCTGCGAACCTATCTGACGCGGCTGCGGCTGCGCGCCGAGTTCATTGATGATCCCGATCATCAAGCCCGCGCGGTGCGCGATCTTGACGAGATGACGGCGCTCATAAACGATACGCTGCTGCTGGCGGACCGCGACTCCGCCCCGCCGAGCCATCCCGAGCGCGTGGGGGTCGCACACGCGCTCGCCGAGATCGTCGACGCGCATCGCGAGCTCGGCGAAACCGTGACGCTGGCGCCCATGCCCGACGATCTCGCGATTGCCGCGACGCCGCTAGCGCTACGGCGCATCCTCGACAATCTCATCGCGAACGGCCTCCGTCACGGCAACGCGGTGGCGGTCTCGGCCCATGCGACCGGGGAGACGGTCGACATTGTCGTCGAAGACGACGGGCCAGGCGTTCCGGCCGACGCATTGGCGCAGCTTGGAATACCCTTTCAACGCTTCGATCCCTCTCGTAGCCGCGAGACGGGCGGCGCGGGTCTTGGGCTCGCGATCGTGCGCGCACTCGCGGGTCGCGACCAGGCTGACGTGATATTCACGCCGGGATCGCCCGCTGGGCTGCGCGTGATGATCCGCTATCCTCGCATCCAAGACTAACGGCGAGAGCGTGAGTACGGCTGCCGCATATCGAAGGCAACTTTCGCACATGGTTCGCGCCACCCCCGCGCATCCCGGACCGGATCGGCGGGGGTGGAAAATGTGATGGGAAGCTGAAGATCCCTCCCCTTCCCATCCCTTGCTAGGCCGCGAACTGGTTCATTGTATTGTGCTCGCCGCCTGCTTTGAGAGCGGCTTCGCCGGCAAAATATTCCTTGTGGTCGTCGCCGATGTCGGAGCCAGACATGTTCTGGTGTTTTACGCACGCGATACCTTCGCGGATTTCCTTGCGCTGCACGCCCCTGACGTAACCCAGCATGCCGGCATCGCCGAAATATTCTTTCGCCAGATTGTCCGTGCTGAGCGCGGCGGTGTGGTACGTTGGCAAGGTGATCAGGTGATGGAAGATGCCGGCGCGTGCCGCTGCGTCCTTCTGGAAGGTGCGGATGCGCTCGTCGGCTTCGTCCGCCAATGGCGTGCTGTCATAATCGACGCTCATCAGCCTGGCGCGATCGTAACCGGAGACATCCCTGCCCTCCTGGGCCCAGGCATCGAATACCTGCTGACGGAAATTGAGGGTCCAGTTGAAAGAAGGCGAGTTGTTGTAGACCAGCTTGGCGTTGGGCACGACTTCGCGAATGCGATCCACCATGCCGGCAATCTGTTCGATATGGGGTTTTTCCGTCTCGATCCACAGGAGATCAGCGCCATTCCGGAGCGAGGTGATGCAATCGAGCACGCAGCGATCCTCGCCGGTTCCGGCACGGAACTGAAAGAGATTGCTTGGCAGGCGCCTCGGCCGCAACAGCTTGCCGTCCCGATTGAGGATCACGTCGCCATTCTTCGCCGTGGCAGGATCGATCTCTTCGCAATCCAGGAAGCTGTTATACTGGTCGCCGATATCGCCCGGCTCCTTGCTGACAGCGATCTGCTTGGTGAGACCGGCGCCCAGCGAATCCGTGCGGGTTACGATGATTCCATCCTCGACGCCCAGTTCGAGGAAGGCGTAGCGACACGCCCTCACCTTCGCGAGGAAGTCCTCATGGGGGACGGTCACCTTGCCATCCTGGTGGCCGCACTGCTTTTCATCGGACACCTGATTCTCGATCTGGAGCGCGCAGGCGCCTGCCTCTATCATCTTGCGGGCCAGCAGATAGGTCGCCTCGGCATTGCCGAAGCCCGCGTCGATATCGGCGATGATCGGCACGACATGGGTCTGATACGTGTCAACGGCGTGGAGCAGGCGCTGCTCCTCGAGCTGGTTGCCGTCTTCGCGTGCCTTGTCGATCTCGCGAAACATCATGCCTAACTCGCGGGCGTCCGCCTGGCGCAAGAACGTATAAAGTTCCTCGATCAGCGCCGGAACCGAGGTCTTCTCGTGCATCGACTGATCGGGCAAGGGACCGAAATCCGATCGGAGGGCGGCGATCATCCAGCCGGACAGATAGAGATATCTGCCCTTCGTCGTGCCGAAGTGCTTCTTGATGGAGATTATCTTTTGCTGACCGATGAACCCGTGCCAGCAACCCAGGGATTGGGTATAGTTTGCCGGATCGGCATCATAAGCCGCCATGTCCTTGCGCATGATGGCGGCAGTGTAGCGCGCTATCTCCAGGCCGGTCTGGAAGCGATTCTGGCGACGCATGCGCGCCACGGATTCCCCGTCGATGCTGTTCCATGAAGCGCCTTGCGTTTTGATCAGCGCGTCAAAATGCGCGATATCATCCTGATAGGTCATGTGGCTCACCCCTTGCGGCATTGATCGTCTTCAGCCCAACCGACCCAGGCGATGATAAAGGTTGCTGAACTTGGTGGATTCGGGCTTGTCCTGGATCGCCTTCAGATAATGAAGCACGGCTTCCTTCATCAGGCCGAAATCTTCCGTGGAAAAGACGGCGCGGCTGCGCGTGGGTTCGGTCATGAGATTTTCTCCGTTGGGTAACTGGCTGCACTTCCAAGCGTGCGTCCAAGTTGTTTTGATGGACGCCAGCATTTCGCGCGAGATAATTTGTAAGGAAAAGTTGCAATAAGGTCTGCATCCAGCCACAATGATTTGAAATGTTGTAAAGATATTACAAACGGGCAGACTGGTGGCATGGCTGAAAAGAAACTGTTTGCCGGACACGCGATCAAGCGGTTGAGGCGCGCAGGGGCGCTGACGCAGGCTGCCCTGGCGCATGCGTTAGATATTTCGCCCAGCTATCTCAATTTGCTGGAACGCAATCAGCGGCCTCTGTCCGCGGCGATGATGCTTCGGCTGGCCGACCAGTTCGATTTCGACCCGCGAACGCTTGGCACTGAGGTGCCCGGCGGCGGCATCGACGGGCTTCGACGGCGGCTGGCTGATCCGCTGTTCGCCGATCTCGCCATTGATCGCCAGGAGATGGAGGAATGGCTGGCCTCCGCGCCTGGAGGCGCCGAAGCGTTCGCGCGGGCATTTGATCGCATGACGGAACAGTCCACTGACGACAGGGGCGCTGCCAGCCGCGGGCCGGTTTCCATGGTCCGGCAGGAAATAGAGCGCTGGCGAAACCATTATCCTGATCTTGATGCACAGGCCGAGGGCTTGGCTGACGAACTATGGCTGGGCGCGGCCGACCTCTACGGCGCAATCAACGAACGTCTCCGGGTAAAGCATCAGCTGGCCATTCGCATCCTGCCGGCAGATGTGATGCCCGATCACTTTCGGCGGCTCGATCTTCATGCACGCCAGCTGCAGCTCTCCGAAATGCTCGAACCGCAATCGCGCCTGTTCAATAGTGCAAATCTTCTGGCACAATTGGAAGCACGTGCCGAAATCGATGGGCTCGTGAAGGGCGCGGCCTTCGGCGACCGCGCGGCCGACGCCCTATATCGTCGTCACCTGTATGGCTATTTCGCGGCGGCGCTGATGATGCCGTATGCGCGCTTTCTTCGCGCGTGCGAGGGCAGCGGTTATGACGTCGTGTTGCTTCAACGACGCTTCGGCGCCAGTTTTGAACAGATCGCCCATCGTTTGACGACACTGCAGCGGGTCGGTGCGCGGGGGCTACCCTTCTTCATGTTGCGGATTGATCGGGCGGGACAGGTCTCCAAACGCTTTGGCGGCGCCAGCAACGCACCGATCGTGGAAGCCCCGGGGCGCTGTCCGCTCTGGAATCTTCACGGCGCTTTCTCCCGGCCACAGGATATACTGGTTCAACTGGTCGAGCTTGAAAATGAAGACCGCTGGTTCACGCTGTCGCAATCCGTGCACGGCCCCGGCATGGGGCTGCGCGGAACGGACGCCGACTTCGCGGTCTCTCTCGGGCTGAAAGCAGAGTACGCAGCCCCGGTGATTTACGCGCGGGGATGGAACCTCAGCGCTGGCGATGCGCAACCTATTGGCCTGGGATGCGTCAATTGTACGCGAACGGCATGCGCCCAGCGTAGCGCCCCCCCACATGGTCGCCCGCTCAAATTCGACGACCGCGAACGCGGCCTGTCGCCATTTACATTTTCGGCAGACTAGGCGCGTTGAGGGGGGGTATATGACAAATGCCGTGGAGCGGTCCGCCGCGACCTATTCCTCAAGGCGACCCGCAGCATCACGATCGCGGTCGTATCGTTTCGCGAGTGGAAAAGGCGGCAACCAGGACTCGCGACGGACGATCCAGCTTTCGTAGGTCGGCATCAGCTGGTCCGGGGCATCCAGGGATCCCAGGTGCACTTCGATTTCGTCAGCAGCGCGTGCGAAAACGGAAGAGCCGCAACGGGGACAGAAAAATCGCCCGCCATAATCGCGTGTTTCGCCGTCGATCGTCACTGCATCCTGAGGGAACACTGCGGAAGCGTAAAAAAGCGCCCCATGATGCTTGCGGCAGTCGAGACAGTGACAAAGGCCGACCCGGTATGGCAGCCCCGACGCCACAATTCGGACGTCGCCGCACAGACAACCGCCGGTGAATCGGTCCATGCCGCGTCTCCTCCAAAGCAGATTGAACCCGTGACCTCCGCGATGTCAACGAGAGCATGCAGCCTGCCAGAGCGCGCATCCTGCCCACTATCGCTTTGCGCGGAAGCGCTTGCGGAGGGGGGCTTGCCTTGCCCTCTCCGGTGTCGTGACGTCTGGTGATTTCGTTGCTAAACAACGACCGCCGCAGACCCCAAGCCCACTATAGCAACGAAAGGATCATGGATGTCACTTCGTATCAACGCCGAAGCCCCCAACTTCACGGCAGAAACGACCGAGGGGACGATCGATTTCCATGAGTGGATCGGGGACAGTTGGGCGATCCTGTTTTCCCATCCCAAAGATTTCACGCCGGTCTGCACGACGGAACTAGGCTACATGGCGAAGCTCAAGCCCGAATTCGACAAGCGCAACACCAAGATCATCGGCCTTAGCGTAGATCCGGTCGGCAATCATGCAAAGTGGGCGCAGGATATTGCCGAAACCCAAGGGAGTGCGCCCAACTATCCGATGATCGGCGACACCGAGCTGAAGGTGGCCAAGCTCTACAACATGTTGCCCGAGGAGATCGAAGGCGGCTCGGACGGCCGCACCGCCGCCGACAACGCAACCGTCCGCACCGTCTTCATCATTGGCCCCGACAAGAAGATCAAGCTGATGCTCAGCTATCCCATGACCACGGGACGCAATTTCGACGAGATCCTGCGCGTGCTGGATTCCATGCAGCTGACCGCCAGGCATCGGGTGGCGACCCCAGTCAACTGGCAGCATGGCGACAAGGTCATCATCGCGGGCTCGGTTACGGACGATGAGGCAAAGACCATCTATCCGAACGGCTGGGAAGCGCCGCGGCCCTATCTGCGCATCGTACCGCAGCCCCGATAGGCCCTGTGCTGTTCGAGATCTTCACCGCCGGCGGGTGCCGTTCGTACATGCTGGGCTGCGCGGCATCGCGCGCCGCGATTCTGATCGATCCGGAGCTTAGCCTCATCGATCATTATCGCGGGCACCTGATGCGGGATGCCCTTGCCATCCGGTATATCGTGGATACCCACACGCATGCCGACCATTTTTCCGCAAGCCGGCAGCTCGGCAAGGCGTTCGGCATTCCCGTGGTGATGCATCGGCTGAGCGCGGCACCCTATGCCGATCTGCGGCTCGACGACGGCGACATGCTGATAGCCGGCGATCTCAAGATCATGGCGATGCATACGCCGGGCCATACGCGCGACTCGATGTGCCTGGTGATGGACGACCGCGTCTTCACCGGCGACACGCTGCTGATCGGCGGAACAGGACGCACCGACCTGCCCAGCGGAGACCCGCACGCGCTTCACGAAAGCCTCTTTGAAAAGCTGCTCAGATTGCCAGGCGATACGCTGGTCTATCCCGCTCACGACTATAAGGGCCGTGATCATTCCACCATTGCCGACGAGATCGCGTCCAATCCACGCCTGCAGAAGACAGAGCGGCCGGCGTTCGTGGCGATGATGCGGGATCTCGATCTGGCCGCCCCGACCCACCTGACCGAAGCGCTGCGCACCAACATGAGCGGCGGGAAGACCGTGGCTCAACTCCTGTCCGAAGCTGCTTCCCGTGTCCCCTTCATCTCCATGCGCGAGCTGAACAGCCGGCTTGGCGACAACAGTTGCGATCTGGTGGTGATCGATCTGCGCGAGAAGGAATCATTTGAGGCAGGACATATCGCCACCTCCCGGCATCTGCCGCGTGGGCAGCTCGAGCTGCGGGTGAATAGCGAGTTGCCCGATCCAACGGTGCGGATCATCACCTGCTGCGAATATGGCAAGATATCGACCCTCGCCGCCGCCACCCTGCGCGAACTTGGCTATATGCGGGCGACAGCGCTCGATGGCGGCATCGCGGCGTGGCGAGAGGCTGGTTATGCTCTGGAACCGAGCGGCTAACCTCCAGCCCGAAAACGGAAATGAAAAATCCCGCAGGCCCACGGCCTATTACGGGAATTACATGGAGCGCCGACGCCGTGACGGAAGTATCCGGCGATGGAAGGTCAGAACAGTCCTATGCGTATATCACGTATCACGTATCACGCGGCTTGCTGGATCGTGCGCAATACCGCGTAGGGATCGAATGGCTTCGGAACGAAGAACGCGTCCGCCGGCAATTCGGAAACGGCGGGTCTGATCGCACCCGAAGCGATCACAAGCAGCGTCGGCGGGTATCGATCGCGAATGTAGTGCGCAAGCCTGATGCCATCCATGGAACCCGGCATCTGGATATCGGTGAGCACGATCGTGATGCTGGGATTGTCCATCATCATCGCGATCGCCGCGTCCGCGTTTGCCGCGTCGAAGACCCGAAAGCCGGCATCCTCGAAAAAGTCGACCAGGTCAAAGCGGATAAGTGCCTCGTCCTCCACGATCAGGATGGTCTTGCCGGAATTACTCACCTGTCCCATGTCTGTTCGCTCACCATCTCCGCCGTTTTGGAATTGGCGTATAAACCCTGTAATAACGCGCAACGGATTGTAGTCCAGCGATGTTTCGCAGCAGGAATAACCGAAAGCGTGCGGGAGTGCGGCTTTGTTGCACAATTCCTGACGGGTTTTATGCAGGCTTTATTTGATATTACTACGCAACGCGGATAGTGTTGGGTGTACCGATTTGCGAGAAGCGATTGAAGATTGCAGCACGGACTTTGAGTTCGGTTATCTGACGATCGAAAGTGCGCGCCATGACGCGCTGAGAAATCGTTCCGCTGCGATCGCAACGACCCGCTCCAGCGTGTCCGCCTTGCTGCCCGATGCCGATCCTTTCACGATCGTATCACGGCACCAATGCGCTCGGATGCCCGAACAGCTCACGTCCCAGATTTACCGGCATGGTGAGCAGGAACCAGTACATTGCGTTCCACCACAGCATCGAAGTCAAGGCGCGCACCGTCTCGCGCTTGATGCCCGGCGCGTAGCGATCGGGCTTGCCCAGCCGCAGAAATGTTGGATGCCCCTTCTCATCCACCCGCATGAGCGAATAGGCCATCAGCGCGCCGTAAAAAGCGAACGGCAGTGCGGGCCAGAGCAATGGCTCGGCTCCTCCGCCGCTTGTCGTGATCACTGGCCCCAACGCGTCGACATAATTCCATATGCCGGCGTCAACCGAAGCGCCGTCCACGAGAAGATTGTACCCGTAGAAAATCGGGGTAGCGATAATCAGCGAGATCGCCAGCAGCGGCACGGCGGGAAGCGCCTTGTGCGCCTTTCGCAGGAGGAAGATCAACACCGTGTATATGAACGTGAAAAACACCGGATAGGAAAAGATCAGGAAGACCGGTTTGTTGGGCGCGGTCCACCATGTCGACCCCCACGGCAGCAGATTGAGATCAGGCGAATAAAGCAGATATCCGCCCCAGTTGCTGAAGAATTCCTGCCAGAACATGCTCCACGCACCGAAGAACATCAGGGCGGTGTTGCTCAGCTCCGATCTGCCGCGATGGCGCCAGATCAGATAGCCGGACATCACGCAGAACAGGGTGATCCACATGATATCGTTGTTGATGGGCGGATTTACGGGATGCGGTATCTGATCCACGGGTCAGTTGCCCCCGCCGGAATGCGCATGCAAATACTGGATTGTCAGGTTGATCCCTCCCTAATACTCCGCGCGCTCCCGGCACAGTAGTGAACAGCCTCGATAGTCCATCACTGGCCGTGCGATTACAATAAAATATTGTGCCGGATGAAACGACAGCGTTGGCGGTAAAAAACAATATGCTAGGGCCTTCAAATGCAGGTTTCGCAGATCTGGCGCTATCCGGTGAAAAGCCTTGGTGGGCAAAGCCTCAACTACTCGGCGGTCGATCCGATCGGCCTGGCGAGTGACAGGCGCTGGCTTGTCGTCAACGGGCACGACCGCTTCCTGACGCGGCGCGAACTTCCGAAAATGGCGGAGGTGCGGGTGGAGTTGATTGAGGGGGCCATCGTCCTGCACCATGAAACCCACGGCGCGCTAACGGTGCATGAGCCCGCGGAGGACGCGGAGACGCGCAATGTTACCGTCTGGCGGGACCGGCTTCCGGCACGAAACGCCTCCGAGGAAGCCAGCGCCTTTCTTTCGCAAGCACTCGAAAAGCCGGTCCGGCTCGTCTGGATGCACGATATTCTGGCGCGGCCGGTGGCCCAAAACCATGGCAAGCCCGGCGATCATGTAAGCTTCGCTGATGGGTTTCCACTTCTGCTCACCACTCAGCAATCTCTGGATGACCTCAATGCGCGGCTGGCCTCGCCCATCACGATGCGCCGCTTTCGACCGAACATCGTCATTGCCGGCGCATTGCCCTGGGCGGAAGACACGTGGCGTCGCATCAGGATCGGCGGCCTCAGCTTCCGCGTCGTCAAACCCTGTTCGCGCTGCGTCATCATAACACAGGATCCTGATACGGGCGTGCGGCGTGATGCAAACGAGCCGCTGGCAACCCTGCGTTCTTTCCACACGGCATCCAGCGGCGAAATCATGTTTGGCCAGAACGTCATTCCCGACGGCGCAGGGACGATCCGGATTGGCGATCCAGTCGAAATTCTCGAAGACGGTCCATCGAACCTTTTGTGACATCACGCGCTTTTCCACAAAACCTTCGTGCTTGAGGAACTTATGCAGATGAAATCCGCCGTGACTGCCTTGCTGGCTGCAGTTGCTTTCGCCCCGATGGCGGCCAGCGCCCAGCCAGCAAACAGCATGCCGCAGCCGATCGCCATCCCGGATGACGTACCGACGCCGCGCGACATACCGTTCAGCGGCAGCATCAGGCTGGATGTCGACGTTACGGACGTCGCCCGCGGCATCTTCCGGATACGCGAAGTCATTCCGGTGCAGGGGCCGGGGCCGGTGACCCTGCTCTATCCCAAATGGTTGCCCGGCCGGCATTCGCCCGTTGGCCCTATCGACGATATCGTAGGATTCAAATTTTCGGCCGGCGGCAAGTCCATCCCGTGGACCCGCGATCCGGCGAATGTCTACGCGCTGCATCTGGACGTGCCGGCGGACGCCCGGGAGATTGTCGCCGAGTTCCAGTATGTTTCGCCGACGAGTGGCAGTCAGGGCCGCATAACCGTGACCCCGGCGATCGTCGATCTGCAATGGAACCTGGTTTCTCTCTACCCGGCCGGCTGGTTCGTCCGCCGCATTCCGGTGGACGCAACGGTGAGATTTCCCGCCGGCTGGAAATATGGCACGGCGCTTGAAACGGCGACGCTTTCGCCGGACAATACCGCACGCTTCAAGCAGATCAACTTCGAGGATCTGATCGATTCACCGATCTTTGCGGGCCTCCATTTCAGGCAGGACCAGCTGACGCCCGACGTCCGCATGAACATCGTCGCGGACACGCCGGACGAACTGGCGGCAAACGACGAACAGCTTGCGAAGCATCGCGCGCTGATAGCGCAGACGCTGAAACTGTTCGGAACGCAGCATTATGATCATTACGACTTCCTGCTCGCGATTTCGGACAAGCTGGGCGGAATAGGCCTCGAGCATCACCGGTCCACCGAGATCAAGGTGCAGCCCGGCTATTTCACCAAATGGAATGACAATGCCTCCTCGCGCAACGTCGTGCCGCACGAGTTCGTCCATAGCTGGAACGGCAAATATCGCCGGGGCGCCGACCTTTTCACCCCCGATTACGCAACGCCCATGCGCAACTCGTTACTGTGGGTTTATGAAGGCCAGACGCAATATTGGGGTTATGTGCTCCAGGCGCGATCTGGCCTCGTGTCGCTACAGGACACGCTGGATGGTTATGCGATCATCGCAGCGCAACTCGATACCCGGCCGGGCCGGCAATGGCGCCCATTGATCGACACCACGAACGACCCGATCCTCTCCAAGCGGACTCCACAGCCCTGGGTGAGCTGGCAGCGAAGCGAGGATTATTACAACGAAGGCCTGCTGATATGGCTGGATGCGGACATGCTGATCCGCGAACAGAGCGGCGGGATGCGCTCGCTCGACGATTTCGCCAGGGACTTCTTCGGCAAGCGCGATCGCGACTGGGGCATTTCCACCTACACTTTCGAGGATGTTGTCGCCGCCCTCAACCAGGTGCAGCCCTATGACTGGGCGGAATTCCTGCATGCCCGCGTCGACCGGATCGCGCCTCGCGCGCCGCTCGACTGGCTGAAGCGTAGCGGCTATCGACTGGTCTATGCAACGACACCCACCCCCTATTGGAAAGCCCGCGAAACCCTGCTGAAATTTACCGATTTCAGCTATTCGCTCGGTTTCACGCTCGACAAGGGCAACAGTCTTTCGCAGGTCATGTGGGACAGCCCGGCGTTTAATGCGGGCTTGACGGTCGGCAGCGTCCTCCTCGCGGTCAACGGCCAGGAATATGATTCCGATGTACTGGCCGCCGCCATCACGGCGGCTGCCAAGAGCCGCAAACCCATCAGCCTGCTGGTCAAGCAGGGCGATCGCTATTTCACGGCGGATATCGCCTATTTCGACGGACTGAAATATCCGCGGCTGGAAAAGATTGGCAGCGGAAAGGCCCGGCTGGACGCGTTGCTGAAACCGCTTTGACACATCCTTTGCGTCGGCGGACCCACGCTCTTAACTAGGCGCGGTGAATCGCGCTCGTGTCCTCCTGCTCAACCCCGCGCTCGGCCCGCTCGACTACCGCGTGGACCGCGAGCATGTCGTCGAGCCGGGCAGCATCGTGCTCGCGCCGCTCGGCCCGCGCCAGTGGGCAGGCGTGGTGTGGGAGCCGGAGCATATGCCGTCCGACGCGGAGGTCGGGGACAATCGCCTCCGGCCGTTGCTGGGCGTCTATGATCTCCCGCCATTGGGTGCGCCGCTTCGACGGCTGATCGAATGGACGGCGAACTATTATCTGGCACCGCCCGCCGCGGTGCTGCGCATGGCGCTTGCCTCGGCAAGCGCGCTCGAACCCAAGCGCAGCGTTACCGAATATCGCTGCACCGGCTTCGTGCCGGAAAGGCTGACGCCGCAGCGGGCACAGGCGCTGGAGCGTATCGGCGAGCGGCAGGGCCTCGTCCGGGAACTGGCGATGATCGCCGACGTGTCCGACGCGGTTGTCCGAGGGCTGGTCAAGGCCGGCGCGATCGAGGCGGTGGAGGTCTCGATCGACGACCCATTCGTCCAGCCAGATCCTGGCCATGCTCCACCGGACCTTTCACCCGAACAGACCGCGGCGGCTGACGTGCTGGTCGAGGCGGTCAGGGCTGATACGTCACAGACTTTCCTGCTCGACGGCGTTACCGGCTCGGGGAAGACCGAAACCTATTTCGAGGCGATTGCCGAGGCCATTCGGGAAGGGCGGCAAGTGTTGGTGCTGCTTCCCGAAATCGCGCTCACCGAGCCTTTTCTGCGCCGTTTCGAAGCGCGGTTCGGTCACCAGCCGATCGCTTGGCATTCGGACCTGCGCCAATCGCAGCGGCGCCGCGCCTGGCGCGCCATCGCCAAGGGCGAGGCCAGCGTGGTGGTCGGCGCGCGTTCGGCGCTGTTCCTGCCCTATCAGAATCTGGGGCTGATCGTCGTCGACGAAGCGCATGAGGCCAGCTTCAAACAGGAAGACGGCGTGATGTACCACGCGCGCGACGTCGCGGTGATGCGCGGGCATTTCGAGGGATGCCCCGTGGTGCTTGCCTCCGCCACCCCCGCGATCGAGAGCCGGCAGCAGGTCGCGCTCGGGCGCTACAGGGAACTGAAACTCCCGCGCCGTTTTGCCGGCGCCGAAATGCCGGATATCGCCGCGATCGACATGCTCGCCGATCCCCCGCCACGCGGACGGTGGCTGGCACCGACGCTTGTCACCGCGATCAGCGAAACATTGGCAAGGCAGGAACAGGTGCTGCTGTTCCTCAATCGCCGGGGTTACGCGCCGCTGACGCTGTGCCGGACCTGCGGCCATCGCTTTCAATGCCCGAACTGCACAGCATGGATGGTGGAACATCGTCTGTCATCCCGCCTGCAATGCCATCATTGCGGCCATGTGATGCCCCCGCCACGCGCATGCCCGGAATGTAGCGAGGAGGACAGCCTGGTCGCATGCGGCCCCGGTGTCGAGCGGATCGCCGATGAGGTCGCGGCACTGTTTCCCGATGCCCGCCGTGCGATCGTAACGTCTGACACGATCTGGTCGCCCGCTCGCGCCGCCGACTTCGTAGCGCGGATGGAGGCGAACGAGATCGACATCGTAATCGGCACCCAGCTTGTTACGAAGGGCTATCATTTTCCCAACCTGACGCTCGTCGGCGTGGTCGACGCCGATCTCGGCCTGCAGGGCGGCGACCTGCGCGCTGCCGAACGCAGCTTTCAGCAAATTGCCCAGGTATCCGGGCGGGCCGGGCGCGGCGTTAAGAAGGGACATGTATTCGTGCAGACGCACGAACCGCGTGCGCCGGTGATCCAGGCTTTGGTTTCGGGCGATGCCGCCAGCTTCTACGCCGCCGAGACGGCTTCCCGGAAAAGTGCCAACGCGCCGCCCTTCGGCCGCTATGCCGCCATCATCATATCGTCCGAAGTCCTGGACGAAACCGTGGAAACCGCGCGGCTGATCAGCAGGTCAGCGCCGACGGTCGATGGCATGCATGTCTATGGCCCCGCGCCCGCGCCCCTCGCCATGCTTCGTGCGCGACATCGACAACGCCTGCTCGTCCATGCGCGCCGCGCGCTCGACGTGCAGGATGTGATCCGCAAATGGCTGGGGGGACTTACGTGGCCAAGAAGCGTTCGCGTCGCAGTAGATGTCGATCCCTATAGTTTTCTTTAGGAACGTCGTTCTGGCAAGCGCTGGAATCTCCCTCATTTCGTTCTTATCTGACGAGCGTGATCCTGGTTTCGCCTGGACGACGGTGGAAGGATGATCATGCGAAACATTCTGTTGCTCGTTGCATTGGTCTCAGCTCCGCTGTCCGCCGCGCCCGCGCCGCATCTGGCTGCCGGGAATTTCGACCAGCTCGCCAAGCCGCTTCCCCTGCCCTACGACGAGAAAGCCGACGCCGAGGCGGCGGTGAAGGCCGCCATGGGAAGGGCGAAGACGAACCACAAGCTGCTCCTGATCGATCTTGGCGGCAACTGGTGCCCCGATTGTCGCGTGCTCGCTGGAACGATGGAGCTTCCCGAATTGAAACGCTTCATCAGCAAGCAATATGAGCTGGTGATGATCGATGTCGGCCGGTTCGACCGCAATCTCCAAATCCCCGGCCGTTATGGCATCGACAAGCCGAAAGGCGTGCCCGCGCTGCTCGTGATCGATCCCAAGACCAATCGCCTGCTCAACAAAGGGCACGAGACCGCGCTTTCCGATGCACGAAGCATGACACCACAGGCGCTGGCCGACTGGCTTGCCAGCTGGACCCGCTGATCGCCGTTGATAGCCTAACCGAAACGTAGCGGCGAGTAACGGTCGGGATCGAACGCCCCGACCGCTAACGGGAGTGCCGATCCGGTCAGCAGCGCCGCACCGATCATCGCGGCAGCCGGCGCCGTCTGGATGCCGAAACCGCCTTGTCCCGCAAACCAGAAGAATCCCGGCGCATCTTTCGCGAAGCCGTAAACCGGAACGCGGTCCGGCGCGAAGCTCCGCAGCCCCGCCCATGATCGTTCGACCCGCTCGATGCGCCAGTCGACCACCCCGCTCAGACGATCAATGGCGGTTGCGATGTCCAGTTCGTGCGGAGCGCTGTCGCCGGGCGCTTCCGGCGTCTCGTCGTGCGGACTGAGCCAGATACGGCCCCCCGCCTCGGGCTTGAAGTAGAAGCGTTCGCCCACGTCGATAACTAGCGGCATGTCCACAGGGACTTCGCGATCGATCCGGAGCTGGCTGAGCGTCCTGCGAAAAGGCGAAATGCCGAGCGGCGCGACGCCTGCCATGACCGCAACGGTATCGGCCCAGGCGCCTGCCGCATCGACCAGGACAGTAGCCCGCACCGGGGGAGTGCTGGCGATTTCAAGAGTCCAATAGCCATTCTCGCGGTGCGCGCCCTGCAATGATGCCGCGCAGCGCAGCTCAACGCCTGCGCGCCGCGCGGCGCGCAGATAGGCATCGTGAAGTGCTGCAACGTCGATATCCCTGGTGCCTGGTTCGGACAGGGCGCGCCAATTGCCTGCACGCAACCCCGGAATGCGCGCGGAAAGCACTTCACGGTCGATCGTTTCCAACACCACGCCCTGCGCCTGAAAGGTTTCCGCGAAACTGTCCAGCCGCGCGAAGTCCTCCGGCGCCGCAAGGTGGATCGAGCCGCGTGGACTGAGAAAGCCTTGCCCGGAGAAGGTGGACGGCGGACTGGAAAGAAACGCCCCGGACGCCGTGGTGAGCGGCTGCACGACCGGGCCGCCATAGGTTTCGTCCCAGAACGCAGCAGAACGCCCCGTAGAATGGTATCCCGGGCGATCTTCCGCTTCCAGCAACAGCACCGACGCGCCGGCGCCGATTTCGGCGGCCAGGCTCGCGCCGGCCATGCCCGCCCCGACAATGGCGATATCGTATTGCTTCATACCCGGATGCACCGGGCAAGCCCGATTATTTCAACAGACGGGTTCAGACCGCGCCGTGACAATGCTTGTATTTCTGGCCAGATCCGCACGGGCAAGGCGCATTGCGGCTGACCTTGCCGGCCCATTCCGCAGGATCATCGCCGACCTCGGGCGCCATGTCGGGCCGCACCGTCTGCATCGGTGCAATACGGGTGGTGACAAGGCCGAGATCAGCGGCGTCGAAATCGAAGCTGTTATCATCGCCGGTCAACGGATCGATATGCGTTGTCACGAATCCGGGCATCGGTGGCGGCGACATCGGTTGCGGATTGAACTCCGCATGCGCCAGCACCCGCGTTACATCTTCGCGAATGGCGTTCAGCATGCGCTCGAACAGGGCGAAGGCTTCCTGCTTATATTCGTTGATCGGGGTTTTCTGGGCATAGGCCCGCAAATGAATCACCTGCCGCAACGCATCCAGCGTCGAGAGATGTTCTTTCCAGTGGTGATCGAGCGACTGCAGCAGGATATTCTTTTCGACGCCGTGCCAGCTTGCAGGATCGAGCATATCCGCCTTCGCCTGAACGGCGGCGTTTGCGGCAGAGAGGAGACGTTCGGTCAGCAACTCGGGATCAACCGCGTCTTCGTGGAGCCAGTCGTCGATCGGCGGGTCCAGCGCGAGCAATTCCGCCACACGTTCCTTGAGGATCGGGATATTCCACTGTTCCGGATAGCTGTTCGGCGGACATGCCTCGCCGACGATAGCGTTCACCGTCTCGGCACGCATGTCAGCCACGACATCATCAACCGCTTCCGCATCCATGATGTCGGATCGCTGTTCGTAGACGACCTTGCGCTGATCATTCATCACGTCATCATATTCGACGACCTGCTTGCGGATATCGTAGTTGCGCGCCTCGACCTTGCGCTGCGCCGTTTCGATGGCCTTGGAAATCCAAGGCGATATGATTGCTTCGCCGTCGGCCAGATTCTTGTTCATCATCTTAGCGAACATCGTTTGCGGGCCGAAGATGCGTAGCAGATCGTCGTCCAAACTCAGGTAGAAGCGGCTGAGGCCCGGATCACCCTGCCGCCCGGAACGGCCGCGCAACTGGTTATCGATGCGGCGGCTCTCGTGCCGTTCCGTCCCGAGCACAAACAGGCCCCCGGCCTTCAGCACATTTTCCCTTTCCACGGCGATTTCCGCACGGATCTTTTCGATCGCGGCATCACGGGCGGGGCCTTCCTCAACCCCGGAAAGCTCGTCCTCGATCCGGAATTCGAGATTGCCGCCAAGCTGGATGTCCGTGCCGCGCCCGGCCATGTTGGTGGCGATCGTCACCGCACCGAGACGGCCCGCCTGCGCAACGATGTGCGCTTCGCTTTCGTGGTAGCGGGCGTTCAAGACCTTATGCGGCACGTTGGCCTTATCGAGAAATTCCGACAAAAGCTCAGATTTCTCGATCGAAACTGTGCCCACCAGGACCGGCTGACCGGTTTCGGCCTTTTCCTTGATCGCCTTGGCGATCGCGCCGAACTTGTCGGTCATGCTCTTGTAGAATTCATCATCCTCATCCCGGCGCAGCACGGGCATGTTGGTAGGGATGGTGACCACGTTCATCTTGTAAATCTGATAGAACTCAGCAGCCTCGGTTGCCGCCGTTCCCGTCATGCCGCCGAGCTTGGGATACATGCGGAAGAAGTTCTGGAATGTGATCGAGGCGAGCGTCTGGTTCTCAGGCTCGATATTGACGCCCTCCTTGGCCTCCACCGCCTGGTGAAGACCATCCGACCAGCGCCGCCCGTCCATCATGCGACCGGTAAACTCGTCGATGATGATGACTTTGCCGCCCTTGACGATGTAATCGGTATCGCGCTTGAATACGATATTGGCGCGCATCGCCTGGTTCAGATGATGAACGACCTGCGTGTTTTCGAAATCATAGAGATTGGCCCCCTCAAGCAGGCCAGCCGCTTCCAGCGCGCGTTCTGCCTTCTCGGTGCCGTCCTCGGTCAGAATCACCGAGCGCTGCTTCTCGTCGAACTCGTAATCCCCAGGCACGATATCTTTCACGATCGCGTGAACCTGCTTGTACAATTCGGACTTGTCGTCGGTTGGGCCGGAGATGATCAGCGGCGTGCGTGCTTCGTCGATGAGCACGGAATCAACTTCGTCAACCACAGCAAAGTTAAAGGGCCGCTGCACCATTTGCGAGCGATCATATTTCATGTTGTCGCGTAGGTAATCGAAACCGAACTCGTTGTTAGTGCCGTAGGTTATGTCAGAGGCATAGGCCTCCCGGCGTTCCTGATCCGAAAGGTTCGGAACGATAACGCCTACCGTCAGCCCCAGGAAGCGATAGACGCGGCCCATCCATTCGGCATCGCGACTGGCCAGATAGTCGTTGACGGTGACGACATGCACACCCTTGCCGGGAAGCGCATTGAGATAGGTCGCAAGGGTCGCGACCAGCGTCTTGCCTTCGCCCGTGCGCATCTCGGCGATTTCGCCGCGATGAAGCACGATGCCGCCGATCATCTGCACATCATAGTGGCGCTGGCCAAGCACGCGCCTGGCGGCTTCGCGCACTGTGGCAAAAGCCTCAGGTAGCAAGGCATCCAGTTCTTCGCCCTGAGCCAGCCGCTCACGGAACAGAATGGTCTGGTTCGCCAGCTCCTCATCGCTCATCGCCGAAATATTCGGCTCGAAACCAGCAATGCGTGCAACGGTCGTCCGGAGCGATTTTACGTACCGGTCGTTAGACGAACCGAAAATGGCCTTGGCAATTGCGCCGAGCATTGAGTTTCCTGTCGTTTATCGGCGGAACAGGGCACGGCTAAGGGCCGGCTGCCCTCGCCGGAATTTGCCCGCGATTTAGGAACCCCAATGCGCCAAGTCAATTAATGCCGCGTGGGACGCGCCCGCAAGACTTCGTTAACCCTTTTAGGCGAAAACTACCCGACATCAGGAGAAAACCGATGCGGATCGATCACAAGGAATTCTTGAACCACGTGCAGGCTGCGGAGCAGGCGATTCCGGCGCCCCGCTCCACGCTTGGGATGGGCGCCGGTGCAATCTTCATCCTGCTGCTGGGTGTCATCATGATTCCCTACCTCGCCATGCTGACGGGATATGTCGCGATCAGCGGCTTAAGCCACGCGGCCAAGCGTTCATTCGGGCTGGTTGCAGACACGCTGGATTATGCCGGCAAAGTTTCTGTGGGAAAGTGACGGCTCGTTAAATCTTTCGCGGCGGTCGATGACCCGCGGCCTTACGCGGCCCTCATTTGAATCATCTATCTGTTCGTCGAGCACAGTCGAAACACGACCAGCCCGTCCCTCGACTTCGCTCGGGACCAACGGTTCGACAAGATCGAACAAAACTCCAGTTCAAATTGGCTGCTCTGCCGAAACACGATGGCGGCCTCGCCTCCGGCCAATTCCGACTATTTCTTCGGCGCCACTTTCTTCTTGGCCGCCGGTTTTTTCGCCGGGGTCTTCTTGGCCGGCGCTTTCTTCTTTCCCTTGCCCGGGCCCTTCGCAGCGCGTTCCGCCAGCAAGATGACGGCTTCTTCCAGCGTCAGCGCCGACGGATCAGCCGCCTTCGGCAAAGTGGCGTTAGTCGTTCCGTCGGTCACATATGCGCCGAACCGGCCTTCCATCAGCTTGATTTCGGCGCCGCTTTCCGGATGCGGCCCAAAGGCTTTCAGCTGCTCGCGTGAACCTCGCCCCCTTCCCCCGCCGCTTGCCGCGTCGGCGAGCTTGGCAACGGCGGCGTTCATGCCAGTCTGGAACACGTCCATAGTAGACTGGAGCCGGGCATATTTCCCGTCGTGGGCAAGATACGGACCGTAGCGTCCGATCGAGGCGGTAATCGGCTTTCCGCTTTCCGGATGCGACCCGATCTCACGGGGCAGCGAAAGAAGCTTGAGCGCCCATTCGAGACCAAAGTCTTCGGCGGGCACATCTTTCGGGATCGATGCGCGCCTGGCATCCTTGCCTTCACCCAGCTGAACATAGGGACCGAAACGGCCGCTGCGCCTGGTGACCTCCAGCCCGGTTGCGGGATCAGTGCCCATCGCCTCCGGTCCCGCATCGCCGCCCTGATCCGCATTGCCGCTCTGCCCGAACCGCCGCGTGAACTTGCATTCGGGATAGTTCGAGCACGCGACGAACGCACCGAAACGGCCACCGCGCAATGCCAGTCTGCCGGTGCCACAATTGGGGCAAAGCCGTGGATCGGCTCCGTCCGCTTTTTCGGGAAAAAGCCATGGCCCGAGAAACTCGTCCAGCGCCGCCGTCACTTCCGACGGTTTCTGCTCCATCACCTCGGACGCCTTGGGCTTGAAGTCACGCCAGAACGCCTCGAGCACCGCCTGCCACTCGGCACGCCCACCCGATATCTCGTCGAGACTGTCTTCGAGATGCGCGGTAAAATCATAGCTCACATAGCGTTCGAAAAACCGCTCCAGGAAACTCGTCACAAGCCGCCCGCTTTCGGCGGGAATGAACCGGTTCTTTTCCACGGTGACATAGGAGCGGTCTTTAAGTACCTGAAGAACCGACGCATAGGTTGAAGGGCGCCCGATCCCGAGCTCCTCCATCTTCTTGACGAGACTGGCTTCCGAATAGCGCGGTGGCGGCTGGGTGAAATGCTGCTCGGCGTCGACCGATTTCTTGGCCGGGACGTCGCCATCCTTCAGCCGCGGCAAGCGACGGCTCTCCTCGTCTCCTTCATCGTCCCTGCCTTCTTCATAGAGCGCCAGATAGCCAGGGAAGAGTACCACCTGTCCGGTGGCGCGCACGCCATGCTGGCCGGTCGCATCGGCGAGCTCGACGGTTGTGCGCTCAAGCCGGGCCGATGCCATCTGGCTGGCGAGGGCGCGCTTGTAGACCAGTTCGTACAGGCGTGCGTGATCGCCGCTGCCAGCCTTGTCCCTGGAGAAATCGGTCGGCCGGATTGCCTCGTGCGCTTCCTGCGCGTTCTTGGCCTTTGCTGTGTACTGGCGCGGCTTGTCCGGCACGTAACCGGCATCGTAGCGTTCCGCGATCGCATGACGTGCCGCCGAAATAGCGCTGCCATCCATCTGCACGCCATCAGTACGCATGTAGGTGATCGCGCCCTGTTCATACAGGTCCTGCGCGACCCGCATGGTGTGGCTGGCGGAGAAGCCGAGCTTGCGCGCAGCTTCCTGTTGCAGGGTGGAGGTCGTGAACGGCGCGGGCGGATTGCGTGAAACGGGTTTGGTATCTGTCGACACGACCGTGAAGCGCCCGTTCTCCACATCCGTCTTGGCGGCCAGCGCGGCGCCTTCGGCGCTGATGGTCAGCCGCTCGATCTTCTCGCCCTTCCAGCGCACCAGACGCGCGATGAACGGGACGCCGTCATGCTCCATATTGGCGACGACCGACCAATATTCATGTGCGGTGAACGCTTCTATTTCCCGTTCGCGATCGACGACAAGACGCAAGGCTACGGACTGCACGCGGCCGGCGGACTTCGCGCCGGGCAGCTTGCGCCACAATACCGGAGAAAGGGTGAAACCGACCAGATAGTCCAGCGCGCGGCGTGCCCGGTACGCATCGATCAGATCCTCGTCGAGCACACGCGGATTGGCCATCGCGTCCAGCACCGCCGACTTGGTGATGGCGTTGAACGTTACGCGCTGCACGTCCTTCGGCAACGCCTTTCGCTTCCTGAGCACTTCCTGCACATGCCAGCTGATCGCTTCCCCTTCGCGGTCAGGGTCGGTCGCAAGGATCAGCGTGTCGGCGGTCTTGGCCTCGTCCGTGATCGCCTTGAGTTGCTTGGCCTTGTCGGCATAGGTCTCCCACTCCATCGCGAAGCCGTCATCGGGATTGACCGAGCCATCCTTGGCGGGAAGATCGCGAACATGGCCGTAAGAGGCCAGGACGCGATGCCCGGGACCGAGATATTTCTCAATGGTTTTTGCCTTGGCAGGCGACTCTACGACGACGAGCTTCATGAGCGTTTGTTCTTCCTCACATGTACGCGCGAGGGTGCAGAGCTGTCATCGTCCCCGTCAAGTCCGGCGATATTGGCTCGGCTGGCCCGCCGCTCCAGCACCCGCTCGCTTCTCGTGCGCATCGCACTAGCGGAGGAGCGCGACCCGCCCTCCGGCGTGGCGCTCCAACCGCCCGGCAAGCTCCAGCTCGAGCAAAACGGTCTGGATGATCGCGGCAGACAGGCCGCTTTGCCTGATCAGTTCGTCAACCGGCACCGCGGTGGGCCCAAGCAGTTGCTCGATCAGACGGCGCTCGCCATCGCTTGCATCGGTCGATGCCGGGCCGGGGTCATAGCGTGACGCCGGCTGGCCGACGCTCCCGCCGATCGGCCCGATCGATTCCATGATGTCGGCCGCGCTTTGGACGAGCGTCGCGCCGTCACGGATCAGAAGGTTGCAACCCTGCGCCCTCGGGTCGAGCGGCGAACCGGGCACGGCCATCACCTCGCGGCCATACTCAGCCGCGTAGCGGGCGGTGATCAGTGAGCCGGATTTGGGCGCCGCTTCGATCACCACGGTTCCAAGGGTGAGGCCCGCGATGATGCGATTGCGATACGGAAAATGCCGCGCGGTGGGCCGCGTGCCAGGCGGCTGTTCGGCAACCAGCAGACCGCGTTCGCCGATCTCGCGCTGAAGCGCTTCATTCTCCGGCGGATAGAAAATGTCCGTCCCACCGGCGATTACCGCCATCGTGCCTTTGTCGATGGCCCCCTGATGCGCGCCGGTATCGATCCCCCGTGCCAGGCCCGAGACGACGACGATGTCCGATCGCGCAAGATCCGCCGCCAATTGCCGCGCGAAACGCACCGCGGCAGCCGAGGCATTGCGCGCACCAACGATGGCAACCGCGCGCCGGTCGAACAGTCGCTGGTCGCCTTTTACGATCAAGACACAAGGCGCGTTTTCGGCCGCATCGAGCAGCGCGGGGTAGAGCCCCTTGCCGGCGAACAAATATCGCGCGCCGAGCTTTTCGACCTGCTCAATCTCCCGCGAGACGACGGCTGCGCTCGCTATGGCGGGACCATTGCCCCCGCCGCGCCGCGCCAGTTCTGGCACCGCCTCGATCGCTGCTTCGGCGGTTCCAAAGCGCGCGAGCAGCTGGCGATAGGTTACCGGTCCAATCCCAGGCGTGCGGATGAGGCGGAGCCGCGCGCGTAAATTCTTGTCCATCCTCGCGACTATGTCGTTCAGGAAGATTTGTTGGAGCCAACCCGCGGCTCGGTCCCGTCCACCAGCCGCAGGATATTGCTACGATGTTTCCACAACACCATGCCGGCACAAAAGACGAGCAGAAGGGTGAGGTCGAACCGTCCGATCGCCGCGGCCACGACCGGCGCCGCGATGGCGGCCGACATGCCGCCCACCGAGGAATAGCGGCTCAGCGCGAGCGCGGCGAGCCAGATGACGGCAAAGGCAAGGCCGACGTGCCAGGACAAAGCGAGCGAGATACCGAGCAGGGTCGCGACCCCCTTGCCACCCTGAAACCGAAGCCAAACGGGATAGAGATGCCCCATGAACGCACCCAAGGCCGCGAGCGGCGCGAGCACCGGATTGATCCAGCTGAAGAGCAGCACGGCCGCAGCGCCCTTCGCTGCATCCAGCAACAGCGTCAGTGCCGCCAGTCCCTTGCGTCCCGTGCGCAGCACGTTAGTCGCGCCGATGTTCCCCGAACCAATCGATCGCAGATCACCGGCGCCGGCGTAGCGCGTGATGAGCAGCCCGAAGGGAATCGAACCCAGCAGATAACCAACCAAAAGTGCCGCGATCGGACCGATCCACGGATTACTAATCACGGCAAACCCCTCCGTTACGCTTGTAATACAAAAAAAGAACAGCCGCGCAAATCCGCATTCCCGCATTCGCCCTATTCCGTTGCGCAAAGGCCGCGCGATTTCTAAATGCCCCCTGATGACAGATGATCGCCCGCTCCTCGTCTTTGATTCCGGCGTGGGCGGATTGTCCGTACTGACGGCGATCGAACTCGCGCTCCCGCAAGCTTCCATCGTCTATGTCGCCGACAATGGCGGCTTTCCCTACGGAACGAAGACGGAGCAGGAAATCGCGACACGGGTTCCCGCTCTGCTTGGCCGACTGACCGAGCGCTATCGGCCCAGGCTGATCGTAATCGCCTGCAATACCGCATCGACGATCGCGCTCGGTGCCGCGCGCGCAGCGCTTGACCTGCCCATCGTCGGCACCGTTCCAGCAATCAAACCTGCCGCTCTGCTCTCCAAAACGCGAGCCATCGGCGTGCTCGGCACCAATGCGACCGTGCGACAGCCTTATGTCGACAGGCTCAGCGCTGAGTTCGCCGCCGATTGTCTTGTTGTCCGGCACGGATCGGCTCGGCTGGTCGAACTGGCTGAAGCCCGGCTGCACGGCGAAGACACCTCACCCGATGATTTCCGAACAGAAATTTCCGGCTTGCTGGACCGGCCAGGCGGCGATCGGATCGACATAGTGGTGCTCGCCTGCACGCATTTCCCGCTGGTTGCAGCGGAGCTCGCTGCCGTCGCACCGCGGCCCCTGCAATTCGTCGATGGCGCCGAAGGGATTGCGCGCCGCGTTGCGCATCTGACCCAGGGGCAAGACTGGCCAGAAAGGGCACAGAATCGCTTTGTTTACACGGCAAAAGCCGAGATCAGCGATGCTTTTCGTGCTACACTTTCAAAATATCGATTAGAGATAGTCGAGTTTTTATAGCTTGTTGCGAACGGTTCGCGCTGGAAAAGCGGATCATGACGGAATAAAGGCGACCTAGTTAGCCCCCGAGGAGCGGTTGTTGGACTATCAACGCGTTTTCGCACAGGCGATTGATCGGCTACATGCCGAAGGCCGCTATCGTGTGTTCATCGACATCCTGCGTAACAAGGGAGCATTCCCCAACGCACGGTGCTTTGCCAGCCATAACGGGCCGAAGCCGATCACCGTCTGGTGCTCGAACGACTATCTGGCGATGGGCCAGCATCCGAAGGTGATTGCAGCGATGGAAGAGGCGCTGCACGACGTGGGCGCCGGGTCCGGCGGCACGCGCAATATCGGCGGCAATACGCACTATCATATCGAGCTGGAAAACGAACTGTCCGACCTGCACGGCAAGGAAGCGTCGCTGCTGTTCACGTCCGGCTATGTCTCGAACGAGGCTGCGCTGTCGACGCTTGGCAAGCTGTTGCCGGGTTGTGTCATTTTCTCCGACGCGCTGAACCATGCCTCCATGATCGCGGGCATACGCAATTCGGGATGCGAAAAGCATGTCTTCCGGCACAACGATCTCGCGCATCTGGAAGAGTTGCTGGCGGCCGAAGACCCCGAAACGCCCAAGCTGATCGCATTCGAGAGCGTCTATTCGATGGATGGCGACGTCGCCCCGATCGCGGCGATCTGCGACCTCGCCGACAAGTACAACGCGCTCACCTATCTTGACGAAGTGCACGCCGTCGGCATGTACGGCGCACGCGGCGGCGGCATTTCGGAGCGCGATGGTGTCGCGCATCGGCTTTCGATCATCGAAGGAACGCTGGGCAAGGCGTTCGGCGTGATGGGCGGCTATATTTCGGCCGATCGTAACATCATCGATGTTATCCGCAGCTATGCACCCGGCTTCATCTTCACCACTTCGCTCGCGCCTGTGCTGGTCGCGGGCGTATTGGCGAGCGTGCGCCATCTGAAACAATCAAGCGTGGAGCGCGATGGCCAACAAGCGGCGGCGGCCACGCTGAAGAAGATGTTCGCTGAAGCCGGCCTGCCGGTGATGAACTCGACCACCCACATCGTCCCGCTCATGGTCGGCGATCCAGTGAAGGCGAAGCGGATCAGCGACATTCTGCTGGCTGAATATGGCGTCTACGTTCAGCCCATCAACTATCCGACTGTGCCGCGCGGCACCGAACGGCTTCGCTTCACGCCAGGCCCTGCCCATGACGAAGCGATGATGCGTGAACTGACAGAGGCGCTGGTCGAAATCTGGGATAGGCTCGAACTGCGCAAGGCAGCCTGAACGTCCTTTCGCTTTTCACCCCAAAGCTTGCACTGTCCTCTTATTTAAGTTTGAACGATTTTGCGCGATAGGGAGCCGCTATCGCGCATGCGGGGATATGTATGAGTTTATCGACGACGGCCGACAAAATCCTTTTGCGTATCCTGCGCGGCCGTGCCTGGGACAGCCAGTTTCTCCGCACGCGCTTCCGGAAACTCTATGGCATCGATGTCGGCCTGTACACGCTGGGCGCGTTCGATCGCTGGCGCATTCCGCTTGGAACGCGGATCGGCCGCTACTGCTCGATCGCGGCAAGCGCCCGGATCATCGACGCCAATCATCCCACCGACGGCCTGTCGACCCACCCCTTTTTCTACGAAAAGAGCTTCGGCCTGGTTAGCGAGGATCGCGTCCATGTCGCGCCGCCGATGGTGGAGGACGATGTCTGGCTGGGCCATCAATGTGTCATCACGCCCGGCTGCAAGCTGATCGGCCGGGGGGCAATCATCGGCGCGAATGCCGTGGTGATGGGCGATGTGCCGCGCTACGCGATCATGGGCGGATCGCCTGCCAAGCTCATCCGCTATCGCTTTCCCCCTGACGTGATGGCGGCGATCGAGGCGACGCGGTGGTGGACGCTCGACAAGGACGAGCTCCGCCAGGCGCTGGGCAAATCCGGCGACTTCGGCGTGGCGCCCTCGCTTGATACCGCAGAAGCCTTCATGCGTGCCACTGGCATAACGCCGCCGCCGCGCGCCGCTGTCGATACCGGCAAGATTTCGCAGGTGGGCGGCAAGGCCCTTACCCCGGCGGCATTTACCGCCATCATCCAGCGCGAGAAACCAGACTTTGCCGACACCGATCTCGATCTTCCGCTCGCACAGCTTGGCATCGACAGCTTCGGGCTCATCAATCTGCGCATTGCGATGGAACAGGCCATCGGCGCGCAGATCAGCGATCATGTCTGGGGTTCGGTGCATAGCGCGGCCGATATTCGCACGATCGTGACCAACGCGGGATCGACACCGACGGTCAGTGCACAACCACAACGGAACGTGCCATCGACAGCCGCCGCGTCCGCGCGGCGGGATTATGAGCTGAACATGCCGCAGATGGCATTGCGCGGCCTGTCCGAATCCTGGCTGTTCAAGGAAGTGGGCGATATTCACTGGGGGCTGATCACATCAGGGCTCGGCACCAGCTCGGCCGACATCGCCGACGCGACTGGAAGTCGACTATACGCCACCTTCACCCGTTTCCTCATGCAATCCACCGTCCCGCTCAGCCGGTTTCGCGAGAATGATCGCTTCTCGATCGACATGGAGATTTCCCGCTACGGGGCAGGAATGTTCTTTGGCAATGCACAGCTGAACAGTCCGAGCGGTTCGCTGACGGCTTCTGTGATGACCAGCTTTTCCAAGTTCGGCGAGTCGGGCGCCAACGTGTCGCTGCTCAAGGGCCAGCCCGTAATCCCAGACACCTGTCCGATCGGCGCGCTTAGCGAACTGCCCCCGTTCGGCAACGAATATCGCGCGCGTCGTGCCGAAGCCAAGGCCGCGCCTCTATTCGAGACCGAATATAATCTGCAGCCGCCCCACGATATCAACGGGGTAGGTCTGCTCTACTTCGCCGCTTATCCGATGATCAACGAGATCTGTGCCTTGCGTCATTCCGGCAGCGAGGCCGCGCTGACGCACAGCACGGTCAAGCGCGACGTCTATTATTTCGCCAATTGCGACATCAGCGAAACCCTCGTGTTTCGTATCCACAAATGGGAACAGGATGATGCCGGCCTGTCGTTCGAATCTTCGATCAGCCGTAAAAGTGATGATGTGACGATGGCTTATCTGATCACTGAAAAACAGGCCGTACGCTGACAAGAGCAACCGGAGGCGCTGTTCGCGCATTTGTCCCTCCACGTTCGTAAAGGGCATCGCTAAAACGTGATCGTGGCCAGCTACAATATCCGCAAGGCAGTAGGTGCAGACCGCAGGCGCCGGCCCGACCGCATCCTTGACGTGCTGGCGGAAATCGACGCCGATGTTGTCGTGCTGCAGGAAGCCGACCGGCGATTTGGCGCCCGTGTCTCGGCCCTCCCGCTGACGATGCTGGAGGACCGCAGCCCTTATCGCCACGTGCCGGTCGCCATACGCGCGGCGAGCATCGGCTGGCACGGGAACGCCATATTGGTGAAGGATAATATCGAGATACTGGATTGCGGCGCGCTACATCTGCCGGCGATCGAACCGCGCGGCGCAGTTATCGCCGAACTGAAGGCAGGCAAGCTGCGGTTCCGCGTAATCGGCCTGCACCTCGATCTTTCGGGCCTGTGGAGACGGCGGCAGGCGGCGACAATCCTTCACCACATCGCAGCACAGGATCAGCGCCTGCCCACCATCCTAATGGGCGACACCAACGAATGGAGCCGGGGCGGCTGCCTGCGGGATTTCGGCATGCATCATCAAATGGCAGTCACCGGACCGAGTTATCACGCGCGCATGCCGGTCGGCACGCTCGACCGCATCTTCGTCAGCCCGGAACTGAGGATCATGGAGGCAGGGGCACACAGCTCGCCCACGGCACGTCTCGCGTCGGACCATCTACCCATCTGGGCGAAGCTCAAGGCGGCGTAGATCGCGGTCCACCAATGACCCACGGAACCTTACCCCTCCTATCGCCGTCTAGCTGAGGATGGCGCACTGGCTCGAACCCAATCCCTCCGGGCTTCATATCCGCCCGGCCGATGTCTGGATCGATCCGTCATTCCCCGTAGACAGGGCGCTCGTCACCCACGGCCATGCCGACCATGCGCGCGGTGGGCATGGCAAGGTCTGGGCAACCACGGGAACGCTGGCGATCATGGCGTTGCGCTACGGCCCGCAGACCGGCGATGGACTGGACTATGGGGAGACGATCAGCTTCGGCAATGTAAAAGCTACCTTCGTTCCAGCAGGCCATGTCCTCGGGTCGTCACAGATCGTGCTTGAGCACGCGGGCGAAAAGGTCGTCGTCTCGGGCGATTACAAGCGGCGGCCCGATCCCACCTGCATTCCCTTCCAGCCGGTTCCCTGCGATATCTTCGTAACCGAAGCGACGTTCGGGTTGCCGGTCTTCCGCCACCCGGACACTGGCAGCGAAATCGACAAGCTGCTTGCCGCGCTGCACGCCGCGCCGGATCGCTGCATTCTGGTCGGTGCCTATGCGCTCGGCAAGGCGCAGCGGGTGATCGCCGAATTGCGCGCGCGGGGCCACGAAGTGCCGATCTATATCCATGGCGCGCTGGAAGCGATGTGCCGGCTTTACGAGGACTTCGGCGTCCCGTTGGGCGAGCTGTCGCCCGCAACGGGCGCGTCCGCCGCGAACATGCGCGGACATATCATCGTCGCCCCGCCCTCGGCACTGAACGATCGCTGGAGCCGCCGCCTGCCCGATCCGATCACCGCGATGGCGTCGGGCTGGATGCGTGTCCGTCAACGCGCGCGGCAGAGGAATGTGGAGCTGCCGCTCGTCATTTCCGACCATGCGGACTGGGACGAGCTGACCGATACAATCGCCGAACTCGCCCCGTCGGAAACCTGGGTCACCCATGGCCGCGAAGAAGCGCTCGTCCATTGGTGCGCGCAGCGACAGATCAAGGCCAAGGCGCTCGCGCTGGTGGGGCGGGAGGATGAGGATGAAGGGTAAATCGCGACTTCCCACGCTTCTTCCGATCGGTTCGAGCGAAGTCGAGAGCCCGTGTCGAGCGAGATTGAGCTTTTCCACCGACGATCGAGCGCGGGTCTCAACTGCGTTCGACACAAACGGTTTTCAGAACGGTTAGCCGTGCGCGCCTTCTCCGTCCTGCTTGATCGCCTGATCTACACCCGCTCGCGCAATGCCAAGCTGGATCTGATCGCCGCCTATCTTCGCGACACGCCCGATCCTGATCGCGGCTGGGCACTGGCCGCGCTTACGGGCGAGCTTGACCTGCCCGGCGTAAAATCGGCCGCAATTCGCGGCATCGTTGCCGAACGCGTCGATCCCGTATTGTTGGGCATGAGCTATGATTATGTCGGTGATCTGGCCGAGACCGTTGCCCTGATCTGGCCCAAGCGGATCGATCAGCCCGCCGAGATCGACGACGGATCGCTTTCCCTTGCCGCAGTCGTGGAGCGGTTACGCACGCTGGGCCGTAGCGAAGCCCCGCGCGCGCTGGCAGACATGCTTGACCACCTGGACGCCAACGGCCGGTTCGCCGTCCTCAAGCTCGCCACGGGTGGCCTGCGCGTCGGGGTCTCAGCGCGGCTTGCGAAGACGGCACTGGCCCAGGGCTTTGGCCTCGACGTCGACGCGGTCGAGGAAGTCTGGCACGGGATCGCGCCGCCCTATTCCGAGATTTTCGACTGGGCTGAGGGCCGATCCGTCCAGCCCGACGCGCGTGACCTGCCCGTCTTCCGCCCCTTCATGCTCGCGCATCCGCTGGAAGAGCTGCAGGTCGATCTTGCCGATTACGCCGCCGAATGGAAATGGGACGGCATTCGGGTCCAGATCGTCGGCACCGGAAATGAAACGAAGCTCTACAGCCGCGGCGGGGACGACATCACCGGTACATTTCCCGACGTCGCGGAAGCTTTTTCAGTCGCGGGTGTGCTGGATGGCGAACTGCTGGTGCGCGGCGACTTCCAGGGCGGTGAAGCGGCGTCGTTCAACGCCCTGCAACAGCGCCTCGGCCGCAAGAAGGTCTCGGGCAAGATGCTGGAAGAATATCCGGCTTTCGTCCGTCTTTACGACATCCTCTTCGACGGCAAGGAAGATGTGCGAGCGCTCGGCTGGGCGGATCGGCGGCGGCGGCTGGAAAACTTCTCGGCACAGCTGAATCCGCACCGCTTCGATCTGTCCACCGTGATCGAAGCCGGGAATTTTGAAAACCTTGTCGAGATCCGCGCGGGCGCACGTGATGCCGCGATCGAGGGTGTCATGCTCAAGCGCCGCGACAGTCCCTATGTCGCCGGGCGGCGGACCGGCTTATGGTACAAATGGAAACGCGATCCGCTTACGGCCGATTGCGTGATGATGTATGCCCAGCGCGGCCACGGGAAGCGTTCATCCTATTATTCGGACTATACGTTCGGTTGCTGGACCGGGGAGCCCGCTGATGGCGGTGAACTCCTGCCCGTGGGCAAAGCCTATTCGGGGTTTACTGACGAGGAACTGCGCTGGCTCGACAAATTCGTACGCGCCAACACGCTCAATCGTTTCGGGCCAGTCCGCGAGGTGGCGAAAACGCTCGTGCTTGAAGTGGCGTTCGATTCGATTCATGAATCAAAACGGCACAAATCGGGACTGGCGATGCGATTTCCCCGCGTCGCACGGATTCGGAAGGACAAGCCTGCGCAAGAGGCGGATCAGATAGCGACATTGCGGCGGATGATCGTGTAGGCAGAGGTCATGACGTTACCCATTTTCGCGACCCAATGCCGAAACCTGACACTGGTCCTCGGCATATTTGCGACGATATCACCCCTGCCGCAAGGTGCACGTGCATTCGCTCCGCTCGCTCCCGAAGCCGGCATCGCCCAGATCAACCTGGTCGATACGGCCCGCGACCGGAAAATTCCGGTAATGCTCTACGGTTACATGACGGGAGATCGCCCGAGGCGTCTCGCCATCATTTCCCATGGGCTGGGTACGCGCAACACCGCCTATTCCTTCCTCGCCGATGCGCTTGTCCAGCAAGGCTATGTCGTTGCCGCCATCCAGCATGAACTCGATGAAGATGCCCCGCTCGCCATGGGAGATAATCTGTACGTGCGCCGTTATCCCAACTGGCAGGCAGGCGTCGAGAACATCATGTTCACAGTTCGCGCTCTTCGTGAGCGGGGGATCGCCAACGGACGAAAGATCGTGCTGGTCGGACATTCCAACGGCGGCGACATGAGCATGCTGTTCGCGTGGCAGCATCCCGAGATGACCCGCCTTGCCTTTTCCTTCGACAATCGCCGGATGTATCTGCCCCGAATGCGCGATCCCCGGATCTGCTCGGTCCGCTCGATCGACCAGCCGGCCGACCCCTATGTGCTGCCCAGCGCGGACGAGCAGCGGACGTTGCATATCAGGATCACGTCAATCTCCGGGCTGAAGCACAACTTCATGTCCAACCGGGCGACGACCGAACAGAAAAAGCAGATGCTGGACCGGCTTTTCGAATGCCTGCCGCGCTCGCTGTTCGACTGGTAGCGGCTTGACCTATTCAGCGCGCCGGAGGCGACCGCCGCTGAGCAAACGCGCCGCTCCCGGTGATATAACGAGCAATGCCCTGCCCAGAAGGATGGTCGCGCCGAGCACGAGCAAAGGCTGTATGAGCAGATACGCCGGATAATAAGGCGAACCCATCGGACCTGTTACCGTGCCCAGTGCGGACCCCGCCAACCAGATCATGATAAGATGTGCGCAAAACATCATGAACGCATAGGGTTCCACCTGTTTGACCAATGCACCCGTCCGTGTGGCGGACAGCGCGATGGCGAGCCGCCAGAAGCAGGCGGCGGCGATGATACGGGCGACGATGTCGAATGCGGCCACGACTTGGAGATTCGCATCGACGAATTCCGGCCAGCCCGTCTCGACATAGGTTTTGATTACGGCAACGCACAGGAAGGATATCGCAGTTGGCAGGGGCGAAATGCGGGCCACGCGCTCTGCCAGCGCATGACGCCGCACATAAATGCCGAACAGAAAGAACAGAAATATCTGGGGACGGAGCAACAACGGAAACGTCAACGCTGAAATCACCCATGCAGCCACGACGATTACCAACAGCGAGAACCAGAAACGGTTCAGTCGGAGGACGAAGGGCGCGACAAGGAAACACAAAAACAGATCCCGCAGGAAGGCTGTCTGCACGTTGATGTCGTTCGGGGTCACCAGGCATAACAGCTCGTCCAGGAACCACCACAGGCTGGTCGGAACCGGAGCCGCGAGTAAACCGAGATAGGCGGAGCCGGATACAAGCAGGATGGACAACCCATTCCAGAGCACCATCGGCAGATAAATGACCTGGAACTTCCCCATCACGAATTGCGGGTAGCTGCGCTGGCGCGTGGATGCGGTGAATAGCCAGCCGGAAATGATGCTAAGGAGCGGTACCGCGCTACGGCCGAATATCTCCATCAATATCCATCGCAGGAGGCTTTGGCCGGTGTGTATGCCGGCAGCAAGCTGGCTGCCATCTAGCCCGGTCCATGCATGAACGTACACAATGCCGAAAATGCACAGCACGCGCGAGATCGCTATCGCATTGGAAAGGCCAAGCGGTGAATGTCGGGAGGGCGGCGTTATCACGGCCTATCAGCGTTATCGCTTCGCAACATGCGCTCTCATAACAATCTTGATGCGTTGCACAATCTCCGACGTCCAACAGATCACCTTCACGGCATGCTTCCGTGCCCAGCCAACAACGTCAAACTGTGGATCGCGATAAATATCGGAAAATTCAATCTAAAGGCCTTCAATTCACCGTTGCCTCAATGAAATCTGTCAATAGCTCGTCCGACCTATTTCATGATATTTCTTATCTAGGTTAATCGTTCATTGATCGAAAGGAATATTCTTCCCATTTCTACTTGATATATATCGACAATAATATATGCAAAGAGTATAAATGAGTTTTCTTGTAGAGGAAGCGATTATGACTGATGGCAAAACCGAAACCTTGCTGTCGCTAACCGCTGATATCGTTTCAGCGCACGTCGCCAACAACAATATTTCAGCCAGCGACGTTCCGGTAATGATCGGTAGCGTCTTCAAGGCGTTGAGCGGATTGACTTCCTCCGTGGAGCCGGATCAACCGGATCAGCCTCCCGCCGTTTCCATTCGATCATCAATCAAGCCCGATTACATTATCTGTCTTGAAGACGGCAAAAAGCTGAAGATGCTGAAGCGCCACCTGATGACGCATTATCAGATGACGCCCGCAGATTACCGGGCAAAATGGAAGCTGCCGCCGGATTACCCGATGGTGTCTCCCAACTATGCCGAGCAGCGCCGCACGCTCGCCCACCAGATCGGGCTTGGCCGGAAAGCGAAATCCGGCGGCACGCCGCCTGCCGCGCCAAAAGCGGCATCTCGGGGGCGTCCAAAAAAACCGACTGCCTAAACTTTTTCCAATACGCCAGAACGCATAGCGGAAGAGATATTTAATAGCTTTGTGAAAGAAGTGCGGACAAACATTCAGGGTTGATCCGTACACGCCATGGCGCGCAAACGCTTTCTATTGGAGGTCGCAAGGCCAGTTGCGATGGCGATGGTTGCGCTCGCCGTTCTGGTTGCGAGCATCATCGCCTGGTCAACGCATCGCGCAGACGCCCTGGCCACCGAGCGCCAGCAGGCGCTTGTCATGACGCTGATCGACAAGAGCAAGGCAGCGATCGCGCATGACCAAGAGGCGTCGACCGTCTGGGATGATTCCGTCCGCAAGATGGAACAGTTCCCGCTCGACCTGCCGTGGATCGACAATAATCTGGGCATCTGGTTCCACGACTATTACGGCCACGACAGAACCTTCATCCTCGATCAAAATGACCACCCTGTCTACGCGATGATTGATGGCGTCCGCGTAGACTCCGCAGCCTATAGCAGCCTCCGTCCCATCGCCGAAAAACTCGCCCGGCAATTGCGATTGCGGATGGCACTTGGCGATACGCCGCGCGATGCGTCCAACCTGACGCTGGGAGCACTGGATATAGCCGGGTTTGGCGGCCATACCGCGATCGTCAGCGTCAAACCCATCGTCCCGGACACAAAGGCGGTGGTTCAAAAGAAGGGCAGCGAATATCTGCACGTCAGCGTTCGCTATCTCGATGGAAATTTCGCGACTGAAGCCGCCGAACGATATCTGCTGGACGGCGCCCGCTTTTCCCGATCGGGCAAGACGCAGGGCAACGAGACCGCGATTGCGATTTCGGCGGCCAGCGGGCGCGTCGCGGGCTATTTCATCTGGAAACCATTTGGCCCGGGCGCATCCGTGCTCAAGCAGATCGCGCCAACGTTACTCGCCGTCCTCATCTTTCTGAGCATAGGAACGGCGCTGCTCTTGCGCAGGCTGTTCCGCAATATGATGGCGCTCCAGGCGAGCGAGGCGCAGGCACAGCACCTTGCTTTTCATGATGTCCTGACTGGTCTTGCAAACCGGGCGCTGTTCGAAGACCACCTGGATCATGCCCTGGCGAGCGTACGAAGGGACGGACCTTCCGTTGCCTTGCTCTACCTCGACCTGGACCGGTTCAAGATCGTCAACGACACACAAGGCCATCCAACCGGAGACCTGCTCATACAGGCCGTCGCGCAAAGGCTCTCGGAAGCGACCCGCTCCTCCGACACGGTCGCGCGACTGGGCGGCGATGAATTCGCGATCATCCTGACAGGCGTCCGGTCGAGTGTCGATGCTGACCTGCTGGCGGGCCGGATCATCGCGGCGATGACCGTGCCATTCGACCTGGACGGCGTGGTCGTAAGCGTCGGCGTCAGCATCGGCATCGCGCAGGCGCCGGATCATTCGCTCGACCGGAACGAATTGAGCCGGAAGGCGGATATCGCGCTCTATCAGGCCAAGGCGCGCGGTCGCGGGCAGTTCGTCCGTTTCCATGATGCAATGGATGACGATATCCGCATCCGCCAAGATATCGAGCAGGATCTGCGGCAAGCGCTTGCCGTAAAAGATGGACTATCCCTGCATTATCAGCCGGTCATCGCTGTCAGTACCGGCAAGATGGAAAGCGTTGAGGCGCTAATTCGCTGGAACAGGAAGGGCCGCGGCCCGATGTCCCCGATGCTGTTCATTCCCATCGCAGAGGAAACCGGGCTGATCGAGCAGCTGGGCGAATGGATTCTCGAGCGGGCATGCAAGGATACCGCCGATTGGCCCGTGGGCAAGGTGGCGGTGAACGTGTCTCCCGCCCAGCTGCGCAGCCCTGGCTTTAGCGATCGCGTTCTAGCCATCATGGATTCCTGCGGCTTCGATCCGGGTCGGCTGGAAATAGAAATCACCGAGACCTGCCTGATCGACAACGCGATCGAATGCCAGCCCAACATCTCCGCTCTGCGGGCGAGAGGCGTGCGGTTCGCCCTGGATGATTTCGGCACGGGATATTCCTCGTTCAACCACTTCCGCCAGCTGGCGGTTGACCGGCTGAAGATCGACAGGTCGTTCGTCGCGTCTTTGACACCCGCCAATCGGGAAAGCCCAATCATCCGCGCGATCGTGGACCTCGCCAACTCAGCAGGCATCGCAGTTACCGCAGAGGGCGTGGAGACTGCCCAGCAGAGCCAGTATCTTTCCAAAATCGGCTGCACTTCGCTTCAGGGCTATCATCACGGCCGACCGATGCCCCCCGCCGAATTGGAAGCCGTCGCCTGGTCGCTGACCAATATCGCTGCGGAGTGAGCTGCGCGCTTCAGGTCCGCCAGGGCATGACGGACCGGACACGGAGATCCCGCAGGTAAAGCCCGCCCCACAGCAGCAACCCCAGATATACGCCGAACAGCAGATGCGAGAAGGCCGGGCTGCCGACGCGCAGGTGCGTTGCAACCGCCCCGCCGAGATAAGCGGTCAGCAGAACGGCGCCCAGCGTGGACGTTCGCGGAAACACATAGAGCGCGGTGCAGATGAGCAGCAATATGCCAAGGCCGCGCGCGAGATCCGGGCTTGCCGAATAACCCAGTTGGACCAGGGTTTCAGTCACCGGCGCTATCGGAACCAGTTTGATGCCGGCGTCAAACAACAGGAACAGCACCACGATCGCACTGAAAGTACGCCCCGCCCACAAAGCTGGCGCCGAGACCTCCGCTTCATTCCTCTCCATTCGCATCATTCATTCCCATTGGCTAACTTCGTATATTTGCGGTCTCCCTTCATAGCAGCGGATGACGGAACGCCTCCACAGGACGGTATTGTTACCGGCCGTCCGACAATGGGACGAAAATTTCTTCCGGCATCGGGATAAATGAGATCATATGGCGGAAAGTCGGTGAGGCGGGACATTCACAAGATGCGGGCATTCGTCCGCTTCCGTGATTTCAGGGTCCGGCGGAACGGCGCGCATTTTTTGCGGTCTGGTTCGAGCCAGACCACCTGATTGTGGCTGAAATATCACAATTTCGCTTGTTAGAAGCACGGCGTAACGTTCGCTTCGCCGCATAAAGCGCCCGCAGACCATCTTTGCCCCCTCCTGAAATTCAGCTAGAGCCGGGCCATGGCGCTGCTCGCTCTTGGGTCCCAGCCCTTCTTCGGTGACAAAAACCGCGCTTTCTGGCTGCTCCAGTCAGCGGGCTGGTCGGGCTATTTCCTGCTCCGCGCGCTTGGCGGTATCGCGAACGCGATGGGTCTGCTGTTCATCGTGCCGACCGCGCTGACAACCGCAACCGGCTATTCGCTCACCCTGCTGATGGCCGCGATCTATCGCCGGCTGATCCGCCAACGGCCGGTGATCACCTGGACGCTGACAGCTATCATCACCGTGATTGCGTCGGGCGCTTTCTCCACCATCGAGGTGTGGGCCCACGCGACCTTCTACCGCCAGGGCGAGGTGCCGGAGGGCGCTCAGTTCCTCGGTGCGATCCTGCTCGATTTCGCGCTTCTGGCCGCGTGGTCTGCGCTTTACTACGGCATCAATTTCTATCTGATGTTCGAAGAAAAAAGCGATCAAATGCAAATACTTGAAGCGCAAGCCAGCTCCGCGCAGCTGGCCATGCTGCGGTATCAGCTCAATCCGCACTTTCTGTTCAACACACTCAATTCGATTTCAACGCTCGTATTGCTCAAGCAGACCGAACGCGCCAACGCGATGCTTTCCCGGCTGGCCTCGTTTCTTCGCTATACGTTGATAAATGAGCCGACGGCGCAAGTAACGCTCGCACAGGAAGTGGAAACGTTGAAACTCTATCTCGAGATCGAGAAGATGCGCTTTGAGGATCGCATGCGCCCCACCTTCTCAATCGACAACGATGTGGAACTTGCGCGGCTGCCATCGCTTTTGCTGCAACCGCTCGTGGAAAATGCTATCAAGTATGCGGTGACCCCCAAGGAGGAGGGAGCCGAGATCATTGTGGAGGCCAAACTTATAGGAGATCGCGTCCATATCAGCGTGTCGGATACCGGGCCGGCCGTGAACGAGGGGGCAGCTCGTTCAACCACCTCCACCGGCGTCGGCCTGGCGAATATTCGCGACAGGCTTGTGCAGGCTTATGGAGTGGACCATCGTTTCGACACCCAGTCGAACCCGGAGGGGGGATTTAGCGTTATCATCGAAATCCCGTACCAGACGGACAGGACCAAGGAAGCTGCATGACGATCCGAACCATCCTCGTCGACGACGAACCCCTTGCCATTCAGGGCCTCGAACTCCGGCTCGAACCCCACGAAGACATTGAAATCATCGATACCTGCCTCAACGGCCGCGAAGCCATCCGCGCCATCAAGACCCACAAGCCCGATCTCGTTTTTCTCGACATCCAGATGCCGGGTTTTGACGGCTTTTCCGTGATCCAGGGATTGATGGAGGTCGAACCCCCGCTTTTCGTGTTCGTCACCGCCTATAGCGACCATGCGATCCGGGCGTTCGAAGCGGACGCTGCCGACTATCTGATGAAGCCGGTCGACGAAGGCCGGCTGGCCGATACGCTGGACCGGGTGCGTCTGCGGCTTGCGGAAAAGCGGAGCGCCGAGGAAGCAGGCCGTCTCAAGGAAGTGCTGGCCGAAGTTGCGCCGGAAGCGGCGGAGAACATGCCGGACGGCAACGATGGCCCGGCCGCCAACCGCTTCGAAAAGCTCATCAACGTCAAGGATCGCGGCCAGATCTTCCGGGTCGACGTGGACACCATCGAACGGATTGACGCCGCCGGCGACTATATGTGCATCTATACCGGCGATAACACGCTGATCCTGCGCGAAACCATGAAGGATCTCGAAAAGCGCCTCGATCCGCGTCGCTTCCAGCGCGTCCACCGCTCGACGATCGTCAACCTCGACCTCGTCCGCCAGGTAAAGCCCCATACCAACGGCGAATGCTTCCTGGTGCTCGATTCAGGCGCTCAGGTGAAGGTCAGCCGCAGCTACCGCGAAGTGGTGGCGCGCTTCGTTCATTAAGTTTCGCGAGTTCTGTTTCTTCTTTGTCATTCCCGCGTTCGCGGGAATGACAAAATGGAAGAGCTTAGCGTAGCTTCCTAAGGCTCCATACTACCCGCCGTCGTAGGGCCGGCTTGCACGTCTCCCGGCATGGGCCCTGCCAGCAGTTGCGGGTCGATCCGCACGTCCTGCCACTTCATGCCCCAGTGAAGATGCGGTCCGGTCGCGCGTCCGGTGGACCCTATGAAACCGAGCAGCTGGCCGCGCTGGACATGCTGACCTTCCGTCACGGCAATCTTTGTGAGGTGGAGAAACGCGCTGTTCAGCCCCATGCCATGATCGAGCATCAGCAAATTGCCCTCCAGCGTGAAGGGCGACTTGGCAGCGAGGATCACGACGCCATCCGCCGGCGCGACGAAAGGCGTGCCGGCCGAACGCGCGATATCGACGCCGCTGTGCGGGGCGCCGGCTTCTCCCGCATAGATGCGTTGCGACCCGAACACGCCGCTAATCCGCCCGGTTGCCGGCCACAGGAAGCGCTGTTGCCAGCCTTGTGAATTACTATGGATCGCGCGGGCAGCACCGATCTGCTCAAGCTCGATCTTGCGGCGCGCGAGAAACTCGGGCGTTGGCGCGGTTCCCCGCGGCAAGGTCGGCAGCGACTGGATATCCCATTGCCGTGGCACAATCTTCAGCTCGGTGCGGACATGCCCACCATTGGCCAATGCTGCATCGACGACTGCGAATGGCCCAGCCTCGCGACCAAAGCCAATCAGGAAGCGTCCGCCTGGTCCAATCTCGACCGGCTTCCCATCCAGCGTCATTGCGGTCGTACCAGCCGGCGCGGTTCCGAGCAGCAACCCGCCTTGGGTCAGCGCACCTTGAAACGCAAACGCATCAGGGGCGACGGTTTCGGTGGGACGGACAACGCTGACCGGAGGCGCCGTTGCGGGGCGGGGTCGATCCCCCAGGGGCACGCAGCTTGCAGCGACCAGTCCACCTGCGATGAGGAAACCGCGCCGTGCGGCGTGGCTCAATCGCCCAGCTCCGCCCTTACGGCAATTTCGGCCGAGGCGTAAGCCTCCTGCCTGGCGACGCTCCAGTAGCGCAGATCATCCAGCGGTATCTGCGCCCCGGTGATCGCGCAGATCACGTGGTCGCCCGGTATCAGCATGCGAAAATTGTTCGCCATGTAATGCAATTTGGCGGTGCGGCCGCCTTGCGCCATCAACATCGTTCTCTATCCCATCCTTCAGCTACAGCAGCTTGGGCTGCTCCAGCTTAACCTGATCTGGCCGCGCGTGACCAGTGCCCTCGGCCCGGACATCTACCGCGCCATCCTTGAAGCGCAACCTGAGCGCGGCGGCACTCCTGGCTTGCTCCGCCGATATTACCACCTTGCCATCGCGCCGCTCGACCCTGGCATAGCCTTTTTCGAGCGGTCTGTCGGGGTGAAGCAAAGCCGCTTCCCGCCACAGAGCATCGAGCCGCGCTTTGCCGCGCGCGACCGGCTCCGCCAGCAAACGCGGCCGGAGCGCGCCGGCAGATCGGGAAAGCGCGGCGGAGGCCAGCGCGAGCCTCCGCGAAAGGCCACGGGGCAAGCGCGCGACGCTGTCGTCCAGCCGCTGCCGCTGAGAACTTAGCAATGCATCTGGAGCGGGCCAACGCCGCAGCGCCACCTCCAGCTTTTCGCCCGCGCGTTCCCGATAACGATGCGCGCACCGCCCTGCCCGCACGCCGAGCGAACGGATGGCGGCCAGCAGTTCGGCGCGAACCGGCACGGCGATCTCCGCAGCGGCCGTCGGCGTGGGCGCTCGGACATCCGCAGCGAAATCGCAAAGCGTTGTATCCGTTTCATGGCCGACGGCAGAAATGGTCGGGATCGGCGATTCCGCGACCGCGCGGACCACGGCCTCCTCGTTGAAGGCCCACAAATCCTCGATGGAACCGCCGCCTCGCGCCACGATCAGCAGGTCGGGGCGTGGGGACATCTCCGCGAACCCGCGCACGGCGGCGGTCACCTGATCGGCGGCCCCCTCCCCCTGCACGGCGACTGGCCAGAGCAGCACATGGCTTGGGCAGCGATCGGCGAGACGATGGAGGATATCGCGAATCACCGCCCCTGTCGGCGACGTCACCACGCCGATCACACGGGGCAGATAGGGCAGCGCGCGCTTTCGCTCCTGATCGAACAGTCCCTCGGCCACGAGCATCCGGCGGCGCTGGTCCAGCAAGGCCATCAGCGCGCCCTGCCCCGCCAGTTCCATCCGTTCGATCACGATCTGGTATTTGGAGCGACCGGGATAGGTGGTGAGCTTGCCGGTCGCGATCACCTCGATACCGTCTTCCGGCCGGAAGCGCAGCGCAGCCGCGCTTCCCTTCCACACCACACCGTCGATGCATGCGCGGTCATCCTTCAGCGTGAGATAGCAATGTCCCGAAGAGTGCCGCTTGAAGCCCGAAATCTCGCCCCGCACGCGCACATGGCCGAAGGCATCTTCCACCATCCGCTTGAGCGCGCCCGACACTTCGGACACCGAGAGCGCGGGCGCGTTGCCGCCTTCGTTTTCCTCCGCTAACAGCCGGGCCGGTTCTGAAGGGTAATCGTCCATGAATGTCCTGTTACTGGGTTCCGGTGGCCGTGAACATGCGTTGGCATGGAAGCTGGCGCAATCGCCGACGCTTACGAAGCTGTATGCCGCGCCGGGCAACCCGGGAATAGCCCAGCACGCCGAATGCGTCGATCTCGATCCGGTTCACATCGAATCGGTGCTTGCCTTCGCGCGGGACGAGAAGGTCGGCCTTGTCGTAATCGGCCCTGAAGGCCCGTTGGTGGCGGGGCTGGCGGACCTTTTACGCGAGAACGGCGTCCTGACCTTCGGCCCGGACAAGGCCGCAGCGCAACTTGAAGGATCGAAGGGGTTCACCAAGGATCTCTGCGCGCGGGAAAACATCCCGACCGCCGGTTATACGCGCTTTGCGGACAAGGAAGCGGCGCTTGCCGGTCTCGAAAAGTTCGGACTGCCGGTCGTGATCAAGGCCGACGGGCTTGCGGCTGGCAAGGGCGTGGTGATCGCCGAAACAGCTGACGATGCGCGCGCCGCGATCGAGGATATGTTCGACGGCAGCTTCGGCGATGCCGGCACCGAGGTCGTGGTCGAAGAATTTCTGACGGGAGAGGAAGCCAGCTTCTTTGCGCTGACAGATGGCGAAAGCGTCATCCCGTTCGGATCGGCCCAGGATCACAAACGTGTCGGCGATGGCGATGTCGGCCCCAACACAGGCGGCATGGGGGCCTATTCCCCCGCCCCGGTGCTGACGCCCGAGCTTCAGGACCGCGCGATGGAGGAAATCGTGATCCCGACGGTCCGGGCGATGAAGGCCGCGGGCATGCCCTATTCCGGCGTGCTGTACGCGGGACTGATGCTGACGGCTGATGGGCCAAAGCTGATTGAATATAATGCGCGGTTCGGCGATCCGGAATGCCAGGTGCTGATGATGCGCTTCGACGGCGACCTGCTGGCGCTGCTGCTGGCGGTGGCCGAAAACCGTCTGGCAGACCTGGGGGCGATCGAGCTTGCGGACCGGGCATCGCTGACCGTCGTGATGGCCGCCAGGGGATATCCCGGAACGCCAGAGAAAGGCGGCGCCATCAGCGGCATCAATTCCGCCGAAGCAAATGTGGGTATCAAAGTCTTTCACGCGGGCACCGCCAGTGCGGATGGCAGGATCATCGCAAATGGCGGTCGGGTGCTCAACGTTACCGGTACGGGCGGTACCATCGCCGAGGCTCAGACCGCCGTCTATCGGGCGATAGATGCGATCGATTTTCCAAGCGGCTTCTATCGCCGCGATATTGGCTGGCGGGAATTGGCACGGGTACGGAACGGCTGACGCCTCGCGCCGTTATCCGTCAGATTGCATCGGGGAGTTCGCATGAACCAGAATTTGACCATTGCCGTGATCGTTGTCATCGCCATTGCACTGGCGTTGATCCTGCTGACCCGCAGCCGCAACAAGCCCAGCGCGGATACGTCGCCCCCCCCCAAGTCACTGCACACCCATTCAGAACCCAATGGCGTCATAGATGGCGGTGCAGCAGCGTTTGAAGATGTCGCGAGCCAGTTCGTCGGGATCGATGCGCACCCCGATCTGGCCGGTCCGCCTGATGATCTGACGATCATCAAGGGCCTTGGCCCGAAAGCCGCCGCGCAGCTCAAGCTGCTCGGCGTAACCCGCTATGCCCAGCTCGCGGCACTCGATACCGCGCAAATCCAGGCGCTTGACGAACAGATGGGGGTTTTCCGCGGTCGCCTGGAGCGCGATCGCTGGCCAGAACAGGCCCGCTATCTCTCACGCGGCGATACCGCGACGTTCGAGAAGGAATTCGGCAAGCTCGGATAAATCGTCCCTCGGCCATAGCGCTCAGGCCCAGATTATAGTGGCAGCTTTGCCGTCCGTTTTACCTCTTCCAGCACGACATAGGTCCGGGTTTCGCGGACGCCGGGCATCCCGGCCAGCACATGACCGAGAAATGTGCGATAGGCCGCCATGTCACGAACACGAACCTTGAGCAGATAGTCGAAGCCGCCGGCGACCATGTGGCATTCGAGCACATCCTCCACGGCGGTAATGTGCTGGGCGAATGCTTCGAACACATCGTCAGTAGTGCGATCGAGCAGCACCTCCACGAACACCACCAGCCCCCGTCCCAGCTTGTCCGGGTCGAGCATCGCGACATAGCCGGTGATAATGCCACGTTCGCGCAGACGTTTTACCCGATCGAAGCAGGCAGCGGGAGAAAGGCCGCAGCTTTGCGCCAGCGCCTGATTGGTGATGCGCCCGTCGTCCTGCAGCACGCGCAGCAGGCGACGGTCCGTGGCATCGATTGAAACATCTTCGGTCATTCGATCCCTATACGCAATTTGTTCGGCATTTAGAATAAACATACGAAGCACATTCGGTATATTCGGCATTATACCAGCTATATCAGAGCCGGAGCCGCCAATATGACTGATGAAATTTCTCCCTGGGATGCGATCGACGATCGGAAATATGCCGACGAGGATGTTGTCGTCCGTGAGATGCTGGCCGCCGAGCCACTATCGCCAGCGGCGCGCGACTCCATTCAAAATCAGGCGATCGCGCTGGTCGAGGCCGCACGCAAGTCAGCGAAGCGCAAGGGGGTGGTTGAAAGCTTCCTGCAGGAATTTTCGCTCGGCACACGTGAGGGATTGGCGCTGATGTGCCTTGCCGAAGCGCTGTTGCGTATACCCGATGACGACACGCGCGACCGCCTGATCGCAGAGAAGATCGGATCGGCTGATTGGGGCAGCCACGCCGGAAAGTCGGACAGCCTGTTCGTCAATGCGTCGACATGGGGATTGATGCTCACCGGCCGCCTGATCGATGTCGACGAGGAAGCGAAGAACGATCTCGGCGGCTGGCTCAGGCGCCTGACCGCGCGAATGGGCGAGCCGGTCATTCGTCAGGCAGTAGGCGCCGCCGTCCGGATGATGGGCGAACAATTCGTTCTCGGTCGTGATATCGAGGCAGCGCTCAGCCGCGCGAAACGCGAAAATATCCTGTGTTCCTTCGACATGCTGGGCGAAGGGGCGCGTACCGCCGCTGACGCCGAGCGGTACGAAAGCATTTATGCGTCAGCAATTGAAGCCGTCGGAAAGGCTGCCAAAGGCACGGGCCCGCAAAGCGGGCATGGCGTTTCCGTCAAACTGTCAGCCCTTTGCCCGCGCTACGAAGCCATCCAGGAAACGCGTGTCTGGGCAGAGCTTTATCCGCGCATCAAGCGCCTCGCGCTGATTGCCGCCCGCTACAATCTCAACTTCGCGATCGATGCCGAGGAAGTCGACCGGCTGGTACTCTCGATCAAACTGGTTGATCGCCTGGCGCGTGAGCCCGATTTCGGTGACTGGTCCGGCCTGGGCTTCGTTATCCAGGCCTATCAGAAACGTGCGCCGCTGGTGATAACCGCCCTCGAGCGCATCGCGAAGGAAAGTGGGCGCCGGATCATGGTCCGGCTGGTCAAGGGCGCGTATTGGGATAGCGAAATCAAGCGCGCACAGGTGGCTGGACGTCCGGACTATCCGGTCTACACGACCAAGTCCGCAACCGACCTCTCCTATCTTTCCTGCGCGCGACAATTGATCGCCGCAGCGCCCATCCTCTATCCACAGTTCGCGACGCACAATGCCCACACCCTCGCCGCAGTCCGCACGATGGCGCAGGAAGCCGGGGTCAAGGTCGAGTACCAACGGCTTCATGGCATGGGCGAGACATTGTACGCCGCTGCCCGCACTGAGTTCGGCGACATCACCGTCCGTGCCTATGCGCCGGTTGGCGGACATGAAGAACTGTTGCCCTATCTCGTGCGGCGCTTGCTGGAAAACGGCGCCAACAGCTCGTTCGTGCACGCCCTTCTTGATCCTCGCATAGCGGCGGCGGACGTCGCTGCCGATCCGATCACGCTTGTCGAGACAAATCCTGGCCGTCATCCACGCATACCGGTTCCGCGTGACATCTACGGCGCGAAACGGGTCAATCCGCCTGGCCGCGATTATAGCCAGCGGGCCGCACGGCAAGTCGCCCGGGCCGAGGCTGCATCCGCACGGCGCAAACAATATGTCTCAGGCCCGATCGTGGGCGGTGCGCTGCGTGCCGGGAAAAGCAACCCGGTGTTCAGTCCAGGTGACAACAGCCTGACTGTCGGCAGTGTGATCGATTCCGAACAGGGGGATCTGGACCGCGCGATCGCTCTGGCAAAAGCAGCGCAGCGGGGATGGAACGACAAGGGGGGCATCGGTCGTGCCAGCATATTGCGCGCGATGGGCGACGCGCTTGAAACGGCGATGGACAGCCTGATCGCCCTTCTTTCGCTGGAAAGCGGCAAGACGCTGAACGACGGCGTGGCCGAAGTGCGCGAGGCGATCGACTTTTGCCGCTACTACGCCATGCTCGCCGAACGGCAGTTCGGTCCGCCGAAGATACTGGATGGTCCTGTCGGAGAGACCAACCATCTTGCGCTCGGCGGGCGTGGCGTTTTCGCGTGCATCAGCCCATGGAACTTCCCGCTGGCGATTTTCACCGGCCAGATCGCCGCGGCCCTTGCCGCGGGCAATGCTGTGATTGCCAAGCCAGCCGAACAGACGCCGCTGATCGCGGCCGAGGCCGTGCGGATATTCCATAAGGCGGGTCTTGATCCCGCGCTGCTCGCTTTGCTGCCAGGTGATGGTGGAAATATCGGTGCGGCGATCACCCGCCATCCGGGCATCGACGGCGTCGCCTTCACGGGTGGGACGGAGACGGCCTGGGCGATCAATCGCACCCTTGCGGCGCGCAACGGGCCGATCATCCCCTTCATCGCTGAAACCGGCGGATTGAACGCGATGTTCATCGATACCACTGCCTTGCGCGAGCAAGTGGTTGACGACGTAATCCTCTCGGCATTCGGTTCCGCCGGCCAGCGTTGTTCGGCATTGCGCATGCTGTTCCTGCCAGAGGAGAGCGCCGACGAGACGATTGAGGCGCTGAAGGGCGCGCTCGACGCACTTGTGATCGGTGATCCCGCCCAGCCCGCCACCGATATCGGCCCGGTGATCGACGCAGAGGCTCGCTCGGCCCTGGAAACCCATGCCACGCGGCTCGCGCGCGAGGCCAAAATCCTGGTGCAACGCGACGTCAGCACGATCGCCAGCGGAGCGAGCTTTTTTGGTCCAGTTATCGCGGAAGTGCCAACGCCTGATTTCCTTGAAAGGGAAGTGTTCGGACCGATCCTGCACATCTGCCGCTACAAGTCTGACAGGCTCGCCGAGGTTGCCGGAAAACTGGCCGCGCGCGGTTATGGGCTTACCTTGGGCGTGCATAGTCGCATCGAACGCTTTGCGGAAGAAGTGCGCGCGCTGGTTCCCGCTGGAAACATGTACGTGAACCGCTCGATGATCGGCGCTGTCGTCGGCGTACAGCCCTTTGGCGGGGAAGGTCTATCAGGAACGGGACCCAAGGCCGGTGGCCCTCACGCCCTGATGCGCTATGCCGTCGAACGAGCGATTTCGGTCAATATCACGGCGCAGGGCGGTGATCCGGCCTTGATGAACCTGTAACGGGAAGCTTCCGGCCAACGCCGCCCCTATCCGTCTATAAGTGTCGATCGCAATCGTCGGCCTCAAGGTTTTTTGAGAACAAACGGGAGGAAGCATGCCCCATACCCCCGTCGAAACACAGGTTCAGGTATCGATTGCCATACTGGGCAGCAGCATGGTGTGTACGCGGTTGCCGTCACCAATTGACGGCAAAGTGCTGCGTTTCGCAGGCGATGCCGATCCGATCGAGTCTTCGATGAAACTGCTCATGGAGGCGGATTGGCGCTACGGCTTTCATTGGGAAGACGTTCCCGAGCATCTCGTCAGTGTCGATGTCGCCAGCAAACCGCCCACTTTTGGTGCCGTTGCTCCATGGGGAAGCGCAACCGTCCCCAACATAGGCGCTCGTCCTGCCGGGCGTCATTACGCGGGAAGCGGCAGCAATCGACGTGCCCATCCTTATCGCGATGGGAGAGCGCGATGTTTGCCAGGATTCGTTGCGGGAGATTGCCGCGTTCCAGTCCGCCAACGACCTGTCGCTCTCGATCATTCCGCGAATGGCCCATATGCACAACTTCGCGGGAACACGGCGCCGCATGTGGCGCCGTATCGACGCATTCGTATACCAGGCCGCGGCGCACCGCGAGGAAGGCTAAACCTGATCGGATATTCGCCTTTTAGCGACGGAAAGTCTCGATAGCTCTATCGCGGGGCAACGGTCCATCACGACCCTGAGCCCGGCCGCTTCCGCTCGCGCCGCCGCTGCTTCGTTAATGACGCCCAGTTGCATCCAGACCGCCTTTGCGCCGACGGCGATCGCCTGATCGACGGCCTCTCCCGCCGCCTCGGGACGACGAAAAATATCGACCAGATCGATTGGCTCGCCGATCTGTGAAAGTTCACGCCAGATGAACTCGCCATGGACATGCTCGCCGGTAATCTGCGGGTTGACGGGGATAACCCGATATCCGTGGTCTTGCAGCACCTTCATGACACCATGGCTGGGCCTGTCCGGACGATCCGAGGCGCCAACCATCGCAATCGTCCGCGTTTCAGTGAGAAGCTGGGAAATTTCGGCATCAGTGGTCAGCGGCATGGCTCTTCCTTCACAGCAGAATCTCAAGGCCAAAATGGGAACGGCGCTCTATCGCTTCAACCAATTCGCGAGCTGCCGCGCGAGTTCCTTGAAATGCACTTCGCCTTCTGCCGCGGCCGGCGGTGTGCCGGCATCCGAGGCACGCCTGATCTCAATATCCAGGGGAATGCGCCCCAGAAATGGCAGGTCCATCGATCGCGCCGCCGCCTCCGCCCCGCCCGCTCCGAAGGGATCGGAAATCTCGCCGCAATGCGGGCAGGCATAGCCCGCCATGTTTTCCACAAGGCCGATGATCGGTATGTTCGCCTGGCGAAACAGATCGATCGCGCGGGTGGCATCCATCAGCGCCAGATCCTGCGGCGTCGACACGATCACCGCGCCAGCGGGCCGATGCTTCTGGATCATGCTGAGCTGGACGTCGCCAGTGCCCGGCGGGAGATCCAGCACCAATATCTCGACGTCACCCCAGTTGGCATCGACGAGCTGCCCCAGCGCGCCGCTGGCCATGGGACCGCGCCAGGCGATCGCTTTGCCCGGCTCGATCAACTGCCCCATCGAGAGCATTGGTATGTCATATGCGGTTGCCACGGGCTGCAAGACCTTGTCCTGCGCCGTCGGCTTGGCATCCTGCGCGCCCATCAGCCTGGGCTGTGATGGTCCATAAATATCGGCATCGACAAGGCCGACCCTGAGACCCATGCGCCGCAGCGCGATGGCCAGGTTGGCAGCCAGTGTCGACTTGCCAACCCCTCCCTTGCCCGATCCCACCGCGATGATCCTGCGGCCCCGCTTCTCGCTGGTCATGGCCACCCGAACCAGCGCGACACCTTCCAGTTCGCCCAAAACCTGCTTGATTTCGCTTTCCAGCCGTAGCCTGACATCAGCACCGAGTCCGGAGACGTCGAGGATCACACTGACCGTACCGTCGGCGAAGCGGGGCGGCGGCGCCCGGCCGCTTTCGTGAAGTCCCTTGCCCGAAATCGGATCGGCAATGGCATCGATCGCCGCGGTGAGTTTTTCTACGTCTGTGGACATAGCGGGTGCCTTAAGACGATGGTCACGGCAATTACACTGTTTTTCCGCGAACCCCCTCCCTATAAAGACCTCAGATCATGATCGGGATGAGAGGCTTTGGTACAACCGATGTTCAATGAAAGTAGCGGCGGCGGGCCCTGGGGTGGCGGCGGCTCAGGGGGCAGCGGCGGCGGCAAGGGCGGCGGCGGAAACGGGGACGATGGCCTTGGACCACGCTCTCCGTGGAGCGAACCGCCGCGCAAACGCCCTACTGGCGGTGGAAAATCGAACTTCGGCCCAAGCGCTCTTGACGAACTGCTCCGTAAGGGACGCCAGCGTTTCGGCGGCGGCGGGGGCCACGGCCCCCGCAATGGCTGGCCCAACGTCGAAGGAAAACCCATCTGGCTTTGGGGCATCGGCGCGCTGCTGGTGCTCTGGGTCGCATTGACCAGCGTTCATCGCGTCGATCCGCAGGAACGCGCGGTCATTACGCGTTTCGGAAAATATGCGGGCCTGTTGAGCCCCGGCCTCGGCCTCACCCTGCCGGCCCCCATCGACAAGGTGCACACGCTCAATGTTGAGGATATTCGCGTGAAGGATATCGGCTCGGCCGCGGGCGATTCCGAAAACCTGATGCTGACTGGCGACCAGAATCTCGTCGATCTTGCCTATTCGGTCCGCTGGAATATCCGTGATCCCCAGCTTTACCTGTTCGAACTGTCCGATCCCGACGACACAGTAACGGAGGTCGCCGAGAGCGCGATGCGCGCTGAGGTGGCACGTGTCAGCCTGACCGATGCGATCGGCCCGCGCCGTAGCGAGATCGAGGACCGCGTCGCCCGGCGGATGCAGGAGATTCTCGACAGCTACCGGGCCGGTATAGCAATCCAGGGCATCGCCATTAAGCAGGCAGACCCGCCCGCCGCCGTGGTCGACGCATTCAAGGAAGTCTCCGCCGCGCAGCAAACCGCGCAGCAATATGTCAACCAGGCGCGCGCCTACGCACAGCAGCTTTCGGCCAAGGCAAAGGGTGAGGCCGGCGCGTTCGACCGCGTCTACGCCGAATATAAGCTCGCTCCGGAAGTGACGCGCCGCCGCATGTATTATGAAACGATGGAAGAAGTGCTGGCCAAGACCGACAAGACGATCATCGAGGCGCCCGGCGTGACCAGTTATCTGCCGCTGCCGGAAATCAAGCGCACGCTGCCAAATGCGGCGGGAGCTGGCCGATGAGTATGGTTGATCGCGTAATCCGCAACCCGATCCCCTGGGCGTTGGGGGCAATTGCCGCCGTGCTGCTGCTCTCCAGCATTTTCGCGGTGGTACCTGAAACGAAGCAGGCCTTGATCGTTCGCCTCGGCGTCCCAAACCGGCTGGTCAACGGCTACCAACCTAATGTGCCATTCGGCCGCACTGGTGCGGGCCTGGCCTGGCGGATACCCTTCGTCGAGACGATCGTCTGGGTCGACAAGCGCGTGCTCGATTTCGACATGCAGCGCCAGTCGGTGCTGTCGACCGATCAGCTCAGGCTGGAAGTCGATGCCTATGCGCGTTATCGGATCATCAATCCGCTGCAGATGTATGTCAGCTCCGGTACGGAGCAGAGAGTGGGCGAGGCGTTGCGCCCGATCCTCGGCTCGGCATTGCGCAATGAACTCGGCAAGCGCCCGTTCGCTGCGCTCCTCAGCCCGGAACGCGGACAGCTGATGGATAATATCCAGGCCGGGCTGAACCGGATCGCCAAACAATATGGCGCCGAGATCGTGGACGTTCGGATCAAGCGCGCTGATCTGCCGGACGGTACGCCGCTCGAGTCCGCGTTTCTGCGCATGCGGACGGCACGCCAGCAGGAGGCATTGACCATCCGTGCGCAGGGAAGCCAGCAGGCCCAGGTCATTCGTGCCGATGCTGACGCCGCGGCGGCAGGCGTCTACGCTGAAAGTTTCAACAAGGACCCGGATTTCTACGCCTTTTACAGGGCCATGCAGTCCTATCGCCGCACCTTCGGGGTCGACGGCCAGGAAACCGGTGGATCCTCTACAGTCATTCTTTCGCCGGACAACGAATATTTGCGCGAGTTCAAAGGCAGATAATATTCCGAACCAACTTCATTCAATTTCCGTTCAGGGCGGATTCTTCAGCGTTACCGCTGCTTTGCACAGAAGCGTCTTAGTAGAGTAGTATTGTCCGTCACCCAAGGAGAAGTCCCATCGTGCGCTATGCCTATGCCATTACCGCAGCCCTGCTTGCGGGCGGCGCCACAGCAACCATGGTTATGCAGCAGCCGGTTGGCGCGCAGGTTGCCCAGAATGCGCCTGGCACCTTAGCAGCGGCGACGCCGCAGCCCGGAGCACCGCTGAGCTTTGCGGATCTTGCGGCCAAGCTGCAGCCCGCCGTGGTCAACATCTCTACGACGCAAAGCGTACAGGTACAGCAGAACAACCCGTTCGCTGGGACACCATTCGGCGATCTGTTCGGTCAGTTCGGTGGAGGTGGAGCGGGTGATGACAAGCCGGTAACACAGAAGGCCACTTCGCTAGGCTCCGGCTTCATCGTTTCGCCCGATGGCTATGTTGTCACCAATAACCACGTGATTTCAGGCGGCGCGGGACCGAACAATAACTCGGTCGTTAGCTCCATCACCGTCATCCTGCCGGACCGTAAGGAATATAAGGCAACCATCGTGGGACGCGACGTCGCTTCCGATCTCGCTCTGTTGAAGATCGAAGCCAAGGGGCTGCCTTTCGTTGTGTTCGGCGATTCCACGCGCGCCCGCGTCGGGGACTGGGTAATCGCAATCGGCAATCCCTTCGGTCTCGGCGGGACGGTGACCGCCGGCATCGTATCCGCGCTCCATCGCAATATCGGCCTGGGCGGCGCCTATGACCGCTATATCCAGACCGACGCGTCGATTAACCAGGGCAACAGCGGCGGGCCGATGTTCGACGTCAAGGGCAATGTTATCGGCATCAATACCGCAATCTTCTCGCCCACCGGCGGCAATGTCGGCATCGGCTTTGCGATCCCGGCTGAAGAAGCCAAGCCCGTCATCGATGCGCTCAAGAACGGCGGCAAGGTCAAGCGCGGCTATCTGGGGGTCGGCATCCAGCCGATGACCGACGAGATCGCCACCGCGCTTGGCCTGCCCAAGAACAGCGGCGAGATCGTGGCCCGGGTCGAGCCCGGCCAGGCGGCGGCACGCGCCGGCATCAAGCAGGGCGATGTGATCGTGAAGGTCAACAATCAGGACGTCACGCCGGATAATACCCTGTCCTATGTCGTGGCGAATCTCCCGATCGGTTCGCGCGTTCCCATCGAGTTGATCCGCGACGGAAAGCGAATGACCGTGACGGCGGTGGTCAATCAGCGGCCACCGGAAGAGCAACTCGCTGCCGGCGATGACTTCGGTCAGGATGGAAGCGGTGGCGCAAATCAGCCAGGCAAGCAGGCAACCAGCGCACAATTGGGCATGAGCCTGACCGCGCTCACACCCGATATCGCGCGCCAGCTCAGTCTCGCACCAGACACCCGTGGCGTGGTGATCGCAAGCGTCGATGCGTCGGGAGATGCAGCCGCCAAGGGCCTTCGCCGGGGCGACCTGATCGTATCGATCAACCAGCGCCCGACGAGCACACCGGCCGAGGCGAACGCCGCGGTGGACCAGGCAGTCAAAGCAGGGAGAACCACCGTGCTTCTGCTGATCCAGCGCGGCAACACGCCGCCGCGCTATATTGGCATCGAACTGAAGGGCAAGTAGAACAAAGCTATCCGGCGCGCGCCGGGAAAAACCGACTGCATGAGGGGCTGACATGGCTGACGAGACCGGGATATTCATTGGACTCGGCGGCGGTCAGCCCCAGGCGCTCAATCTGAAGCGCGCCAATCGACACGGGCTGATCGCTGGCGCCACCGGCACGGGCAAGACCGTGACCCTGCAGGGGCTGGTCGAGGGATTTTCCAAGGTTGGCGTCCCGGTGTTCGTTTCCGATGTGAAGGGCGATCTTTCCGGGCTGGCCATGGCCGGCTCGCCCACCTCCAAGATACATGAAACGTTCAAGGCGCGCGCAGCCGAGGTCGGCGAGACCGACTGGGCTTATGCCGACACGCCGGTCCAGTTCTGGGATCTGTTCGGCGAACAGGGCCACCCGATCCGCACGACCGTATCGGAAATGGGCCCTCTCCTGCTGTCGCGGCTGATGAACCTCAACGAAGTGCAGGAAGGCGTGCTTACCATCGCGTTCCACGTCGCCGACAAGGAAGGCTTGTTGCTGCTCGACCTAGATGACCTGCAAGCAATGCTGGTCAACTGCGGCGAACGGGCGGACGAGTTATCCACCACCTACGGCAATGTCTCGAAGCAGAGCCTCGGCACTATCCAGCGCTCGCTGCTCCAGCTTCGGAGCCAGGGCGGCGAACATTTCTTCGGTGAGCCCGCTCTGACCATGCAGGATTTCCTGCGGAAGGACGATCAAGGGCGCGGCATTGTCAACATCCTCGCCGCTGACAAGCTGATGGCGAGCCCGAAGCTCTACGCAACCTTCCTGTTGTGGCTGCTTTCCGAGCTGTTCGAAAGCCTTCCCGAGATCGGCGATCCCGACAAGCCTATGCTCGTCTTCTTCTTCGACGAAGCCCATCTGCTGTTCGACGAGGCACCGCCTGCCTTGCTCGAAAAGGTGGAGCAGGTCGTACGGCTGATCCGCTCAAAAGGCGTCGGTATCTACTTCATCACGCAGAACCCGATCGACATTCCGGACAAGATCGCGGGCCAGCTCGGCAATCGCGTGCAGCATGCGCTTCGCGCCTTTACACCGCGCGATCAGCAGGCGGTGAAGGCGGCGGCAACGACCTTTCGCGCCAACCCGAATGTCGATGTCGCGACCGTCATCACTGAACTGAAAGTCGGCGAGGCGCTCGTGTCGCTACTGCAGGCGGACGGGTCTCCCTCGCCCGTCGAGCGGACGCTGATCAAGCCCCCCTCCTCCCGCGTCGGCTCCGTAACGGCCGAGGAGCGCAAGATCTTGATCCAGACCGACGCCATCGGGACAAAGTACGATACGCTGATCGACCGCGAATCCTGCGAGGAAATCCTGCAGGCAAAAGCGGGTGAAGCCGCCGCTGCGGCTGCGGAAGCCAAGGCACAGACGGAAGCGGACAAGGCGGCGGCGGTGCAGGCCAAGGAAGATGCGCGCGCCGCCAAGGAAGCGGAGCGCGCGCGAATTGCGGCGGACCGCCAAACCGCACAACAGCAACGGGAGGCCGAGCGGGAAGCCGCCAACTCGCCCTGGAACAAGATGGCGCAGAATGCCGCACGATCCGCGTCATCGTCGATCGGCCGGCAGGTCGCCAACGAGATCGGCAAGCAGGTATTCGGTTCCTCGCGCGGTGCGGGGGGCGGACTTGTGGGCAGCCTCGTGCGTGGCGTTCTCGGTGGACTGTTCAAGGGACGATAATGATCGTTCGCAAACCGATGCTGATGGCGCTGCTGCTCATGCCAATGGCCGCGATTGCAGCCCCGGAACCCCATCCGGCCAAGCTGGTCGGTCAGTATGACGGCGGCCAGATGGAAATGGCTGCTGGCCTTGAACTCAACAAGGACGGCAAATTCCGTTACGGACTATCCTATGGCGCCCTGGACGAGGTGGCGGCGGGTAGCTGGGAAGTGTCGGGAGAAACAGTAATCCTGACGGTGCAGCAATATGAAAGCAATGACCCGAGCAGCGACGGCAAGTTCGGGCCATCAATCCTGCAGAACGAGGACGGGGTCCTGACGATTCCGCGCTACGATCGATTGCTCAAGTTCCGGAAGAGATAGGTACGTCCCTTCGCAGCCCGCCAATCAGTTCAGGCGGGCGTTCTTTCCGATACCGGCAATTGCCTGATCGACGAGGGATTTGTCCGTATCGGCATCATGACTGGAGGCGATAAGGACAGAGGCGGCGGCTGCGGCGGCATTTGCCGCCCTGGCCCGCACTTCCGCAACGGCGGCACGTTCGGCTGCAGCGATCTTGTCTTCCGCCATGCGTCCACGACGCTCGATGAGCGCGCTTGCATCGGCTGTAGCCTTGGCGACGATCTCATCTGCTTCGCCGCGTGCATGCGCGAGAATGGCCTCGGCATCCTTCGCGGCAGCAGCCGATTTTGCCTCATATTCAGCCTTGAGCGCCTCGGCTTCAGCCCGCAGCGTCGATGCCTCATCCAGCTGGACGCGGATTGCGGCGATCTTCTTGTCCAGCGCGCCGCCAATCACCGCGGGCACTTTCTTCCACAGCAGGAGGACAATCACGACGATCATCGCCAGTGATACCCAGGCGGTGGCATTCAAGCCCAGCGCAGTAGGATCGGCGTGCGCGCCTTCGGTGGGATGCTCCACAGTCGCGGTGCCGTCCGTGGATTCGTTCATTGCGTGGATGTCCTCAGCCATTGGCCAGCGCCGCCTTCACGGCCTTGCTCGCAGCAGCCTTGGTGATCTTGCCGCCGGAAACCTTGGCAACGATATCCTGGGCCGCTTCGGTTGCTACCTCTTCGATGCCGGCCAGGGCTTCTGCCTGAGCGGTCTTCAGACTGGCCTCCGCAGCAGCCGTTTTGGCAGCCAGCTCGGCGTCGGCCGCCTTGATGCGCTTCTCGGCGACGAGCGCTGATGATGCCTTGGCTTCCTGTGCTGCCTTTTGTGCCGCGGTACGCGCTTCGTTGATGCCCGCGCGATAGGCTTCCTCGATCTCGTCGGCACGGGCGCGGGCGCGCTGTGCTTCCGCCAGATCGTCAGCAATCTTGCGATCGCGCGCATCCACCGTTCCGGAGATTTTCGGCAGCATCGCCTTGCCGATCCCGAAATAGATCAGGCCGAAGACAATAACGAGCCAGAAGATCTGCGAAGCGTAGGTTTCGAGGATCTGGTCGATCTGAGGCATGAGTCTGCCCTAGTTAAGTTGACAGTGAGTTCACACGAAACGGGACCGCTTTGCAACGGCCCCGAAACGTATTGATCAGGCGACGAAGAGCAGGATCATCGCAACGACGAACGCCAGCAGGCCGAGAAGCTCGGCAGCGGCGAAACCGATGAAGAGGCGTCCCTGCTGGCCGTCGGCTGCTGCCGGGTTACGAAGTGCGCTCTCGAGGAACGAGCCGAACACGTTGCCCACGCCAAGGGCAGCAAGACCGCAACCAATGGCTGCAAGACCGGCGCCGATGAGCTTCGCTGCTGCTGGATCCATTTTAAAACTCCTTTTCAAATATCTGCAAAGACTATGGAAATTAACTCAGTGAAGATTGATCGCGTCGTTCAGGTACAGCGACGTCAGCAACGCGAACACGTAAGCCTGGATTGCGCACACCAGCAGTTCGAGCAACGTGATACCGATCATCAGGATGAAGCTCGGAACAGTCACAATGGCAATCGTAAGCGGCCCGGCGTTGAGACCGTTGATTACGAAGCCCGCCAATACCTTGAGCAGGATGTGTCCTGCCATCATCGCAACGAAAAGCCGGAGACCAAGGCTGAACGGGCGGATCATGAAGGAGAACAGCTCAATCAGGAAGATGAGCGGAATCATCGGAACCGGCGTGCCATGCGGCACGAACAGCGAGAAGAAATGAAAGCCGTGCTTGCCGAAACCGACGATCAGCACGATCGAAAAGCTGATAATCGCCAGGATGCCGGTGACAGTCAGATGGCTGGTCACGGTAAAGGCATGCAGACCGGGAACAATTCCGACGGGCAACATCCCCATCAGGTTGCTGATCAGGATGAACATGAACAGCGAGAAGACATAAGGCGTGAACGCCTTGCCCTTCGGACCGATATTCTGGTCCATCATCCCGGTGATGAAGCCTGAAAAACCCTCGACAGCGGCCTGCCAGCGCCCCGGAATGAGCGAACCCTTGGTTCCACCCAGCATGAACAGCCACAACGCGCCCAGCGTCAGCACCATCCACAGGGCGCTGTTGGTAAAGGCGATGTTATAGCCAGCGAGCGTCCAGTGATCCGTGCCGAACAACGGCTCGATCATGAACTGGTGCATCGGATCGATCTTGCCTGCTTCGGCCGCCACGCTGTTTATGCCCCCTGCTTAACTGCTATGCCAAAAAGCGTCCGGATCACTCCGGGCGCTCATTCGAAATCCTGATAATATTCCGGAAGGCGACCGCTATTCCGAGAAACAGCAGCACCAACAGGGCCACGGGCGAGGTTCCCAGCCAGCTATCCAGCAGCCAGCCGATCAACGCGCCGCCGGCAAGCCCCGCAATCAGTTCCGTCAAGACGCGGTTGCCTTGCGAATATCCTTTCGCCGGCTTCTTCCGCGCCTGTCCGGTCCTGACCTGTTCAGCGCGATGGGCCGCCTTGAGCCGCTCATCAAGCGACGTGAGACGTGCATCCTCCGCACTGATCGGGTCTTGCCCGGGTTCATCACCGTTCATGCCGCACCATCTCCATGAGAACGCGCGTGATCATGCCGACGAACGATCCCGCCAAGGCGAGGCCCCTTTAGGAAGGGGGGGAAGCTGAGTCAACCTCGGCGGAACGAGATACCGTCCGCCCCGCGACTGTCCTGGTAAATCTGAATGAATATTTATACGTGATGCTTCCATATTTATTATACTATAGTAGTAATGCGACGATTTCGTTGTTAATCACCAGTGAATCCAAATATTCGATCACTCGATATTAATGAATATCCTGCATCGCATCCCGGTTAACTTGGGACTTTCGAGAGCATAGATTTGCCAAGGGATGCCGCATGAAACCGCGCGAGCCACGCGTTAAAGTGGTTATCCATGCGCGCATGCGCATGGATGGCGCGTGGGGAGATGCCTGCATCCGGAATATCTCCTCGCGCGGCATGTTCCTTCAGGCGGCAACGCCCCCGGCGCGCGGCAGCTATGTCGAGATATTCAGGGGCAAGCACATCATCATCGGCCGCGTTGTCTGGCAGAAGGACCGCGGGTTCGGCATTCGTACCCAGGACAAGCTGCCCATCAGCGCGATCATCGAGGAACCCGTGCAGGGGACCAAGGGCAATGTGCGCGGCGCCTCGCCGCCGATTGAAAGAAGGGCCGATCCCTCCCGCGCAACCGCGGCGACAGTATCAGAGCGGCTCGAACGCAGCCGGCGCTTTTCGATGGCCTTTCAGTCCGCGATCATCATCGTGGCGGGCATCGCGGGCGCGGCGGTGCTCATGGGCACGGTCCAGCAAATATTGGCCCGCCCGCTCACCGACATTTCCAGTCATCTGGGGAATTGAGTGAGGGCGGGGCTCCGGCTGAAACGGATATTACCCGCAAACCCCCGGCAAGCTGATGGGACCGCCGCCCTTCACCTGCCAGCTGCCGCCTGCGTTATAGACTTCGCCGGCCTTCACACGCGTGGCGAGTTGCTCGCAGCCGCGTGCGGTCGCGACTTCTTGGATGGTTGCCTTGGTCTTGGCGGCGATGTCGGTATAGATCGCGCGGCGCTTGATATTGATGGCGTCGACCGCGGACTTCACGTCGCCGGAGGGGGACTTTGCAAAACCCAGATAGCCGTCGAGCTGTTCGCCGACCACGCCCGCGGCACGCGCCTGCGCCACGGCGGGAGCTTCCTGGGCGAGCGCGACGCCCGCACCGGTCAGTGCGACAGCGGCGCCAAGCGCCAGCAGGATTTTCGAACGGCTCTTCATCAGAACACTCCCGGATATTGTTGGTCAAGATTCTTCACATCGTCGCGCAGGCTGACCACCACCTCTTGACGGATATTGACGTTCAGATTGATTTCGATCGGCTTTTCAGGCGCCTGAACGGAGATGCAGCCGGCGGTTGCCAGGGCTGCGATCATCGGAAAGGCGATCCTCTTCATGCCGGCCTGCCTCGCATCCGGGGCGTCCGTCGTCAATATCGCACTCTTCATGGCAGATTCTCGCTTTCGTTGCGCTGAACGGGTTTTTGGGGTTGGGCGGACTGGAGTTGCTTCTGGCGCGCGCGCATGTCCTGCAGCGATCCGCTGACCAACGCACGCGGATCGTTGATCGATTGCGCCGAATTTACCAGCGAACGGAACGGCGCCTTGATCGTGATGTTGAACTTGAACGGCAGGCCGACGAGTCCGCCGAGCAGCCCCTTCTTCGTTTCGATCGGCGCCTCGTTGGTCCCGCTGAAGATCACCTTGCTGACGATTTCTCCATCAAGCGAACCGTCGAGCAGAATGGCGAGGTTGCTGTAGCGGATCGATTTCAGCGCATCGAACGCCATGTTGCCGAAGCGGCCGAGCTTCTCGTTGCTGATTTCCCCGACATAGGACAGCTTGCCGCCTGCCTCGCGCACGACCAGCTTGCCGCCCTCGATGCGCCCGCCCTGCAGCCCGAAGATCATGGGCAGCACGCCATCGAAGGTTCCTGTCACCGCGATGTTCTTGAAACCAAACTGTTCGACGAACAACGCCGAGTCCATGCCGTTGATATGGAAGGTCAGGTGACGATCGCTGGGCTGGCCAAAGTCGAGCTGCGTAGGATCGAGCGACAGCCGCCCGCCGGAAAACGGCCACAGCCCGCTTTCCACCTTGATGATCTGCCCGGGCAGCAGCTGATAGCGCACGACGCCGTCATTCACCGCGACGCCGGTGTTGATCGCGCCGATCGTTGCCGTCTGTCCCGGCGGCGTGGCCAGCGCGAGCAGATCGGAAAAGTGAATCTTGCCAGCGAGCTTTTCGACCGGGCCAAAGGCGGCGGCGAGGCCCAGACTGTCGGTAGCGAAATCGCCGTCGCTGCGGACACCCTTGGGCGTCCAGGCGATACGCCCCTGCCCCGACACCGTTCCGCGCACATTCGCAATCACGCCGAGGGTAAGCCGCGTGAGCATTTCGGGCTGTAACCCGGCATCGAAGACCAGGGCGGGAACGTCCAGCACAACATTGCCCGTTCCCCTGGTCAGATCATGGCGCAAGGCGACGTTCGTGATGGTATCCGAACCCTTCGGCAGTTTCAGCGCAGCCGTGCCGGAAATCACGCCACTCTTCAGCGACAGGGCGACATTGTCGCTGATCAACCTGTTGAAGCGCGGTTCCGGATCAGCATCCGTAACGGCCGCGTGGCCGCGCAGATCGAGCGTCGATCCGCGAAGACTCCAGTCGCCTTTACCTTCTGAAATCAACAGCGGCACATTGCCGATCTTGCCATCGGCGCCTTCGAGCTGGCCCGAAAAACCACTTGCCGTCGCCGCGCCGCTGAGACGTGCAATATCCAGCCGCGTGGGATCACCGCCCGCCCCAAGACGGACCGCCATGCGATCGATCGCAAAGCCGGGCCGGGTGACCGAAGCCGTCAGTTTCTGAGCAGTCATGATCAGGGGAGAAGCGCCAAGTTGCCCCCTCAACCGCGGGTTCGTTATCAGTACGCCCCCGCCGATCCTGCCGCTGCTGTCACGGACGAACAATGCCGGTCCCAGCGGACAAAGCGGCAAGCGCGTATCGACAACATGCGTTCCGGCAATGTCGAGCCGGGCAAAGTCAAGCTGCGCGCAGGCCGGATTTATCAGCAAGCTGCCGCCCCGCCCAAGGCGTCCGTCAATCGCCATGCCGAGGCCTTGTACGTGACCGTCCGCAACCGGGCCGTCCATGGTAACGCGAGTCGTGAAAGCGCCCTTACCGAACCGCAGCGGCTCCATCGCAAACCGCGCGCCGTTCGCTTCGTAGGGCGCCATATGGACGCTGCCCTCAAGGCCGTTGCCATCCCTGCGCAGGCGGGCGAACGCCTCGGGAAAGCCACCACCCGACAGCGTAAAGCCAGCGTCGAGCAGCAGCCCGCCGGTGGGCCATGCCCATCCCAGTCCGCGGTTGCCCGATGCCGTGACGTCAAGCTGTGCACCGCTGCCGGCGCGGATCAGTATCGGCGCCACGCGCAGCATCTTGCCACCCGAAGCATTCTCAAGGTTGATCGCCGCTTCCACGCTCATGGAGCGTGTCGCATTATTTACCGCGTCGCGGAGTGATACGGTAAGCGGGCCGATCGGCGTTCCCTCAAACCCGGCAATGCGGGCCGACAAATCGCCCAGATCCAGCTGCTGCAGCGTCAATCGCAACTTGGCGTCCGTGCTGCGCGCATTGCCCTTGAAGCCTACCCGTCCACGCAGCGCGGAGGCGCCATAGCCATTGCTGCGTGCCGATACGGCCAGGACACTGGCCCCGCCATTCCAGCTGTCCAGCGCGGCCCCGAGGGCAACGTCGACCGATCCCTGCGGCCGATCGACGAAAGAGTCCGTACAGCGAACCGACGCCGCACGCACCGGTCCGTCAACCGCCGGCTTATTACCGGATACCGTCAGATGGACGACGGCAAATGGTCGCGTGATTTCGCACCCGCCAACATTCAGACGATGCGAAATTGCTGCCAGTTGCCCGGAAAAACCATCCTGCAGATTGCCGCTGCCGTCGAGCGCCATCCCCACCGCGCCGGCAGGCGTCTCAAGCCGCATCCTGGCGTCGATCAGATTGACGTTCATGTCCGGCAACGCGAATGGTTTGCCGGAAGGCGCGGGCAGCAGGCGATCGAGCGCGCCCAGCGACACTCTGCCGTTGATCAGCCGCCCGCGCAATCGGACGCCCTGGGCGCTCAGCTTGCGCACGGATGGCAGCAGACCCGAAAGGCCGAACTGCACATCGACCCGGTCGGCCGTAAGATCCGGCCTGCGGGGATCGCCGATCACAACATGCTTCAGACGCTGATGGCGAAAAGCGAATTCGGTGATTTCGTAACGCCCCGCGACGCCGTGCGCCTGCAGCGTCCTGTCAATGAAATTGCGCGCGATCGGCTTGCGCGCGCTCCAGACCGATATCATCGCGGCGGCCGATACCCCAAGAAGAGCAAACAGAATCAAAGGCTTGCGAGACCAGCGTGGCGCCGTCACCTCCTCTGCTTCCTCTTCCAAACGATGTACGCCTTTCCACCGGGTTATGCTGTAGCTTTGACGACCATAGCCACGAGGGCATCGTTCTTTCCAGCTTCAAAGCGCGACGTGCATATCTTACAGCATCCACATGAACGGCAACCCTACGAATAACAGTGGTCATCGCGCGCGTTTGAGGCGGCGTCTGCTGGAGGGCGGACCTGACGCGCTGCTCGATCATGAACTCGTGGAATATCTACTCGCCCTTGTGACGCCGCGGCGAGACACCAAACCGCAGGCACGGGCCCTGATCGCCAGGTTCGGTGGGCTGGGACCGCTCCTGGCGGCGGATCCCGAGGCCCTGATGGGCGCTGGCCTTGGTGAAACGACGATAGCGGCGTTGAAGATCGCCGAAGCGTCAGCCTTGCGACTGCTCAAGTCGGAAGTTGCAGAGGGCCCGATTCTCAGCGGCTGGCAATCCCTGCTCGACTATCTGCATGTCGATATGGCCCATCGGATGACCGAGCGAGTGCGCGTGCTCCACCTCAACAGCAAGAACATGCTTATCCGGGACGAGATCGTCAGCGAAGGATCGATCGATCAGGCGGCCGTCTATGTGCGTGAAGTGATCCGACGTGCAATCGATCTTGGCTCTGCGTCCTTGATCCTCGTCCACAATCATCCAAGCGGTGATCCTGCGCCCAGCAAACAGGATATCGATCTGACGCGGGAAATCGCCCTTGCCGCCAAGCCGCTAGGCATTGCGATACACGATCACGTGATCATAGGGCGTAACGGCAACAGCAGCATGCGCGCACTGGGCCTGATGTAAGATTGGGCCTGATGTAACGACGAAGGGCCGCCCGACCGGGGCGGCCCTCCAACATCTGGCAAATATCAGGCGGGGTGTCAGGCCGCGAGATAGGCCTTCAACTCTTCCTGCGAAACCATACGGTCCTTATTTGCATCCGCCCGCGAGAATTCCGCAGCGGTGGCATTGAGAACCTTGGTTGCAGGCAGGCCAGCCGATTTCCCGGTCCTGGTTTTGTCGACCTGGGCCGACATATCGTTGCCTTGCGCAGCCAACACCCACTCGCCGAATGCCAGGGGTGTCAGTTGTCCGGTATTGTCCTTGTCATATTTGCTCCAGCTCTGCGCAATCATCTGATCAGCCGCCTGAGCCTTGGCGGGATCGGGGGCGGGCGCAGCGCCACTTGCGGCGGCGACATCAGCAGGGGCTGCCGCTCCAGGCTGCGCCACGGAGCCGGAGGTGGCCGTCTCGGCAGGGGTTGGCGCGTTAGGAACCGGCGTGCTGGCCTCAGCGGTAGCGGGTGGCGCCGAGGCGGCCGCGGCGGCCTGAGCTTCCGATGCCGCACTGTCTGCGGCGGCAGCTGTCGCCGGATCGGAAGGCGCCGGGCTGGTGTTAGCGGGCGCTTCGGTTGGCGTACTGCCTTCCGGGGCGGGGGTTGCAGCCTGTTGCTGGGAAATTGCCGGGGCGCTGAAGGCAAGAACGGCCGCGCTCGCAAGCAAAAGACGATATCTCATGAAAATTCTCCTTTTTGTGCACGGTTTCACCGGCGCAATGTCACAACGTCGCCTTATTGGCCGCGTTTCATGAACGGCAGACAACGCCGCGAACGGTGTTCCCGATAGGACGGGTTGAAGGCGATGCAGCGCATTGATGCCATCCCGACGCTCTGCTACCGGCCCTGCAACAGCCGACATAAGGAAGCACGCATGATCCCCCGCTATTCGCGGCCCGACATGGTTTCGATCTGGGAACCCGAGTCCAAATTTCGCATCTGGTTCGAGATCGAAGCCCACGCCACCGATGCGCTCGCCGAGTTGGGGGTCGTACCAAGGGCTGCAGCGAAAGCGCTGTGGGACTGGTGGTCGACGAATCCCCACATCGACGTGGCGGCCATCGATGCGATCGAAGCGGTGACCAAGCACGACGTGATCGCGTTCCTGACCTGGGTCGCCGAAAATGTCGGCGACGAAGCACGTTTCATGCACCAGGGGATGACGTCTTCCGACGTGCTCGACACCTGCCTTGCAGTGCAGCTGGCACGCGCCACCGATATCCTGCTTGACGATCTCGACAAGTTGCTCGCCGTGCTCAAGCGCCGCGCCTTGGAACACAAGCTGACGCCGACGATCGGTCGAAGCCATGGCATTCATGCCGAGCCTGTCACCTTCGGCCTCAAACTCGCCCAGGCCTACGCCGAGTTCGCCCGCAATCGCGAGCGACTGGTGGCGGCGCGCAAGGATATCGCTACCTGCGCCATCTCCGGCGCGGTTGGCACCTTTGCGAATATTGATCCGCGCGTCGAAGAGCATGTCGCCGCCAAGCTCGGGCTCGCCGTCGAGCCCACCTCGACCCAGGTCATCCCGCGCGACCGCCACGCAATGTACTTCGCGACCCTGGGGGTGATTGCGTCATCGATCGAACGGCTGTCGACCGAAGTGCGGCATTTGCAGCGCACCGAAGTGCTTGAAGCCGAGGAATATTTTTCGCCGGGCCAGAAAGGCTCGTCCGCGATGCCGCACAAGCGCAATCCCGTGCTGACGGAAAATCTGACCGGCCTCGCCCGGATGGTGCGCGGCTATGTGACGCCCGCGCTCGAGAATGTCGCATTGTGGCACGAGCGCGACATCAGCCATTCGTCGGTGGAACGCTACATTGGCCCGGATGCCACCATAACCCTCGATTTTGCGCTTGCGCGGCTGACGGGCGTGATGGACAAGCTGTTGGTCTATCCCGAGCGGATGGAAAAGAATCTCAACAAGATGGGTGGCCTCGTCCATTCCCAGCGCGTGCTGCTCGCGCTGACACAGGCCGGGATCAGCCGCGAGGACAGCTACCGCCTCGTCCAGCGAAATGCCATGAAGGTGTGGGAATCTGACGGAGAACTCTCGTTGCTTGAGTTACTGAAAGCTGATCCGGAGGTGACGCTCTCCGATGCAGACCTGGAAGAGAAATTCGATCTCGGCTACCATCTGAAGCATGTGGATACGATTTTCGCGCGCGTGTTCGGATAATGAGTAAGGGCGTGAAGGCAGCATGACAGACTCCACGAACGCCCATCAGTTCCTCCGCGCCGCGACAGCCGATTGCCACGCGCGCGTCGATTCCGCCTTCGGCGCCTTTCCGCTGACTACACGGGATGGTTATGCTGCGTTCCTTCAAGCACAGGCGCGCGCCTTCCTCGCTGCGGAGGCCTCCCTGGACAAAGCAGGGGCAGCGAGCGTGATCCCGGATTGGGCCGATCGCAAACGAGGGCAAGCATTGCTCGCCGATCTGCGCGACCTTGATGTCGCCGCTCCCTCACCCCTCACCGCTCCAGCTCTCACGGCCGTTCCGGCAATATGGGGCGCTGTCTACGTGCTGGAAGGGTCGCGGCTCGGCGGTCGCTTCCTGCTTGGCAACGTGCCTGAGGGTATGCCGCGTGCGTTTCTGGGACAACCGCAGCAAAAGGGCGCTTGGCGAACATTGGTGGAACAGCTAGACGACGCGCTCATCGATGACGGCGATCGGGGGATAGCGGCGTTGGCGGCGCGCACCGTTTTCGAGTTGTTCGAAGCCGGCGCGCGATCCGGCCAGACAGGACGTTTGGGTGACGGACAGCACGTTTCAGGTTGATCTTACCAATTGCGATAGCGAACCCATCCATATCCTGGGTACGATTCAGCCGTTTGGTTTTCTTCTTGCCCTTACGCCCGAGTGGTTGATCGCCCGTGTCTCTGCCAATGCGGCTGACTATCTAGGCAGGCAACCGGAAGCGTTGCTCGGCAAACCACTGACGGACCTGCTAGAGCCGGACGCTATTCATTCTATCCGCAATCGAATGACGCTACTGCGCGGCGAGGACGCTGTGGAGCGGTTGTTCGGATTAAGGCTTACGTCAGACGGTCCCCGCTACGACGTTGCCATCCATATGACCGAAGGGATGATCGTCCTTGAGGCCGAGCCAGCGCCTGAGCTGCCGGAGGGCGATCCTACTGGCACGATCAGAGCCATGATGACCCGGCTCGATCAGGCAGATCAGATCGAGGCGTTTTTCCGCGAGGGCGCACGGCAAGTGCGCGCGCTGACCGGCTTTGATCGCGTCATGGTCTATAAGTTCGATCACACCGGGTCTGGCGAGGTTGTTGCCGAAGCGGCCCGCTCGGGAATCGGCAGCTTTCTCGGCCTGCATTATCCGGCGTCCGACATACCGGCCCAGGCACGTGCCCTGTATATCCGTAACATATTCCGGGTCATTGCGGATGTCGGTGCGACTCCGGTGCCCGTCCTGCCTGCCCTGGACAATCGCGGGCGCCCGCTCGACCTTTCGCTGGCGGTGCAGCGTTCGGTTTCGCCTATCCACATCGAATATCTGACCAACATGGGCGTCGGCGCCTCTTTGTCGATCTCGATCGTGGTGGACGGCAAGCTCTGGGGGCTATTCGCCTGCCACCACTATTCACCACGCCTGCCGCCACTCGAGCGGCGCGCCGTTTGCGAACTGTTCGGCCAGATGTTTGCGATGAAGCTCGAAAGCCGGGAACGGTTGGCGACCGCGGAATATCTTCGTGGCGCGCGTGATGTGTCGGATCGGCTGCTCGGCTCTGTCGCCAGCAACGCGGCTGTACTCGAAGATGCTGATTTGCTGGCGGAGACGATAGGCAGCGCAATCGCGTCGGACGGAATAGGCGTCTGCATTGACGGTAAACTGACGCTGGCCGGCCTTACGCCGCCGATCGAAAGTTTTCGGAAGCTGGTGCGTACACTCAATGCTCAGGGCGCGAAGGGCATCATCTCCAGCAGCAGGATTGCTGAAATCGATCCCAGCGCGGTGGATTATGCCGAAACGGCTGCAGGCATGCTGGCAATACCGATCTCCCGTATTCCGCGCGATTATGTAATCCTATTTCGCCAGGAAATCGTGCAGACGGTCCGCTGGGGTGGCGACCCGACCAAGCCGGTAAGCTACGGACCGAATGGTCCCCGCCTTACCCCCCGCAAAAGTTTTGAGGCGTGGTCCGAACTGGTGCGCGGTTCGTCGCAGCCCTTCTCGACAGCAGAACTGCGTGTTGCCGAGACGTTACGCACGACCCTGATCGAGGTAGTTCTGCGCATGTCCCATGAGGCGCACGCGGAACGGCAACTCGCGAACGAGCGCCAGCAACTGCTTATTGCGGAGCTTAATCACCGGGTTCGAAATATCTTGAGTCTTATCCGAGGACTGATCCGACAATCAGACAGCTCCGGATCCATCGACGACTATGTCGCCGACATAGATGGCCGAATTCAAGCACTGGCCCGAGCGCATAATCAGATAACCAGCGAGAACTGGGGCACCGCGTCGCTACGGACGCTCATCACCACTGAAAGTGCCGCATATCTTGGCGATAGTGCTGGACGGGTGGCGATGCGCGGGCCGGAAGTTGGGCTAAGCCCCCAGGGATTTTCCACCATTGCCCTCGTGATTCATGAACTGATCACCAACAGCGCCAAATATGGGGGGCTTTCCAATAGCGGGCGCGTAGAGGTGGACTGGCGGCTGGACGACGACAATGACCTGTTGCTGGACTGGCGCGAAATAGGCGGTCCCGTCGTGCAAGCGCCGACGCGTCAGGGTTTCGGGACGACTATCATCCGGCGCTCCATTCCATTTGACCTTGGCGGCCGCGCAGATGTTCACTATTCCCCCGCCGGATTTAACGCGCATTTCTGTATTCCATCAAAGCATGTCGTTCCTGCCACTGCAGAACATGCCGCGGCTTCAGAAGCTGCGCTTGCGATGCAGACGAAAGACATCGCCGATCACGGCAAACCGTTGAACGGCAAGATTGTCCTGCTGGTCGAGGACAGCCTGATCATCGCAATGGATGCCGAAGACATTCTTCTCCAGCTGGGTGCAAAGCGGGTCATTTCCGCAGCAACGGTGCGCAATGCGATCGAGGAAATCGATCGGGAAAAACCCGAGATGGCGATTCTCGATGTCAACCTTGGCGACCAGACCAGCCTGCCGATCGCTGAACATCTTCTCGCCGCCGGAACGCCTTTTATCTTCGCAACCGGATATGGCGAGCAAGTCGGCATGTCGGATTTGCTGGCCCAGATTGCGGTGGTGCAGAAACCCTATAGTGCGGAAAGCATTGCCACCGCGCTCCAAGCCTTGCCAGGTAAACCTGTCGACACGTAGACTGAGTGCTAAGCCTCGAGATCGACCTTCACGGTCTTTGCCTTGGCAACCGCGACCAGCGCGGGACGCAACAGGCGATCCTTAATCATATAACCTGACTGCATTTCTTCCACGATCGTGCCGGGAGCCGCATCTTCGCGCTCCAGCTCGATCATCGCCTGGTGCTTGTTCGGATCCAGCGCCTCGCCCATCGCCGCGATCTTTGTGATGCCGTGACGCTGAAAGACGTTTTCAAGTTCCCGGCCCGTCATGTCGATGCCCGTCACCATTGGCTTCAACCGCTCGTCGTCCCGCAAGTCGGCCGGGATGGCGGACAGGGCGCGAGCAAGATTATCGGCCACCGAAAGCACGTCACGCGCGAAACCGGTCGAGGCATAGGCCATCGCGTCGGCCTTTTCCTTTTCCAGGCGGCGACGGACATTCTGCGTTTCCGCTTGTGCGTAGAGCGCCTTGTTCCGCAAATCCTCGATCTCGGCGTTCAGTGCCGCGAAGGCATTGTCCTGCCCTAGCTCGAGCTGTTCGGTGCTCACCTCTTCTGGCGTGGAGTTCTGCGCTGTTTCTTCGTTCATCTCATCAACCTGGTCAGTGTCTGTGCCGTAAAATCCACCATGGGAACGATCCGTGCGTAGTTCAACCGCGTCGGGCCAATAACCCCGACCACGCCGACCACACGTCCGCCACCGGCACGATAGGGCGCCGCTATCACGGATGAGCCGGAAAGCGAGAATAGTTTATTTTCCGCTCCTATGAAAATCTTGGTGGCAGCGCCTGTGCGCGCACCATCCAGCAGGCGGGCGATTTCTTCCTTGTCCTCCAGCTCGTCCAGCAATTGTCGGACGCGCTCCAGATCCGCCGCAGCGGTCGCATCAATCAGGTTCGCCTGCCCCCGCACGATCAATACCGGGCGCGACGCGCCGTCTTGCGACCAGACGGCGAGCCCTCGCGCAACAAGATCTTGCGCTGCCTGGTCCAGATCGGCCTTGCCTCTGTTGATTTCGCCATCCAACAAGATCTGCGCCTGGCTGAGCGTAAGCCCCCCGAGCCGCTCGCTCATATAATTGCCGGCTTCGATGAGCATGGATGTCGTCGTTCCCGGCGCCAGTTGCACGACGCGATTTTCGACGGACCCGTCTTCGCCGACGAGAATGGCGAGCGCATGATCCTGCGACAGCTGCGCAAATGCGAACTGGCGCACCACGGATTCGCCGCGCGGAACCATGACAATGCCCGCGCAAGACGAAAGGCCCGAAAGGATCGCCGAAGCCTCGGCCAGTGCGTCTTCGATCGGGCCAGTGCCGCTCAGCCGCGCTTCGATTGCGGATCGCTCCTCTTGTGACGGTTCGGCCGCCTGCATCATGCCATCGACGAACAGGCGGAGGCCGCTGTCGGTTGGCATCCGGCCGGCGGACGTATGCGGGCTGGCGAGAAGGCCCAGCTCTTCCAGATCCTGCATGACGTTGCGTATCGACGCAGGCGACAGGTTCAGCCCCACCAGCTTCGAAATGGTTCGCGATCCCACCGGCGCGCCCGAACCCAGGTAGCTTTCCACCACGACGCGGAACACATCGCGCGCGCGGGTCGAAAGTTCAGTGATCGGCGGCGTGTTCATTCCCTCCTATCTAGGGCCGCGATCGATAAATCGCAAAGGGCTGGTCTGGCGTGATCTGTGCCGTTATGCCGCGCGGCGAAACAACGTCCTGAAAGGTATTCTCCCCATGCGTCCATCCGGCCGCGCTCCCGATCAAATGCGCCCCATTTCCATGGAGACCGGCTTCACCGTTCATGCCGAGGGCAGCTGCCTGATCAGCTTCGGCGACACCCGCGTGCTGGTGACGGCTTCGCTGGAAGAACGCGTGCCGCCGTTCCTGCGCGGCAAGGGCCAGGGTTGGGTCACGGCGGAATATGGCATGCTGCCCCGTGCCACGCACACGCGAGGCAGTCGCGAGGCAGCCAAGGGCAAGCAATCCGGCCGCACCCAGGAAATCCAGCGCCTGATCGGCCGCTCGCTACGCAGCGTGGTCGACATGACCAGGCTCGGCGAACGCCAGATCACCATCGATTGCGACGTGATCCAGGCTGATGGCGGCACGCGCACGGCGTCGATCTCCGGCGCGTGGGTCGCGCTGCGCATCGCGGTTGACAAGCTGCTTGCGTCAGGCGCGGTCGTGGAAGATCCGATCATCGATCAAGTCGCGGCCATCTCCTGCGGCATCTACGAAGGAACGCCAGTGCTGGACCTCGACTATATCGAGGACAGCAACGCCCATGCCGACGCCAATTTCGTGCTGACCGGCAATGGGAACATCGCGGAAGCCCAGGCCACTGCCGAGGGGGCCACTTACGACGAAGAAGCGTTGTTGCGCCTGCTGCGTCTTGCCCGCATCGGCTGCAAGGACATCTTCGCAGCGCAGTTGAGGGCGACCGGCAGATGACAGAAACGGAGATTCCGCACCGCAAGCTCGCCCCCGGCAAGCTGGTTATCGCCAGCCATAACGAGGGCAAGGTCCGCGAAATTCGCGCCTTGCTCGCGCCGTTCGGGATCGAGCCGGTATCAGCGGGATCGCTCGGCCTGCCGGAGCCGGCGGAAACCGGCACGACCTTCGTAGCCAATGCCGAACTCAAGGCCCGCAGCGCGGCAGACCTGTCCGGCATCGTGTCGCTGGCCGACGACAGCGGCCTTTCGGTGGAAGCGCTGAAGGGCGAGCCGGGCATCTATTCGGCGCGCTGGGCAGGCGAGAACAAGGACTTCAACCTCGCCATGAAGCTCGTCCACGACAATCTGTCCTACGTTGGCCCCGATGCGGGCCGCGACGCGCATTTCGTCTGCGCGCTGTCGCTGTGCTGGCCGGATGGACATATCGAAAGCTTCGAGGGCCGGATCGATGGCATCGTCGTGTGGCCGCCGCGCGGCAAGAACGGCTTTGGCTATGATCCCATGTTCCAGCCGCTCGGCCACGACATCACCTTCGGCGAAATGGAGCCGGATGCAAAACACGCGATGAGCCATCGCGCGGATGCCTTCGCCAAGCTGGTCGCGGCGGTGTTTTGAGCGAGGCCGAACCTACTCCCCTCCCGCTCGCGGGAGGGGCTGGGGGTGGGCTCGCGCTATCCATCAACGGGCTCGCTTCCGAGCGGGTGCCCACCCCCCACCCCACTCCCGCAAGCGGGAGGGGGAGTGAAATCGCCCTCTATATCCACTGGCCTTTCTGTATCTCCAAATGCCCTTATTGCGATTTCAACAGCCATGTTCGCGCGCAGGTTGATCAGGCGGCGTGGCGGGATGCGTTGCTCACCGATCTCGCGCATGAAGCATCGCTGCTCCCGAACCGTCGTCTGACCTCCATCTTCTTCGGCGGAGGCACGCCATCCCTCATGCCGCCTGAAACCGTCTCCGCGCTGATCACGGCAAGCGCGAAACACTGGAAAATCGCGGACGATATCGAAATCACCCTCGAGGCTAATCCATCGTCGGTGGAAACCGCGCGGTTCGCCGATCTTGCCGCGGCCGGGGTGAACCGCGTATCGCTGGGACTACAGTCCTTTCATGATGAAACCCTGGCATTCCTTGGCCGTGCGCATGGCGGCCGGGAGGGGATGGACGCGCTCGCTATCGCCCAGCGTCATTTCGAGCGCGTCAGCTTCGATCTTATCTATGCCCTGCCGGGCCAGAGCGAGGAGGATTGGGCGGCCGACCTGGACCATGCCCTGAGCCTCGGCACCGAGCATCTTTCGCTCTACCAACTGACGATAGAGCCCGGCACGCGCTTCGCGACACTCGTGGCGCAGGACAAGTTTCGCCCCGCCGATCCCGATCACGCGGCCAATCTGTTCGAGCTTACCCAGACGCGGACGGCCGCAGCAGGCCTTCCCTCCTACGAAATTTCTAACCATGCCCGGTCCGGCGCGGAAAGCCGGCACAACCTGACCTACTGGCGCTATGGCGATTATGCGGGGGTAGGCCCCGGTGCGCATGGCCGGCGCGGCGGATGCTCGACAGTGCGTCACAAGAAACCGGAAAACTGGTTGGCTGCGATGGCGCGCAACGGGCATGGGATACAGACCGAAGAGGCGCTGTCGGCCACCGATCGGGCGCTGGAGGCACTTTTGATGGGCTTGCGTCTCAAGGAAGGGATTCCGTTCGCGCCCATCGCCAGCGTGATCGACCCGACAGCAGTCGATCGCGTTGTCGCGCAAGGCCTGCTAAAGCGCGAAGGGAACCGCGTTGCGGTGACCACCGAAGGCATGTTGCTGACAGAAGCGATCCTGCGGGAGATCGTCGCCTGACGTTGCCCGATTATCGAAACCGCCTAATTATCGAAACCGCGTGGCGCGGGCGAGACGACCGAACCGCCGCCCGGAGCCGCCTCATGAACCTCCAGCGCCCGTTCGGCCACATGATCGCCGCCAAAGCGGAAGGCGCCGTCCACGCCCGCGAAGCCGCCCTTGTCCTCCAGCTTCCGGATAGGAAACGGATCGCCAACCTTCCAGTCGCCAGCAATACGGACCGAAAGAAGAACGGCGTCATAGCCGAGGCTTGATAGCCGGAAAGAGGCCTTGCCATAACGGGCGCGATATTTCGTCGCGAGCTGATTATAGAGACTATCCGACACGCTGGCATACCATGCCCCGCGCAACGCAGGTGAATTGGCTATCAGGTTGTCAGCATTCCACAATTCCGTACCCAATATCCGCGCATCAGGGGACGTTCCCTTGCGAATCAAGGGCGCGGCGGCAACTGCAATCCGGCCGCCGTCGGCGATCAACACCGCATCATAGGCCTGTCCCTTGCCAAGTGCCGCGACGGCAGTCGCCAGGGATTTCGGGTTACGGTCGTAGTTCTGCATTGCCACCATCTTGGCCCCCGACGCCTCCACGGCCTTGATCAGCGTGACGGACGCATTCCTGCCATAGATGCCACTGGGCATCAGGCCCGCGAACCGGGTAATTCCCCGCGACTTGGCATAGTCAACCACGCGCCGGATCGCCTGGTCAGGGGCAAAACCCATCACATAGACGCCGCTACCCGCCACGTCATGATCGTTGGAAAAGCTTACGATCGGCACATTCGCCTTCGCCGTCATGGCCGCGACTAGCCGCACGTCCGCCGCAAGCAGAGGCCCGAGGAACAGCTTGTTGCCCTCGTTCAACGCGCGCTGTGCCGCAACACCCGCTCCAGGGCCGGTATCGTAGATCGTCATCCGCAGCTTGGCGCCGCCGGTATCCAGCATGGCAAGATTGGCGGCGTTGGCGATCGACTGGCCCACGGCGGCATTCGGGCCACTCATCGGAACGAGCAGGGCAATGCGGTGCCGGGTTTGGTCCTGCGGCAAGGCGGAGGTAATCGGCCCTGTGGTCTCTTGGGGGCGGACGGGCGGCGCTGGCGCGCGGCCCTTCGGAATCACGGTCTGACAGCCTGCCAGCAGCGCAAGGCCAACCAGCCCGGCAATACGGAAAAACCCACGCTTCGGTTGCCGCGCAACCCCTGCCTCTGCCATGACGCTCATCCTATGACCACTTCAGCCGATTCCGGCCTTGAACCCGGCCTCTATATCGTGGCGACGCCGATCGGCAACTTGTCCGATCTCAGCCCGCGCGCCGCATCGATCCTGAGCCGGGCCGATGTGGTCGCGGTAGAGGATAGCCGCGTCACCGCCAAGCTGTTGCAGCACATCGGCGTAAAGCGCCAGATGGTGCCCTACCATGATCACAATGCGGACCAGATGCGCCCTCGGCTCATTGCGGAAATGGCCGACAAGGCAGTTGCGCTGGTTTCCGACGCAGGCACGCCGCTTATTTCGGACCCGGGCTACAAGCTGGTTCGCGATTCCCGCGCTGCCGGGCATATGGTCACCACCATTCCCGGCCCCTGTGCGGCAATCGCCGCGCTGACGCTGGCAGGCCTGCCGACGGATCGCTTTTTGTTCGCTGGCTTTCTGCCGTCCAAAACCAAGGCCCGCGACGATGCGATTGCCGAGATCGCCGGCTTACGGGCGACGCTGGTGTTCTACGAATCAGGGCCGAGGCTCGCAGCCTGCCTCGCCGCGCTCGAAAAAGGCCTTGGCGACCGCGACGCCGCCGTCACGCGAGAGATCAGCAAGGCCTACGAGGAAGCGGTCACCGCCCCCCTGTCGGTGCTCGCGGCCCGCTACGCCGATGTTCCGCCGAGGGGCGAGATCGTCGTCGTTGTCGCACCGCCGGGCGAGGCGCCGCCGCCGGCAGAAGATCAGGTTACGGCGCTGCTCGCCGAAGCGCTGGAACGCTTGTCAGCGGCGCGCGCGGCTGGTGAGGTAGCGAAAGCTACCGGTCTCCCACGTCGCGACCTGTATGCGCGCGCGCTGACGATGAAAGGCGAGGATTGAACCGGACGGCGGCTGAAGCGCGTGGGCGCAGGGCCGAGGGCATGGCTGCATGGTGGCTCCGCCTTCAGGGATGGCGCATTCTCGCCAAACGGGTGCGGACGCCCAGAGGTGAAGTCGATCTCGTCGCCAGGCGCGGGCGGATGATTGCCTTCGTGGAGGTGAAAGCGCGCGACAGCGCTGCAGGCCTGGCACTGTCGATCGATCGCAAAAGGCTCCTTCGGGTGGCCGCCGCTGCGGAAATACTGGCGGCGCGCTATGCCGGCCCGAGCGACGATATCCGCATCGACGTGATCCTGATCGTGCCCCGTCGGCTGCCGCGTCACCTCAAAAATGTCTGGCACGGATGACAAAACGGATGCGCATCCCTAGTTGCAAAGCCCTGGTTTTGTCATTCCCGCGCAGGCGGGAATCCATGACCTCCGCTGTTTGAGAATATAGATTCCCGCCTGCGCGGGAATGACAACAAAATTTCGACAGGAAACATCCCCAATGCCGCTCAATATCGCCGTCCAGATGGATCCGATCGAAACGATCAACATCGCGGGCGATTCGACCTTCGCCATCATGCTTGGTGCCCAGGCGCGGGGACACCGGCTATGGCATTATGAAGCGGGCGATTTGAGCTATCGCGACGGACGCGTCAGGGCGCCGGCACGCGAGGTGACGGTTCAGCGCGTAACCGGCGATCATGCCACCTTCGGCGAACGCCGGACGCTTGATCTGGCCACTGATGTCGATGTGGTGCTGATGCGACAGGATCCACCGTTTGATCTGGCCTATATCACCGCGACTCACCTGCTTGAGCGGATCACTCATCAGACTCTGGTCGTGAATGATCCCGCGTCTGTCCGCAACGCACCTGAAAAGCTGTTCGTGCTGGATTATGCGCAGTTCATGCCGCCCACGCTGATCACGCGAAAGCTGGATGACGCGCGCGCGTTTCATGCAGAGCACAAGGAAGTTGTCGTCAAGCCGCTCTATGGCAATGCCGGGTCGGCGGTATTCCACGTTGGCCGCAACGACGCCAATCTTGCCGCGCTTACCGAATTGTTCGGCCAGGTCTGGCGCGAACCTTTCATGGTGCAGGCATTCCTGCCGGACGTTTCGAAGGGCGACAAGCGCATCGTCCTGATCGACGGAAAAATGGCGGGCGGTATCAATCGTTTGCCCAAGGATGGGGAGATACGCTCAAATCTCGCAGCTGGTGGCCGCGCAGAGGCTACAGACATTTCCGCGCGCGAAGCCGAAATATGCGAAGCGCTCGGCCCCGAACTCGCAAAGCGCGGGCTGCTGTTCGTGGGAATCGACGTGATCGCCGGCTATCTCACCGAGATCAACGTGACCTCGCCCACCGGCATTGTTGCGATCGACACGTTCAACGGCACCGACACACCGGCGCTGATCTGGGAAACGATCGAGGCCAAGCTCAGTGAACGGAGCGCTGGGTGAACTGTCCCCTGATCATGCGCTCGACGTCCGCGCCGCTCATGGCCTTTTCGAACAACCAGCCTTGCAGCTGATCGCAACCGGCGACCCGCATAAGATCCGCCTGCCCGTGAGTTTCGACGCCTTCGGCCGCGACCTCCATGTTCAGTGCGCGTGCCATCGCAACGCTGGCCTGAAGAAGCGCACGCGCCGCTTCGCTTTTTTCGGCATCATTGACGAGCGAGCGATCCAGCTTGAGCTTGTCGAACGAGAATTGACGCAAAAACCCGATCGACGCGTAGCCGGTGCCGAAATCATCAAGCGCGATACTCACGCCAAGATTGCGTAGCCCGATCAGGACTTTGCCTGCCGTTTCGGGATCGCTCACCAGATATGTCTCGGTAATCTCAAGTTCGAGGCGATCTGCAGGGAAGCGCGTATCGAGGAGGATCTGCTTCACGTGCGCCGGGAAATCCGGATTGCGCAATTGTGCCGCCGACACGTTGACCGCGAGCTGGACGCCCTCCCAGCCCAGCGTTTCTTCGCACGCCTTGCGCAGGATGAAGAGACCGAGCGGATCGATCAGGCCGCTTTCCTCCGCGACGGGAATGAAGTCGATGGGATCGAGGTGACCCAGCGTCGGACTGGTCCAGCGCAGAAGTGCTTCAACGCACATGATCCTGCCGTGCCCGGCATCGAACACCGGCTGATAGGCGAGACGAAAATCCTTGGCGACAAGGGACGCACGCATTTCGTTTTCGATGACGTGCATGCGGGCCTGCCGGTGATCGAGCGTGGAGTCGAATTCGCAGACCCGCATCTTGCCCGCGCGTTTGGCCGCGTACATCGCGACATCGGTACGGCGAAGCATTTCCCCCGCATCCAGCCCGTCGCAATGCCCGTGGGACAAGCCGATGCTCGCGCCGATCATGAGCGTCCGCTCGCCGACCCTGAAAGGCGTGCTCATTCGGGCGAGAATCTGATCAGCCAGCGTCCGTGATTTTTCCCAGGCATTGAGGCCGGAAATGACGAAAGCGAATTCATCTCCGCCAAGACGGGCGACGAACCCCGTCGGGCCGACCATCTCCACGACCATTTCCGCGCACGAAATTATAAGCCGATCCCCGATGTGATGCCCGTAATTGTCGTTGATGAACTTGAAGCCGTCCAAATCGAGCAGACACAACGAAACGTGCTGATCCGCCGTGAGGCGTTTTTGGAGCTCATTGCGCAACGCCCTTCGATTGGGCAATTCGCACAAAGTGTCCGTCAATGCCTGCCGGGCAAGAGCATTTACGGAACGCGCGCCCTGCCGGGCAATCAGAACGGTCAGGACAATGGCCAATACCATGGCGACCGCGATCGGCGGGACTGAACGGCGCAGCGCAACCATGCCGGGGTTGGACGGCGTCCAGTTGATCCAGGCGATCGCGTTGCCATTGATGTCGCGCACGGCCAGGCTCGCCTTTTGCGCAGGCTGCGGTGCCAGACGGATACCCTCGATCAGCAGGTTCGCCGCCGTTTTAGACAGAAGATTACTGTCCAGGCGCTTGATGAAGAAAATCCGGTACGGCCCGGCAGCGGGCATTTTCCAGCCAGAAAATTGCGAAGTCGGTTCAATCTGGGCCATGCCGACCAGCACGGGTCCGTCCGGCATCATGACGATATCGCCTACGCCAGCTCCTTCCGCGCGCGGGCGCCGCACGAGTTTCGCAATTTCTGATCCGATTCGGCGCTCGATCGGCACGGGATCCACCCCACCGTCGCGCATCCCGACAACCGTATGCAAAGCGGGATCAAGGACATAGGCGCCGTCGTAATTTATTCCATCTCCGGTCGAGGCACCCCACGTGCTATGGGCGAAAGCGATATCCGGCTTTTTGCGATAAAACGCATTTGCGGCCGCATCCCAATAACCATTGTCGCCTGAAATTCCGGCAATCCGATCGACATGGCCGTGCAGTGCTGCTTCCAGCGAAAGACTGGTTTTCTCCGAATCGACAAAGTTTGCTTCACGGGCGGTATCAAGCAAGCCGAAAATCTGGACCATGACGAACAGGCACAGCAAAGCCGCCACCGGCCCGAACATCCGCAGACTTTTTCCCCAACTTTTCAACGCAATCTCCGTGAATCACGCCGAACCTTTGACCGAAAAGAGTTTCCGACCTGTAAACCAACCGACAATATTGTCAGTTTTTTCCCGAACGGGGATGGGCGTGGCGATAGACGTCCAGCAAATGCGCCGCATCAACGGCAGTATAGATCTGGGTCGAAGACAGGCTGGCGTGGCCCAGCAACTCCTGAAGCGAGCGCAGATCGGCGCCCCGCCCAAGCAGATGCGTCGCGAAACTATGTCGCAGCGCATGGGGCGTGGTTCGTTCGCCCAGGCCAAGCCGGCGGCGAGCGCCCCGTACCGCGCGCCTTACCAGATCTGCGGAAAGCGGCCCGCCCCGGACACCCCTGAAAATCGGGGCGTCGCGCTGTACCGGCCAGGGACAAAGGGCAATATATTCCTGGATCGCGGCAGCAACCGGCGGGATGATGGGCACAATCCTGGTCTTGCCGCGCTTTCCCGTCACGCTGATCGCCGGTCCAATCGGAAGAACAGCGCCTGTAAGGCCCATCGCTTCCCCGACCCGCAGCCCAGCCCCGTAGAGAAGCAGCAATACCGCAAGATCGCGCGCCGCCGTCCACGGCAATGTCGCAGCATCAGCGGCATCTTCGGCCAGCGCAAGGGCATCGGCCGGAGATACAGGCCGGGGCACACCCCGCTTCACGCGAGGGCCACGCATCCTGGGAATTTCTTCCTGTCTGTCATCGCGATTCGCGGCATATTTCAAGAATGCCCGCACGGCGGAAAGCTCCCGCGCGGCTGAACTGTTGGAGATTCCGGCGCCGCGCCGCTCAGCCATGTAGGAACGAAGGTCGATGGCCTGGATGTCACCCAGTATATGGATATCGACGGCCGCGCCGCGATGAATCCCCAGGAATTCGATCAGGCGATGGGCAGTCGCAATATAGGCGCGGATCGTATGTTCGGATCGACGGCGGTCGCGCCGCAGATGCTGGCCCCATTCGTGCGCCAGCAGACGGGCCGGATGATCGGCGAGATCATTGGTCGAATTTACGCGAGCAGCCACCGCCCCATCATGCGCGAAAGCATCGCGCCGAGGAAGACCAGCAATTCCGAACCATGGCGGGTTTCGAATCCCTGCGGCCGCCGTTGGCCCAGCGCGAGCAAGCCTGATGGCAAGGGAGCACTGTTGTCCAGACGTACCAATGCCTCGGCACGAATCAGATCGGCGGCGGGGCCGAATAGCGGATGGCCACGTTCGCACGCCCGCAGCACGACGCCATCGATATCCGAAATGGAGCGCTCGATCATGCGCGGATCGACAAACTGCATACCGGACAGATCGGCGCGCAAACCGCGATCACCCACGACGAGCGCGATGGATACAGCATCCAGACCGAGCAGATCGGGCCAAAGCTGGGTAACGATGTGAATCAGATGATCGAGCCCTTCGGCATCGACCGCAGCCAGCGCCGCGGCGTGAATGGCGGCAACTGCCCCGGAATGGCCACGCGCGAATGCAATGAGATCCTGATTGGCCTCTTCAACCTCCGCCACGCGCTTGCGCAGCGAGGCGACGGCTCTTTGTTCGAAGTCGATAACCCTGCCCATGACTACAGGTGTAACGCAGCTTCGTTAAAAGAAAATGGGCTTTGCTATTTTCCGCGACGAACCTCTTGATTGCGCTGCGGATTGGGTAAGCGCATAGGCGCGCGCATGAACGCCAATTCCATGCCACGCCGTCAGCAACGACCTCGCACGCTTGCCCGCTGGCTCATCATCGTCGCAGCGATAGTCTTGGTAATGGTGGTGGTCGGCGGCGTTACCCGACTGACGGAATCAGGGCTTTCCATGGTGCGATGGCAGCCGATTTCCGGATTCGTGCCACCCTTGAACGCGGAACAATGGATCGCGGAATTCAAGGCTTATCAGGCGACGCCCGAATATCTGAAGATCAACCGGGGCATGTCGCTGGATGAATTCAAGGCGATCTTCTTCTGGGAATATCTTCATCGGGTCATCGGCCGGATCATTGGCCTCGCCATGATCCTGCCGCTGGCGTGGTTCGCATGGAAACGGGCAATCCCCAAAGGTTACACCTGGCGGCTGGTGGCGCTGACCGCCCTCGTGGTGTTTCAAGGCGCCATCGGCTGGTGGATGGTGGCGTCGGGCCTGATCGACCGTCCGGACGTCAGCCATTTGCGACTTGCCGCACACTTGCTGACGGCCTTGTTCTTTTTCGGAGGCCTGATATGGACTGCGCTCGACCTGCTCGCGCTGGACCGTAACGCGCAAGCACGACCGGCCAGGCTGAGCGCCGCCTCGATCGCCGTGCTGCTCATTCTCGCGATACAGTTGTTGCTGGGAGCGTTCACCGCGGGCCTGGATGCCGGTTTTGCGTTCTCCAGCTGGCCGCTCATGGGCGACGCGTTCTTCCCCGATAGCGGATGGCATGATGGCTGGAGCGCCATGCACAACGCGATCGACAACCCGATCGTCGTGCAGTTCCTGCATCGCTGGTGGGCGTGGATCGCTGCCGGCGCCGCGCTTTTGTTTGGCAGGAAGGTTCGCCCGCTATGGCCGGCCGCGCCCCTCGTGATCGGATTGCTCGTGATCACCCAGATCATGCTGGGCATCGGCACCTTGCTGTCAGGCGTCGCCATACCAATCGCCGCAGCACATCAGGCAGTGGCGGTGCTTCTACTTGCTTCCCTCGTTTACGGTGCGCACCGGTTGGGCCTTCGTCGGTGAACGCTATCGCAACGGTCTACGCCGTTTTTGCGGACGCCGAGGAGGCCCAACGGATAGGCGAGATGATGATCGAGGCCGCGTTGGCGGCATGCGTAAATATCCTCGCGCCCTGTCACTCGATCTATCATTGGAACGGCGCGATCGAACACGCCACGGAAGTCCCTGCCTTGTTCAAGACCAGCGCGGACAAGATCGATGCGCTCATCGCCGCCATTGCGCGGGAGCACAGTTACGATGTTCCCGCGATCGTGGCCTGGCCGATCGTGCAGGCGGGCCCGGGATATCGCGAATGGATCCTGGCCGCTCAGGTCCCGGATTTACGCTGATAGGTCTGGTCGGGAGTGGGAAACGCCCGGCTGCGTACGTCCACGGCGTAGGCCGACGCCGCCTCCGATATGTTTGCCGCCATATCGCCGAACCGTTTCACGAAGCGCGGCGTGCGTTCAAACAAGCCCAGCATGTCTTCTGCGACGAGCACTTGTCCATCGCACTGCGCCGATGCGCCAATCCCGATGGTTGGGCAAGATACCGCCTTCGTGATGGCGATGGCCAGGGGCTCAACCACTCCCTCGATCACCATTGCAAAGCAGCCTGCTTCGGCCACGGCCCGTGCATCGGCGAGGATTTTCTTCTCCTCGGCCGCACCACGGCCGCGCGCACCGTACCCGCCAAGCGTGTTCACCGCCTGCGGCGTCAAGCCGACATGCGCCATGACCGGAATGCCCCGCGCGGAAAGGAAAGCGACCGTGGACGCCATCGCCTCGCCGCCTTCCAGTTTGACGCCGGCGGCCCCCGTTTCCTTGAGAATACGCGCAGCGCTCAGGAAAGCCTGCTCCGGCGAGCTTTCGTAGCTGCCGAACGGCATGTCGACGATGACCAGGCTGTGATAGCTGCCCCGCACCACCGCAGCGCCATGCGCGCACATCATTTCCAGACTCACCGGGATAGTAGACGGCAGCCCGTAAATCACCTGCCCGAGACTGTCCCCCACCAGCAATATGTCACAATGCGGATCCAGCAATTGCGCCATGCGGACGGTATAGGCGGTCAGCATCACCAGGGGCTCAGCCGTGGCGCCTCCAACCTTTCGCCCGCGCACGGCGGGAACGGTAAGTCGCTTCATCGGCGCTGGCGTGGGTGTCGCGCGGCTGGTGGATGTGTCGATGGTGAAGGTCGTGGACATGGCACAGGATTAGCTGCTTGTCGCTGCGGGAGCAAATCAGACGCCGGGACCAACACGCAGCTCGCCCAATAAAATCCAGGACATAAACCGATCGATAAGCAATCTCGGCAATATGACTAAAATATGCTCACGAATCGCCAATGTGTGGGATATCTGCTTACACCATTATTGGTCGTGATCAGCTATTGCGGTGCCATATCGGCAATGTCCCCGCACATCTTCTCGATCTTACTGCGCCTCTTCAATCAATTCGCACAGCCAGTTCTTTTCCTTTGGCTTTGCATGGGATTGCTCGTGCTGATATTCGGTCTGGCGCGCGAAGCAATTCGTCCTGCAAAGCGCTCGCTCGGCATTTATTTCGCGGACTTGTTCAAAACGGCGCTCAGGCCCTCGGTCCAGATCATCTGCCTTGTTCCGCCCCTGACGCTTGCGCTGCTCTTCGCCGGCTACAGCACCTTCAAACAGATCGTGATTCCCACTTCGGACTATTGGGCCGGCCCTTATCTGGCGTCAGTGGAATATACGATGCTCTTCCATCATCACGCGTGGGAAATCACCCATGGCATCCTGCCCGTCGCTGCCGGGTACTGGCTCGACCAGATTTATCAATTGTGGTTCGTGCTCGTCGTTACGAGCGTGCTTGCCTGCTCGTATCTGTCCAGCGATCCCTTGCATCGCTGCCGCTTCGTGCTGTGTTTTTCATCGACATGGATCATCACCGGCACTGTCTTAGCTTACCTCATTCCTGCATCGGGTCCGGTTTATTTCGGTGATTTCCAGACCGTGACGGACCCGTTCCTGACACTAAAAGCGCAACTCGCCGCGGACGATCTGGCCCTGCGACAATCCTACGGAACTGGTCTTCAGGCTCTTAAGGGACAGGCTATGCTGCTGGAGCAGCTCAAGACACATAATATCTTTCCTGGCGGCGGCATTTCAGCGATGCCATCGATGCACAACGCCGTCTCCGTGCTACTGGCGTGCGCCGCCTACAGCATCAACCGCTGGTTCGGCTGGATCATGATCCTCTTTGCAACACTCATCTTCGTGGGATCAGTGCATCTTGGTTGGCATTATGCCCTGGACGGTGTCGTAGCGGCCGCCATCAGTATCGGGATATGGCTTAGTTCAAATCGCATCATTGAACGTTACGAACGCCGAATTGCGAGGCGACGCACGCGCGCCAGCGGCGGACGGCGAAGAACGGACAAACAATGCATTCCGGAGCCGATCAGCGCCTGAGTGCCGTCACCTCGATCTCGACCTTCATCTCCGGCTTGACAAGACCGACCACGAGGCAGCTTGCCGCCGGGCGGATTTCGCCGAACGCTGCGCCCAACGCCGGGCCAATGGCGTCCCAATAGGATGCGTCGGTGATATAATAGGTGGCGCGCACCATACCCGCCAAGCGTGTTCACCGCCTGCGGCGTCAAGCCGACATGCGCCATGACCGGAATGCCCCGCGCGGAAAGGAAAGCGACCGTGGACGCCATCGCCTCGCCGCCTTCCAGTTTGACGCCGGCGGCCCCCGTTTCCTTGAGAATACGCGCAGCGCTCAGGAAAGCCTGCTCCGGCGAGCTTTCGTAGCTGCCGAACGGCATGTCGACGATGACCAGGCTGTGATAGCTGCCCCGCACCACCGCAGCGCCTTGCGCGCACATCATTTCCAGACTCACCGGGATAGTAGACGGCAGCCCGTAAATCACCTGCCCGAGACTGTCCCCCACCAGAGAGGATTAGCCGCTTGTCGCGGCGGGATCAAATCAGACGCCGAGACCAACACGCAGCTCGCCCAATAAAATCCAGGACATAAACGGTTCGGCTCCAACCGGATTATCGAACGCCATAAGCGGCGAAGCGAAAATCGCCGACACTGAAAAAACTATTCGGTGGATCTTGTTCGGGCGCGCAGTCGTGAATGAAGTGCGGCTGCAAATGCAAGCAGAAGGGCTAATCCCGAGATAGCCGCGCCTGTCCGTTCCTGAACGGTATATCGAAGCCGCGGCGTGCAGTCGTGGCCAACATAGGTCAGCAGCCGGGTATCAGGATCGGGAAACGTCTTTACCGGTCCACCAGGACAGATCGCTACCCAGGAGGGAAAATAGAAGATGCGCAACGAGGTAACGCCGTCTCGCTGCTCCAACGGAAAGCCTTCGCGCGCGAGGCTGGCTGGCGGGAGCCAGTAAATTGACGTGATGCCCCGCATGCCAGCGGGAAGATACTCCGAGACATCGGGATATGCCTTAAGTGTTTCAAAGGTCGTTTCCGTACTGGCTTTGACCGGCGTGAGCACAGCGAAGGAAATCACCAGCAACGGCGCCACCATTGCCGAAATCCAGACCGGTCCGAGGCGCGATCGTGCAAGAAGGATAACAAATCCGAACTCGACGAGCGCCATCGCTCTCCACGGGAATTGGATCTGATTCAGGAGAGGCAGCGTCCAGAAATAAGGCAGCGCGCCGATCGCCAGCAGGCAGCATCCGATCGTCCAGCAGGTCCAGAAGCTGCGGTCGCGATACCCCAATATGATCGAGGCGAGTATGATATTGGCGACGATCACCAGTATGATAATCTGAAAATCCGGCAGCGGCCAGCGCGATGGATGCCAGACGCTCCAGCTTTCGGGCTGAAAGCCGGACGCATGCCATAGCTGGTTGATCGCGATGTAATCCTGAAGGCCCAGAGCAGGTATCAGGTATACCGCGGCAAGGCCGAGGCCCAGCGCGAGCCCCTTCGCGAGGGGCCAGACCGCTGAGCGGTCGTTCGCTATCCGCCACAGGCAATAAGGCGCCACGAACATCGTGCTCGTGATCAACGCCAGAGGCATGTGGGTCATGACCAGCGCTGCATAGGCAAATGCGAGCCAAACAAATCCTCTGTGGCTCGCTGCCCTGCACAGGGCCATCGCCAAAAAGGGCAACAGCGCGGATGCCACGCATTCCGCAAGCGCACCCCGCCAGTAGATGTCATAGAGGTGATAGGGCGCGATCAGCAAAAACCCAGCGCCAACGAGCGGGCGGGGCGTCCAGTCGCGAAGGAAATACCACGTTCCAATACCACTCGCACACAGCGAAAGGAAGAAAGCCATCAACAGCGACTGATAGGTACCAAGCCCAATCAATCCTCCCAGAGCAGTCAGATAGAAGGCACCTGGCGGATAGAAATAGAACACGGGAGCGCCGAGCCCATCGTAGGAGTTGGGCAACCAGCGAGGATACAGATTTCCATGTAGAAGCGCCTGCGTGAACTGCTCGCTCCATACGATGTCAATCCACCAGCTATCACGGAATATCGGCGGTCTCACAAATGCCGGCAGCATCAGGATCACGGCCAGCACGAAAATTGCGAGCAGGGCCGAGTGCTTTGTCCATATCGCCCGATGGAACGCGGCAGTCATGGAACGCCAATAGCGCGGTAGGTGGGTGGTATGGGCTTTCCCCTCATCGCATCGGGACCGTTGCGTGACGCCTGCTCCGTACTCCCAGCAGTGCCAGCACCAGCAGCGAGAGGGCACTCACGAGTCCTCCGATCACTTCGGCCTTCGTCCACGCGATTTGAGGCTCACAGCCCCCACCCCTGTAGCTTAAAAGGCGCGCCTGGGGCGATGGAAATGGCATCACGGTACGATCACCAGCGCAGATCATCCGCCACGACGGAAAATAGAAAGTGCCCAATGTCGTAATCCCGTCACGCCCGCTGACGGGGAGCACGGTCGAAATTCGGGGTCGCGTCCGGTCTATTTCACGGGCTGCATCTCTTGGCGCACCAGCCGGCAGATATTCAGTGACATCGGGATAGCGAGCCAGGAGCGAGGCCGGTGTTTCGCCGCTGTTGCTGCGAGGTGGCTGGAGATAAATCACGGAAACGAACAGCAGCGGCAGGATCAATGCCGTCGTCAGCACCAAAGGCGCGCGGCTTCGCGCAAGGATGGTCGCGAAGCCGAACTCGGCAAGAGCCAGCGAACGCCACGGAAACTGCACCTGGTCGAGCAGTGGAAGCGCCCAGAAATATGGCACGATGCCAATCGCCAGCAGGGAGCAAGCAATCGTCCATACCGTCCAGAAATCCCGCTCACGAAATCCGAGAATGAACGTACTGACTGCAATCGTGATTGAAATCACGAGCATGACGAGCATTCCATCCCACAGCGGCCCTGGCTCCATGCGCCAGATCGTCCAGCTTTCCGGCCGCAGTCCCTTGGCCGCCCATAGATCATGAACTGAAATCGCCCACTGCAGTGACAGCGCGGGTAAAAGGAAGATCGCGGCTAGCCCGAGGCCGAGAGCAAGGCCGGATGCGATCGACCATATGCGTGAACGGTCCTGCCAGATCAGCCACAGCGCATAAGGAGCAATGAATAATATGCTCGCGATCAGAGCAAGTGGCAGATGGCTGAGGATCAGCGCCGCATAGCCAATCGCCAGCCACCCGAAACGGCGTTGCGTAGCCGCGTGCCGCAGCGCTAGCGCCAAAGCGGGGATCAGCGCCGCCGCAAGCGCTTCGGCCAAAGCGCCGCGCCGGTAGAACTCGCAAAGATGATAGGGCGCGACGAGCAGGAACAACGCACCAAGCAGTGGCCGATGAGTCCAGCCGCGCAACCATTGCCAGCACGCCAGTGCGCCGCCTGCCATGATGACGAAAAAACACAGCAGGATCGCGCTGTAGGTTGAAAGCCCAGCGAATTTGAACAGCGAGCCGAGATAGAATGCCAGCGGCGGATAGAAATAGAAAACCGGGGCGCCGAGCCCGTCGAACGAATGGGGCAGCCATCGAGGATACACTATGCCGCCACGCAACAGTTCGGCGAATTGATCGAGCCAGACAATGTCGATCCACCAACTATCGTGGACGAGCGGATCGGCAATCAGGCCTGGCACCATTACCAGAGCAGCGACGAGAATAAGCAGCGCCGGCGGACCCAGCCTCTTCACCAACGCCGCCCGCTTCACCTTGTTACGCCTCGTTGTGCCTGAGTGCCGTCACCTCGATCTCGACCTTCATCTCCGGCTTGACAAGACCGACCACGAGGCAGCTTGCCGCCGGGCGGATTTCGCCGAACGCTGCGCCCAACGCCGGGCCAATGGCGTCCCAATA